>Ga0315296_10002089_pt1 | contig 17195 bp, 18 predicted proteins | sample YL17G14_18_MG_FD_203921 | JGI IMG/M metagenome (GOLD analysis project Ga0315296, IMG submission 203921) | Sediment microbial communities from Yellowstone Lake, YNP, Wyoming, USA - YL17G14_18 | ecosystem: Environmental > Aquatic > Freshwater > Lake > Sediment | place: USA: Wyoming | collected... | reverse complement strand
CCCGCAGTAGTTTCACCCAGGCGCTCAAGATTGCTTACCGCACCGGCACTATCACCGGCATGCTTACCGATGGCCTCGGCCTGCTGGGCGGCACCATCATTTTCATTATCTTCTTCAAGGATGCCCCCCTAGTGTTGCTGGGTTTCGGCTTCGGCGGCACCTTAATCGCCCTCTTTATGCGCGTCGGCGGCGGTATCTACACCAAAGCCGCTGACGTCGGCGCCGACCTCGTCGGCAAGGTGGAGAAAGGCATTCCTGAGGATGACCCGCGCAACGCCGCCGTCATTGCCGACCTCGTTGGCGATAACGTGGGCGACTGCGCCGGAATGGCCGCTGACATCTTTGAGTCCTACGAAGTCACCATCGTCGCAGCGATGATTCTGGGCCTCATTCTCACCGTTAGCACCGGACAGCTTTCCTGGATTATCTTCCCATTGCTGGTCCGCGCCGCGGGCGTCTTCGCCTCCATTGTCAGCACCTACTCGGTGCGCGCCCTCCGTGAAGGCGAAAACGCGATGAAAGCCATCCACCGCGGCTACTGGTTCGCCGCCTTCCTCTCCGTTGCGTCCTTCTTGCTCTTCGCCTGGCTGTATGCCCGCGACCTCCGCTTCTTCTGGGCAACCTCCGTCGGCGTCGCGCTGGCCATCGCCATTAACTACCTCACCGATTACTACACTTCGACGGAGCACACCCCGGTCAAAGAAATCGCCAAGTCGACCAAGACCGGTCCCGCAACCACAATTCTTTCCGGCCTCGGCGTCGGCTACGAGAGCACGGTGATGGCAATCATCGTCATTGCGCTCTCCATAATCGCCTCGGCGCTCATCTGGCGCGGCACCGACATCATTTATATCTTCTACGGCGTCGCTTTGTGCGGCATTGGCCAGCTCACCCTCACCGGTAACAACATCTCGATGGATGCCTTCGGTCCCGTCTGCGATAATGCCAACGGCATCGCCGAGATGTCTGGCCTGGAACCGAAAGCCCGCAAGACCCTGGCCGACCTCGATGCCGTGGGCAACACCACCAAGGCTATCACCAAGGGCATCGCCATCGCTTCGGCCGTCCTGGCGGCGGTTGCCCTTTTCGCCGCCTTCTACGAGGACTACCAGTTGAAGACCATCAACCTTATCCAGTGGAAGGTCTTCGTCAGCTTCCTCATCGGCGGCTCGATTCCGTTCCTCTTCAGCAGTCTGACAATTCGCGCCGTGGGACGCGCCGCCTACTTTATCATCAACGAAGTGCGCTGGCAGTTCGCCAATGTTAAGGGTGTCTGGGAAGGCACCGTCGACCCCGATTATGGCAAAGTGGTCTCCATCTGCACCGGCGCCGCCCAGAAGGAACTGCTCACCCCGGCGCTCCTCGCCATTCTCTCGCCAATCGCCATCGGTTTCCTCTTCGGGCTTGAGGCGCTGGCGGGCTTCCTCGCTGGGGTTATCCTGGTGGGCCAGCTGCTGGCGGTCTTTATGGCTAACGCCGGCGGCGCCTGGGACAACGCCAAGAAGACCATCGAAGACGGCTTGTACGGCGGCAAAGGCTCCGAGGCGCACAAGGCGGCCGTTGTCGGCGATACGGTCGGCGACCCGCTGAAGGACACTGCCGGTCCGGCGCTCAACCCGCTCATCAAGGTCATCAACCTGGTCTCGGTCATCGCCGCCTCGATGATGGTCGTCCAGGTGGCTGGTGGCGGCTTCAGGGAAAGGGGGCTTACGCCTGTCACCATCGGCGTCGTCGTCGTCTGCCTGGCCATCATTGTCGGCTCGGTCTGGGTCTCCAAGAAAGAGGAGTCCTTCGGGCGGGAGATTGAAGAGAAGTCCGAGGCGAAGAAGTAACCACTCCTCTCCGGTTTTTTCACAGCGCCGGGCGCTCGCCAAAACCCGGCGCCGTTGTTTTTCGGAGCTGTACGGGGCAAAGCTATAGATAAATTACGTCGCCGGGGTTGAAGAGCGTCAGGAAGAGGAGCAGGTAGTCCTTCAGGTGGCGGGTTATCAGGAAGTTGCGCCGCACATGCTCCCGGCCGTTCTCCCCCAGCCACCGCGCGTAGTCTGGATTGGAGAGCAGTTGCTTTAAGGCGTAGGCGGTGCCCGGAATACCGTGAGACACCAGGCCGGTGAACTTGTTCTTCACCTGCAGGGTGATGCCCCCCACCGCCGAAGCCACCACCGGTTTGGCTTTCCACAGCGCCTCGCTCACCGTCAGGCCAAAGCCTTCGCTAATTGACTTCTGGACAACAATGGTCGATGCCCTCTGCAGGGCGTTAATCTCGATGTCGCTGCCTGGCGGCACGAGCAGAATGTGAATATCGGGGTTATTGCCCACCTTCTCCCTGACCTCGGCCAGCACTTTGTCCGACTCGGGGTCATCCGTGGCAGTGCCGCCGGCATAGACGAGCCGGCAGTCGATACTCTTCCGCACCTGCTTAAAGGCCTCAATAACGCCTACGGGGTCTTTGAGATAGTCGAACCGCGATATCTGGGTGATGATTGGCTTGTCTCTGAGGATACCGTATTTCGCCAGGACAGCATCGATCGTCTCCTGCGGCAGTTCCCGGTTTTTGTCACTCAGCGGGTCGATTGACGGGGAGATGAGGAACTGCCGGATGGGCAGTTCGCGCGAGAACGCCGGCGCCGAGAAAACAGCAGCATCATACTGCGCCACCAGGGGCTGCAGGAAGTCCCAAACCCTCTGGTCGGGATTGGAGATATCGATGTGACAGCGCCAGAGCCACTTCTTGCCGATTTCCTTCTTCCGCGCTATCAGTCCCGCCGGTTGAGGGTCATGGATAAAGATAACATCCCCGTATAGCTCGCACACCTCGAAATTCTGGCGCGTGGTTTCCATAAAAGTGTCAAAATCACTATCCGTGATGGTCTGCGGCCGGCCCTGCAGGGCGTTGTGGAACTTCTTGGTCACCTGGAAGAACTCATCGTTGCCCTTGATGATGTTCCAGCGCGCGTCCACGCCGAGCTGGTTCAACAGCGGCACCATCCGGTTCAAGATTTCAGCCACGCCGCCGCCGCTGAAGGTCGAGTTGATGTTCTGGATGACCTTGCCCGCCAGCTTGCTCGCCACCAGCCGCAGTTCATCGATGGCAAACCGCCCTACGACCGGCTCGTAGTCAGCGATGCTTATTCCATGCGTTTTTCGATAAGCTGTATCAGTGCTAATCGCAGTCCCTCCAGAGTGAACGTGTACGGGTCAAGCCGGGCGATTTCCTCGGCCAACTCAGTGTCTCCCAGGCTGTCCTGCAGCCAGATGGAGAAGTCGTTCATCCCGCGCCCCAGTCTCAACCTGGCGTCAAAGACGTGGAAAAACAGCGAGCCGAGGCTGATTTTGCGCAGGGCCTCGATGAACTCGCGCAGGTCATGCACAGCATAGGCGGTGGGCAGAATAAAGCTCACCGACTTCATGAAATGAAAGTCGCGATCGGGCATAGCCTCGCGCTGGGGCGGGTTGCCTGACAGATATTCTTCAATTGTGGCGATGATTCTTTCCCGCAGCGCTCCCAGATTGGGAAACCCGAAGGTATCGATACTTGCCAGGCGCTCGGCGAGCACTTCATCGCCCAGCGCCTCGGTCACCCAGACGGCGAAATCGTTGGATAGCTGCGGCGTCAGGTAATACTGCTCCTCCAGAAAATGATGAGTGTGAAAATAAATCACGGCATCAGGCACTTTCCTCAGGACATCCACCAGCTCCCTCATGTTCTTTGCCTTCAGGCCGGTAAGCTCGGTGAAGTGGGTCCGGCTGTGGAAGTGGAAGGAGTCCTTAGCTTTTTTCAGCGGTTTGCCGTAGTTGATAATGGTCTGCTGGAGAAGTCGGATGTTGGGCACGATGATGATGCTTTGGTCCAAAGCCCGGATTTGTGTGTTGCTCCACGTGAGCTCAGTGACGTAGCCTTCCTCCCCACTCTCCAGCTTGATATAGTCGCCCACCCTAATTTGCTGAGCCGCACCGAGCTGCACACCAGCGGAAACATTCGTCGCCGCATTGCGGAATGACACCAGGGCTATCAGAATGCCCAGGACAATAACAGCGAGTAGCGGCGTCGTTGGCACGCCCCACATATCAAGGACGACTAACAGTGTAACTAAGATTATTGCAAAGCGTATCACGTTTATGGCAAAAGCAGTGATTGACTGCGAGGCCTTTATTCGGGGGAAGTATAACCTGACCAGTTGTTCCGCCAGCTGCAGAATGACCCAGCCCAGTGAGAGAACAAAGAGAGTGCCAATGGCCAGAGCGCTCAAACCTTTGACAAGGGGAGATAGTACGGAAACCTGAACTGCGACCAAGATGCCAAGCAAAAGGAACCAGTAAATAAAAGGGCGGTGAACGGCCCGCACAATCACCTGGCCACCCTCCCACTTCCAGGTCGCCACCCAGCGCTCAAGGATGTTATGGACAACACGTCTCAGCCACAGCCCGACGATGTAAGTCGCCAGAAAGGCAAGGAGCGGTACGGCTATCTTGAGCCAGTTAGCGACCAGCCACTCGATGACCTGTTCCATATTCCTATTCTACCAGACCGCTTATCACTGCGTTAGCAGTTTGAGGAAGTCCACGACGCGTTTGTAAGCCGCCTCGTATTTCTTCGCCGAGTTCTGCCAGGAGAAGTCCTGCTTCATCAACCGCTCCATCACTCTTGTCCAGGCTTTCCGGTTCCGGTAGGTTTCCAGGCTTCTCTTGACCGCGCCTATCATCGCTTCGGGGGTGTATTCTTTGAAGACAAAGCCGTTCCCTTTGCCCAGGTCCGGCGATAGCTCGGGCACGGTGTCCGCCAGCCCGCCGGTGTGACGCACCACGGGGACTGCCCCGTAGTGCATCGCAATCATCTGGCCGAGCCCACAGGGTTCGTAGCGCGAAGGCATCAGGAAGATATCGCAACCGGCGTAGGCCAGTCGCGCTACCGCCTCGTCAAAGCCGGCGAACAGACCCATCTGCTCGGGGTACCGACCGGCAATCTCTGTCAGACTTACCTCGTAATGTTCCCGCCCCCTCCCCACAATCACCAGCTGCGCCTTCTCTTGCAGAACGGTGTCAATTGCCTCGACCAGGATATCGATGCCCTTCTGGTCGTCCAGTCTCTGCACCATGCCGATGAGCGGAGTTTCGGCGTCCTGTGGCAGGTTGAACTGCTTCTGCAACGCCAGCTTGTTGCCGACGCGCCGGGCGATGGTCGAAGCACTGAATCTGGCGGGGATATAGGGGTCTTTTTCCGGGTTATACTCCTCATAATCAATCCCGTTGACAATGCCGACCAGGTCCTTCTGCCGGTAGCGGAGCAAGTGGTCAAGCCCCTCCCCGTACTCGGGGGTAAGAATCTCTTTAGCGTAGGTCTCGCTGACCGTGGTCACCAGGTCGGCCCAGGTAATGCCCTGCCCCAGAAAACAGTAGGGAGGCGGGGGCGCGCCGGCGTTTAAGTCCTTCCAATCCTGTCCCAGACCCGAGGCATTCAAATACTTTTCGTCAAACTGCCCCTGATAGGCGAGGTTATGGATGGTGAAGACAGTGGCGTAGGACGCCCGCCGCTTCTTCAGCCACATCGGCAGGAGGGCAGTGTGCCAGTCGTGGCAGTGGATGACATCCGGTCTCCAGCCGAGATGTCCGACAATCGAAAACGCCGCCCGAGAAAAGAACAGGAAGCGGTTGAGGTCGTCACCGCCGTAGACCTGTTTACCCCCGAAATAGCCGTCGTTACCGACGAGATAGGCGAATACCCTTTTGAGGTTGGCCCGCCGGAGCGATGCCGGCTCAGTGCCTCCGTCCACCGGCACATCGAATCGCTCTCTGACCGTGACCAGCGGGTACTGGTTCACATCGATGGCGCCGTACTGGGGCATCATGAGCCGCACCTCGTGCCCCAGCCCGGCCAGAGCGTTGGGCAGCGAGCCGATGACGTCAGCCAGTCCGCCCACCTTAACAAGGGGGCTTGCCTCGGCGGCGACAAAAAGTATTCTCATGGGCGTCAACCCTCCCAGATTTTGACTTAGTGCCCTCTGAGGGCTATTCCCTCCAGTCCCCCAAGGAGACTTATTACCTCTGCCGGCGACCTCAAGAAATAGCGGGCAAAGCTCCCGGCTTTTTCCTCGCCGACAAAAACCGAGACCCCGTTCCCGTACTCCTCGACGGCTTTGAAGGCATCTTCGTCGGTCCGGTCGTCCCCCAGATAGACGACTGCCGCTGTCTTATCCCGCCGGCCGTACTTTTCGATGAGCAGTTTCAGCGCCTTGCCTTTGTCCCATTCCACCGCCGGCCTTATTTCGTACACCATCTTACCTGCGGTCAGCCTCACTTTGCCGGCGGCCTGTGCCGTGCCCACCGCCTGCTCCACGGCGCTCTTCACCTCCGCGGTCTTGCCCAGCTCAACTATCCGATAGTGCACGCTCAGCGTCAGACCCTTGTCCTCAACCAGTACCCCGGGAATAGTCGCCAGCGCCCGGCTCAACACCTGGTGTATCAGCCTCAGAACGGGCCGCGACTCCTCCGCCGCCGGATTGACGTAGCGGAGACCGGGACCTTCTATCTCCATTCCGTGATTTCCCGCATATACCACGTTGCTGACACGCACTTTGTCCTTCAGGTCGCTCAGGGAGCGCCCGCTCATCACCCCCACGGTGAACTTCGGGTGGGTGGCAAGAGCACCCAGGAGCTCTCTCGCCTTCTCGGAGAGTTCCGCCATCTCCGGCCTCTCGACAATTGGTGTCAGCGTGCCGTCGTAGTCGCACAGCAACAAAATGTGCCGCGCTTCACTGAGCTGGCGGGCGACCGTGGCCCACGCCGCAAGGAGATGCTCCAATTTACTCTCCAAACTCGAACTTGGCCAGCTCGCTAATGATATCGGCGGCCCACTTGTAGACGTTGTTCTCTTTCACAATCTCCCTCATCTTGCGCATTCGTTTTTGCCGCTCTTCCTGTGGCATTTCCAGCGCTTCTTTGATGGCGTCGGCAACCTGGTCGGGGGCGAAGGGGTTGACCAGGACGGCATCGGTCAGCTCGCGGGCGGCGCCGGTGAATCGACTGAGCACCAGCACTCCATCTTCATCGAAGCGGCTGGAGACGTATTCCTTCGCCACCAGGTTCATCCCATCGTGCAGGGAAGTGACCATGCAGAAGTTGGCCATCCGGCGCAAGGCGTGCTGGGCGATGTTAGTCTCCTGCTCAAGAAGATAGATTATCGGCCGCCAGCGCTTGATGCCGTATTTCCAGTTTATGTCGGCAACCAGAGTATCGATTTCTTCGTGCAGCTTCTGATAGGCGCCAATCTGAATGCGGCTCACCACACCGGCCTGAATGAAAACGAACTTGCCCCAGTACTGCGGATACTTAGCCAGAAAGCGGTCGATGGCGCGTAACCGGTCCGGAATGCCCTTGGTGTAATCGACCCGGTCCAGCCCCATCCCAATCATCTCGTTCTCGATGCCCAGCCTCTCCTTCAGCCGCTCAATTTCCTTGTCCACTTCCGGCGACTGCGCTTCCTGCGACAGGTGCTCGAAATCGACGCTGATGGGGAACGGGCGGATGGCCGTCTTCCGGCCACCCCGCACCACCTCGTGCCTCTCCCAATCGACCCGTGCCTCCAGCGTCCTCTCCACGGTGTCCATAAAGTTGTTGCAGTGGTGGCGGATGTGAAAGCCGAGAAGGTCGTTCCCGAGAAGCCCATCCAGTATTTCCTCACCCCAGGGAAGGATGCGGAAAGCCTCCGGGTTGGGCCAGGGGATATGCCAGAAGTGGGCGGTGATGATGTTCTGACTTTCCTTCTTCAGCATCCGGGGCACGAGTGAGAGGTGGTAGTCTTGAAGGAAAACGAACGCCTTTTTGTCCCCCACCTCTTCCAGGATTTCCCGCGCGAAGATAGCGTTCACCTTCTGGTACATTTCCCAGTGCGCCGCATTGAAGATGGGCCGGGTATAGACGATGTGACAGAGGGGCCAGAAGGCTTCATTGGAAAAGCCATAATAGTGGCCGTCCACCTCTTCCTTGGTCAGCCAGACGCGCCTCAGGGCGTAGCGAGGGTTATCCGGCGGAACGCTCACTCTGTTGTTCTTATCCACTACGTCGCTATCGGCATCGCCACTGCCGTGGGCAATCCAGGTGCCGCCGCAAGCCCGCATCACCGGGTCGAGCGCCACGGTCAAGCCGCTGGGCGGCATCTGCGCCACAATCTTCCGGCCCGAGTAGGCGTGCACGTAGGGTTCGCGGTTGGACACCGCAATGAACAGGTAATCGCGCAGCTTCTCCTGCACCAGCTCGTAGAGGCTTTCCTTTGTCCACATCTGAGGTGCCCTCCTCTCACGGAGCAAGAACGAGTCCCATCTAGGAAGTTTATCCTAGTTTCCTGAGGTAAACAAGTGATGCGGACTTCAGTTGACAATCTCGCGCCGGCGACTCAATAATCTGGGAGGAGACAAAATTGCCTGCGACGGTAACTACTTCCCTAATGTTTGATGACAGCTTCACGGAATAGTCTCCAGAGAGACGCGTATTCTTTTTCCAGATTGAAGCTGTATTGGCTCAAAGTAGGAATACTTTGGAGTTCTCTCTTGGTTGCGACTTTCTGTTGCTGTGGTCTTCGTTTGGCAGCTCACATCGGTCTTCAATCTGATTGTTGACCTTCGTCAAAGCTGGTACCCGTTGAAGGTTTAACAAGAAGAGTCAGCCTGTTGATTCCTACAATGATTACTTCAGTCCCAATCTCTATACCCTCAGCCATTGAGCATGCCCGCCATAGCTCGGTGCCGACCCGCACATAACCGTCCGGAAATAATGGCGTGGTCGTAATGCATTTGACGCCGATTAGTGCCTCAGGCCCAACGGCCGCTGTCCTGCCAATAAGCTTTCCCACCAGCCTGGAAGTAAAGTAAGAATAAACAGCCCACGCTACCATGAACACAATAAGGAGCCAAACAGAAAAGTTTATGCCAACCCCGGGCAGAAGCCAGAGCACGAGTGCTGCCAGTGCCGCTTCGTCAAAAAGGGTCCTGACTAAACTGTATATCGTGTACGCTCTTTTCTTCTTGTCGGCTCGCATAATCACACATTATCCCAGGCCTGATATCAAGTCAAGGCAAGAAAACTGTGGACTCAATCCTGTGCCAGTTGCAAGTATTAACCTTAAGGGTATTGACAAACCATAAACTCTTGCGTAGAATGTAAGTGAACACTCACTTCTATTTTAGCTGATTACACGAGGAGGTGCAATATGGGTTTTTTCCAGCAGGAAGGAGAGGAAAAAATGTTGACACCAGTGGGCACGTTTCAGGAACCATCAGCTCTGATTAATAGGAATTAGCACGGGCTGAAGGTAAGGTCGAGAACGTTGAGGATTTCGTTGCGCCCGAATAGTCCGAAGATGGTCCCCGAGGGCAAGAAGCAAGAGCCAGGACACTGTCCTGGCTGATGGGAGGTGCATGATGTTGACAGTCACAGAAAACGCTAAGCGACATCTGAAAAGGCTTCTCGTGAAAAATACCAGTGACCCTAATCTCGGTATCAGGCTCAGGGTGGGCATAGGTATGCAGCTCGGGGTTCTGCTTGACCGCAAGGCAGATAATGACTACGTCGTTGAGCACGAGGGGGCGAAGGTACTGATGGTAGGACCTGAATTCTTCCCTTTGGTCGAAGGTGCGGTTCTTGATACGGAGAATAACAGTCCCGTAGCAAGTCTGGTCATTGCAAAAAGTGAGCGGCAACCGGGCAAAAAGACAATCTTTGTGTAATGAGATAGAAGGATTAGCATATGAGTCCCAGGGTCTATGTTCTGCTGGATATTATAGCTGGCAAATCCGGACGGGTAACGCAAACCCTGCGAAGCAAGCCGGGAGTGATTCTGGCAGATGAGCTGGAGGACCAATCGAGGGTAATCATGGTGGTTCAAGCAGCCGACCAACAGGAGCTGGCGGAGTTGACCATCCAGGCCATTGACTCAGTGGAGTCAAGGACTGATGGCCTTCAGCTCCTACCAGTCAAGAATGAATGTAGCGCTTACCCCTCTTTAAGAATGTGTTCAGCCCAGGACCAGGAGGAGCAGGCGAAGCCGAGCGTAAGAAACAAAGAATTAAAGGAGGTAGAGAATGTCTAAAACAGTGAAGTTAGACGCAGCAAAGCTTCTAGCAAGAGTACCAGAAGAGTATGTGTTCTGGTGTCAGGATGGCCATGTGCTTTGGGATATCAACGAACTGGGCGAGGCCTTAGCTAGCATGAGCGATGAGACTTTCGTTTCCCACAGCAACACCGAGAAGAATGACTTTGCCAACTGGGTGCGGGACATAATCAAAGACGAAAAACTAGCCAGAGACCTCATGAATTCCAGCGACCGTGAGCAAGCAGCAAAAAGAGTGGCCGAGAGAGTTGACTATTTAAAAACTAAGCTGGCCTAGCCGGGAGAGCAACACCGTCACCTACAAGTAAGAAGGAGGTAATAAAATGAAGCTGGAGACTATTGGACAGAAAGCAAGCCCGGGCGAGAGTGCAACAGAGGGTAACGAGTCAGTAGAAGTTAGAGCAGAAGTACTAGCCGGGAAATTCACGAAGACCAGAGGTAAGGTTGATGGACTCAACGGTACCGACATGTGGTCCCTCATGCAGAAGAAGTTTGGTCTCACCGGCGACCAATTGGTTCAGCTTCGCCAAGCTCTAATCCCTGCCAAGGTTCAAGGTAACCCAGGGACTTTGGCGCGCATTTTTTCTCCCGCCTCCTGCAAAGAAAAAGGCGTAACGGTTCAGGACTTCGATAGTCTGAATGAACACCCCGAATTGATACTCTATGAAGGTTATTATTGGGGGCGTGGCGGCCCAGGTGAGATTGTCATAGAGGAAAAGCCAAAAATTGGTTCATCGTTAGTTGAGAAAAAGTTGCAGGAAGGAGCCATAACTGAGGTAGGAATAACTAGGAAGGCTACAGGAACACAGAAAACGTTGGCAGGCTTGGGCCATTTTCTGTTGTATGGCGGGTTTCTAATAGTCATCGTTCTTGTCGTTGTGCTGGTCATTCTTTTTTCGTCGTGTTAAGTGAAGTGGAATTCACAGATGTTAAGAAGCATGCCTCAGAATTCGCGAAAAAGAAGAGCTACACACAAGAAGCGCAGTAGACTAAAGCAGCACCCTCTAGCAGTAGAAGTTGAGCGTCGCCAGTCATCGCCTCCAGCGTCAGAGCAAGCGCCGATGGAGAAGCCCGCCAAGACAAAGGCTGAACAGGCTGTGCGCTACCCGTATGTGCTTTCGGAACTGAGGCGAAGCCTTACCATAACAGCAGTTATACTTGTACTGCTTGTTGTCCTCTATTTCTTGCTTCGCTAGAGGCAATGACCAGGCCAGGACTACGAATGACCGTCCAAGAAGACAGAATGGCAATCCTTATATCTCCTCGCCGCATCACTCAAGATAGTCCTTAGAAAACTCCGAGTTTCGCGGCAGCCTTCAGCTAGAGTTTCCCGCAGATGGGGCAGGCGGGGTTACGGCTGACCTCGATTTCGCAGAAGCGCATGCACAACCCGTCGAAGAACAGCATCCGCCCCACCATCGGCTCGCCAAGTCCGGTAATCAGCTTGATGGTCTCCATCGCCTCCAGACAGCCGATGACGCCCGGAACAGCGCCCAGGACAGGGAAGATAGCCTTCTTTTTGCGCAGTTGCGGAATTACGCATTTGAGGCACGGACCTTTGCCGGGGATGATGGTGGTTATCTGACCGGCCAGGCCCTGCACCGCCCCGTGAACAAAGGGCTTCCCCAGCCGCACGCAGGCGGTGTTCAGCACAAAGCGGGTGGGGAAATTGTCCATGCCGTCCACCACCACGTCAGCGTCTCTGATTAGCCGGCGCGCGTTCTGACCGGTGATGGTCATCGCAATGGCTTGAATTTCAACCGATGGATTCAAGGCTTGCAGTTTCTCCCACGCCGACTCGGCCTTAAACCGGCCAATGTCCTTTTCCCAGTGCAACAGTTGGCGGTTCAAATTGCTCAGCTCGACCTTCTGGTTATCGATGATGGTGAGCCTGCCCACGCCCGCCGCCACCAGGTAGGGCGCGATGGCGCTACCCAGCCCACCCAGCCCCGCCAGCAGGACGTGGGCTGATGCCAGCTTATGCTGGCCCGCCTCCCCGAAGCCGGGAATGATTATCTGGCGCAGGTACCGCTCGAACTCATTCGGCATTTCGCCTAATTATAAGGCAAAAGCCAGTGGAACGCTATCTGATGGCAATGCCGCCGCACCGAGGTATTAGCTGGCCTTACCCGTCAGGTAGTCAATCATCGGCTGGGTGACCAGCGGCACCAAATCCCCGAGCATGTGCGGCATCAGGTTGTCCATCACCTTGGGCATCAGCTCCGGCATCTGCGCCCGCATATAGTCCGGCATCGGGACTTGCGCCGCCACCCGCTCCAGCATCGTCGGCATCACTTTGGGCATCATCAGGGGGAGCAGTCTCGGGAAGAGAATGGGGAACATCGGCTTCATCAGGTTGAGCGCCCCGGGAATTTTACCCATCGCCCGCATCATTTTGCCCATACCCAGCGGACAAGGTCAATCAGCTCCTGTTCCGACTCCGGCTGGACGACGGCGTCCGGAACGGTGTTGCCTACCAGCGGCTTGATGAGTCCCGGCATCGCCGAGATGTCATGCCCGTAGAGCTTTCTCTCCGTCCTGCGGAAAGACACTCGGTTCCCAAATTTCTCCTCGAGATATTCTCGCTGGCTGTTGTTCAGTTTCCCCATATCGCCTCCCCGACTGCTATTTACGGAACGGGGCGCACGGCCCCATCAGATTACCACCCTCAGCCACGCCGGCGCTGGAAGAAACTGCGCAGTAGCTCATTGACGTCGGTCGGTTTGATTTCCTCGGCGCTCTTGCTCCCGCAGGTGGGGCACTTCAGGGTATCTTTAGCTTCACAGGAGCTTGGTCCCTCGAACTTGGTCTGGCACTTTTGGCACTTGTATTCCGGCATTGCACACTCCTTTTTCTTTGCCTTTTACTTGATTGCCGCTAAAAGCTGGTTCTTACGAATCTGGTCGATGAGCACTTCCCGCACCAGGTCGCACGCTTCGCCAATCTTGGGGTTCGCCAGGCTGTAGTAGACGGTGCTGTACTCGCGCCGGGTGACAACGATGCCCGCCTTGCGCAGGACGGCGAGGTGCTGGGAAGTATTGGACTGCTTCAACCCCAGAATCTCGGCAATTTCCCCGACCGATTTCGGCCCCTGACGCAGTTCGTGGATAATGCGGAGACGTTTGGGGTCGGAAAGGGATTTGCAGAGTCCGGCTTGCATCTGGAAAACTTCGAAGATTTCCTTTTCGCTGACCATATCTACTCCGATGCTAGTCTTACTATATTGGCATACAGTCATATAATAATACTAGTGGCAATATTTGTCAACACCTGGATGCCTGAGGCCGCTTATGAATGTCATTCGATTCACCGCTGGATACCCCACTCCTCAGCTGAAGGGCTGCGGGGAGGAAAGCGGTTTTCGCCGAGAGGCGAAGCCAAAGCGGTTTTACTACTAATTCCTCTCCCCCGCGAGGGCTTCGCCGTGAGCTCAGCCGAACGGAGAGGTTAGAGCCTGCCCTGAGCCGAAGCCCTGAGCGAAGCGAAGGGGTAGCGAACGGGTGAGGGGGCCGACCAGATGCCCTCCAGCTTGCTGGGGGGTAGTCATTCTGAGGGAGCGTAGCGACTGAAGAATCCGCCTCAGGCGGACCCTTCGCTCCGCTCAGGGTGACAAAACATCACCTACAACGTCATTGTTGCCGTCTCTGCTATAATAATGTCGAACCAATGAATCGATTCTTTGTCCCGAAGGACTGGATTTCCGGCGACGTGGTGTCGCTGAAAGACGAGCCGGCGCACCAGGTTTGCCACGTTCTCCGCCTCAAGCCCGCCGACCGCTTCATCGCCCTGGACAACACCGGCTGGGAGTACGAAGTTCAGCTTGAGAAGCTCAGCGCCGACCAGGTGCAGGGCAAAGTCTTAAAGAAAGAAATCAGCCCCGGCGAGCCCAAACTCAAAATCACCCTCTTCCAGGCGCTCCTCAAAGCCGATAAGTTCGAGTTTGTCCTGCAGAAGGGAGTGGAGCTGGGAGTGAGCGCCTTCGTGCCGTTCGTCTCGGAGCGGTGCGTCGTTAAAAGACCCACCGAAAGCAAAGTCCAGAGGTGGCAGAAGATAATTCAAGAAGCCGCCGAGCAATCGGAAAGGGGACTCCTGCCCACCCTCTACCCGGTCGTCCCCTTTGCCGAGGCCGGCGACATTGCCGCCAGGCCCGCCATCCTGCTCTGGGAGGAGGAAAAGAGCCAGCGCCTGCGCGATGTCCTCAAACAACAGTCCTTCCTGAACGCCAAATCCTTCAGTCTCTTCATCGGTCCTGAGGGCGGCTTTCCCGCTGAAGAGGTGCGGTATGCGGAATCGAAAGGCATCGTCACCGCCAGCCTGGGACGCCGCGTTCTCCGCGCCGAGACCGCCGGGCTGGCCGCGGTCAGCGCCATTCTCTACGCAGTGGGCGAGCTGGGGTAGACATTCTCTCTGCCAAGTGCGATTTGAAGGGGGTGGTGGAAAAGTAAGGGGAAGAATAGGTGGTATCAGTCAGATATAGCTTTTTCGACTAGGTTTGATGTGAAATAGCAGGATTATTTGAGGAAACCGAACTTAGCGTCAAAATGGTCCCTGAAGTCACTTGTTCTGCCAATGAACATTTCACAGTATGCCCAAAATACGGTATCGAAAAGACTCAGCGGGATCTTATGCTTTTCCAGTCTGCTTTCCAACTCAGTTTGACTCAATCTTCCCCAATCCAGCAGTTCATCGACCCAACGGTCACATTTTATTGCCTGTCCACCCAAGTTCTTCACTAAATAGTGTGAATTAGCCCAACGTATGAATGGAAGATTAAGACGTAGGATCCGTTGAACGTCGGTCTTATCGAGTTGCTCGCCATCGGTCTTGCCACCAAACACATCCCGTCTGAAGCCGTCTTCAGTAGCGAACTTAGCGAGCCACTGCGCAATACTGTAAATAGCGAGCCATTTCTTCTCAGCCCAATAGGTAACTCCAAGGTAATGCACTTTGCTCATGAACTCAACAAGTTGACTACGACTCATAGAAGCATAAGCTACGAAATCGTAAGAAATGCCTGACTCAGTCAAAAACGTGCGGGTAGCTTTTCGGCCCATTCCGCTAACCCACACAGCCCACACAACGTGCTTGAAGAAAGCAGCCCTTGTGATTTTTTGTTTGCCTCGACCGAAGTAACTGCGAACATCGGGATTATTGTTGCCGCCGATTGCGGAAAAACAGGCGTTAAATATTGTAGCTATGTCTGAACCAGTCTCTTGTGTTCCTTTTTGCATAGGATTTCTCTACGAAGATTATACTATTTATGGCCCAGGGGACTTTGCACCCCTTACCCCCTGAACTCAACCACCACTTACTCCGCATCTGCCCTCCCCTCAATCGGCCGAATCGTGATGTCCAGCCCATCCAGCGCCTGGCGGGCCGTTTCCCAGGCGGCGTGGCTCGATGTCGGATGCACGGCCAGCGCCCAGGCCACGTGCGGGTAAGTCTCTGGATTGGGCGGCGCGTAGTAGCGCGCGCCGATGTGTGTTGCCAGCTCAATGTGGAGTCCATCGCCCGCCAGCCGTTCCAGTTCTTCGCGCGTCGGCAGGTCCTCGACCACGCCATCGTAGTAGCAGGGACGGTAGGCCAGCGCGGCAAAGTAGCTCTTGTCGCAAGTCCGGTCAGGCTCAATGCCCAGCGCCAGTTGGGCGGTTTGGAGTATACGCTCCTGGCGGGTGCGGATGGCGAACATCTCGCTCAAGCCCTCATCCCAGCCCAGGCGCCCGTTCACCTCGACCAAGCATATCTGGTCGCCGCAGACGCGCATTTCGGTCGAAAACCCGCTATTGTGCAGGTCGATTGCCTTGATAATCGCGTCGGAGACCGCCTCGATGGGTTTCTCGTCCGTGCATTCGGCGGGCAAAAGATAGGCCTCGATAAAGAAGGGCGGGGCGATGCTCTGAATCTGCTCAGTCACGCCGAAGTTAAAAGGCTTGCCGTTGATGGCCAGCCCGTCCGTCTCCACCAGGTCGCCCGATAGGAACGATTCCACGAGAAACTGGCGCCGCGGGTCGCAGTCCAGGTCGACCTTTGCCGTCTCGCCGAAGCCGACCAGCCGCGCCACGTCGAGGGACTCGGCGATGCCGGCGCGCACTCTGGCAACAGCATTATCAATATCTTCATCACAGTAGACCGGCGTCACCAAGCGCGACATCGTGGAAATGACGCATTTCAAAATGAGCGGAAAACCATAATCACCGGCCCGGCGGCGGACATCGTCGGCAGTCTCCGCCAGGGAGAACTGCGGATTACTGATGCCGGCGCGCGATAGCACCGTTCTCTGCAGGTACTTGTTCGAGCAGAGGTGTGCCGCATTGAGACCCGCTCCCCGCAGGCCGAACTCCTGCGCCAGTATCGAGCCCAGTAGAAGACCTCGTTCCGACTGCATAAAGATACCGTCGGGTCGGCGCTTATCGCACCAGCGGCGCATAATCCGGTAGGCTTCGGCGAGGTGCTCCGGCGGCGGCAGCTCCACAATCTCATCGAAGGTCTCTTCATTGGTGATGTTGACCGCTTCATCCGCCAGCATTAGCTTCAGGTCCTCGATTTGCGAAGCGTAGCGCGCCAGTCGGGCGCAGGAGACTGTCCCATACGCAGGATAGAGCACGAGCAGTGTCGGCATATTTGACTCCTCTTATACTTAGCTTATCGGTAGGGTGGAGGAAAGTCAACGGGCGTCTGCGCCGTTATCAGCGAGTAAGAGGTGGTGAACTTGACTGGTCGGTGGATACAACTGTGGGGGTCTCGCGCCCCGACCTACTTCTCCAGCATCGACTTCATCGGCTTCCAGTAGTAGTCGTGCCAGCCCTGTCGATAGTCTTCGTAGAGGTCCGCGGGGACGCCGGTCTGGGTGAAGGTTAGCCTCGTGCCACCCTCGATTTCCTTCAGCGAGAAGACGGCTTTGGAGTAGTGCCCCTCGGGCCAGTCGCTGCCACGCCACGACTGCACAATCTTCTTGTCCGGCACCAACTCCAGGTTGGTGCCTTCGAGGCTGCCGTCATAGGCGATGAACTTACCGCCCACCTTCCGGCTGATTCTCGCTTCCGACCCGGTGAACGCAGAGTGCTTCTTCGAGTCCATCAGCATCTCATAGACT
>Ga0315296_10002088_pt1 | contig 17197 bp, 13 predicted proteins | sample YL17G14_18_MG_FD_203921 | JGI IMG/M metagenome (GOLD analysis project Ga0315296, IMG submission 203921) | Sediment microbial communities from Yellowstone Lake, YNP, Wyoming, USA - YL17G14_18 | ecosystem: Environmental > Aquatic > Freshwater > Lake > Sediment | place: USA: Wyoming | collected... | reverse complement strand
TCATTTTTATAATTGAATGTAATTGAATTACTCTTAATTATTTTTACTACAAGATTTTCTGATATTGTATCCCCTTCTTTATAGGCTTTGTTATTAATTATAATCGTAGAGGCAGGTATCTGCTTAAAATAAGATACTGGCAAGGAAATTTCTGCACCAAGGAAATATACAATTAACGGTGGCAATTTAACCTCCTCCGGTTTAATATAATAAATAATACCGTTAACAATCGGCTGTTTAGAAAAGAATTCTTCGATTATTTTGGCACGGCGAGCTAACTCCTTCACTTCATCAACTAACTCTAATATCTTTGGAAGAGATGCCGTATCTTTTACTTCTTTCCTCTCAGCCAATTCTGAAATTTTGGATAAATGTTTAGGTATTTCCTTAAAATTCCCCAACTCAAAATCCTTATAAGCTTCTTCTCTAATATAACGTGCTTCGGCAAGAATTTTTTCAGCGCCAGGAAAAAGTCGTTCTGCCTCTTCACGAATTGATTGCATTTTCTCTTTGGCACTGACATTATTACTACGATTTATCTTATCATAAATATCCAATATTTTTTGGTATGGTGCAGATAATAATTTATCCCTATCCTCTTCCGGGGTTTTATCGTAAATATCCTTCATTAATTTCAATTGGTTTTCTGCCTCTTTCAATAAAATTAATAATTTATCATCCGGTTGTGGAGTGGGAGGTTGTCTGTCGGGAGGTAGACTGGTTGTTTTTATTACTGGCGTAAGTTTAATCGTAAACGGGTCGAGACGTCCCCCACGTTCAAAGACGGGTTTGTTTGTAAACTCTTCCTTTGGGACCTTAATAATATTAATATCACCAATAGTTTGTTTAAGAAGAATGCCATTTAATCCTATAAAATATTCTATTTCTTTAACACTCGCCGCAGGGTCTAATATCATTAAAGAACAAAGATATCCTTCGGTTGGCGTCCCCATTATTGTTTGAGAAGTTTTTTCCTTTACCGCTAAGTGTGCATCAACAAAGGGGCTGCTTAAATTATAAGAACTAATAAATCTTAGAGGATAACTTTGAGTAACAGACCAATTGTTTTTAATTAAGGCTGCGCCTAATACTTGTTCAGAATAAAGGTTTTCTTTAGATGTAAATTCTTGGGTACTTGTTTCTGGAATCTGTTCATTAGTAGATGATACTCTCTGGACTGTTTTAGAAAACTTTACTTTATTCCCATCCTTGAGTCCCTTAAGGATTAATTCGCGATTATCTATTAGTAATAGTTTAAGGTTTAAACTTTGGAAATCCAAACTATCCGCGTTAACTTGAATTTCCTCGGTTAATTTTTGATATGGCAGAAAAGAAGGCTTAATAAATGAAATTTCTCTTAAGAATTTATATAACTTTTGTGGTTGAGAGTTTTCTTGAGTAGTGTTATCTAATTCGCTAAATGAACTATTCATGTAACCAATTTTTTCCCCTTTTAATGAAATAATATACCAACTATCATCGTTTTTAGCAGTTTCCGGTAAGTTTTTAATGACTTTTTCTGATGGAGTTGTTGTGGAATTAGAAGAAGATTTAGTGGCTTGTTCCGAGATTAAGTTTGTTGGTAATATATAAATCAGCAAGATTATTGTTATTGAGTAAAAGAATGAGCGCATAGTTGAATATTTAATTACTCTGTTTTATTTTGGTTTATTGTAAACATAAGTTGTTAGTGTCAAATCTAAACTATATCTAACAAGTTTATCACTCGCACTTTCTGTGAATGGTTTAACAGAAAATTTATCTACTTTAATAAATCTTTGATAGGTTTCCAAGAGATAAATGTAATCTATAACCTGAAAAAAATCACCGGTTATTGATAACTTATAAGAAATTTTGTTAAAAAGACTACTCTGTGTAGGTGACGGAGTTCCTTTGCTTAGTTCAGGTGTGACACTAGAAAGATAAATATTTGCTTCACGACCTAATTTTGTCAGCGTAGCAATAAAATTCTCAAAAGAAAATTCTTCTTTCGTAGGCATAAGTGCTTCAAGTTCATCTTGTTCTTTTCTTAATTTACCGAGTTTCCCCTCAAGTTCTTCCATTTTCTTTAATCTATCATTAGCTTCTTTAATCTTGGTAGAGGTCTCATTAATATTTTTAGTTAAGACAGCGAGTTTTTTAGCAAATACAAAATAACCTACCGCTCCTAAAATAACAGCAATAACTGCAGGGATAATAATGGTAAAAACAAGTAATTGTTTTTCCGATAGTTTTAGTATCATTATTTTTTTGTTTTCAGCTCTCTTGCCATGTCTATATCGAATTTAACTGCAAATCCCTCCTTATATTCAGGTTGAGCAATAACCTGAAATTGAGGCGGTTCATTTAATCCAAGATTAAATATTTCTTTTAACCCGAGGTGATTCTTGAGTTTTATTCTAAAATTGGTCATTCTGTCTGAAGATGAGCCAGCCGCAAAACAATTCATACTGATAGCCGCTTCTATTTTTACATCGGCACGGCGACCAGGCGGAGGACCATCAAATGCTTGTAACGAAGTAATCCAAATATCACGGCAATCATGAATAACATCCCATAGTTCATCTATTTTTTCCCACCATAAGAAAGAACGAGTATTTTTTATCTCCGTGGCGGCTTTATTCCACGCGTTAAGTTTTGTTTCCTCAACTAACATTTGGTCATAAGGTTTGACTTGTTTTAGCAAAGATTCCAAATCTCCCTTTTTTGTCTCATACTCTGCAGTTTGTGGTTTAATATCCATATACTGATATACATCCCAGATTAATAAAAGTGCACAAATAATTATTGAGGCGTTCATTGCCAAAAATCTGGGTAGAGGAGTTCTTTCTTTACGCTGTCTTTCTGGTGGAAGCAAATTAATACGAATCATATATTAATCCTTTTTTATTCTTGCGGCTAACCCGGTAGCGATAACTAATTGAGAGGCTTTTTTCTTTAATTCAGAAGGGTCGATTTTTTCAGACAAGATTTCAAAGGACTCACACGGGTCCCATCGGATAGGTTTTTTATTAAATACCGATTCAAATGATTCATCTAATCCCTGCAATAAAGAAGAGCCTCCGGAAAGATAGATGTCGTCTATCGGTTTATCAAACTGGTGTTCAAAATAATCAAATGAGAGTTTTACCTCATGAGTAAGGTCATCTAAAAGAGAGCTTATATAATCTTTAACTTCTTCAAATTTAAGGCCAGGGTTTTTCTTGAGTTCTTCTGCTTCTTTTTCAGGTATTCCCATCTTTTTGCTGGTAGATTCAGTAAAATCTTTACCGCCTATATAAATTTCTCTGGTAAAAGATATTTGAAGCCCGGACATAATATTAACATTTGTTTTCATTGCTCCAATATCTATTAGAGCTGTTACTCTATTTGCTATATTTGATGGGGGATTATTTGACTGTTTTAATTCAAAAGAGTTACCTAATGCAAAACAATCAACATCAATAGCAATAGGCCAAAGACCACTTTCTTCTAAAAGGTTAATATGTTCATCAAGTTTGTCTCTTTTAGCAGCTACTAAAAGAACCGACATATCTTTTGTTGTTCCACCACTTTTTTGTCCTTTTTTTATATCGGGTAAACGTAAACAATCAATCATTACCTCATCTATTTCAAATGGAATATATTTACCTGCTTCGTATTGTATGGCATTTTTTAATTCTTCATCAGACATCTCTGGCATAGTTATATAACGAACTATAACTGAACGTCCTGATATTGCTGTAACTACTTTTGTAGTATGGAAATCATTTGTCTCCCATATTTTTATTAATGTTTCTTTTACATTTTCCCCGGGAGGAATTTCATGACAAACATAGCCGCTGAGAGCATAGATATTCGTTTTAGGTGAATGGATTAATTCCACAGCTTTGATAACCTGGGAACCTATATCTAATCCCACAAGCGATTTTCCTTTTATTTTTGCCATAGTTATTATACTATCAAATTCTTATTTTGTTTTCTACTAATTTGATGTTTTTTATTAATATTTTTATTTTTTACTTAATGCCGATATTCGCCGTTGTTTATCAGATGCCCGATTGGTTGAAAACTTACCTGCATAATAATTTGAAGCCTTCTCATACGAATCTATATCACCGATATCAAACCAACTGCCCTTTAGAGTATATCCATAGATGCTTTCTTTTTTGTAAAGCCATTGTATATAAAAACCCGGTGCATCGGGGTTAAGCCCTCTTTTCAAATATTCACTGATTAGTTTGAGGGTCTCTCTTGAAAAAATGTATAGACAGATAGCAACCAATGTGCTTTTGGGATAAGGAGACTTTTCTTCGAAATCTATAACCCTATTATTTCCATCTAATGTAACCACGCCGTATTGTCCAAGAATACTTGTATCAACACCCCTTAAATCTTTTAAGCCGATAGTTGTTCCGTGTTTCTTAAAATTCTTAATAAAATCAGTAAAATCCACTTCAAATATATTATCACCGGCTACTACTAACAGGTCATCTTTAATGCAAGCCTTATCAATAACAAACTGAATATCGCCTATAGCTCCTAATTTATCATTAATACTAACTGTTTTATCATCAAAGATGCTAATTTTTTTACCCCAGCGATAACAAGGCGTTCCGCGAATAGACATTTTCTCTTTCAACCACTTTTGATAATTGTCGTAAAAAAGATGATTACTGATAATGATAACCTGTTCTATTTCTTTATTTGGCAATAACCAATCTAACGACCACTCTATCACGGGCTTCCCCGCAACTTCCAAAAGAGGTTTTGGGGTATTTGCAGTTAACGGATACAAACGGATACCATAACCGGCGCCGAGAATTAGAGCCTTCATCTTTTATATTTCTAAATTAAATTATTTTATTAACTATAAATATTTTGTTTTTATCATTTAGAACTAATTTGTCAACTTTTTAACAAGTATTTATTCGCCATTTTTCTATCTCCTTTCTATTTATGTTGAGCTCAATATGGGTTATATTGCTAACAATACGAGTTGAGACTGTTGAAAAACCTTTCAACAGGCTCATCCTGAGCGTCGCCCGAAGGCGAACCTCGCCCTAATGGCGGGAAGCGAAGGATCTCTCTGAGCACGATTATGAGACCCTTCACTGCGTTCAGGGTGAGTCTGTTGACTTTGTCAACAGCCTCAACTTATATGGTTGCCCCTATAACTCGTTGTATGGAAATTCAAAGATAAGGTTACGCAGGCTAAAGCCTGCGGCTACAAGAATATATAAAGAAGTAGCCGCAAACTTTAGTTTGCGTAATTTATCGTATGGAATTTCAAAGAAGAAATCCCAGCAGCACTTAACCCTTCGTGTTAAGTGCTGGACTGCGTTAGGCAACTGTATCAATACGACCCAGCACTCATCCATCTGGATGAGTGCTGCCCGAAGGGAGTTGCCGAGCGAAGCGAGGCCTAACTGGTAAGGGCTTCCCTATGGGGGGAGTAGGGCTCCTCTATGCAGGGAGTTGGACTCCTCTATCTTTCGTAAGGGGGAATTTCCCGGATTTCCGGGGACGCCTACATATTTAAGCAGGCCCGCCAGAGGCGGACTTAAGCGGTTATCCGCCAAAGGCGGATGTAAAAGGCAGTAACTCCCGAAAGCGTTCGGGATAACTGCCTCTAACAAAGGAGGTGATTTGCCGCCCATTCGGGCGAGCCTCGCCCTTCGTCGCCCGAAGGCGAACCTCGCCCTAATGGCGGGGGGCGGGAGACCGTAGCGCGCCTGCCTGCCGAAGCATCGGCGCAGGCAGGGATGATTTCCCTAACCCGGGATGGGCTAATCCTGATTCTGGATGGGCTAATCCTGACTCGGGATGGGCTAATCCTGACTCTGGATGGGCTAATCCTGACTCTGGATGGGCTAATCCTGACTCTGGATGGGCTAATCCTGATTCTGGATGGGCTAATCCTAACCCGGGATGGGCTAATCCTGAACCGGGATGGGCTAAATCTGATTCGTAGGAGCGCCATTTAATATCAAATCAACGAGGTAAAACCTCGTTGTCTACCATTAATATTACGGTGAATTATGGCAAAACAAAAACGATACATCCCGGTCAGGGATGACGATTTTTTCAATTTCCAGGGTAATCTGGTCAATATCGTGGTTATAGTGGTTATTAACCGAAAGTTCTCATAAATCCCCCTTAATCCCCCTTTGACAAAGGGGGAAATAGGGGGATTTTATCTGTTCTATGCGAACTTTTGACTAATAACCACTATATCAATGCGGCGGGTTGGGGTATCCCGGTTTATGGAGGAGTCACCTCTCGCCAGGAGGTGATGGACAAGGTCGTCGGTACAATCGTGCCCAAATTCTCCAGGAAGCTCATCAAACTATCAATGGCATCACTGGTCTTCTGGCTGTTATAAGTAATAGTAGTATATCCGCCTATTTTCAAACTGGCCTGGGTCTTCTTCGCGTCAGGCGGCACGGCCAGTATTACCGAGCCATCCATATCAAATTGCTTCATATTGTTCTGTTTATGAATTTCCAACTTGACCTTATCGCCAATCAGCATCAGAATCCCATCCATTTCCACGCCACCGTGATTTACCTTGAATGTGGCTTTATCCGGTTTGTCCTCTTGTCCTGAGAGTATCATGACCGCTCCGTTAAACTTGGTTGAAGCATCTTCATTATTAAGCGGGTCATTTATCTTTACCTCGGCTTTGCTCTTACCGGTTCCTAAAATAAGAAGCATTCCGTTAATATCAACCGAGCCGCGTTGATTATTCAGAATCGCATCATTACCTTTGGGCGTGCCCGTTGTTCCGCCGGTAACAATGACCGGTCCATCCCAATCAAAGACGCCATTTTGCTTGATGCTGATATCGCCGTTAATAATCAAAGTGCCGGTGCCGTGAATAGCCCCGCCGCCTATGACCTCAAGTCGCTGGGCATTTACCACGGTTACATCACTTGATGATGAACCCCAATACACGGTGCCGGTAATCTTGGCATCATCCGTGTTTATAGTTAAGGTAGGCGCAAGGGCTGCTACGCCATCAGCAATACTCTCGGCTTTACTCTGCCACCAATCGGCATCTAAAGATGGCGTGGGTACCATTCCGACACTTGTTGTGATGGTCGTTGTCTTCTTTTTCTTATCACCAATAATATATTCCACAAGCGGGTCGCCGTCAAAGACGCTTGCCGGTAATTTCCCATCTGCAATCTGCTGGGCGATTTTATCCATTAACTGTTTATATGCATCGGCGCCTTGTATGCCAAAGCCAAGAATGTCCTCGTCATTGCCGCTGGTATCGTGTCCGTCTATTTTGACATATCTGTCTAATGATTCATCTTCGCCGCCTTGACGATTGCCGGGGATACTCAATTTCATCTTACTGGGGTCGCCAAAAATACCGACGGACGCCTCGGCATTAATACTCGGTAACGGAACAGTGGGCACCTTTGAGAGCACGACCTCAATGCCGCGTTTATTATAACCGCAATATGAATTGGCGGTAACCATAAAATCCGAGCCTATCGGGGTTACCGTGGTCTGATATGTTCCGCCGGCAAATGTGCCGCTGACCACGCCATCACCACCACCATTGAGCTCATTCATTGCCAGTCCGATACCTGCCTTAGCAATAAAGAGCGTCTGGATATCGTCTGCCTGAGATTGTGTGGCTTGGCTTTGACTGGTAGTCAGCATCAAAAAAGCCGAGCTCATTCCGGCTAATAACATAACTACAAATAAAGCAAATACTATTATCGTGCCCTTTTCGCTATTTCTGTTAACCATAAATATACTCCTTTCTGAGCATAGAGCATATGGCTTAGAGCGTATAGTGTATAGGTTTCATGCTTCTACGCTCGGAGTTTACCCCGCCACAGGCGGGGCTCTATGCTGTTTACTATTTCGGTGATGGGTTTTTTAGTTCTACTATTGTTTCCACAGAGGTCTCCATTATAGTGCCTCTGTTATTGGTATTCTCTAACTCCAAATGAATCCTGAGTTTATTGCGGTCAATGGATAAATGGAAGCCGTCGTCTTTGACCCAATAAGTTATATATTGGGTTACCCCATCCTGTGTCCTGGTCAGAAACCCTTCATCAATCATTCCGTTACCGTTGTTATCTATTCCATCATCTGTTTCGCCAGCGGCATATTGAAAAGCCAGAGTAATGGGGGTGCTCCATTGGATGACGCCATTGACATACCCGATATTTATCTGATAAGTCATAGAATCTAAATATTCCGGTAAAGCAGGTGGCGCCGGGCTGAGGCGGCTGACGCTACTCTGCTGGATTTCATTAGCCAGTTGCTCCACGATTCGGCGCGCCTGATTCTCCAGATTGGCTATGGTCGTGCCGCTACCAAAGACATTCTGACTGCTTATCAGTAATGTAAGAGCCGCCGTACTGATAATAGAAAATATAAGCATCACAATTACTATTTCAAGCAAAGTAAACCCCGCACATAACCTACTGCTTTGCGACACCGGAGTAGAGGTTATGTGCTGGGTTATCATTTTAATATTCCTCACTTCTGCACCAGAATCGTATGCAGTTGATAAAACTTGGGACCATTCCTCGTCTGCCATTCAACCCGAACCGTTACCGGTAAAATTTTATAATCCGCAGTAGCATCATCAATCGCGTCTCCGTCACCATTCAGGTCATAGGGCATTCCTAAACGAGTATCAGTTACGGATTCTAACAATCGCCCGCCAGAGCCGGGGAAGATAATTTGGCCGGGTTTCCCATTAGGTGCCCCGGTAACCGCCTCTAACCCGGTAACATCAAAAGATGCATTAACGCCGCTATAAGCGGCAAACGTCCCTGTAAATGCCGGATAGTCCTGAAGCGTTTCTACCATCGCCCGTGCCGCATTAATAGCCAGCGACGTTTCCCGGGTATTCTCAGCCAGAAATACATTACTATTAATAGCAGCAACCATTCCTATTATCGCCACTGTAATAATGGCCATTGCAATGACGACCTCAATAAAGGACATCCCCGAATTATTTATTACCTTCACCCTGTTATGGTTCGACAGGCTCACCATTCCATTTATCCCCCCACCCGCACGCCCGAAGGCGATGTCTCGCCAGAGGCGGAAAGGCGAGGTCTTCCGCCATAAGGGCGAGACTTCGCCTCGGCGAGCGCCAAAGGCGGAGAGCGGAGTCGAGGGAGAGATGTTTGTCCCGAACGGTTTATAAATATCCGCATATTTTGACTCCCTGACAACAGTATCATCTCTAATAGGATTCATATCTCTTCCTCTATCTCTAATATAAATATACACTCTTCAAAATGGTTTGTCAAGAAATATTTAATATTTTATTCTTATCATTAAGAACTAATTTGTCAAGTTTTTAATAAGTATTTATTTAATCGCGATTCCAAATTTATTATGGGGGACACTTCCCATCGGATGTAGTGGGCTATTTTGTCCCGCCTCGGCGGGATAAGGCGGTGTTTTTAGAAATTCGGGAAAAAATGACACATCCTAACCTGTCCGTCTCTTCCCGCGGCAGTCGTTATATCTTCCCGTGGCAGTCATTATGTCTTCCCGTGGCAGTCGTTATGTTTTCCCGTGGCAGTCGTTATCCCTACGGGAGGCAGTAGCTCTGGCTTCCCGTGGCAGTCATTATGTCTTCCCGCGGCAGTCGTTATATCTTCCCGCGGCAGTCGTTATGGCTTCCCGTGGCAGTTGTTATGTCTTCCCGCGGCAGTCATTATGTCTTCCCGTGGCAGTCGTTATGGCTTCCCATGGCAGCACTTATAATTGCCCGCAGACCCCCAAATAACTACACCGGGTAGGGGGGGTATAGTCCCCCCACCTCAAGATTTTTGATGATTCTATCGTTTTTATAACATAATAAAAATCATCAGGTTATCACAAATTCCCAAAAATATTTGCAAATTTTCTCAAGATTTCTTGTCACAAATTCCGTTTTTTATCACTATATATAATAGCTACCATAATATAGTCACCTACACTTCAGGTAGTCCCCACCCCCTGGCTCAATTCTGGCTTGCCCCGTTAGAAGCGAAACCGTAGAGGAAATAATAACCTATCAGAAAGTTTTACATTCCATACAAAGAACGCTTCTAACGGGCTGTGAAGCTAACCTTGTTACTGCTACTGCTTAATAATTATGCGAGAATTCCGGGGATACGAGGTGTGAATTATTCGCGAGTCGACTCGCGGGACAGACACCATATTTTTAGGTTAGAGGGACACTTCCCATCCGATATGATTCAATATTGTTTTAGGAACTTCAGTAACCCGCAGTTTTCGCAGCCCTCATAGCCCTTTTTGCAGAAATCCAGGAATATCTCTATGAGCCCTTGTTGAACCGAAGCGGTCTTGATTATTGATGAGACAATTTTCTTATCAGATTCAAATAGCCGTTGCTTCATAAAACGGGTGTAATAGTTATCCATCAATTTGGAATAAGAATGATATAAATTTAATACTGTTTCCTGTAATTTGGTATTTTTATTTAATCGGATGCAGTCTTTTTCTTGCTTCCCTGTGCCAGAGGCAGATCCGCCTTTGGCGGACCGGCTATAAAGGAATGATATAGGAATAATTACATTCAAGACAATTTCATTTACCCTTTCCTTACCAATAAGCGCATACCCGCCTGACCGGGTTATCAGTCGGGCAGGTTCTTTGGTGGATGGCTTTGTATCAAAACTACTGCGAATTGACCAGAAACCCGTTGCCGGAATAGTCAATAACTCAATTAATTCCTGTCTAATCTTTGGTATCAATGGACTATTGCTGATAATCTTAATTATTTCGTCAAATAGTGAAGGTGTTTTAGTCAGCAAATAACTTATTCCGGCAATTCTGCGATATGGTGAATTGGCAGGTCTGCCACCGGGTATCTGCCAATGTAATTTTGTTTCTGGCAATTCCTTTGATAAATCAGTAAATTCGTTCAGTGATTTCAGGTAATATTCTGTTTCCATACTCAAATTACCCGTTCCGGGTTCTCGCTCTGAGAACCCGTCAGGGTTCGTAGAGTTCGTCTGAGGCAAAAGACCAGCCGTATTTAATAATATGGATTGAATGATTAAGGGGTGTTTTTCTTTAGGGTATTGCCGGATAATTTTACTGATTTTTTGATACGGAACAGTTTCAGCGAGTTGTAAGAATGTTAATTGGTTATTCTTGTAGCCCAGAGCACTCATTATACCCTGATACAATACCTCTTCATAGTCATTATTAAATCTTAACAGTCTTTTATTAAAGTTATCTATCTTTCTTAATAATCTTGATTCTCCGGCGCTCTCTAAAAAGTAGAGAGTTTTTTGAGGAGACGATTTTTTAATATATGAATAACATCTGCCCGTGGAAATAAAAGAATAACCGCTTTTTAGAGGCATCTCAAGTTCCAAGAGTTTATCAATATCCTTCAGTCTTTTTCGCAAGAAGGGTATAAGAATAAGTTGAGGTATCTCTTTGTCATTCTCCAATTTGATTTGCCTTTTATCATCGTTCCAAATCGCAATATGAAGTATCAGATTATTATAATTTTTATCCAGATGGTGCTGGTGGCGATACCAGTCTGAAGAATACAGATGGATTTCCACATCTCCACTATACGATTGATTATTGATATGAATTGAAGCATTTGTAAAATCAGGACCGGGATTGGAATTCCACAAACCGGCAGAGATTATTTTGATTCCTTTATTATCAGCAGTCCGATAATTGATATTCTTCAGGGGCTGTTCAAGCCAGAGGTAATGGACAAATTTCTCATTAATCTTTTCTAATACGGGTTCCGTTTTTTTATCCCTGCATAGTAACCCAGTCCTTGCACCTGCCCGACTGCGCCGTTCAGGCGGGCGCAAAGGGCTGGGTAATGTTTTATTTTTCAATAATTGATATTGCCTGGCTTTAGGGAATGTATCAGAAACGTTATCAGATGATTGAAATGTCATATTAAGAAAACTTCGTAACCACAGATTACACAGATTGTCGCAGATTTTTATTCTTAATCCTGTATTATCGGTGTAATCTGTGAAACCTGCCTACCGTCAGGCAGGTCTGTGGTTGCCTTTCCTATATTGTAAGTTAATACGGAATAATCGCTTTGCTTCTCAATATCTCGCAAATCTCATTTACCACATCTTCAGGAGTGGACTTTGAGGTATTGATAGTATGGTCACAAGCCTGTTTATAATATGGCTTCCTGAATTCCATCAGTGATTTTATTTCGTCATATAGATTTTTGACTGTCAAGCGGGGCCTGGTCTTGCCTGTTTTATCGTCTTTGAGGATACGTTTATAAACAGTATCGCAATCGGCTTCAAGCAGAAAAACTATGCCGTTTCTTTTAAGGTTTTTTACATTCTTATATTTCAAAACAGCTCCTCCGCCAGCCGCAATTACATGCGAATCTAATTTACCCAACTCGTTTATAACATCGGATTCTAAAAGACGGAATAACGATTCACCCTGTTTCTCAAATAATTCGGCAATCATAAAACCATACCGGCGCTCAATAAATTCATCTGCATCAATAAAATTCCATTTTAATCTCCTGGCAAGCAGTCTTCCCGCGCTTGTCTTGCCCGTTCCTCTAAAACCAATCAATACAATATTCATTATCTATTTCCCTCTGCATTAATGATAATTGCTTTGAGGAAGTTTTTCCTTTCTCTTTGGCAATTTTGATGGTATGCTTCGCCAGGTGGCGGTATAAGGTCAGGTAATCAGGCAGATGCTTTTTGATTTTTCTGATATGATGCTTAATGGTTAGAATATCGCCACGGGAAATGGGACCGGTCAACGCCGCTGTAAAACCGATGTCCCTGATATTCCTGAAAGTGGCGTTAATCAGCGGATGAATCGCCTTATATATATCTTTATCCCTGAACCCGCAATGCTTAAGAAATTCATAAGCGGTTCTGACTAAGGTCACTAGATAATTGGAGGCGAATACACAGCCGATATGATAAAGAGTTTTATTTTTCGCCTTGATTCCTACCGGGATTCCTCCGATAATCCGGATGATTTCCCTAACAATGCTTAAAGCCTTTGGTTCACCTTCGTAAACACAATAAGTTCCTCTGAAATTCCTGGCTGTTTCCAGTTTATTGGCAAAAGTCTGAAGCGGATGAAGAGAGGCAATAAAAGTATTTTTATGTCTTTTAGCGCTTTTAAGAATAGTGGAAGGAAGACTGCCGCTGCAATGTAAAACGATTTTATTATTAAATACACTATTCCCAGAAAAGATATCCTGAGCAACCTGCTGGATAGCATTATCCGAAGTGGTGATGAAAATTATATCTCCTGACAATGCGGCGGTAGTTTTATCATTGAAAATACGGACATTCTTCCCAATAAATCGTGCGGCTTTTTTAGCATTATTTAACTGTCTACTCCATACTCCAACTACTTTATATTTTTTAGAGCGGTGCAACAAATAACCCAGCGTTTGACCTACTTGTCCAGCGCCGATAATCACAACCTTATGCATAAGTTGAATTAGACAGAATAAAAAAAGCCTCCGCGTCTGCCGTCTGGATATTAAAAGAAACCTGATTTACTTTAGGTGGGTGCCAATTGATAGATTCAGAAGTCCCCCCAACGTGACGTCGGGGGGCATGTCTTCCACTACCAAATGTCGGCTCCCTATGTAAATGTTGTTAGTTTCTTAGCTTTTTATAATCCTTAACGCACAGTGCAGAGGCTATTTTTCTTCTTGCCCCGTTAGAAAGAACCATAATTGACACGAAGTGTCATTCTGAGCGCAAGCGAAGAATCTCTAACCATTAGTAGTAGACCCTTCGCTTTGCTCAGGGTGACCGCCTACGGCAGTCATATTAATCATTCAACCCGTCCGAGAACTTTCTAACGGGCTGTGAAGCTAACAAAACTTGCTACTGCTTCTATTTCCCTTATAATTTCTTCTTACTCGCTGTTAGACCGAAGGTCGTTACGGCGAGTTATCCCGACAGTTTTTGTCGGGATTACAGTTATAATATTTTTACTCCACCTGCCAAAGATATAATAACTTGGGAGTATTTTTCTCAAATAAGATGTTCTTTAAATCTGAGGCAATATTTTGTGGTTGTAATAAAGCAGACATCTCAAACATTTGGAAGATATTATATCTCTTTTTATATTGAATCACTTCCGCCTCGCTAATCTTGGCTAATTTCTTGGCAGACTCAAAAGCATCTTCTCTATCGCCTGTTTCATCTGCCAACCCATTTTTTACTGCCTGTTCACCGGTATAGATTCTGCCATCTGCTAATTTAAGAACTGCTTCTTTGGTTAAATTTGGCCGTCCCGCCACTACGATACCAACAAATCTCTGGTATAACTCATCTATAATGCCCTGTATTATTGCCCGTTCTTCTTCTGTCATTGTTCTACTGTATGAAAGCATATCTTTCTTGTCGGCGGATTTGATGGCTTCCTGTTTTAACCCTATTTTTTGGAATAGCCCTTCAAGATTGAAGACTGTAGCAATAACACCGATGCTACCGGTAACAGAAGTAGGATGCACAACAATACGGTTTGATGGCATGGCTATATAATAGCCTCCCGAAGCTGCAACTTCGCCGAAATACGCAACTATAGGTATATTAGGTCTTTTATTCTTAAATCGTTTCAGTGCGGTGTGAATGTTATCAGATGCTGTAACACTGCCTCCCGGACTGTTTATATCTAAAATAATGGCTTTGACATTATTATCGGTCTCGGCTTTTTCGAGGGAATCTACAACCATTTGAACCGGGTCCGTCTGGCCTCCCCACATACCGCCATCAGTACCAGACATAATGATTCCATTAACCGGGATTAGCAGAATCTTATTCTTAGATGATGTATTTCCGCTTACGAATTGTTCATTATATCTTTTATCTGAATTAATACTCGAAAATGTGGCAGACGAAAAAACTTTACTTGTTACCATAATAAAAAGAATGATATTTAATAAAGCACTTAAACCGAGGGCTATTCCAAAAATAAGGGCTAACCAAAAACTGGTAGCGTGTTTGGATTTAGTTGGCGTGATGTTAGCATTCATATTATTTTCCATATAAAACTCCTTTTCTTAGGCGTTACTTGTGTTAATTATAGAATTATAAATTTATTCTTTATTTTGTCAATGTTTTTATGGCGGAATAAACAAATAAAAATATTAAATTATATGGATATAAAAACGAATCTCTTATAATATATGCATTCATTATTCTATGTATAAAATATTTCTTGCCTGGCGTTATCTTGTAAGCCGAAAAATAATATTTTTAGCGGTCGGTGGTATAGCGGTCGGCGTAATGGCTTTGATTGTGGTAACATCTGTAATGGGCGGTTTTTCCCGTGAGATGCGGGACCGAATCAGAGGTACATCAGCACATCTGAATATTACACCAGCAGATAGTTATTTCATATACAATTCGGCTAAGGTAATTGAACGGATAAAAAATGTGCCTGAAGTAACCGGTTGCGCCCCGCGTTTAGAATGGGGTGCCCTCTATGGTTCAGGATTGACCTTTGTCCAGATTATCGGCATAGAACCTCAATTAGAAAAACAGGTTAATGATTATGAAAAATACCTGATAAAAGGAACTCCTCTTGATTTCCTTGATAAGGACGAAAAGAATCTGCCATCTGCTATTATAGGGAATCAATTGTTTTTATCTTCGGATATAAATATTTCTTTAACTTCCTTAAGATTAACAGGCGGTATTCCTATGCCCACCCGTCAGGAGTTCAAAGTGGTTGGTGCATTCAGCACCGGTATGTTCGAGTATGACACCAACATCTATATTCCACTTAAAGCAGCCCAGAACTTTTTAGGTGTTCCTAATGGCGTAACTAAAATATGTATCGCAATTAAGGATTACCGGAATGTTGATGCTGTTAAAGAAAAGATTGGAAAGATATTAGAACCGACAGGGGCTTTTCAGATTAAGACATGGGAAGAGGAAAAACGGATTCTTCTCAGAGCGGTTTCCACTGAGAAAAATATTAATGCTTTCCTCCTGTTTTTCATAGTCGTCGTTGCTGCTTTTAATATTTTGGCTCTACTTACAATGAGGGTGGTAGAAAAAACCAAGGATATCGGTGTTCTTCTATCACTCGGTGGAAAACCCTCGGGAATTATGTGGTTATTTGTCTGGCAGGGATTGTTAATCTCTTTTCTTGGCAGTATCGTTGGAGTGATAGCCGGATACACTTTAGCTGCATATCTTAATCCTATTGAAAACATGATTTATAAGTTAACGAAATGGAAACTTTTTCCTCCTGATGTCTACTATTTAGACAAAATCCCTTCAGAAATAAATTATCTAACTATAGTCATTATTGTTATCGCTACATTATTAGTAGGCATAATATTTAGTATTTATCCGGCTATAAAGGCGGCCCGGCTTAACCCGGTTGATGCGTTAAGATATGAATAATACAGGTAAAATTATTCTCAAAATAGATAATGTTTCCCGGAGTTTCAAAACAGGGAACAGTCTATTGGAGATTCTCAAGAATATTTCATTGGAGATAAAGGAAGGGGATATACTTTCCATAATAGGACCGTCAGGAGCCGGTAAAAGCACTCTGCTTCATATTATGGGCCTCCTTGATAAACCTACATCCGGTAATGTTTCCTTCAGGGGGGAAAATATTTACTCACTACCTGTTTCCGAACAGGCAAGATTAAGAAATTCTTCTTTTGCCTTTGTCTTTCAATTCTATCATCTTATACCCGAATTAAATATATTAGAAAATGTGTTGCTTCCTCATATGATATCTAATTCTGTTATTGGATGGCAGTTACGTTCCAAAGCATTAAAGGAAAAGGCTAAAGCACTGATTGCGAAATTGGGATTGGAACACAGATTATCGCATAAACCGGCTCAACTTTCCGGCGGTGAACAACAACGAGTTGCCATTGCCCGTGCCTTAGTTACCGACCCGGAAATAATTCTATGTGATGAACCTACCGGTAATCTTGACAGCAATGCTACCGCAGAAATACACAATTTAATCTCAAATTTAAATGGACAGGAAGGTAAAACATTTATTATCGTAACACATAATGAAAATGTTGCTAGGTGGGCTCATCGAATAATTAATCTAGTTGATGGACAAATCGTCAATAATAAGGAGCGATAAAATGCCTTACCTTAAAATAATTCAAGGTCCCGAGAAAGATATAATCGGACAGGTAACCTTGGACTTTTCTAATGATGAAAAATTCATTATCGGGCGTGAG
>Ga0315296_10002087_pt1 | contig 17203 bp, 9 predicted proteins | sample YL17G14_18_MG_FD_203921 | JGI IMG/M metagenome (GOLD analysis project Ga0315296, IMG submission 203921) | Sediment microbial communities from Yellowstone Lake, YNP, Wyoming, USA - YL17G14_18 | ecosystem: Environmental > Aquatic > Freshwater > Lake > Sediment | place: USA: Wyoming | collected... | reverse complement strand
CCCTGCACTGCCGTCGCGACGGTATAGGTGTTCCCAGTCGTTACCGCCGCCTCCAGCGCCCTGTCAATCGAGATTCCTGCATCACCCACAACCGCGGTGAACGCTCCCAGGCCGATCACGCGCGCGCCTGCATCCTGAAGCAGGCGGCCCGTCTCGATAATCCGGCCGATCACGAAGCCGGGGTCAAGCCGCAGCATTTGCCGCGCGGTAAGGGGGCAGCCCCCAAACCAGCCCTCCGCGCGCGCGCCGTCCGCGCCTTCCACTCCTGTGATGTGGGAAACCAACTGCGGCTTCATGCTCTTCAACCGCCACTCGATCACGCCCTCGGGCAGAAAACGCGCAATGGGATAGCGGCGCGCCACGTCCTCGCGCGCTGACAAGGGGTGGATTATGAACCCGAAGCGGCCCATCCGTTTCAACCTACGTTCATCAGGTGCACACTTGGTTTCCAACCTGTCCTGTCGAGGAAACCCATGTAGTCCGCCTCCATCAGTTCCTCCGGCCTCTTGCCTGAGACGGCCACCAGCACCGACTCCCAAACATTGGTGCCGAATGAACGGCCCTGAATCGCGGGGGTCGTCGTAACCAGCATTCTCAAGCGGCGCTCGCCCAGCGCTTGCAGGTCGGCCTCGGTCGTCGTGTTCGTGATCACTGTCTTGCCGGACAGGTCGTCGGGCATGTGCCCCCTGATGAAGTGGAAATCCCCTGCGATGATGTCCGCGCGCCTGAAGTATTCCGCGCCTTGCTTCGATGGTTTCTCTTTCCGATCGCCGGTGGGGTAAAGCCAGGATATGGGCACCCGGCACAAGATCGGGAGCAAGAGGAACCCCAGGAACTCGATCACCGCCGGGCTGCGCACCGGTATGGGAAGGCCGAGGCCGAAAATCAGGTCTCCGTAGGTTACCCTGGCCCCCAGGCGGGGCAGTTCGAGCGCCATGCCGAACCGGTCCACCGCGCTGACAAGCAGGGCCTCCCTCCCCGCGAACTGCACGGTTCCGCTTTGCGCCAGTTGCCGCAGGACGGCAGGTTCGACGAACTGCTTGAAACCGCTCCCGTCGGCGACCGGCGTGCTTCCTGCAGCGCGCGCCATCGCCGCCGCTTCGCGGCGCTCATAGCGCCGCTTGCCAGCCACAAGATAGCGGTCAGTTCCTCCGATCCCTATGCAGTCCACATTCGGGGCCACCGACCGGATTATCTGCAGCGCGCGCCCCAGGTCGCCATCTGTCCCGATGCGCTCGATGTGCACTTGCTGCCCGGCGACATCAACATCTACCTTCTTGTCGCGCGCCGACGATTCCAGGCTCACGCTCGTAACGCGCTTCACGCCCCGCCAGCCTTGCGGCCCCTCGACCTGGCCGGGATCTTGTTGTGCTGCCAGATCAGCCTGATGCCCTCAAGCGTCAGATGATCTTCGACCGCCGCGCCGGCTTCTATCTCCCCCGCCACCATGTCGGCGTATCCTCCTGCTACAACCACCACCGCAGGGCCGACGATCTCGCGCTGCCGCCGGATGATCTCGTTCACCTGGCCAATCGTCCCAAAGTAACTACCAGCCAGTAAGCATTCCTGCGTGTCCTTTCCTATCGCGATCAGGGGCTTGCGCGGCGAGACGCTGGGCAGCATGGCGGTCGCTATCGCCAGCGCCTCGAGACTGATGGCGATGCCCGGGCAAATGGCCCCTCCCAGAAACTCACCCTTTGCCGACACGGCGTCAATCGTCGTCGCGGTGCCCAGGCTGACGACGATTACGGGCCGGTGCAGCGCCGCCGCTGCGACCGCCGCGGCCAGCCTGTCCGGCCCCAGTTCGGCGGGGAACCGGTACCGGTTCGCCAGCGGGGCCGGAGTGTCGCCCTGGATCACGAAAAGCCGCGCCTTGGCCTCGCGGACGGCTTTCCTCCACACCGTGGCTGCAGCGGGCACCACGCTGCACAGCGCCACCTCCGGTCTGCCCCGCTCGGCTTTTTCCAGGCAGCGCAGCGCGCGGACCAGAGTGCGCTTTACGTTTCGCTCCGAACAATCCCTGGTGGGAATCGTCTCGTCAAACTCAAGCGCATGTTCCCTGAAGGCGCCCACCTTGGTCGCGCTGTTGCCGACGTCAACCGCCAGAAGCGAGGTCATCGCTCAGCCACGCCGCGCGGCGCTGTAGAGTTGTATCCCCCTGCCGCACAGCAGCCACCCCGCGTATGCCATCACGAAACAGGCCACAAGGCGCGCCCCGGCCGCCGCCCCCGTCCAGGCCAGGCCGCCGCCGGAGTTGCTCCCCAACCCCGGTAGGGGGTGCTTGAAGATGCCGTATGCCATGAAGAAAACGGCCACCAGCGCGCCCGCCCCGATCACGAAGCATATCGCACCGAAGGCCCTGGCTGCCCTCTGTCCAATCATCTGCGCCACTGCGAAACCCTTTCAGCGGAATGATTCTATCAGAGGTCATGCACCCGCACAAGCCCTGCTGTCAATCCCGCATGCCGTTCGCGCCAACTCAGCGGCCGCTTCATTCGCCAGCCAGGAGTTCGGACACCGTTACGAACCGGACTCCCATCGTCTTCAGCCGCGCCAACAACTGGGGCAGCACCTCCACTGTCTCGTCCCGCCCGTTGTGCATCAGCGCGATGCCTCCGCCCGCCAGTTCCCTGGCCATGCGCAGCGCGATTGCATACGGCTCGCGCACTTGGCTTTCGAGAATATTGCTCGTCCACAGCACCGTTCTATGGCCGACTGCCGCCGCCGCCCGTATCGCTTGGTCGGTGAACCTGCCGCCCGGCGGCCTGAACAGCCTCGTCGCTCGCCCGGTGGCCTGCTCGATCACGACCTTGGCGCGGATTACCTCGTGCTCTACTCTTTCCGGGCTGAGCAACTTCATGTTGGGATGACTGAAACTGTGATTGCCTATCTCGTGCCCCTCATCAGCCACCTGGCGCGCCAGTTCCGGCCACGACAGCACTTGCGTCCCTACCATGAAGAAGGTCGCGCGCACCTTGTGCATGCGCAGGATGTCCAGCAATCGCGGCGTGAACAGGGGGTTGGGCCCATCATCAAAAGTCAGCGCAACCAGGCGCGCCTTTCCGCGCAGCGGCTCGACCGCTCTGCCGCCCAGCGCCGCGCCGTTCTTTCGGTAAATGCGAAGCAGCCTCCGCAGCGCGTCCTTCTCGTCTTCCCGCGCTGCGAAGGCGGCCTCGTAGTGCTTCGCTGCTCTCGACGATGACCCGACGTTCTCGTACGCCCGCCCCAGGAAGTAGTTGAGCGAAGCAATATCGGCAACCGGCCGCACAACAGAGCGCAGGCGTTCAGCCACGGTGCGCACCCATGCCGGGTCGGACGCGCCCGCGTGCGATTCGCTGCCTCCACTCCCGTTGTCCGCTCTGAATCCTGCCGCCGCGCTGCCGATGATCTGCCCATTCGCATCCAGCGCGTCCAACGCCATCGTGTGCCAGCCGGGACCCAGCCGGCTCACCTTCTGCTCGAATCGAAAAGGAGGCCTGTTGGTGGCGCTCTTGAACGAGCCGTCGAGCCAGAAGGTTACGCTGTGGGTCTTCCCTGGTAGGTATGCCGGTTCGATTGCCACGCCCCCGTCGCCTGTGCGCGAGATGCCAACTCGCATCTCGCGCATCGGTCTGCCTGCCGCCGAAGCAGGCAGAGCCAGCGCCGAGGCCGCCGCCTGCTGCCCAAGGCTGACTCTGCTCAGCCCCGCTCGCGAGGAGCGCAGGGCGCGGCTGAACCAGTCAACCGCCTTTCCCGGATCGGATCGCGAATAGGTGTGGCCGATGACGGCAAGGGCGAACCCACCGACTTCGGGGGCGAGTGATGCGCGCTCCGCGCAGCGGCGCGCGCCCTGGTAATCGCCGAGCCTGAACAGCGCATAGGCAAGACAGGCGCGCGCGGGGGCGCTGTCATCGGCGGAATCCACCAGAAGGCCCAGGCGCTCAGCAGCCTTCTTTTCCTGACCAGTTCTCAGCCAGCAGACTCCAAGGCCGCCCCATGCCACCTGCCTCGCAGCAGGCTCATCGGTCAGCAGCAGAACCTGGTCGAACTCCTCTTCCGCGCCTTCATACCTGCCCAGGTGCAGCAAAGCAGCCCCAAGCGCGAGATGAACCGTCGGTTCGTTGGTGTCTTGCTTGCGCACTTCCACCAGGGCCGATTTCGCCTCTTCCGCCTTCCCCTGCCTGACCAGTTCGATTCCCTGCACAATCAGGGCCTGGCGGTCACCGGATGGGGCAGCGCTAGACGCCCGCGCCGCCCACGTGGTTATCAACGCTGCCGCCAGCGGCCAATACACCGTGCGTCTCGGAATCACGTGAACCATCGCTCCGCGCACGTGTATTTTTCACCACGGCGCTGCGCCTCACCTGTCGCCCCCGCGCAGCAGGCATATGTGAATGTGCCCCTGCAAGTCCGCTGGCTCTTCTTGGGGCGTAACTGTTCAGTCCGGGATAGGCGGCTGCTACAGCGGGCACACAGCGCCCTCCTGGGGCCGCCCGCAAGATCTGGGGCCAGCCTATTGACGGGGGGGGGGGCGGAGGGGGTATAATCAACTTGCCTGCCCACCAGAGGGCTAGGCCCCAGGGGGCTGGCGAAAGGGGACTGAAATGGCTGGAAGGGGTAGGCAGTCTGCAGGTCTGACCATCGGGCCGCTCGTTGTCATCCTTCTCGTGTCCATCGCCCTCACGCACGTGGCCTGGGCCGTCACAACCGAGCGCGCATCTGTCTCGAGCGCCGGCGCAGAAGGGAATGGCAACTCGGCGGGATGGTATCAGCACATCTCCATCAGCGCGGACGGCAGGTTTGTGGCCTTCGCCTCGGACGCCAGCAACCTCGTGCTGGGTGACACCAACGGGGCACGGGACGTTTTCGTCCACGACCGGCTTACCCGCACCACCGAGTGCATCAGCGTCGCCGGTTCCGGGGAGCCGGCAGGCGGATATTTCCCGTCCATCAACGCCGACGGCCGGTTTGTGGCTTTCTGCTCTGGCGGTCGTGTCCATGTCAGAGACCGGCTCACTGGAACCACCGAGTCTGTCGGCGACCCATGGGCAGGTTGCGACGCCCCTTCCATCAGTGCCGACGGCCGGTTTGTGGCCTTCGAGAGGTGGTGGTGCGAGGAGATACCAGACAGGTTCACGATCTGCTCCTGCGCAATCATGATCCGCGACAGACAGACGGGAACACTGGAGCTAGTGGGCAGCGGCACCAGCCCCGCAGTGAGCGCCGATGGCAGGTTCGTCGCCTTCGAGCAGGGCGCCTCCTGGCTATCGGGGTCCTACAACAATATCTTCGTGCGCGACCGCATGCAGCAGACAACCGAGCGCGTGAGCGTCTCCGGAACAGGCGAACCAGCAAACGGCGGCTGTGAGAATCCCTCCGTGAGCGCGGACGGCCGGTTCGTCGCTTTCCACTCGGTGGCAAACAACCTGGTGCCGGGGGACACGAACAATACCTCGGATGTCTTCGTTCGCGACCGCGAGACCGGGACCACGGAGCGCGTCAGCGTCAACAGCGCCGGGGAGCAGGGGGATTGGGAGTCAGCCTGGGCCTGGATCAGCGCCGATGGCAAGTGCGTGGCCTTCTGGTCCAGGGCGAACAACCTGGTGCCGCACGATACGAGCGGCCCCGATATCTTTGTCTATGACCGCGACGCTGGCACTATTGAGCGCGTGAACGTGAGCAACTCCTGGGAACAAGACAACTACGGAGCAGCCTACTTCTCCCATCCATCCATCAGCGGCGACGGGCAGGTCGTTTCGTTCGCTTCCAGGGGCGCGAATCTTGTGCCGGGGGACACAAACAACGCTGACGACGTTTTCGTGCGCGACCGCGCGATCGTTATTCCGCCCGTTCCTTCTCCGCCCGGGCTTTCAATAAACGGAGGGGATCCGTGCACCTGGCAGCACAGCGTCAGCCTTTGGGTAACCTGCGGCGGCTGGCCCGAAGTGCGCTTCAGAAACTACCCCGGCGACTGGAGCCCCTGGGAGCCATGTGCGGCAACGAGGCCGTGGACGCTTTCGCCAGGTGAGGGCAGCAAGTTGGTTTGCGTGCAGGGCCGCGATGGCCAAATGCTCCTGTCCGGCGAGGGCTGCGATGAGATCCTGTTCGACACCACCGGGCCCACGGCCGGGAGCATCCATATCAACTACGAAGGAGCCACTTGCACCGAATCCCACAATGTTGGATTGCGCCTGGCCGCAACGGACGCCTCCTTCATGAGATTTCGCAACGAGCAATGGGCATGGGGTGCGTTCGAGCCCTTCGCACCAACCAAGGCTTGGACTCTGTCGCCAGGCCGGGGCCTGAAGACCGTGAGTTTCCAGTGCTCGGATCTGTGCGGCCGCGGTTCCGCCATCCTGCAGGCAAGCATACGCATCGCTGCCTTCGATGATGTGGGCTGCTACAGCCCCGTGTTCTCCTACGTGGAGGCCATGCTGCGCCAGAGCATAACGGGCGGGTGCTCAAGCGCGCCGCCGCTGTACTGCCCATCGGACCCGGTTACCAGGGCCCAGATGGCGGTTTTTCTGTGCAGGGCTGCAGGCAAGGGGCCCTTGAACCGAGAGACGCCAACGTTCTGCGATGTGCCGAAGACGCATCCTTACTACGGCTGGATGGAGCGCCTCGCAGACCGCGATTCATGGAACGGAAACCCGCCAACGATAGGGTGCGTTGCGCTTCCGTGCAAGAGATTCTGCCCGTCCAGCGCCGTCCTGCGCGACGAGATGGCAGCGTTCCTTGTGCGAGCCACGGGTAAAGCGCCCATGCCCTCGTGCTCCGGTATATTCGCCGATGTATCGCCGGGCAGCTGGGCGTGCCCATACATCGAGCGAGTAGCAGACCCAGCCTCGTGGCCCGGCCAGGTCGCAGTTACCAGCGGGTGTGGCTGTCCGTCGAGTGCGCCGCCTGGCGCGAGATGCTACTGCCCGAAATCAAACGTAACGCGTGGGCAGATGGCCATCTTCCTCGTCCGCGCCTTCAACATCCCCATGTAGGGGCACGGCATGCCGTGCCCCTACGGGCGCTTTCGGCATTGCACTGTAGGGCGGCCCTGCCCAGGGCCGCCTTCGGCAGGCGCGCCCGCCCTGCAGATGCAGCATGCGGGAAAAGGGCGGCCCGCCCGCCGATGGGCGGACGGGCCGCAACAAGCAGTCCCTGGCTGCTGGGTGCCTATGGAGCAGGACCGGGATTAGCCACCGTAACCTCGGTGGTCGCGATGAACGACGGGTTCATCGCAGCGTCAATCGCCAGCGCAGCCACCCGGTAGGTGCCGTTTGGAACCGGCTCGCCATTCAGCAAGCCGTCCCAGATTACGGTATGCAGCCCGGCGCTCTGCCACTCTCCGGACACGAGCAGGATACGCAGGCCCTGGCCCACCACGACGAGGAAGAACCGGCTGCGCTCGGACAGTCCATACGAGATCGCGGTAACGTCGTCCACGCCGTCGCCGTTCGGGGTGAAGGTCGCCGGGACAGCCCTCAGGTTCCGCACCACCGGCCGGACAGTGTCAACAACTACCACGGTCCACGCCGCTGTCCCCGGGTTGCCTCCCATATCCTTGGGAAAGATGCCAACCTGGTAGCGCCCATCGGGAACCACCCTGCCGCCGATTCTGCCATCCCAGATTACCTGGTTCGGCCCTGCCGGCTTCACACCCGAGAAGATTTCGCCTTTCGGCGCGCCGGATTGATAGACCCCGACAGAGATCCAGGAAGTCTCATTCAACCGGAACAAGATGCGCGTCAAGTCCGCCCTGCCGTCGCCGTTCGGCGAAAACACGGGCGGCACCGCAGCCACATCGCTGACCGCCGGCCCCGTGGTGTCCACGATCACGAGAGCGGTAGCCGACTCCTTCACGCCGCCGGCATCAATCGCCCACAGGCGGATGGCGTAAACGCCGTCGGGAACGACCGTGCCAGCGTCGTTCTTGCCATTCCAGGGCACTGCGTTTCTGCCCGCCGGGCTGGCGACATGGTCGAGAAGCGTGCGCACCACTGCGCCGTCGCGGTTGAACAACTTGATGGTGCACGTGGCCGGCCGCAGGAGCGCGAACACCACGTCGGTGGTATCCTTCACACCGTCGCCATTGGGCGAGAACGGGTTGGGCCACGCGCCCAGCGCCGCGATCAAGCGCGGCAGTATGGGCGGCGAAACGACCGGCAGGCCGCGCACGAAGAGCACGCGCTCGCTCTCCGCGCCGATGGCCATGACGTCGGCAAGAGCAAGCCTGATCCCTGTTGGCGGTATCACGTCCAGCGAAATCGGATCGGCCCCGATCACGAGCGCAGCGTCTGCTGCTGGAGGCACGGGCAAGAGTTCCGTGAACCACACGTGGATCGGCGCGTTCGTCGTCCCAACACCGCGGCCCAGAACCGGCTCATCGGGGTCGCGAACCCCGTTGCGGTTCAGGTCCAGAACCACCCATACGCCGACTGGAATGCCAGGGGCCTGCGCCGCAGCCGCCCCCGCACTTGGGGTTCCGGTGCGCGCCACCACCGTGACGCCGTAAACCCGCGATCCCTCAACCAGGCTCGACTTGATCCCAACGGACAGGGCTTCGAGAAACTTGTCGGTCTCTGGCAGGGGCAGCAGAATCGGCGGCAGCGGCCTCATCGGCCAGGCCACCATCTCGCCTACCTGCCGGATGTTGACCGCCCGCAGGCTCTTAGCGGCCCCTGAATTCACGGCCACCACACCCCCAGGGCTGGCCACGATTATCGGTGCATTTCCTCCTGCCGCTGGCTGGTCGCATACGCCCATCAGCACCTGGCCCGACCTGTCAAACGCCAGCCCGTTGATCGCCGGCGCGGGCATCTTGAACAGGGGAGAGAACTCCCCGCCCTCGCCCAACACCGTGTAGGCCAGGGCGGTAGCCACATTGGCCGCGGTGTTGCCGCCGACCAGCACCGCGACCGGCGGCGGTGCGGCAAACCCATCCACCCCCAAAGGCAGAGGGCGCAGCGGGCGAAATGCAACGTCGCGGAACTCCACCCCGGCAGCATTCGCTTGGGCGCTGAGGTCAGTTACGACCCCGGTTCCCGTGTCGAAGCGCAGCACGCGCGCCAGGACGGCAGGCCCGACCTCTTCCTGCCCGCCCGCCATCAGCGCGACATTACCGTTCTGGCTGAATGCAACGCCCTTCAGCGGGCCGCCCGGTGCGCGATAAACCTCTGTGGCTATCCAATCCGCAATGGGCGCGCCCGGAGATGCAACGGGTGGATGCAGCAAGAATGCGACGCCTTCCGTGTCGGTTCCGCCGACCACCAAGGCAGCCCTGCCCGACGGGTTCCAAGCCACATCCCACAAGTCCACGCCGTCAAACTCGGGCAACACAATCGGCACGAACTGCGGGTCAGGACCAGGCTCGGTGAAGAGCAGCCGCCCGGAGCCCCGCGTCCTCTCGCCCGCAATCAGCGCCTCGTCAATGAACTGAGGCGGCCAAATCGCGAGCATGGAGCGCTCGCTGCGCCAGTCAATCCCTCGCAGCGCACCACCCGCTTTCAGTTCGTCAGGCAGGATAGAGGTGGGCTGCAGATTCGGGTACGGCAGGCGCAGCACATCGGCCGCTGTCAGGGCGGTATCGCCCCCGCTGATCGAGCACGACCGCCCATCCGGGACCCAGCCCGCTCCAAGCAAGTCCAGGTCTGTCCCCGACTCCAGCGGCCCAATCCACGCCGACCACAGTGCCGGCGGTAGCACCACGCCCGGCGCCGGCGGCAAGGGGCGCAACTGGGCGAAAAGAAGAGTCCCGTCATCCCCTGCCACAACCGCCTTGATCGCCGGTGCAGGGGGGACAGGTGGCGGTGGTATCACGTCTCCCAGCACCGCCGTGGCAAGCGCGAGAACCGCTGCCACCATCACCACACTTGCTAGCCAACTGCATCTGACATACTTGGCCATTCGCCACCTCCCGGCCTTTGGTATGTGTTCAAGCCGCCGCGCTCGGGCGACCGTGAAGGCTTTTCAGCATGGCCCCGAACGGCCGCACCGCCTGCCGACCATCTGGACGAGCGACCACGGTCTCTTGTTTCGCCACCCCGCTTGGATTTTCCTTACCCCAAACGCGCACAAGCCATGCCCGTCCGCAAGATGCCACAGCCTGTCGGACCTAGGTCGCCCAGACCATTCGCGATGATTCCTGACAGCAGGCGGGGCACTTCGTGGGGGCGGCCCCTCTGCAATCCCGGGCCGCAGGCGCAGAGGAATGCGCTGGAGCAACGTAGGGCGGGCGCGCCTGCTTGCCCTGAGCCGAGCCGAAGGGCGCCCGCCGCCCATTTTCGGGCGACCCTGAAGGGCCGAAGGCGGCCCTGTCGCCGACGCGCCATAGCCGCTATGGCGACGGCGCGGGCAGGGCCGCCCTACAGTGCAATGCCGAAGGCGCGCCCGCAGTGCCAGCGTCTCGCTGGCATGCCCCGATGAAATCGGGGCGTTACAGCGGAATCGAAAATGCGCGGACGAGGAAGACGGCCATCTGCCCGCGCGTGACGTTCAATTTCGGGCAGTAGAATCTCGGCGGGCCTTGCGCGCACCCGCTCGTAACTGCAGCCCCTCCCCAGGAAGCGGGGTCTGTAAGGCGCTCGACGTAGGGGCAGGCCCAACCGCCGGCCCACACATCGGCGAAGACGCCGGAGCACGATGGCATGGGCAACTTGCCCGTCGCTCTCACCAGGAAGGCCGCCATCTCATCTCGCAGCACGGGACTCGACGGGCAGAACTTCTTGCACGGAAACCACGTGCACCCGATGGTCGGGGGATTGCCGCCCCACGACGCGGAGTCAGCCAGCCGCTCGATCCAGGCGTACGAGGGATCTGTCTTTGGTACGTCGCAGAACGTGGGCGTCTCGCGGTTCAGCGCGCCCTTTCCTGCCGCCTTGCACAGGAAGACCGCCATCTGCGCCCTGCTGACGTTCTGATACGGGCAGTAGAGGGGGGGCGCATCCGAACATCCGCGGGTCACCCCCCGTCGCCACAGCGCCTCGACGTATTGCCACCAAGACGCTGTCGGCAGCACGTCATTGAATATGGGGATGAGGGCTGACGCTTCGTTGCTGTAGTTCGAGTACACGCCTGCTCGATACGCCCTGACCCGGTAGTAGGTGGGCAAGGTGTAGCCAATTGAAAAGTTGCTGTCGGAGTAGGTGGTCGCGTTCGGCGCCGCAGTGTAAATCAGCGCCCAAGTGCCGCTGGCGCCTTGTTTTCGCTCGACTTGGAAGGCCGTCTCGTCGCTGGAGTTGTCCCTCCAGGCCAGGTTGACCTTACGCTGGTAGTACGGGCCGACGAATACGCTTGCAGTCAGGTTGGCAGGCGCGGGAAGGGGGCCGACTGGCGGCTGGCCCTCTATCGCGTAGCCCCAGATGTCCTCGTAGTAGCCGGTCTCGTCCGTCCACACGATGAAATTGCCAGACACGGCAGGCGAGCGTTGCTCGTTGTTGCGGGTGCAGACGGGAAACTCCTCGCCCGTGGAGAGTTTGCGCGCGTAGATGTCCCTGTTGACCCACGAGCAGTGCGTGCCTTCGCAGTCCAGGTGGCCGTTGCGGGTGTCCTCCCAGGTCAGGATGTTGCCGGAGATGGCAGGGTTGAAGCCTGGACCGGTAACGTAGTGGAACTCTTGGTGGGTGGCAAGGTCGTAGCCGTAGATCTCTCCGTAGATGTTCATGTCAGGCCATGTGGGGTCGTTGCGGTGGTCCTCCCAGACCACGATGTTGCCCGAGACGGCGGGAGCCCACTGGCCGCGCTGTGCGGTGCAGATGGGGAATGTCTGGCCGGTGGATAGATCACAACCGTAGATGTCGCCGGTGGGACCGGAGGAGTGCGGAGGGCTGGCCCAGACCACGATGTTTCCGGAGATAGCGGGCTCGCCCTGGTTCCCAGGCGCGGTGCAGATGGGGAACTCCACGTGAGTCGAAAGGTTGTAGCCGTAGATGTCCGAGCCACTTGTCGCCGAGTTGCGCCCGTCGGCCCATACCATGATGTTCCCGTCAATCGCGGGATAGCCCTGCCCCCCGGTAGGGATAGGAAACTCGCTGTGGGTGGAAAGGTCGTAGCCATAGATAGTCCTCATGAGGCAGTGGACCGGGTCCAAGCGCCCGTCCGACCACACCACGATGTTGCCTGAGATCGCCGGGTGCGACTGGTCGCCCGTCTCCACGCAGATAGGAAACTCCTGCCCGGTGGAAAGGTCGTAGCCGTAGATGTCGGTTACAATGCACTCCCCGCTAGGCTCGCGCTGGTCTGCCCAGACGACGATGTTGCCGGACACGGCGGGGTGATACTGCGGGGCTGGATTGGTGCAGATGGGGAACTCGTAGCCGGCGGACGCCGGCCCGCCAGCCGCCAGCAGCACGCCTCCGGCGATCAGGATCACCAATGGAAACAGTCGCGCTTTCATTGCCTTGCCCTCCTGGGGTGGGTTGATGCACAAACTGCGCGTCCGTTGGGTTCGCGCGGTGGGTTGGCACGGATGGGTACTTGCGTTGGGCGTGGCCGCGCCCTGTTTTCTCTGGCGCGCCGGCCCGGAGAAGCCGAAACCGGTGGTGCCATGACAGCTACCAGCCTCAGCATGCCCCTCCCCTACTTCAAGTTGAGGATACCACACAAAGCCCTGTCTGTCAACCCATTGACAGCCAATTCGCGCCGTCGCCTGCCACATGTCGAGCAGTTGCTTTAGTTAGAAAGAGACACCGGCGTGCGGACGCATCCGGCAGTCCACAGTGTCAGCGTTCCCGGCCCGGGCGCGGGCCGACGCGCGACAGGTCAATCGGCTGGAAACCGAGCGAGAACGCGGGCGAGTCCGGCGCGAGAGAGAAGTCGCCGCAGGCCGGGTCCTTGAACTTCGGGTCGGCAATCAGGCTGTGAACGTCTTGCCCGGATGCTTGCCATTCCTCCAACGATTTCCCGGCAAAAGTGATCGGGCTCCCGCTGGCATCGAAATACAAATTGGAGTCGAGCCAGTACTGCCCGTTCTTCCAGTTGCTGCCGAGCAGAGGGCCCTCGTTGAAGTAAACGATGTTGCGCTGGAAGAAAAACGAGATGTGGTCCTCCTCGCGCGTGCGGGTTATTTGCACCTCTTTTCCGAATGCGAAAATGTTGTTCCGGATGATGTTCTCGCGGCCGTAGTGCTGATGGAATCCGCCGGTCTTGGTGCGGAGGACGATGTTGTTCTCGACCAGTATGTGCGAACTGCCCTCGTCGAGATAAATCCCCCAGCCGCCGTAGGTGTTCGACCAGGAGTCGTGGATCAGGTTGTGCGCAAGCACGGTGCCCGGGGAAACGCCCAGGGTATAGATGCCGCCCAGGTCGCTCAACATTCCGCGGCCGACGTGGTGGATGTGGTTGTATTCGATTCGATTGTTCACCGCCTCGCTCGGCCCGTAGCCCCAGGTCCATCCAACGGAGATGCCGGTGTAGTAGAGATCGTGGATGTGATTGTAGATCACCTGGTTGTGCCCGCTGTTGCCGACCCAGACGCCGACTGCGCTGTGGAAGATGTGTCCGGCGTCGCCGATGTCATTGTCGCGCACTGTTGTCCGCTTCGTCCCATGCCCGACCTTGACTCCACCTGCGCCCAGGTCGTGCATCGCGTTCTGCGCGATGGTATTCCTCTCGCACCCGCCCGCGAGTTCGACCGCGTAGTTGCCGATGTGCGCGATGGTGCAATCTCGCAGCGTGCAATTCCGCGCGCCCTGCCAGTAGATTGCGCCTGGCACGATCACCGCTGCTTGAGATGCGCCCGCACTTTGCGGAGGAAGTTGCCATTCGGAATGCATGAATGAAAGGCCCTGCAGGCGCACTTGCTCGACCCACTGGTTCTTTTCGGCGTCGCCCTCGAAGCAAATCACCTGCTGCAGGCGGGGCGCGATGATGCGGCACCTGCGCGGGCTCTCACCTTGCTTGGGCAGGTAGTAGAGCGTGCCCGTCGGCTTGTCGAGATACCACTGGCCGGGCGTGTCCAATGCCTCGAAGACGTTCTCGACGTAGTAGCGCGCGCCCGCCGTGCCGTGGTCGTCCTTCAGGTGAAAGACGCTTTTCTTGGCAAGAGCAACCAGGCGCTTGTCAGGGTCCACGCTGGCGATGGGCATGCGCGACTCGACCCACAGGCTGAGCGTTACGATCTCGACATCGTTCAGGTTCTTCCAGGGCTTGAGATCATCGTACGCAAACTGAAACCTGTCCTGCCCCTGGTTCCAGGGAGCATCGGGCGCAACATCAACCAGGCCTGCCACGCGGAAGAAGCCCTCACCGGGCAGTCGCGTGCGCGGGCGGCGCTCATCGTTCACGAAGAGTTGGTGGAAATACCATTCGCCCTTTTTCGACATTGGCAGTCTGGCAGTCCACGCATCTTTGCCGTTCACGCGCGCCTTCTTCCAGCCGGTGATGCGCTGCCCTCCGCTGAGGACCGGCTTTTCATTCTCGTATGCCGCGTAGGTTACCGGGCACGCGCGCGTGCCTGAATCCTCAGCCGTGAGAACGAGCGGCTCGCTCAGGAAGTATGTCCCCTCCCGGACGTAAACCATGACTGGCTGTTTCAGGCCGCCCTGCCTTTTCTTGAGGGCCCGGACGGCATCGCGCGCGCGCGTCAGCGTGGCAAATGGGCCATTCGTGCCTTCAGCGTTGGGAGCCGGTATGGTTCCCCGCCACGAGTCATTGCCATTGCGAGCAACATAGAATACCCGCGGCGCGGGCTTGCGATCGGTTGAGGATTTTGCGCTTGCTGGCATGGTCAGTGTTACTCCTATCAGAATAGCAATCAACATGACGACCTCACATCCTCTGCATTCCGTAGGGGCACGGCATGCCGTGCCCCTACCATGTACGGCAAGGTCTTACACGCGCACCCAGGTGTGGTGCGGCATGTAGTGCGGCTGCGGGTCGTCCGGCGTTCCCTTCCAGTCAACCGAATGGCACAGGGCCTCGCGCATTCCGTCCGGAACAAGGGCGACGTACACTTGCGCAATGCCGGTGCGGTCAGACGTCCAGATGACTACCTTTCCGTCCGGGCTGATGTTTGGCTCCGGGTGACCGCCGATCGCATCAACCCCGCTCGCTTCCGATTCGCACAGGAACATGAAACTGCGCGTGGGCACGTGAACGAGTTGCAGGCCGTCATCGGGCCAGTTGGTGTCGGCGATTATCCACTCGCCGTCGAGCGTCGAGGCGGAGTGCCAAAAATAGGGACCGGCGACAATCTTTTCCGGCTCGGTATCGCCCTCTGCCATTGACATGATCGCGCGGCCTGGGGTCAAGAGGCAGCCCTGGATGCGCCCGGTCCTGCCGAGCCATGAGCAGTGGGCGAACCGCTGAATGGGGAACTCGCGCGGCTCGCCGCCCTGCACGTCCATCACCTGGAGCCTGCCCTTTCCGTTGATCCTTGCGCCGAAACTGACCACGTCATGGCCCGGGCTGCAAACCACGTGCCCGAGGTATGGAGCCTTGAAAAGCAGCCCCGCCTCCGAACCATCGGTCGCGAGGCGGAAAAGGCCGGACTCGTCGCCGACGCGCAGGGTGCACAGGATGTATTTCCCGTCGCCCGTCTGCCCGGCGTAGCCCACGCCGCCGGGCTGCGTGTCACGAACGTTGATCACTTCCTCCAGTTCGAAGGTTTCCATGTGAACGCGCTTCAGAGTGGTGCCCTGCAGGTAGTAAACGTGGCGCCCATCGCGCGAAAGGGCCACGCCGTAAACGCTGTCCTCATCAGTCAACTGCACCATGTTGGTGCCGTCAACATCGCAGCGGCATATGTCCGAGGGCGCGCTGAGGTTGGAGTCGCGCTGCCGCCTGATGATCACCGTCTTGCTGTCAGGTGTGAAGTGGTTGTGCTCGCAATACATGTTCCATGACATCCGCGGCCACGATGTCAACTGGATGATTTGCACTCCACTGCGGGGGTCGGTGCGGTGAATCCGTTCCGTTCGGTGGCTCTGTCCGCGCAAGTTGCTCCCTCCATACTAAACAGTCTCGTGCATCAAGGTGACGCCCAACCACGCCTATCATGTCATTCTGAGCCAAAGGCGAAGAATCTCATCGTGCCGCAGGAAGCCCTGCGGAAGGGGCGGACGCGCCCGGTGGGATGCTTGCTACTCTGCGAAGCAGCGCTTCGCTGCGTAGCACGAGTCGCTTCGCTCAGCATGACACCAAAGACCGTGCGGCCTTCTTGGCCTCCTCTAATACGCGAATCTCTCTAGTAGCCGGCGAGACGCCGGCGTTATGGCTTTCGACTTGCAGGCGAACCATACCTTCCCATAACTCACCCGACGCGGAAGGGGATGTCCCTGTTGCCGTGAAAAATGAGTGCGGCTGTCGAAGGGTCCAGTGAGAATCGCCCGACGGAGTAGAGAAATGGAATGCGCTCTCCAGTTGCTATTAGTTTCTTGCGTGGTCGCAATCTGGTTGAGTTTGACGGGCAGCGAAGGCACGACCGGCCCAGCCTGTCCCACGCTGTTTCCGACTGACTTGCCGGGGTCGCAGTGGGTTCAGTTCGGGGCGGAGGGATTCTCGCGGCCGGCCTGCGGGGTCATCTATCGGCTTGCCCAGCCGGCAACAAATGGGATGCCCCTGGGCGGGATAGATGTCGGCTGCATTGACCTCGAGACAAGCGGGCTGTTCGGTTACTGCACGATTTTCAACACGCACGTGCCGCGCCGCGGGCCGCTGAACCTTCCCTTGCTTGGCCTCAGCATTGGCGGGCGCACGTGGGTCCTGTGCGACAACAAGCCGAAGGATTACGACACGACCGACGGCCGCAAGCCCGTCGAGCCGGTGCTGCTCGATGTCAAACTGGACGGGGTTCAACTCGCACGAGAGATCCATTACTGGGGTCACTACCCGGTTGCCGACCTGGAATTCGAGACCGATGCGCCCGTCAGCGTGGGGATGCGCGCATGGGCGCCCTTCCTGCCCGGCGATATTGACGATTCGATGATGCCGGGGATCATCTTCGAGGTTCACCTGCGCAACGCGAGCGCGCAAGCGCAGAAGGGAACGATTGCCTTTTCGTTCCCGGGCCCGACCGTGAACGAGGCGGGCGGGAATCGTTTCCGGCGCGAGAATGTCACGGGCGGATTCAGCGGCGTTGTGGTGTCTGCCGACAAGGCGCAATATGTCGCTGGGGTCATCGGCAATCAGAAGGCGCGGTTCGGCGGCGCGCTCGGCGCGGATGGGGCCGCGTGGGCGAAGATCGGGGAGCATTTGCCTGCAGCACCAGGAGATCATGCAGGCACTTCTGTCGCGG
>Ga0315296_10002086_pt1 | contig 17209 bp, 15 predicted proteins | sample YL17G14_18_MG_FD_203921 | JGI IMG/M metagenome (GOLD analysis project Ga0315296, IMG submission 203921) | Sediment microbial communities from Yellowstone Lake, YNP, Wyoming, USA - YL17G14_18 | ecosystem: Environmental > Aquatic > Freshwater > Lake > Sediment | place: USA: Wyoming | collected... | reverse complement strand
ACGCCCTTGGCGTGATGGTCCTCAAGTCACGCTGAAGGCGTGACGATCCTTAAGCGTAGCGATCCCCGAAGGGATTGCCTCAAGGCCGAAGGCCGGTCCTCCAACCTCAAGGCCCGGAGGGCCGATCCTCAAACGATTTAGCCTACGAGGCCTTAGCGTAGTGGGCAGTGGTCAGCACCGGAGGTGCTTATGCCAGCAATTGCTTCCCTTGAAGATTCAAAATCAGCCCAGGGAGATCTTTGTTATTCTATGAGGGTTTGCCTCAAGCTTGCCCCGTGGAATAGTTAGTTGAGAAGCATGGGATGAGTAGTTGGTGAGTAAAAGACTCCCATGAGGCAAGGTAGCAGCAAGTCTTTTATTCCACAGGGCGAGCGATCCTCAAGTGAAACACTCCTCAAGTCACGCTGAGGGCGTGACGATCCTTGAGCGTAGCGATCACTTAGAGATGGCGAAGAATTGGTTGGAAGAATGTTTGCATACTCTGGCTTGAAGAAAGGACCCCGGAACAGCTGAAAGGAGAGGGCGACTAGTGAATAGTGTAGAAACGACACCGGGTCTGATTAGGGCGGAGTTCATTTCGGTGAGATGGGATGAAGTTGCATTTGAACCAACGTCCCCATCTTTTTTTGCAGAAGAGACTGAACCCCGGTGAGTCGGGCATCACCCGTGGAGCCTGGAACTTCAGAATAGGGGACAAGGTGATGCAGATCGTTAACAATTATGATAAAGATGTCTTTAACGGGGATATCGGGTGGATCTTAAAGATCGACCCGGAGCCAAGAGAGGTAGCCATTGATTTCGATGGGAAAATAGTCCCTTATGACTATTCTGATCTCGATGAAGTTGTCTTGGCTTATGCCGTATCCGTCCATAAGTCCCAGGGGAGCGAGTACCCGGTCGTGATTCTTCCGGTTGTCACCCAACACTACATGCTTCTACAGAGAAACCTGATCTATACAGGAATCACCAGGGCTAAGAAACTGGTCATCATGATCGGAACGAAAAAGGCCTTGGCCATTGCCATAAGGAATAACAAACCCCAACGAAGGTACACCCTTCTCTCGGAGAGGCTGGCAGCGTCATGAGTGAGCTGAAGAACGAATTCTCCTGGTCGAAAACCCCAACCCCTTCTCACCGATGTCTCGAATAACATCCCCATGGAAGAAGATCGATTCAGTAAGATAGAAGATGAACTGGTGAGCTTCAGGTGCAATTATAGAAGAGTTTGTAGAAAATAGAGAACCAATATTACTTCCTGAACTCTTGATATCAGAACTCCTTACCCCCATCGAAGATTTCGAGTCGTAATCCTTAGAAAGATAATTTTCACAATTTTATTTTTGACGTTGACAAATAATGTGTTTATAATTTGATAAAAGATTGAACAAATTATTTTGGTGTCATAATTTCCATTTTTTGATATATCTCACTTCTCTTCATATTACCAACCTATCGCCATGACCATCTTCATTCTCGTTCAGTCTTTTTCCGCTCTTTAATAGAAACTTGTTCTTGAGTTGCAATGGGCAGCCTTTTACTAAAACCAGACTCTCATAGTCAATCCCTGTTTGGAAAAAGGGGAAGGACAGGTTTAAGGAGATTACTTTCTTCTCTTCAGATCCGTATGGAGCTTGTCGATGCAATGTTGCTGAGGGCATTCGTTCCTACAGTGGTACCATGGCCAATAAAAAGGGATTGGCTGAACAGTTTTTCGAGCTTAATCCCCATCTGACCAGCAAGATCCTCCAGAGAGTTGATAACTCCTTCTGTAAGGTTGTGGGAAGTTGTGCTTGCCTTGCCATGGAAAATTCCTTTTGTTAAAGATGGATTTTCACAATCAATAACAACCGTATCAGTAAGTGTTCCGCCTACGTCGATCCCAATAATGTAAATGCTACCTCCCTTATACTTGAGGGCGCAAAGCCATTCTTCTTTTTTAATTCAGTATGTCATTCTCAAATCATCCCGTTAACAGGATCTTAAGAGGTTCGCCCAAAATCAAAGTCTAAAGTAAGGGATAAACACCTTGCATATACTCTCCTAATTCGACAGCTTAAGCAGTGGTTTCAGGTTCTCGCTGAAGATCCATTCGTTCTCCTGCTCCGTTATGTCCAGGTTTTGAATTGAGGAAACCGACCGCTCAATATCTCCGATGACATGGGGGTAATCAGACCCCAGAATCAGGCGCTTTGGACCCGGAAAGGCATAGGCACACATCAAGGCGGGTTGATGGAACGAAACTGTATCGAGATAGATCTTCTTCAGGTAGTTTTTAGGGGAGTCCTGGATATGGACTTTGCACTCTGGATAAGCCCGAAAACAATTCTCTATCCGTTCGATGAAGTAAGGAATCGCTCCACCTAAATGAGAGATGATGAATTTTAGGTTGGGGAAATCCCTTAGTATGCCCCCCATAATGATTCGAACCGTTGCCAGGCAGAGATCCATCTCAAATCCGATCATAGGGGCCAGGCGATAATCGTTCATCGAATCGTTTCCTGCAGGGGTCATTGGATGGATGAGGATCGGTATATCCAGCTCAGCAACCCGCGAGAAAAAGGGTCTGAACTCAGGGCTGTCCAAAGGGTTTCCGTCAATATTAGAACCCAGGATGACGCCTCTGGTTCCAAGTTTCTCCACCGCCCGGCTCAATTCTGCTATGGCACCTTCCTTTGCTTTGAGAGGGACCGTTGCGAAAAAGGCAAACCGATCGGGGTATTTCTTGGAGATTTTGGAAAGTTCTTCGTTCACCATCTGTGCAAAAACCATCCCCTCTTCTGGAGGAAAGGCATCTACGCTTGGGATGGAGAGAGAAAGAACCTGCGTATCGATCCCCGCCTTAGCCATATCCCTGAGCCTCAATTCCACATTATTCATCGGAGGGGTGATGGTGACCACTCTGGTCCCTTTATGGACCATAACTTTTCTGCCCACTTCGTCACGGATGATTCGAAGAGTGGGAATCGCTCCATTTTCTAACTCTTTAATAAAAGCCTCTGGATAATAGTGGTTATGAATATCAATCTTCAATGGAACCTCCTTTTCAATGTGCTCTGATCAACCTTGTCCAGCCTTTGACGTTTCCTTCCCTCCCATTAATGAAGAAAGGCGCTTTTCAATTCCAATCAGGTGTCCTTCCACTTGCTCCACAGTCCGATCGCGATGCTTTCCCTTTATCAGCTTCAGAAGGGAACGGGGCTCTTCTAAAACCCTTTTCGACTGTTCTCGGGACAAATTCAGTTTCCTTAAAAACTAGGATACCAGTTTCATCACTGAGCCCATCGTCTCAATGGGTGGATTGGGGATGCATATGATTTGGACGTAGTCATCGAAAGCGTCCATGATTTTGAAGCGCACATCAAGGTCAACAATAGAAGGAATATTTCTGACCCGCTTGTTCATGTCCTTGCCACTTGGAATGAGGTTAACCATTTTATCAAAATAAGACTTTGGAAAGATGTGGTTAAAGATATCGATTTTCATTATAGCCCTCCACTCATGATTCCAGATTTTCGATTCCCAATTCCATCAATTTTTCTTTTGTTGGAATGCCCGTAACCTTATCCCAACCAACGATTTGATAATATTCATCGAGCATCTTTTCGAAAGCACTTCTATCTACCATTTGCCCCTTGCTTGGTCCTTTTGTCGAAGCTAGCGTGAAAAGCCTTTCAGGAAGGGTATCATCCTTTCTTGTGAATCCTTCTCTCACATTAAGTAACCGTGTAAGGTTCCATGCTCGCTCAGCGATCAATCTTAGTTCTGCAGGAGTGATTGCCCAACCTGTGAGTGTTTGCAGAGCCTCGGCATAATCGTCCAGGGAGATCGCAAAGGCTCCAAAGAGGCAAGCGATAAGACAATCATATGTGGCATAATTTAATTGAAGGTCTCTCACCATTTGCGCCTTTCCTTCATAGGCATACCGATCGATCGGTTGCGGAATACCCAAAAGTTCCGTCCGTAGCGTATTGGAGCGAACGTGACAAGCCCCTCTATCCGATAGGGCATAGGTCAGACCTTGTCCCTTCATCCCTCTCGGATCGTATCCTGGAAGATCCAATCCCTTTACATGCATAGCAAAAGCAGATGAACCCTTGATCTTCTCGGATGCGATTTTCACCCCTTCAGAGAGTATTTGCCCAATTCCTTCCTTTTTGGCAATAAGATGAACGGCTTCAATCACAGCCTGCCCATTGCCAAAAGAGAGATCGATTCCCCCAGTCTCCTTCCTGGTGATCAACCCCTTTTCGAAACACTCCATGGCGAATCCAATCACACCACCACAGGAGATCGTATCCATACCGTAGTCATCACAGAGTTGATCCGCGGCAATGATCACTTTTGCGTCCTTGATCTCGCAATTGGATCCGAAGGCAAAGATCGTCTCGTAATCAGGTCCTTCTGTGATATATTCAACCTCACCCAGCGAGGCTTTCAGGTCCCGACTACACCCGATTGGGCATGCAAAACAGGCCCGAGGTCGAACCTTATGCTGAAGAAAGGCGTCTCCATTGATTTCGGTTGCATATTCAAATGTATTCTCTTGCCAATTTTTCGTTGGAAAAGTCCCGGTCTCCTGGGTTAAATCAACCGTCATCATCGTTCCCATTTTTGGAAAGACGCCATCCCGCTTGGTCAAAGGATGTTGGGCAATCTTCTGTTGGCAGCGCTTGATAACTTCTTGAAAGCCCTTCTCATCAGCAATCTTGATCTTAGAATTACCTCTGATCACGACCGCTTTCAGGTTCTTGGAACCCATCACCGCTCCCGCACCGCCCCTGCCATAGGTTCTCCGGTCATTTTCAATATTTGAAAACCGAACAAGCCTTTCTCCTGCCTGCCCTATCGAGGCAACGCTTATTCTTCCTTTTTTCTCGTGTTTGAGTTCATCCTTCAGACGATTCTCGGTCTCAGAAGTGGAGCGTCCCCAGAGATGTCCAGCATTTTTGATTGAAATCTCTCCGTCGTCCACCATAACATAAACAGGGCTTTTTGCTTTTCCTGTGATAATTAAGGCATCATATCCAGCATATTTCATATGGGGACCGATGAATCCCCCACAGTAAGAATCCAAAAACGTTCCAGTCATCGGGGACCTCGTGATGACAGCCGACCTCGATACAGCAGGGAAGGTCGTCCCGGTGAGAGGACCTGTGATAAAGATCAATTTGTTATTAGGGTCATAAGGATCGGTATGGGGATTGAGGCTGCGATAGAGAAGATAGGCTCCCAATCCTTTACCACCCAGATATTTCCGTGCAACTTCCTCTTTCAATTCCTCAATGCAAATCCTCTCAGTCCTGAGATCAATCTGAGCGATTTTCCCCTTATAAACTTTCATCCCGAAACTCCCCTTTTTCCACAGACTCTTTTTCTTACCATTTTCTAAGGTAATTTGAGCTACTTTGAAAGATTGGTAGTGACCCTATAATATATTGATAATTATGCTTTGTCACACAACAATTCTTCTAGCGTCCAGATATGATTGCTTATCCCTGCAAGACAGTAAACAGCATCAGCAAGAGACACTACTTTCTCAGAAAGCTCTGTTATTCCGTTACCAAGGATCGCCACACATAACGTTCCTTTTAAATCGGCGGCATTTTTTCCCCAATTCCAATCAATTCGAAGGTTATGGGAGCAATATTTTGATTCTCCTTTTCTACCAAAACTAAAACTGCATTCAAAACTCCCTTTGTATTTTCCATTTTTTTCTGCCCCTTAATCCCACTTTGGAATTGGAGAATATCTCAAACTCAGTTCCCCCTGACTCAAGCGACCTTCACATACCCGGTGTAGCCGAAATATGACCTAAGGACTTAGGGATTTTCTTTTGAGTCGGGGTAGAATAGTTACAGTCATCCTGAATGACGGAAAGGTCTTCAAACAAAAATTGGCTCTCACTTCATCAAAAGATTAGGGAGCCAAAGCGAAATCTGTGGGAGGAACAGAAGAATCAACAGACATATGGACATGCCTATAAGATAAGGATAAATTCCTTTGTAAACCGTGCCAATTGGGACTTTTGTGATTCCCGAAACCAGAAAAACGTTGATGGCCATTGGAGGAAGAATAACCCCAATCATAAGGGTGACAGAGACGATCACGCCAAACCAAACCGGATCATAGCCCAGCTTTATAACGATTGGCATGAACAACGGAGTTGCAAGAATGAAGAATGCCATATCCTCAATGAAGGAGCCTCCGATGAGGTAGAAAATACAAATGATGATAATGATGATGTCACGGTTAACTGGGAGACCACCTAGCCAATCAGCAATTATATAAGGCATCTTTGTGACCGCAAAAAAATGTCCAAGGATTGTTGCTCCCGCAAGGAGCATCAAAATCATGCAGGCCATACTTACAGAGGTCTTGACCGATTTTATAAAACCTTTTAAATCGATATCCTTCTTGGCAACCACCAGAACGAGTACGGCAAATGCGCCTGCACTTCCTGCTTCTGTGGGCGAGAAGAATCCCTTCATAAGACCACCCACAACCAAAAGGAAAATTCCAAGCACCCATACCACAGAGGGAAGGGATGCAAACCTCTCTTTCCATGTCGATTTTTTACCCTTAGGTCCCAGTTTTGGATTTATTTTGCACCAACCAATCAGCGTAACCACAAAGGAAAAGGCGATCATAAGACCTGGAATGATTCCAGCTAAAAACAGCTTGCCAATTGAGGTCTCTGTAATGATCCCATATATGATCAGTCCCACACTTGGGGGAAGGATACCACCCAATGTCCCAACGGTTGCAACTGTTCCACAGGAAAGCTTTTTATCATAGCCATATCTATCCATCTCAGGTATAGCAACGGTTGCAAACGTTGCCGTAGTAGCAGCAGATGACCCACATAAAGCCTTGAAGGCAGTGGCTGCTGCAACCGTCCCGATAGCAAGTCCACCAGAGACATGCCCAACAAATTTGTAAGCGCAATCATAAAGGCTCCTTGAGATTCCTGCGTTTGCCCCAATTTGGCCCATGAGAATGAAGAGAGGTATGACAATAAAGCTGTATGATGAAAAAACACTATAAACATCCGTAGCTACCAGATTAAAGGCAGCATATGTATTCACTATCGCGGCATATCCTATAAAGCCTGCCAAGGCCATAGAAAAACCTATTTCTAAGCCCATGAGAAAAAATAGAAAAAGGAGCAAAATGACCGAAACGCCAATCGTTGAAACACTCATGATGTCATCCCTTTCAATGTCATAAACAAATCATAAAGTAGAACCAGACACTCTACCAAACAACAAATCCCAATTCCATAAACGACGGGATACTCTGGTATTTTAAGAATGGGAGAAACTTGTCCAACCCTATAGAGATGATTTCCCAATGTAATAAGATTCCACCCAATAATGCTAAATATTGAAATTCCTAAACACCTTGTCACCAAATAAAATATTTTTTTCCAACCTTGAGGCAGTTCCGTAATCAGGAAATCCATAATGACATGTCCCTTTGCTAACGAAGTTTGAGGGATGGAAAATCCCATAACGATAGCCCCAAGTAACAATACAACTTCATAGGTAAATTCGATTGGTTTCTTGAATCTTCTTAAGATAATGTCAGAGACTGTCAAAAACACGACAGATACGAGAGCGATGCATGAAATCCAGTACATCAATCGAATTAGAACTTTTATTGGAGTAAATATTCCTTTCATTGACTGCTCCAAATATTTAACTTATTGAAACAAGAAAGCCTTAGAGAAATTGGTTTTACGCTCATGGTTCAGACCCAAAATTGTTTAAGAACTTATTGCATTAAATGCCCTGTCTATACCACATTAATGACTTCTTTGATTTTGTTTTGGGTCTTCACCAAATCTTTTAGATCGAATAAAACTTTCCAATAGAAAGGCGAAAATTCTGCAATCCAGTCACTTATCGAAGAGGTACCAGGAACATGTTAGGAGGTTATCATCTTCTTAAAAAAAAGATTTCTCACTCACAAATTCCCTTCAACCTCATCAACTATATTTGTTTTCCTAAAAAAGGAAAATCCCCTTCTTGTCATTTGGAATATTTTTCTATAAGGAGGCGGGCATCTTCATAAATTTTCTTTCCAGGTAAACCCTTGGCCTCCATGTCTGCTACCCATTTTTCATTAATAGGCCTAAGTTGGTCGTTCCAAATCTTCCTTTGTTCTGGTGGAGGTTGATATATCTCAGCCCCACCTTTCTTTGCATCTTCCATTGCCAGGAGAGCTTTTTGATCAAAGGCTGCCCCAGCTTTTTCTGCAATTTGAGGGCCAATTAGCTCTTCGATCATTTTTTGGATGTCTGACGGGAGACTATTCCAAGTTTTCAGGTTCATGACAAAACCAGATGGCGTAACATAAAGGTTTGCAAGAGTATGATACTTTATCAAATCAAAAAGTTTAAAGTCTCTAATTCCAGCGAAGGGTAAGAACGTACCCTCTACCATTCCCCTTTGAAGTGAATCATAGAGTTCAGGAATGGGGATATTAATTGGGGAAGCCCCTAATGCTTTAACAATCGAGTTTTGTTGAGGGCCGGGGCTCCTCAACCTCAAGCCTTGCAAGTCCTCTAAAGTCTTAACAAGTTTTTTCGCCATATGGATATGGCCAGGGTCGGTGACCTGAAAGTGAAGAACCTTGATCCCAGAGTATTCTTCCTTTAGATATTTGTCATAGAGTTCCATAAGGACACGACTGCCGACCTTCGCTGAAGGGATCTGAAGGGGGAGGTCCATTAAAGATGATAAGGGAAATCGACCCGGCGTATATGCATGAATAAAGGGACCCATATCGGCAATACCACGTAGGACCATGTCATAGTGATCCTTTGCCTTACCCAATGCTTCACTGGGATAGATTGTTACTTTAACCCTTCCCTTCGTTCGCTCCTCCAACTCTTTGGCGAACGGGGCAAACACTGCCACGTGTATTGTGTGTGTGCTTGGCACATAGTGTGACAGTTTTAATTCAATCGGCTTTACAGGCTGGGCATAGGATGAATTCCCAAAAGCTAATAGAACAATTAGAAATAACACCATTGCCAATAATACATATCTTCTTTTCATTTTCCTCCCTCCTCATATAGTGTGTTTTGAATGATAGTTATAATTAATCCAACATCTAATCTTTTCGCTGAAGCCCCTCATAGCAATTAATTCTCAATAGGGTTCTTTCTCGCTGGTTTTGCACCCTCTCTGGTAATACGAATTATTGCTTCAGAAATTAGATTTTCAGATTATTTTGTCTCTTCGTAACGTGAGAGCTAAATTTTCTCCTCTTTCTTGAAAAGATTCCCCTTCTATAAACTTACATTCTCTCTGAGCATGAAACGCGGAGAGCTCAATAATCTTTCGGGTAGTCAACTTTTGAGGATCAAGTTGTAGGTCTTCTGCATTATACACCTTGACAGGTTTCCCACTAACAGCCTGGAGGGACCGAACAGAGATATATCGGAGTTCGCCTGCCTCGCCGCCCACCGTCACAACAACCGGTACAGGTGCCTTAATTAATTCATATCCATAGCGCGTCAACCTTTCCACGAAGATTGCATCGTTCTTGATCTCAACCTTTTGTGCTAAGTTAATGCTCGGAAGCTGAAGCATTTCTGCAATTAACAGTCCTGTTATTCCAAAATCCCAATCGCCCGCTTGTCTGCCAGTCAGAATGAGATCGTATGGCACATTTTTTTTAATCGCGTTTGAAAGCACATAGGCTGTTGAAGGACTATCGAGGTGCTTGAATTTCTGATCAGCCAGGAGGATTAGATCGTCGGCCCCAGCAGCTAGAGCTTTTCTAAGAACTGGTTGAGACAGCTTCTGTCCCATACTTATGACTGTGATTCTACTAGCGGGATAAGTTCCCTTGACGCATAAAGCAGCTTCCAAGGCATTCTCATCAAAGGGGTTGATTACAGGGGGGAGGCCAACGGGGACAATTTCTTTGCTATCCGGATCAATTTTGAAGGATTCAGCCGGGCCCTCCGGGTCTGGAACTTGTTTCACACAGACAATTATATGTATTCGTTTCATGATAAATCCTCTAGTCTTTTTGCTAGAGCACGGACGACTTCTTCAAAATTACCTATCACTCCGTAGTCAGCTACTTGGAATATATGTGCTTTCGGGTCAGAGTTGATTGCGATAATTGTTTTTGCACCAAGAATACCTGTTATGTGCTGCAGAGAACCCGATATTCCCACCGCGATGTAAAGCTCGGGAGCTACTTTTTCTCCTGTGAGTCCTATTTGACGGGAAGGAGGAACCAAACGGGCGTCTACTAAAGGTCTACTGGCTCCTAATTCTACTTTTAGAAAATGCCTCCTTAAAGCTTCTACGAGTTCCTTAAGCTGGTGGAGTCCTTCAGAATTTTTGACCCCTCTTCCACCCGAAACGATTGCATTGGCTTTGTTTAGACTTATAATTTCTTGCTTAACGTTCTCGATCACTTCAACTTTCGAAAGTTTCTTATCAACAACCGGATCGAAATGAATGATTTCTCCAAGTTTAGAGCTTGGTTTGATTGGTTCAAATGCTTTTGGTCTTAAAGTAACTAAATATGGCTCCTTCTCAAGCTTGAAGGTAGAAAGAAATTTAGCCCCGTATACTGGCTTGGTGCAAAGGAGATGCCCAGTCTCAGCTTCAAAGGCAACACGAATGCAGTCAGTGATAACTTGTGCGCCTATTTTGAAGGCAGTCACAGGAGCTAGACTTAAATTTTCCAAGGTTTGACTCATAAGCATCATTTTAAAATTAATATGTTCATGCAACTGTATTAATGCACTACTATAAAGTTGAGGATCAAAATTAGCGAAGAGGGTGTGATCAAGGGAATAAATTTCATCTGCAAAATAAGCAACCTCATGCGAAACGTCACCTATTTCATGGCCGAGGACCGCCACACACAAGCTTCCTGCTATTTGGTCAGCAAGTCCTCTGCCCGCTCCCAGTAACTCAAGCGCATTAGAAGCCAATTTTCTATCTTCCATTTCTGCCAGGACTAGAATTCTCATATGTTTTTCAATAGCCTTCGCCATTATGGCCCTTCAGTGGACTAAGATGCTTTATCTAGTACGCTCCATGTTAGGCCTTGTAGGATGATCGGCTTTAGCCGCTGGCTAAAAAACTACCCCCTTTCTACTTCATTATTCAGGGCTGTAAAAGGTAGCATCAGAAAGATTTTCTGGGTCAAATGTCTTCTTTATCTTCCGATTCCATAAGTGTTCATTATGCACATAGCGACTACCAACCTCTTCACGTAGCTTCCTATCAGTAAAATGAGGACCCCACTCACAGAAGTTACCAATGATTCTGTATCCTGGGTCTAACATCATTTCCATGCTTCTTCGTCCGAAATCCCTTAGTGTCTCAGTTCCTTCAGCAGTATAATGAGCCATTGCTATTTGTTCCACATGGCCTTCTCTGCCATGTTCACCAAAGTTCCCCATGCCTTGATCCCCACCATCATCCACCATTCTCCCCGCCTTTATATATTCTCTCTTTAACTCAGTGCTTACTCGTGCCACATTCATTTGAAGGTCTATAGAGTCAAAGGTAATGAAGGCAGAAATGCGCCCGCCCCCGGCGCGCCTGGTTTCCCGATCGCAAGTACTAGTCCTAGTCCAACGTGATATAAACCTCAATTTTGCATCAAGGTCATCCTCAAGAAATGGTAAAAGCTCTCCATCAACATCCTTAATGATCTGCATTAACGTTTTCTCCTTATATTTGAACTCCTTCTCCGTGTCAGCACCTATCAGAACTATCCAACCACCTACTCTTCCTTTCCCTTCTATCTGGGAATATGTTTTTCTAAGATTGCCCCAAGCCTCCTCCATACTCCTTGCCGAGTCCGCTGCTATCCTCCAGGCCATACTTCTTTGCAGTACTATTGCTATTTCACTTTGGCCGATCTTATTGCCAGCATTAGCAGCCTTCTCATAGGAAGGGACACTGAAGAACCAAAAACCAAACCATTTTTGTTCCGGCTTTAGACGGTAGTTTGGTGATACGCCCTCTACAGGCAAAACCGTTGGCCCAGGCCAGTGGTAGACCTTGATGGCTGCCTTAGTGAATATACCAAGCCCTCCAGCTATAGCCACATTACCGCAGGCTATTCCCCGTAAAGATGGGCCTGGCCCCTCGCTACAAAACCACCCGGCACCTGACCCTAATGAGCCGGTCCTCAAGATTTCCCCTGTGGGCAGAACCCACTCCAAGGCTAACTGGTTTCGGTGAGTATTGGCGTAGGTATTTTCAATGTTTCCAACACCGTGCACCGGCACAATGGGAAGGGCGGTGGTCATGGCACCAGGATCTATCATCCCAGTAGCTAGACCTCTTTTCATCAACTCAGCCTGAAGTACAGCACCAATCACGTAAGGTTCAACAACTACATACATACCCTTCTCATTGATCTCCAGGATCCGGTTCATCCGCCTCAAATCCAAGCAAAGGCAGCCCTCCTTCAAGGAACACATCAGAGGTGAATAACCAGTGCTGTGTGCTTTGAATCGTATTTTTAAACGACTACACGTCTTGATTATAGATTGAACTTCCTTTGTGTCCCCAGGCAGAACTATAGCTGCAAACCTTGGCATCCATTTAAAGCCTTGACCGACAAGATACTCCTCACCCCAGGAGCGACAGTAGGAGTCTATTACTGCCACATCATCCGAAATATTCTCTGAACCTACAATGTCCTCTAAAGCTCTGTAGGCATCTCTATTCAAGAGCATCTCTTAAACCCCCTTTCATATGCTTCATGCTGCGAGAACTCATAACGAATCGCTTTCAGATGGCTTGCTCCAAAAGCTCTACAACATGATAAACCTTAAGCCTGCTCTCACTCTGGTTAATAGCATCGATAAAGTTTCTTTTACACCAAGGGCAGGCAGTAACCATAGCTTCGGCCCCGGTGGTTTCAGCCTCGCTTATCCTCTCCAAGGCAATCCATGTGGCAAATTCCGGTGCTAGATCTCTTATGCCGCCACCGGCACCACAGCACCAAGTATATTCCTTAATTCTTTCCATTTCAGTAAGCCTCAAGCCTGGGATCCTGTTAAGTATGTCCCTAGGGGGTTCATAAATGCCATATGTTCCTCGCCTAAATTCCTTTGGTGGAACGTGCATCCCAGGTTCTGTAGGTTTACGGGTTATTACACCTTTCCAGTGTATCCATGGCTCCCCCTTTCTTCCAAGGTTGCAAGGGTCGTGGTAGGTTACCTTAAGAGGAACATTTTTTGTTGGTTTGAGTTTCCCCTCTTCTATCAGCCGAGCAAGGTATTCTGTAATATGCAATACTTCCACAGGCAATTTCTTGCTGATTTTGTCATAGAGGACTTTAAAAGCGTAATAGCAATCAGCACAGGGGGTTACTACGGTCTTTACTCCTGCTGGTCTAAGTAGTTCTAAGTTGTGTTCCGCGTATTTCGTTAGTTCTCCTTCAAATCCAAGCTCGTAGGCATGTCCACCACAGCAAGCCTCCTCTTTTCCAGCAATTCCAACATCAACCCCCGCCTTTCGAAGAAGGTTCAAAGAAGTTTTGGCTACACCCCATAGCTCATTATCAAAACTGCACCGGCAGCCAGCGTGATAGTAAACCTCAGCCTTCTCCTTAGTGATGTCTTTTACATCCAAGCCCTCAGCCCATCTTCCGCGGTCCTCTTTCAAAGCTTGCATCATGTTGTCTTCCTTTTTGAGTCCATCAATGACAGGCATGATAGCAGGCAGGAGGTACCCATTCTCAACGCATGCTATTCTGAATTGTTGCAATACCTCAAATAATTCCATATCTTTAGTGTATTTGCATGAGACGTCGCAAGAACCGCACATCGCGCAATGATAAACTATATCGAGTAGTTTGTCGGTCATATCATCAAGTCTATCCTCTAATAGTGCCAAAGCAGCGGTTTGCTTCCCGGCTCCTGAGTAAGTATGGAAATTATACCTGGTTATAGCTGGGCAGCCTGCAGAAAATCTCCAACTCACGATTCGTTCCATTGGTATGTATTTGCACTTGCCACATCGATCACAACGCCCCATATAGTCATGAAGGGTCTTCAATCTTTCTAGTTCCATTTGTTTGCCTCCTTAAATTATCCTGCATTGTCTTAGAAGCACAGTTTTCCTGGGTTCATGATGTTTCTTGGATCAAATATTCCCTTGACTTTCCTTAACCCAGCCGTGGTTTCCGCATCCCTTCTGTAGACCATATCTGCCCATAGACCGTAAGGACGGGAGAAGTACGCCCCTTTGGATATCAGGGCTTCGCTAGCGTTGACGAACATTTGGCGAACTCTGTCTACTTCACTTGACTTATTCGGATCGAAGAATAGATTAAATTCGCAATGCCAGCTACACCCTTGTACTGTTGGCTGAAGGTAAACTCCCATGTCGGCAGCCGGATAACCATACCGGCCCGCAGCACCGTATACTACCTCTACGAGTTCCGAGATCTTTTCATAAGTAGTTAAGAAAAATATGTCTTCACAAGCCCCTTTGTAACGGAGCTTCCAATATGGCTCTTCTGAAGGCTGAAATAGTATTTTAAGCAATTCCGGCGCCGCTATCCCATTGATTGCTTTTCCAGGTTGCACTCCCACCTCCTTAGCTATATTCATCATCACTTCTAACTGAAAAGCTATTCTTTCTTCAGGAAAGTATTCATAACCATTTAGGCTAAAGAAAAGCACCCAGGATGGCAGGGTATCCCTTAAGCTCATATAGTCGTCAGGCCATTTCCTGGCCAGAATAGCCGCTAGATTAGAGTTATTTAGAAGCAAGCATTCCTCAGCCAACCTACGCCTAAGCAGCCAATAGGCAAACTCAGATAGTTTCCTAAGATCCAGAGAACCAACAAGGAATGACTCCTGAAGGGAGGGGAGTCTTTCACATCTCATTGACCCAAAGGTAACGATTCCCATCGTTCCTTGTGCCCCTTGAACAACTTTGTAATAATCCGTGGAGAAAGGTCCTTTTGGCCAGTTCAGTGCCGATCCTGATTCGATAGCATCCTGCATCGTGCCTCCGACGATGCATAGTGCCCCCGTTCTGAACAAGTCGCCACTGCCCCAGATTACCTCTGTCCCTCCCAACGGATCTCCATCCTCCCAATGGAACTTAGGCATTGTTACGGGCTCTCTTTCAAGCAGACTACCTACTACTGACTTTGACCTGCGAGGAAGAAGGGGCATATTGAGTCTTAGCCCCTCTTTCGCTACTTCTTGTTGCAATTCACCAAAGGTTATGCCTGGTTCAACGACAGCTGTGCCCTGTCTTCCACTAATCCACAAAATTTTCTTCATTCTACTGAGGTCAACTATGACTGCCCCGCCTAAGCTAGGAACAGTATCGCCTCGGAAATGTGGTCCCCCTGAACTTACCGGTACAAGCGGAGTAGCATTCTGGTTAGCCCATTTCACGATTGCTTGTATCTCATCACCATTCTTGGGCATTACCACACATGCAGGTTTAACCGAAGGAACAAAGCTCATGTCATCGGAATACGTACCTAGTGTTTCTGGGTTATTGATTACATTTTCGCTACCAACAATTTCTACCAACTCATCTTCCTTGGCAGCCATTTATCCCTCCTTTTCGCTCGGTCATAAACCTATGGTTCAGTGTTTTTTGTCTCTGACAACTTATGTGTTAGACCTATTCGGCCTTAGATCTCAACCTCTTTAAACCATCTTGAAGCTCGGCAATATCTTTCAACATCAATTTGTAGACCTTTTGTGAGTCCCTTTTACGGAGTGCCTTCAATATCTTCTTATGGTAAGTGACTGTATGGCTTGAGATTTCAATTCTCTTTGGTATATTTCCATTCATCTCTAGATTCCATTCTTTCAAGACACCAAATATGGAATTCATTGTCATGATGATGACCGGGTTATGGGTTGCATTGGCGATAATAGAGTGAAATTGAATGTTCTGTATCGGGGCGGGAGAATTAGACTTTAAAACGGTTACGGTTTCTTGAATATTCCTTTCCAATTTTACAAGCTCTTCAGATGTAATTCTATCGCAGGCTATCTTGGCAATACTGGGTTCTAGCATAATTCTTGCTTCTGTTATGTCATTCATGGAAGCATTCTGGATTCGGAGGATTGAAGATAGGGATTCACTAAGTGGCTTCGAACTGACTTCGGCTACGAACACCCCAGAACCAGGCTTAATCGTCAAAAGTCCAGAGGTTTCAAGACTTTTAAGGCCCTCTCGAACAGAGATTCGACTGGCCTGAAATCGCTCCCCCAGTACCCGTTCGGGGGGAAGGCGATCCCCTGGCTTCATCGTTCCATCCAGAATGGCATTTTTTATCTGTTGAACGATGAGTCCAGATATTTTCCCGCTTTTTACAGAATGGAAAGTGTTCATAGATTGGTATGACAACTGTCCTCATACCAATATTAGAAACACCTGTCAAGGAAAAAAATTTCACAAACCTTAATCTCATTAATTTTCAAGGAGCTCCTTAGCTTGGTAAGGCGCTGATTTTCTTAGTAATTGAAAAAATCTGTAAAAAAGAAAGTAAAACCACAAATAGATTTTCAAAGCATCCAAAAAGTTTCTTTATCGAAAAGTAAAAGAAGGAGATAGATATGTTGATTCTTGGTGAGTCTATGAATGGATGGAGTCCTAAGGTTGGCCCGTCAATGTATGGTTAAAAGGAAGCATTATCTTGATGAACCGCCTAGAGTCTGGTACGGGTGGGGAAGAGGGCCGTTCAAGGTGTGTTGGAAGATCTCTCCCAGTGGATATAAAGGATCGGTGTTGCAATCAGAATAGCAACGATATCCGTTTGCCAGCCAGGGGCAAAGAGGCTGAGCCCAGCAGTAAGAATAGCGGTCCTTTCAAGGAGATTCATTGGACGGATGAAGTATCCTTCGACAGCCATGGCTATCAGAATGGTCGCCGAGACCCCTTCCAAGACTGACAACGCAATGTGAAAGGGTGAACCCAAAAGGGCAAGGCCTGGCTTGAAATTGCCGAATGGACTAAGCAGCATGGAAAGTCTCCCCGACTCTATCCGGGGTCGCTCATATGGTGTCTGAAAAAGCCAGGGCGTGATTTTAGGGAGAAGGTGGAGCTCTGGCTTGCATGGAAAAGGGTTTTCACTGAAGTCACTGAGGGAACTTTGGGAGCTGACTTTGACCGAGCAGACCGTGCAGACATACAGAGCAAAGTCAAAGATGCTGAAGAAGATGCCAAAGATG
>Ga0315296_10002085_pt1 | contig 17214 bp, 15 predicted proteins | sample YL17G14_18_MG_FD_203921 | JGI IMG/M metagenome (GOLD analysis project Ga0315296, IMG submission 203921) | Sediment microbial communities from Yellowstone Lake, YNP, Wyoming, USA - YL17G14_18 | ecosystem: Environmental > Aquatic > Freshwater > Lake > Sediment | place: USA: Wyoming | collected... | reverse complement strand
CCTTCTCTCCGGAAGATCCTGTTCGGCGTACTCCTTTCCCTCCTCTGAGAGCACGAGGGTTTCCGAGACCTTCTCCTCCACCGAGAGGAGCCCCTTCGTCGTAGCCCAGTCGCTGGCTCTCTCGACGGCGTCTCTCGTTAAACCTGTGATACGAGCGATCTCTTCGGCTGAAGCCCTCTCGTGGTCTTTCAAGGCTAAGAGGATTTTAACCTCGTTCTCATGAAGTTCCTCTACATTAATGCCGCTGGACATCGATCTCCACCTTCCTTAGTCTGTCATCACCGACGGCACATTCAGCGAGAGGAACAACATTAGAAATGGCTCTAGAGAAATTGAGGAGAGATGCAGCAACAGAGAATCGACTAAGCACACACCTATAGCGCATTGAACAAGGCTGTGGAGAGCCAATCGAAGAAAAAGTAACCGCCTCTCACCAACTGCCGCCGCTCTTCCTTATGGGGGAATTATATTTAAACTTTACGAGTTCCAGTTCATGGAACCTGGGGGACGTCGCTATCGCTGTCAAGACCCATCCTCCTCTGCATTCCATACATAAGATTTGGCTACAGATCAACGTTATCGTGAGCGGCTTTAAACATCAAAGGTTTCAGACTCAAATCCCACACAGCGGAAATTGAAAGAAAAATTGATGTAACTAGTAGTAGATACAGGGCTTCGTAGCTCTAGGGCATCCTCTCCAATACCACTTCCAACTTGCCTTTTCTAGCACGCCTCAGGATAGTAACATCCACCCTGTCGCCAGGCTTCCTCTCCAGCAAGGTCTGCTGTAAATCGTTGAGGCTATCTATTCTTTTGTTAGCCAAGTCCAAGATGGTGTCTCCCCGAGCTATCCCGGCTTTATCTGCAGGGCTGTCCGACGTAACGTTGACCACGAGCACACCCCTCTCCACTGGAAGATTATAATGGCTCGCTACTTCTTTAGTTATATTCAAGCCAGTTATCCCAAGCCAAGGCCTTACGATGGCGCCACGCTGCATTATCTCATTCGTGAACTCCTTAGCCGTGTTTATTGGTATGGCGAAGCCTATGCCCTGAGCATAGGGTATAATGGCAGTGCAGATCGCCACAACCTCTCCTTCGGTATCTATGAGTGGTCCTCCACTGTTACCTGGGTTTATAGCTGCATCGGTCTGGACCAAGTTGTGGAATTCGCCCTCCTCCCTCGAACTTATTGTCCTATTTAAAGCGCTGACCACCCCCGACGTAACCGTGGGACCCCCAGCCAAGCCGAAGGGATTACCTATGGCGAAGACCCTCTGACCAATCCTCAGTTTATCGGCATCCCCAAGTTTTGCTGCGGTTAGATTTTTCGCTTCGATTTTGACTACAGCTGCATCAAAGCTTCTTGAACTCCCTATCAGTCTTCCCTCTACTGAGCGCCCATCGGCTAACGTAACCAGTATTTTCTCTGCTCCTTCTATGACGTGATTATTGGTCAGGATGTAGCCTCTTTCATCGAAGATGAAGCCTGAGCCCATGCCCTTAACAGGGACGGTTTGATAGAAAACGTCGTAGAGAACCCTCAGGGTGTTTATGTTGACGACGCTTTTGCTGACTCTCTCTATAACTTCAAGAACCCTTTCCTCGTTTTCCATTCTTCTTTCTCCCATTCATAATGCTTGGTACAATATTGAAAACCCATTCAAGGTATTTTAAGGGTTATGTAATCGAACTTGTCCCAAGGATATGCGTTTGTTCAGAGGAACAGCCGTTATGGCATTGGCTTCTGATCATTAGAATGCTCCATAGCAAGATGAGAATTCAACCAGGGAGTTTAAGGGACCGAAAGGTCTCCCCTGATTTCTTCGCATCCTTCTTTGATTAGAGGAAGAGAAGATCTGAAACGCTCCGTGGGTGGACGGGTAGATAAATGAGTGAAGCTGAACCTTATCACTATGTCAGATTCACATGGTGGACCAGGCATAGCCCCACAGAGCTGGTTAAGAGACTGAGGGGTGACTCCAATGTCACTCCGCCGAAGCTTGAGTAGGACAACCCGTATGATCCGAGTCTCTTTAAAGGCCAGAGATGGGAGGCCTTGGTTAAAGCCGATACGCGTTCAGCCCTCCTCTCCTCCTCAAGAGCTGTCCTGTTCCAGAGGACAAAGGCACCCTTCACTCAAAGAGATATGGAGCTCAGGAAGACTATTTTCTCGCTGTATCCCCATGACCGCCTCACTCCTTTTCCTTGGGAGTTCGGTCATGAGCCTCCCTTTGAAGTTGAAAGGGAATAGAGAAGGGCATCTATATCGAAGACAGGATAATCTTGCCGTATTCAAGTCAGTACCAAGTGTTGAAGACCTGAGAGATACCATTGCTTTGATGACCGAGCTCATAAGAGTTATTTTGACGAAATGACCCACAAGAGATAGTGAACCGCCAAAAATCTTAATAAAGTATGAGTAACTATGAAAGATAACAGAGGAGAGAACTGAGTTGGCTAGGAGTTATGTTAAGATCTATGGACCGCCGCTCGTGAAGGCAATTAGAGCCCTGGAAAAGGTTGCCGTGGACTATAGCAAGACGACGACTGTGCGCCACTTCGACATCCTCACACCAACGCCGCCTTACATAGGAGAAGACCAGCGCTATTACCGACAGACAATACTTCCAGAGATTGAGATGGCCGTTGATGAGAAGGTGAAGCTAATCAGCAGATCGACTGACACCCTTGGGGACTATGACTTCTTCTTCGAATGGGGAAAGGAACCAACAAAGCAGGAAGTACTAGATCTGATAGCTAAGATCGATGAAGCCCTAGCGGACTGCGGATGCAGATACACCATAGTAACGAAGTAAACCAACCCCCATCTTTTTTTTAATAACCAGAAGTTTTAATAGATAAAACCTTTTTAAAGCAAAAAAATAAGGCTTTACTGGTTGAAATGAAAATAAGGATAATTAGCGCCATATTTTCTCCGATGCCCGAGGGTGTGACAAAGGAGGAGATGGAGAGAAGGCGGAGGGAGTCCGCAGAGAGAAGAAGGAAGCTATATAATGTATGTCCCGGGACCGAGGTGGACTCGGCAAGCATAGAGAAGGGCCCTGTCTCGATTGAGAGTCGATACGATGAGATATTCGCAATTCCTGAGATCGTTGAAAGGGTGAAGGAAGCAGAGGAGGAGGGCGTGGATGCCTGCGTCGTTAACTGCTTTGGAGATCCAGGAGTCAGAGCGAGTAGAGAAGTCGTGAAGATGCTCGTCATCGGCCCCTGTGAAGCCTCGTTACTGGTCGCCGCCTCCCTCTGCAATAGGTTCTCGGTCATCACAGTCCTCAAGAATGTCGCCAGTGTAATAGAGGAGAATGCGAAGATCTATGGCGTAGCCGAAAAGATCGCCTCTGTGAGGACGGTAAATATACCTGTACTCGACCTTCACAGGGATGATGAGAAGACGGCCAGGGCTCTGCTCGAAGAGGGAAAGAAGGCTTTAGAGGAGGATGGCGCAGAGGTTCTTGTCCTTGGGTGCACTGGCATGACTGGAATGGCTGAGAGGCTCTCCAAGGAGTTAGACGTCCAGGTCATCGATCCCCTGCCAACAGCTGTGAAGTTCGCCGAGACGTTGGTGGCACTCAGGTTGAGCCACAGCAAACTTGCTTTCCCCACGCCTCCGGAGAAAAAGAGATACTCCTAGTCCAAACTCTATTAATGAAGGAGCGGACTCTTTTATGGGTTACCCCGCAGGGGTATCCTTCTTTTCATCAGGGGCTGGAGAGGTTTGAGACCGTTTCTCTAACCAGCGACCGATATTCGTGAGTATAAAGGATGGAAGGCCAACCATGAGCACCCAGAGTATAAGGAACGCCAGCAAATAGGTCAGGGATAGTTCAAAGTCTCCAAAGGAACTGACTATTAGCGTGATCGTGCCGATGGCTAGCCAATAGCGCGAAAGCTCCTTCAAATAATAAGATACCTGCAAGATCTCTCCGTCCCCCTAATTAATCCTCATATGGAGAAATAAATAATCTTTGATCCCCCTGAACGTTCGAAGGGGAATTGAGAGAAAAAACCCGTTGATCTGGAGCATACTAGAAGAAGTGGGAACTTACTCTTTGAACCCTAGGTGAGTTCTCTTTTCTTTATTCCTGTAAGGCTGTGCAGCTTAGGACGATAATCTGAGCCCCTCTGTTAAACGGGAAATATTTTCTCTTATGATTTGAAGCGAAAAGCCAAGAGGAACTTTTTTTTCGGGATTGATGAGACACCAAATCATTTTTCTGATCTTGCTCGTATCCTATAGACGGTGAGCTAAATGGAGGTATTAGAAGCCATAAAGACTAGGAGGAGCATCAGGAGCTTCAGGGCTCAACCGATCTCAGACGAGGATGCAGTAAAGATCCTAGAGGCTGCGAGGTGGGCCCCCTCAGGGGGAAACAGGCAGGCCTGGGCCTTCATCTATGTGAAGGATCCACAGGTTCTCAGGATGGTGAAGAACTGCTCAACGGGGTTCTATGGAAACGCCGCCGCTGCCATAGTGATAGGACTCCAGGATGGGGCCAGAAGCATAGGACTCCTCGATGTAGGCTTCGCCGCGGAGAACATAATCTTAGCCGCCCAATCCCTGGGAATCGGCAGTTGCCCCATAGCCTCCTTCAACAAGGAGGCTGTAAAGAAGGTTGTTAACGGTCCAGAGGGCTGGGAGCCGATATTGTTGGTCTCGCTCGGCTATCCGGATAGCGTTCCCAATCCTCCAGCAAAGAAAACTCTGTCTGAGGTCGTCTATCTAGACGCTTTTGGAAAGAAGTGGAGCAGAGTGGAGGTGCCTTGAGATGGAGGAGAGTCTAGAGGATCGCTTCTTCGATGTGCTTCTGCGCACACTCAACTACGCCATGGAGTTCGTCAACGACAGGGGCTATGCTTCGCTGAGGTTCATGGACCTCTTCGGGGGTCTCTTGGATCTTCAGTCCCATATAAAGGAGATATCCCATGAGGAGTTCTATGAGCGGCTGAGGGAGAAGATCAAGGAGAGGGAGCTGATGGGCGGTCAGGGAACACGCACGAAGCTGCAGAGCGAACTCCTGGACATGTTCGTAAACGAGTGGAGGAGAAGAACCTCTCAGGCATAGGGTGAGGATCATGTAAATGATTATATTACGGGTTCATGACTCTCATTTGGAGGAATAGAAGGATGACGACTAAAATGTTATCCAAAGAGGATCTCTGGTGCTCTGTCTTAGGTGGATCTGCCCTCGCCACAGGCGGAGGAGGCGCTGGACCAACCTATGAGATGTTCAGCCGAGCGGTTGACCCAGTCTTTGAGGCGGGGTTAAAGCCCAGGTTGATAGATGCAAGCGATCTTCCAGACAACGCAGCAGTCTTCATGCCAATAGGAATCGGTGGAGGTATCCCGAGGGAAGACAGGGAGAAGTACGGGCCGCCCATAAGGGCTGGTCCCTATATGGAGATCGCCTTCAAGGAGATGGATAGGGTCTTCCCCCTTCTGAAGGGGGCTGAGACGCCAACAGGAGACTTGCGCGCAGCTGCGGTAAAACGATTGAAGGAGATCAAGGGAGAGGAAAAATACTCTGCCTATCTCGCAGGAGAGCTGGGTCCTGGGGTGTATCGTCAAGCCCTAGAGGGATCTAGAGAGGAGATTCCGCTCTTAGATGCTGATGGCACAGGAGCCCGTGCTGTGCCTGAGCTCTCTCTCATAGGTTTCAACGTGAGAAATGTTGCCTCAACGCCCGCCGTTATTACAACTGGCTGGGGAGACCTATTGGTCTACGAAAAATACCTGAGCTGGCAGAGGCTGGAGGATATTACCAGAGCCATAGCCCTCGTCTCAGGGGGCTCCAACTCGACATTGATGTCCGTTAAGGGCAAAGATATTAAGGAGTCCACGGTTCAAGGAACCATCTCCTTGGCCATCAAGGTTGGGAAGGCGATCCAGGAGGCTGTGAAGGCGGGGAGCATCCCAGTAGACAAGGTTATCGAAGCTACGAAGGGATACAAGATCTTCGAGGGCGAAGTGGTCGCCTACTCCTCCGAGGGGAAGTGGGCCTTCAACTGGGGAAGCGCCTGGATCAAGGGTACAGATGACTTTGATGGGAGGCTCTTCCGCTTCTGGTTCAAGAATGAGAATCAGATATCGTGGCTGGACGGCGAACCTTACGTGACCTGCCCAGACCCCTTCACCGTCCTGGATGTCAAAACAGGGGAGGGCTTATCGAACTTCCGGGCAGAGGCCTGGACCCCTGGCAGAAGGGTCGCTGTGGTGGGGGTGAAGGCCGCCGCCATCTGGAGGACCAAGAGAGGTCTAAGCATCTACAATCCACGGCACTTCGGCTTCGATATAAAATACAGGCCGATCGAGAAGATCATGGAGAAGTAGCGTCAATTCCCAATTTTTTTCCTTTTTCTCCTTCAGTTATAACTTAGTTTTGCCGAACTATGAACACCTTCAATGTGAGTGAAACACCTGCCATTTCCATGAGGGGAGGCCACGGATAACAGAAGACTGTTAGTGATGTGGCTGCCCGCTGAGTCTTGGTAGAGTACTGGTGGGCTTAGACTCTAAGAAGCCTCCTTATTCCAAGGCGTTCATCCTTCCAGGCTCGTAGTTTGATGTCCCTCTCGAGGAAGTCGTAGATCTCTGGGTAATATTCCGAGGTTGGAACGAGGTTCAGCCTCCTGAGGAGGATTTTGAAGGCTGGGATGAACTTGTCCCTGGGGAAGCCCAGGTTCTCCATGACGTACTTCTTCGTGGTGTAGTAGTCGAAGTCATGGTCGATGATCCTCATGCCAAAGCTCCCGGGGCTATCCCAGAGAAGGGTGCCGGGATAGGGTGTGAGGAGGTTGACTTCCACGGCGTCGACGGGGACTCTCTGTATGAGGTTGAAGGTGTTCTCCATAGTTCCCTCATCCTCCCCTGGAACGTTGAAGATGAAGAAGGCGCCGACGAAGAGCTCCGCCTTCTTTGCCCAGGCTACTGCATCGCTGGCTTCGCCGAGGGAGAAGCCCTTGCCCAGGTTCTTGAGAATTTTCTCATCCCCATAGTCTATGCCGTACTGTACTTCAGAGCATCCAGCCCTCTTCATCTTCCTGAGAAGTGGAAGACTGACATTATCGACTCGGGTCTCGCAGCCCCAGACGAACTTGAGGCGTCGGCGGAGGATTTCGTCGCAGAACTCTTCCACCCAATCGGTTTTGAAGGTGAAGGCGTCCCCGAAGAAGAAGATTTTGTCCCGCTTATACCTCTCAGTTAGGAGAGAGCACTCTTGAGCCACCTTCCTTGGATCTCTCAGCCTTATCCTCCTTCCATAGAACCTGTTTATGTTGCAGAAGATACAGTTGTAGGGACACCCCCGAGAGGTTTGCACCGAGGCCACTGGATACTTCTCAAAGGGAAGCATCTCCCTGTTTGGAAGAGGCAGATCGTCGAGATTCTCAATAAGTTCCCTGGGAGGATAAACGACGACTCTCCCATTCTTCCTGAGGGCTAGCCCCTCAATGCCTTCCACTGTTTCTCCATTCAGGATCTTTCTACACAATTCTAAAAAGGTGAGTTCTCCCTCACCCACAACGATGACGTCGAGAGTGGGAGTGTCTTCCAGAATCTTCTCTGGGAGGGCTGAGGCATGGACTCCTCCTAGTACCGTTATGGTCTTGGGTTCAATCCTCTTTATCTCCTCTATTATCCTCTTGCCAACGGAGAAGTTGAAGGTGTAGGAGGTGACACCGACTACCTTGGGCTTTAGGTGTTTAAGATACTCACGGAAACCTGACCGCGTTGGTAGCTCGATGTTGAAATCCATGAGGGCGGTGGAAATTCCCTCCGAGTTTAGAACCCCAGCTAGATAGTAGAGCCCCATAGGTTCCCTTAGCAATCCCTTGAAAGGTGGTGAGATCAGGAGGACTTCCGCCATGCCTCATATCTCCGCTTACCTTGATCTAAAATCTTTTTAATAAAGACTGAGCCAATATAATAAAGGGGGAATCAGATTGGCTAGGAGTTACATTAAGATCTATGGACCACCGATCTTGAAGGCGATTAGGGCTCTGGAAAAGGTTGCCGTGGACTACAGCAAGACGATGATGATACGTCACTACAACATGCTCACACCTATACCACCTCTTGAACCGCTCCCGATGGGTAGCTCCGCTTACGATCAGGTTCTGCTTCCAGAGATTGAGATGCCCGTTGAGGAGAAGATCAAGCTGATCAGTAAAGCATCTGACACTCTTGGAGATTATGACTTCTTCTTCGAATGGGGAAAAGAACCAACAAAGCAGGAAGTAATGGATCTGATAGCTAAAATCGATGAAGCCCTAGCGGACTGCGGATGCAGATATTCCATAGTAACGAAGTAAGTTACTTCCACATTTTTTTCAGATAAAAGTGGATCTTATTGGACTGGTCCTTTACACGTTCTACTGTTAAATGCTTGTCTTCATCTCCTCATTAAGGATCTGAGCCCCTTCTGGCGTTCACCTTTTTGCGTGACTTTTTGCGTGAGAGAGGGGACTTCGATGTTCAATCCCATTATCTTGTTTATACCATCTATAACCATTAGAACTCCCTCGTTGTCCACTTCCCCAATTTTTTTCGCTGGGGCGAACAGCATCAGCCATGGTATCTTTCTCTCTGTGCATTCATCGATTATGCTGACGACGAGTCCCCCGATGACGCCTTGTTGAAGCGGTTGGATGCCGAGTTTCATCAGATCTTCCCTTCTCTCCGAGTCCATCGTATAGGCGACTAAGCTTGACTTTTCATCCTTTTGGAGGAGAAAGGATCCAAGGGCTATGACTAATCTAACCTCCTTCTTATCGAACCAATCTGCAAGCGTCTTTCCTATATCGCTGAAGAAGGGGGTTATTCCCATCAAACCTGTTGGGTTATCGTTTAAAATGACCAGTACATCGCCAGAGGGGTTCTTATATATTCTAAACGAACTCAGGTTCCTAAACTCCGACCCAACGATCAACTTAACGCTTGGGATAAACCTAGATTTCAGGTATCCTGCTTCTTCCATCTTTAAGCCGCTGATGACATACGAGGCCGCCGCCACCCCGATCATTCCCATATCAGGGAAGCCAGTAAGCAGAACGGGTTTGTTTGTCTTCATGGGCTTCGCTTCTACGATATCTATTTCAGACTCTTTGGACGAACCTCTCAACATGTTCTCTATCTTGTTCATGGGCCTCGAGTTATTTATATCCATCTAAACATAGAGTCTAAGATTCCGTTTTTCCCCACAAAATTGGGAGGTTCTAGCTAGATAAGTTAAGTCTCTCACGCTTCTCCTTCGGTATCTTTCCGAGTTTATTCACTGTCCGCTGGAAGTCTGAGATGTACTGCGGTAGCACCCTGAAGATGGGGAGAACCATGGGCCGGAAGCATATTCGTTCAGCCTCAATTCCGTTCTTGCTCATCAGAGCCTTGGTCGAGGCCACGAGCTCTTCAACGATCTTCAACTCCTTCCCCGCCTCGCCCTCACAGATGAAGATCCCATCTGCGCCGTAGAGCAGCGCCTTGAGGATAAGCTTCTCGTCGAGGAGGGCGTTTGAGGGGACCCTCACGATCCTGATGTTCGTCGGATAGGAGAGCCTAGTAGTTCCAGCGTTGTCCGCAGCTGTGTAGCAGATCTTGTCCTCAAAGAAGCCCACGATCACCGTCTCGCTATTCTCCCTCGAGAGCAACCCCTTCATCTCCTCCTCCAACTGTTTACGCCTGTAGTGAGAGAGATCAAGGCTAGACTTCGGGCAGGCAGCCACACAGGCGCCGCACCCGATACAGGAGAAGGGGTCCACGACGAGTTTCCCCTCTTCGAAGCTGAGGGCTTTGTAGCTACAGGACTCCAGACACTTCAGACATCCGTCACACTTCCCGACAAGCTTCGGCTTTATGGGGTCCAAGAGGCGTTTTCCATTTCCGACGAAGTTCATCGTGTGAGCCGCTGCGGCCCTCGCATCTATAACCGATTCGTGGATGTCCTCGGGTCCGAGGGCGTTCCCCGCCGCGTAGATTCCGTCCCTGAGCGTTGATATCGGGTCGAGCTTAGGGTGCTTGCTCGCTATGAACTTGTCCTCGCCGAGGGGTATGCCCAGCTTCTGAGCTAGCTCCTCCGTTCCCTTGCTCGCCACAATCCCAGTGCAGAGGACCACCGTGTCAACAAGGTTCCTGAGCACGGTTCCAGAGTCGAGGTCCTCCGCCAAGACCTCGAGCTTGTCCTCCTCAGCGGGCTTGACTTCGCCGGGTCGTCCATGGATGAAACGGATGCCCAGGTCACGAGCCCTGTTGTAGAACTCCTCGAAGCCCCTGCCTGACATCCTCATATCGGTGTAGTAGATCCATATGTTGAGGTAGGGTAGGGATTCCTTGAGGAGGATCGCCTCCTTGATGGCGTAGGGACAGCAGATTCTGCTGCAGTAGGGCAGACCTCTGTGAGGGTCTCTTGAGCCTGCGCAGAGTATGTAGGCAATGCTCTTCACCCTCGACCCGTCGGCCTTCTTCAGGACCTTCCCCGCCGTCAACTCGGTCTCGATGAGGCGTTCCATCTGGAGGGCTGTTATGCAGTTGGGATTCTGAGGATTGTAGCTCTTCAGCTTATCTAGGTCGAGGAGGTCGAAGCCCGTTGCGACTATTATGGAGCCCACCCTCAGATCGACTTCCCTATCTCCTTCCTCCAGGTTTATCGCCTTGGCCGGACACACCTCGGTGCACTTCCCACATCGGGTACAGGCGTCAAAATCCACCGCATAGGCGGAGGGAACAGCCTGAGGAAAGGGCAGGTAAACCGCCTTCCGCTTGAGGAGCCCTTCCTCAAACTCGTCGAGGGTTTCGACCAGGCATTCTTTCTCGCATCTGCCGCACTTCAGACATTTCTCCGGGTTCACCCCCCGGGGCTTCTTTTGAACCCTTACCTGGAAGTTTCCGGGTCCACCGCTGACAGAGGATACCTCAGAGTTGGTGAGGAGCACGATGTTGGGGTTTCGCCCCACCTCTGACATCTTCGGGCTCAGGATGCAGGGTGCACAGTCCAGCGTCGGGAAGGTCTTGCTGAGCTGCGCCATCCTTCCCCCTATGCTCGGCCTCCTCTCCACGAGGTATACCTTGTAGCCCGTGTCAGCGAGGTGGAGGGCAGAGGTTATCCCTGCGATGCCCCCGCCTATCACCATGACATCCCGAGAAACTTCTACCCCAATCTTCTCCAGGGGCTCCAACACCTTCGCTCTGGCTATGCCCGCTAGGATGAGGTCTACGGCCTTCTCCGTAGCGCCCTTGGTGTGGACCCAAGAGCACTGCTCCCTGATGTTGACATGGACGAGCTTGTACCTGTTTAGGCCAGCCTCCTCCACCGTGTTCCTGAAGGTCTCCTCGTGCATGTGGGGCGAGCAGCTCGCCACGACGACGCCGTCCAACTTGAACCTCTTGATAGAATCCTTTATCGTGTCAAGCCCCGGCTTGGAACATGTGAAGTCTGCGATCCTGACCACTGTCACATCTGGAACCCTGCGGATGATGTCGGCTACCTCTTCGACCTTCACCGTCCCCGAGATGTTTCCACCGCACCTGCAGATGAAGACTCCTATGGACATCCTCACACCCCAACTTTCTCCAACAAACCCTTTACGTTAAGCATGTTTAGCTGGAAGCCCAGCTCGTCTGGTCCCAGACCCAGCGCAAGGCCGAGGAGCTGCGGATAATAGATGACGGGGATCACTCTGCCCTCCTTCAGGATGAGGCGCTGATAACGGCTGTACATGATGCCACAGAAGGGACAGATAAGGACCAGAGCGTCCACCTCCCTATTCGAGAGAGCCTCCAGCTTCGTCTTCGTCATCTCCACAGCCACAGCCTCGTCGATGTTCAGGATACCACCGCCGCAGCAGGCCATCTTGTTCTCATAATCAATGCTCTCAGCGCCAGTAGCCTCCACGAGCCTGTCGAGGCTCTTGGGGAACTCCGGGTCGTCGAACTCCCCGTAGATCCTCGAGGGCCTCATGTAGTGGCACCCGTAGTGAACAGCGATCTTGAGTCCTCTCAGAGGCCTGCTGACATGCTCCTTGATCTTATCGACGCCATAATCCTCGTAGAGAGCCCTCGCTAGGTGCTTGACCTTCACGCCTCCCTCGTATTCTCGCCCCAGCTTATCCTTCAGGACCTTGTTTACTCCACTGAGCCTCTTCTCATCTCCCAGTGCCAGCTTAGCCTTTGACAGCATCTCTGCGCAGGCGCTGCAGAGCGTCAACATATCTAGGCCACTGCTCTCCGCCAAGGAGAGGTTGCTAGCAGCTAAGGCCAACCCCTTCTCCTCATTGACGGCCTCGATGGGGAAGCCGCAGCAACCGAAGTCGAGGTCCACGGTCTCGATGCCCAGGGCCTTGAGAGCTTTCCTCGCAGAGAGTTCGTAGTCCAAGGCGCGGGCTGGGATGGTGCATCCGAGGAAGAGCGCGTACTTCAAAGACTATTCCTCCAGCAGCCTCTTAACGACATCCTCTCCTCCTTGGATCCGTGGTAGTCCCAGTTCCTCCCTCTCATCAGCTGTGAAATCATCTATTGGATAGAGACGACCGACCGTTTTGAAGACCTCCATCATCTTTGCCACACTCGATGGAAATAGACTCGCCTCGACTGCCAGGTTCTTCAGCACCGTCATGATCTCAGGCGGCCTCACATCCTGGGGGCAGCGCTCCTGGCAGAGGAAGCAGTAAGAACAGAGCCAGATGAATCGGTCATTCAAGACCTGATCCCTCATACCCAGCAGGGTCCTCTTAATGATCCTCCTAGGGCTGTAGCGGGCATCGATGCTGGATATGGGGCAGCTTGCGGTGCAGAGGCCACACTGGAAGCAGGCTCTGAGGGCCTCGCCACCTAGCTGCTTTAGGACTCTGTCGGTGAAGCGGGAGTCAAGGTTGCTGACTTCTATGATGCCCTCTTTTTCGACCATCGCGATCGTGATCCTCACCACATTGGATAATGGCTGAGATTTAAACGAAACGTCTTCCTAAAGTGGCTCCCTGTACTTCCCTAGGTTTGTGATAAGACCTTTATGGTTGTTGCCCGTCAAGAGCCTCGATTCGAGGATGGAGAAGAGGATAAGGAGCTCAGGAGGATTAGAAGGTCAAAGTTTAAAGATTTGATTAGGGAAGCATCTAATAGGGATGAGAACTTGAGCGTCAAGGATAAGCCAGTTGACCTAGAAGATTCAACCTTCAGGAAGTTTGTCCGAGAGCATCCCTTGGTCGTCGTCGATTGCTGGGCACCCTGGTGCGGACCGTGCCGAATGGTCTCCCCCATCGTGGACGAGTTGGCTAGAGACTACGCTGGCAAGATCGCCTTCGGGAAGCTGAATACGGACGACAATCCAGGGGTCACAACAGAGTACGGCATAATGAGCATCCCAACTCTGCTGGTCTTCAAGAACGGTGCACTCGTCGACAGGATCATCGGCGCCAGACCGAGGGCTGTGCTGGAGCAGATGATAGCCCGCCACATTTGAGGGTTCTAACTCTGAAGTTCAGACGATTTTGTTTCTCCTCTTTGTCGCTTTGTTCGTCGGTCAACGTGGAAATCTTGGAATTATCAGTTGGTGAATGACCCTAAGGGCTTTATATCTTGTAGATCGTCGGGAAGAGTTCTCTCTTTCCCGGTATGTATAGGGCTGCTTCGTACTCCTTGAAGAAGTCGTTGTCGAGCAGGAGGTCTATGTAGAGCATCCTTTCAGCTATCTCCTCAGCCTCTCTCCGTTTCTTCCTCGACAGCAACGTCAGATAGGCGCCCGCCAGCGCACCGTTTCCTATCGGAGTTACCTCGGCTCGTGGAAACTCGGGTAGGGCGCCGAGTTTTACGGCGTTCCTGAGGTCGGTGTAGTAGCTGAAGGCTCCGGCTAGGTATAGATGCTTTACGTCGTTTATGGAGAGCTTGAGCTTCTCCATCAGGGTGGCCACCGCGCCGCAGAGGGAGGCTTTGGAGTCCAGCACGTAGTCCAGGTCCTTCTGTGTTATCACTATGTCCCTTCCTATCTCATTCTCCTCCGCCGGAACGAGGACGTACTCCAGTCCCTCTCCGCCCTCTCTCACGTGGGGGGTTCTCCCCTCGTCTCTGATCTTGCCCGTGAAGTCTATGATGCCTGCTAGGAACATCTCTGCCACGGCGTCGATGATGCCTGAGCCGCAGATGCCTCTGGGCGAGGAGTCCCCGATCACCGTGTGGGAAGCCTTCTTCGTCGCTGGGTCTATCTTCACGTGCTCTATTCCGCCTGTCATCGCCCTCATTCCGAACTTGACCCCTCCGCCCTCGAAGGCTGGTCCAGAGGCAACGGAGCAGGAGAAGAGCCAGTCCCTGTTTCCAAAGACGATCTCGCCGTTCGTCCCCAGGTCGACGAGGAGGGAGACCTCTTCGGAGTTACACATTCCAGAGGCTAGAACATCTCCTATGGCGTCGCCTCCGAAGAACCTGCTCATGTTGGGCAGGCAATATGCATAGGCACCAGCGTGAACCCTGATCCATAGGTCTATGGCCTTTCTGACAATGGGCTTCCTCGACACCTCTGCCTTCGCCGTCTCCAGGTAGCCTGGGTTTATTCCGGCTAGGAGGTGGTTCATCACGGTGTTTCCGCCCACGGAGATATCGGTGATCTCCTCGACCTTTAGGTAGTTCCTCGACACCAAGGTCGCTGTGAGGTCGTTTATGCAGTCGACGGCTGCCTTCTGGAGCTTCTTCAAACCTTCCTCCTTGGCGCCGTATTCGATCCTGGAGATAAGTTCCTCTCCGTAGATGATCTGCTTGTTCAGTTCAGAGGCGCGGTCCAGGATCTCGCCGTTCAGAAGGTCGACTAGGTAGACGACGACTGTTGTGGTGCCGAGGTCGATAGCCAGCCCGTAGTTCCTGTTGGTCTTGTCGCCTGCTTCAACATCGATGACCTCTGGCTGCCCACTAGTCTCTGTCACCGTCACGGTGGCGTAGCTCTCTCTCCCTAACAAGGGAAGCTTGCGGCTGACCTCGTCGCTTATCTTCGGGGTTTCACCTATCTCCTGTCTTAGCATGGTCAAGAAGTATTGCCTGTCAGAGAAGGATGGAACCTTGACGAGGATCTTCTTCGAGGAGGGATCAACCTCTTCGAGCGAAGTCTCGGTGTGAGCCAGGATCTTGGGATGGGAGGTGAGGCTCTCTATTGGGATGGTTACCTCGCATTCGTTCAGGGGGAGAGTTCGACATGCAAGTCTGTATCCCTCTGAGAAGTCTCTCTTCGAGATGAACTTCATGCGGAGATCGTATTCTGGGAGGAGATTTGCCTCCCCCTTGTTGAGGATTACCCTGCACTTGCCACATTGCCCCTTTCCGCCACAGATGTTCTCGATCCTTATTCCCGCCTCCCGTGCAGCGTCAAGCAGCGTCGAGCCTCTTCTGACTATCACTTCTCGGTTCATCGGCTTGAACAGTATACTCACGAACTCCTCGTTCCCCACTTTGCCATCCCTCGGTGCTGAGATGAAAAAATTTTGACTCTTAATGATGGCAATCTATCAGTTATATAAATATGCGTTAGGAATGCCTCATGGACGTCGGACTGCTATGACCCTTACTATGTCTGCGGTGTTCTCACACCAATCAGCGACAGTCTCTATGGCATCTAAGAACATGTTTAGAAGGATCATCTGGCCCACTGTGACTCCTTTGGGATTCAGGGTTGCCATAATCCTCCTCGCTTGGTCGTAGAGGGAATCCACCTTCTCCTCCCAGCGCTCAACATCCTCAGCCAGGTTTAGGGCTTCCTTAACGTTCTCCGGGAGCTTCTGTATGCTTGCCATTAACTTAGCGACGCACTCCTTGTTTCCTTCGCACATATTGCTCGCGGCTATCTTCATCTCCTCAGAGAACTTCTCAAAGGGTATTACATCCAATATCCGACCAGCCTCTCTGGACCAGTCTGCGATCCAGTCTACGGCTCTTACCAGCTCCATTAGGTCTTCTCTCTCTTCTGGGAAGAACTCCCCCGTCGTGAGTTCCTCTGCGATCTTCCTCCTCAAAGCATCCGCATCGATCTCCAGCGCCGAGAGCTTCTCGAAGAGCTTCCATTTCTCAGTTTTCTCGCCAGCCGCAGCAGATTTCACCATATTTGCGAGTTCATCAACGGCGCCACTGGTTAACGTCAAATGTTCCTGAACCATCTCAAAGATCTTCACACCCCTCTGGGGCGCGAACCATTTAAACAGCTTTATTCTACTCACACTCGACGACCAGCTTAATCCTCTTCTTATGCTTATATTAAATGTTTTTGAGGAATGAAAAGAGGCTGTCAGAGAATCGAAATGCCTTTTCTACAGTATGCGGTCTAGAGCGATCATAAGCAGTGGAATCACATGGAATACGACGAGGAAAACGATCACGCGAATTCTTTGGGCGGTGAGGTACTTTGAAACCCTGTCCACGAAGACGTTGAAGGGCTTCATGAGTGGCAGGAAGATAGCGGCACCGATGAGATTTATGCAAAGATGAATGAGCCAGACTCCCATAGCTACAGGACTCCCTATTGCGAGAGCAGCCATCAATACGTCAAAAACGGTTCCAATATTTGCGCCCAGTATGTAGGGTAGAATGTAATAATCCGCACGGATGACTCCACTAGCCACAAGGGGAACTAGAAGTGAGACCATGACGCTTGTGCTTGGCACAAAGACGGTGAAGACAAACCCTACGACGAAGGATCTAAGAGGCTTCGTGAAGGTAGCTTTTATAAGGTTCCAAGACCTGGGCATCGAGAAGGTTTCAGTCATAGACCGTTCCGAGAGCATGAGAGAGGCTATTAGGGTGACAACGCCTCCGATGAGGCCGACCCAGGGAGGTATATACTGGAGAAGCGGTGGAATCCAAGGGGTGAGGAGCTCGAGGACTGAGGGGATTGCTCCCAGACCCCCTATCGTGGAGAAAAGGTAACTCCCCTGGTAGGCAATGCTCGTCAAGAGTCCTGTGAAGAGCTCGAGAAGATAAAAAATCATCATTGTGAATAGGTTGTACCAAAAATGTATCATTGAAACCCGAAAAGTGGATTCGAACTCCTCACCCTTTTTTCTGATATAACCCAAGACGGAGACGAACAGCGTCGTTACAGTCGTCCCCACCTCCGCTCCTATGATCGTTGCCACAGCTATGGATATGGGAAGGATGCCAGTTGAGGCGAAGGCCACGATTATCGAGTCGAAGGCCCCGCTGCTCTGCAACAGGGCGGTGGATATCCAGCCAGCGAAGAC
>Ga0315296_10002084_pt1 | contig 17214 bp, 16 predicted proteins | sample YL17G14_18_MG_FD_203921 | JGI IMG/M metagenome (GOLD analysis project Ga0315296, IMG submission 203921) | Sediment microbial communities from Yellowstone Lake, YNP, Wyoming, USA - YL17G14_18 | ecosystem: Environmental > Aquatic > Freshwater > Lake > Sediment | place: USA: Wyoming | collected... | reverse complement strand
ACTAGTACAGAAGCAGGCCTCGGTGGGGCAGAACTGTGCGCACCATCCCGGGTTATTGGGAAACGTCTCCATGCAGTTGCAGTAGCCGGTGACGTTGCAGTAGTCGGTCCACACGTCACACGACTGGTTGTTCGCGCCCGAGTTGCACAAGTCCCACAGCGTGTCGCAATTGCAGTTGGGAAACTCCCCGGACGGACTGAAGTCAAACAGACCGACTAGTGTAAGGATCACGAGGCCGGTTCGAAAGCTGGCCGTGCGGGTACACCGCAAGGCGGCTACCCAGCGCGACGAAGACCAGTTGGACATCCGAATCATACTCCGTAGTTGCAGGGCGGGGTGAAAACCCGTCGCCGCGGACCACCGAGAACCGACACGACGTGCGTGGCTCCGACTTTACGTGCGACGGGGCTCGAGCCTGGCACGCCCAACCGACCAACGCACGCGCAACGCGCGGCGCAGGCTTCCCGCGCCACTGCGACCGACCGTCCTGCCGTCTCTACCTGCCAAGTTCAACCCGCGGCCGACGCCCGGAACAGGCAACCCTGTTGGGCTACCACGAAGCGGGAGTCGCATCCCGGCTCCCGCGCCGTTCACGACTTGTGGTGTCAAAGAGGACGCCGTACTGCGGAACCGTCGCGGTAATGGCGCGAGATTAGCGGCGGGACCCGCGGTTGTCACTCAGATATCCGGGGCCCGTGATCAAGAGATCGGAGGGGAGCACTTAAGAAATCGTAAGCGTCTCGCCGCAGGGGTGAGGACTGGTGAGGACCCATCTCGCCTGTTGCACAGATTGTGATTCTCAGTGTCTCTTTTCTGGTAATCAATAACTTTGTGGCGGAGGGAGAGGGATTCGAAGGGCGCGCGATTCGCACCTAAAGCCAACAAAGCCAATGACTTGAGCGGTTTGCCCCGGATCCGCTCAAACCGCTAGAACCGCCAAAACCGATAGAAAGCCCAGGAGCAGGAACAAAACAGGAACACGGGTTTCGAGCTGAAGACGAGGAGCGGCGACACGCAGCTCGGCGCCGCGGATCACGCCGCGCGGACCCGATCAGACAGGCGGATCAGGCGCGCGAGTTCCTCCCTGGTGGCCCCCAGGGCCAGGAGCGCGCGGACAAGGAGATCAAGACTGACGGTGCGGTCCGCTGCCTCCATCTTCGCGATGCGCGACTGGCTCGTGCCCAGCCGCCGTGCCAGGGCCACCTGTGTCAGGCCCTGGTGCTCCCGCCGCCCCCGCAGCCCCGCGGCCAGCGCGACCTTCATCTCAACGAACCGCCGCTCATCGTCGCTGAGTTGGAGGAAGTCCCCGGCGTCACCCACCCGCCATCCAGCTCGCTCAAGCTGCTTTTGCATGTCTCGCTTCATCATCACCGGCTCCCAACGATGCGCAGGTACTCGGCCCACCGCCGTTGACAGTTCCTGACGACGGCTCTTGGTGTGGCCGCTGTTTTCTTGGCGAACACGTCCAGGATCACGACGGCGTGGGCGTCAACACCGTACACGATGCGCCACGTCACATCGCGGTCGACGATCCGCAACTCGTGGCAGGCGGCACCGATCGTCGGCATCGGTCTCGACTGCGGCAGTCGCAGGTGTTCGCCCGCCTGGAGACGACGGAGAAGCACACCGGCCTCAAGCCGAGCAGGCGGGCTGAACGGTGGCGTCTTGATCTCGCCGTGCAGCCAGACAATCGGCTTGTCGGTCCTGCTCATCGGCACGATTGAGGATATGTCATGCTCGACATAATGTCAATTGTGCGTCACCGCGGCAACTTCCACTCCCCTATCGCCCCGCGGTATGTGGCCGGCACATCCGCCCGCAACTCGAAGCCCGCCCCCTGGCGCACGTAGTTGGGCGGACGGTTGGTAAAGGGATCGATCGGCAGGACCTTCAAGTACATCGGCGCCCGGCGCACAAGCTCCCACCAGGCCTCATCACTGATTCAGGAGACGTTGGCAGCGGCTGGTCAGTCATGCGGCAGAGTCTAGCACCGCCTGGCCGAGGCCGCTACGCTGCCTACCGCAGCACCTATCCCACCGCGGCAAAGGGATTCACCCATATTCCTTGGGCCGGACTACCGGGTCCTCGGCGGGCGGTGACGGCGGGACTGGCGGACTACTGGCCGGTGGCCGGGCTACCCGATACGCGGTATCCTGTCGCGCATGAAGATTACCATTTCTCCGGACGGTATCACGGAGTCAATCGCGACGGGTGACATAGACGCGACACTTGAGGCGCATGGGCGCGTGTTCTACGTGTACGTTCATCGCGACAAGGCGGGCAACACCCGGCACCCTGTGAAGGTGCCAGTCGTATCGACCCACCATGACCGCTCGCTCGTGATGTGAGTGCGACGCTTCAGACTGTGAGGAAGATACAACGCCGTCGCCGGATCGAGGCGGTAGTCGACCGTCATCTCGTCCGAGAACGGCGCCTTGCCTCTGACCGCAATCGCGCTCCGCACCACGCGGCCGGTCGAGGGGTCGAGCCAGAACGAACCACTGATTGGCTGACTCCAGAGCGACGGCGTCGCCGTCTCGCGGAACTTCACCTCCCACACGGTCAGCGCCTGCACCTCTGTCTCGCCAACCTTGCTGAACTCGAAATGTGGCTGGTTGAGGGCGCTGAGAAACACGTTCGCCAATCGGGGCAATGGCGCGGGAACGTCTATCGTCCGGTCGATCATGGCCGTGACCCGCGGGTCCGCCCTCTTGCTCGGAAACGGCTGGAATGGCCCAAGAGACTCGACGTCGCGAACCTCATTCCACGCATCGCTCCCGTGCGGGGATGGCGGCGTCATCGACCACGACGCGACGATGTCACGATAGGCCACCTGCTGGGGACCGTAGGCTGGCCAGTCGAATGTGATCGGAACCAGGTCGATGACCGTGGTCTGCCGGTCGTTCTCCTGGCAGATGATACGGTGGCTGGGGTCGGCAAACGCAGCCGTCGCGTCCGCGGCGCGCGCGAGCACATCGTTCAGGGTTGGAGAAGGGCGGGCAGCGGCGCGGAGGGAGAGGGTCGTCGCGAACGCGACGAGGGCCACGGCCAAGAGCCGGACACGCACTCGATGGAACACAAGCACCTCCTCTTGGACCCAGACGCCCGGCCGAGAACTGGCTAATAATAGCACTGAGCATACCGTGCGCGTCAACCGCCGCGCCGGTCACCCGTTCGCTCCACCTCCATCTCGCACGGTGCATCCAGATTGGGGACCGCTGGTTTCAGTACGGCCACAGCCGGGGGCATAGTCGTGTACCACTCCACCCACGCGTGCCAGCCATACGCGCAGCCCACGGGTATGAGCACCACCCCGACCAGCCAAATGACGGACCGCTTTGGCATCTTGCTCCCGTGCCTGGAGGATTAGACACCATACTGGAGGAGCGTGTCTTCTGCTACGGTCCGTTGCGCGAGTCTTGATGGCAACGTTGCCTTCTACGCCGCCATCGGGAGTGCGCCGCCGACTTGGTACCCGGTTGTCAATCCTGTTGGGGACGTACCACTCCTCTTCCACTGCGCTCCTACGCGCCCGATTCGCGCGCAGAAAAGGGCCACATCGCCAAACCTCGTTCCGGTTGCGCGACCGCCAGCTCCACCCGCTCGCGGTATCGTTTCTTCAGAGCCGAATGACGGTGGAAGACCCCTGCAATACAGCCTCCGCCATTCGGTGAGCGGCGACAATTAGATCCCACTTTCCGCACTTCACGGACGCGATATCGCGCCAAGGGTACGGTCCGTTTCCTTGAGCGAGAGCTGCTGCATCTGACGCACCAGACGCTTGAGCTGCTTGTGGTTGCGGGTCCAGTCGCGGCAGAGGCGCGCCTGTTCTTTCGAAAGGCGCAGCGTCTTGGTCTTCCCGCCGACCTTGCAGGTCCACTGGTAGTAGGGCCCATGGAGTTGCGGCGGCGTGCCCATGCAGCGACAGGCGGGGTTGCCACAGGGCATGAACCGACGAACCAGGCTGCCCGGCCGGACGAAGCCCAGCGCGAGGATCTCCCGCTTGAGCGCCTTAAACACCGCTTGAGCATCCGAAGAAGCCATACGAGCCCCTTGACTCGGCCGCATCTAGCAGTTATAATACTGTCAGCATGGAGAGAGGTCAAGGGGAATCCGCCCTGGCTCTCGAGTCGCGCTTCGTCGGCGGCCTGCCGCTGGTGAACGAGATCCTCCGCCGGCTCAAGGTCGACCGCCTGCTCGCCAAGGCCCTCCCCGCCGGCGGACAGGTAAGCCCCGCTCGGGCGCTGGGCGTCCTGCTGCGCAACATCGTCCTCAACGACCGGCAGCCTATCTACACCCACGCCGAGTGGGCCGTCCGGGTGGAGCCCGCCCTCGTCGGGCTGGCCGAGGGCCAGGCGGCGTCGGTCAACGACGACCGTGTCGGGCGGGCGTTGGAGCGCCTCTTCGATGCGGACCGCGCCGCCCTGCTGACGGAACTCGTCCTCACCGCAATCCGGCAGTTCAAGATCGAGCTCGACCAGCTTCACAACGACTCCACCACGCTCACGCTGACGGGAGATTACCGGCATGCCGACGGTCGTGAGGTGCGCGGCAAACCCACCGTCCTGGTGACGTATGGTCACAACCAGGATCACCGCCCCGACCTCAAACAGCTCCTCTTCGTCCTGACCGTGTCCGCCGACGGGGCCGTGCCGGTCCACTACAGCGCGCTGGACGGGAACACCAGCGACTCGACGACGCACATCGACACGTGGAAGACCCTCGTCCGGCTGGCCGGGTGGCCGGACTTCCTCTACGTCGCCGACTGCAAGCTGTGCTCAAAGGCGGCGCTCGCGTACATCAACCAGCACGGGGGGCGATTCATCACGGTGCTGCCCAGGAACCGGCGGGAGGACACGTGGTTCCGCACCTACATCCAGACGCATGATCCTCCGTGGGAGGAGGCGGTGCGGCGGCCGAATCCCCGTCGGCGCAGCGGCCCCGAGGACGTGTGGAAGGTCGTCGAGGCCGAACTGCCCTCCAAGGAAGGCTACCGGATCGTCTGGGTCTGGAACTCCCTCATGGCGGCGGAGGACGGGGAGTCCCGGCAGGCCCGGATCGAGAAGGCCTACCTCGGGATCGAGCGCCTGCAGACGAAACTCCAGGGGAAACGTTGCCGCCTGCGGCTCCGCGAGCGCGTCGAGGAGGCCGCCCAGAAGATCCTCAAGGAGGCGGGCGCCGAGCGGTGGGTGCGGTTCGAGATCGAGGAGCGCAAGGAGCCCGTCTTCCGGCAGGAGACGCAGGGGCGCCCCGGTCCCAAGACCAAGTATCTGCGCAAGGAGCGGCTTCGCTTCTCGCTGGTGGCGCGGGTCAAGGACGACGTCATCGCCGCCGCCGAGCGCTCCGACGGCATGTTCCCGCTGATCACCAACGGCAAGGAGCTGTCGCTGCACCGGATCCTGGAGGCCTACAAGTTCCAGCCAAAGCTGGAGAAGCGTCACGCACAGCTCAAGTCCGTGCAGGAGCTGGCGCCGGTGTGGCTGAAAAACGTGAGCCGGATCGAGGCCCTGCTGTTCCTCTACTTCGTGGCGCTCCTGGTCCACGCGCTCTTGGAGCGAGAAGTCCGGATGGGCATGGCTCGCGAGAAGGTGGATCGCCTGCCGCTCTATCCTGAAGAGCGCGAATGCAAGGCGCCCAGCACGGAGCGCATCCTGGACGTCTTCGCCCCTCTACAACGCCACCGGCTACGCCAGCGTGGCCGCCTCGTGCAGGTCTTCGAGCCTCAACTCAACGACCTTCACCGGCAGATCCTTCGGCTCATGCAACTGCGCCCGTCGATCTTCCGATCTACGCCTTGACGCCATGGCGCGATATCGCGTCCGTAAAGTGCGGAAAGTGGGTTAGATCTGCCGCCTGGCGACAATTAGCCTCAATGCGTCATTCGGTGAACGAGGTGTGATGCGCGTTTCTTTCGGCGACGCGGATTTTGCCATTGAAAAAGGCCTTCCATTGAGGGTAGAAGGAGGTGCCACCCACCCTTCCTTGCCCCAACGAAAGGCCACCGATTGTGAGACGAAGCAAACCTGATTTGGCGACCCGAGTCAATGGAAATCTCGCCCTGGAGTTTGGCCCGATTGCGTTGACGTCGTATGCGGGATTGGAGCTGTTTCGTCGGTATCTGCACCAGATCGGCTTCAGCGCGTTGGTGCGTGAGGTGTGCCTGCGGTGCGAGCTCGGCGGCGACTTCAGCCCGGTCGCGATGGTGCGAGTGCTGATGGCCCTGTTGGTGGCCGGCGGCTGCGGCACATCGCCTTCGTCCAGGCGGACCCGCTGGTGCAGCGGTTCAGCGGCCTGCGGGTCGTGCCGACGGCGCGCACGCTGAGTCGGTGGCTGCAGCGGTTCACGATGAGGACGGTGGCGCAGTTGCAGGCGCTCAACGCCGCCGTCGTGGCGCCGATGCTGACGACGTTGGGGTTGGTGACGCTGACCGTGGATGTCGATGGGACGGTCGTCTCCACGGGCCTCCAGGTCGAGCGGGCCTTTCGCGGGTTCAATCCCCACCATCGGAAGGTGCCCAGCGACTACCCGATTCTGGCGCACGTGGCGGAAACCACGCACGTGTTGCGGGTCAAGAACCGCTCGGGCAACGTCCATGACGGAAAGGCCGGGTTGCCCTTTCTCCGCCAGCTGTGGACGCAGCTGGCGAACACCGTCGGCCGCCAGGTGCGGGTCCGGTTTCGCATGGATGGGGCCTTTTTCCGGGCCGATGTGCTGCGATGGCTGCAGGCGCGGCCGGTGGGCTATGCGGTGAAGGTGCCTTTCTACCGCTGGCTCGACCTGCAGGCGGCCATCCGGGTGCAGCAGACGTGGGTCCGCGTCGCGCCGGACGTCGCGGGGTTTCTCTTGGGCGCCGTGCCCACGCCGTGGGGTATCCCGGTGTCGGTCGCCATCTTCCGGAAGCGGGTCCATCATCGCAGTCCGAAGAACTACCAACTCGACCTGTTCGACCCCAACGACGGGCACTCTGAGTACTCCGCGGTGACGAGCAATCTGGATCTCACCTTGCCGACGCTCTGGCAGTTCATGTGCGGGCGAGGGGGCCACGAGAAAACGATCGGCGAGCTCAAGCACGGCCTCGCGTTTGGCTCCGTTCCGACCGCCAGCTACGCGGCCAACAGTGCCTGGCAACAGCTCGTAGCGCTGACCCACAACCTGTTGGTGAACTTTCAACTGGCCACGGGGGCGGTGGCGCGGCCGCGATCGCGTAAGCGGACGGTGTTGCACACCCTGCACCGCATCCAGACGCTACGATTCGTGCTCTTCCACCGGGCCGGGCTCCTCGTGAAGCCGCACGGCACGATGCGCTTGCGCCTGATGGAGAACCCGGCGACTCGTGCTCTCTACACGCGTATCGGCGACGCACTCGCCAGAGCAGCGTGATTTATTGACGCATTGAGGCTAACGTGGCCAAGATAATTAACGTGGCCATGTCAAGCCGACCATACCGTGAAGTCAAGTACAGCCCTGCGGGCAGCACCCACACTGAAGCAAATCAGCAGGGGATGGAGGGAGAGGAACGGGTACTTTCCGCGACGACGACCAGTGGAATTTGGTCGGATTTGGCGCGACGCGGGGGCGGCGAGCCGCTACATTCTGTCCCTGTCAGGCACACACCCGGAACGTCGACGACGCAAGCCGCTGAAAATAGAACACTTAGGCTGGCGGAGGGAGAGGGATTCGAACCCCCGGCCCGGTTTCCCGAGCTGCGGTTTTCAAGACCGCCGCCTTCGACCGCTCGGCCATCCCTCCGTCGGAACTGACGCTCCAGGAATCAGGAATCGGGAATCAGGGATCCGGAGACGCGGCGTGCCGATCGGATTACTCGCGCCTCGCTCGCGAACCTTGTTCCCCGAAACCTGAATCCCGACTCCCGAATCCTGATTCCTACTTCCCCGGTTCGATCACTTCCCTCCCATCCATGAACGGCCGCAGCGCCTCCGGGATCACCACCGAGCCGTCACGCTGCTGGTAGTTCTCTAAGATCGCGATCACGGTGCGGCCCACCGCGAGGCCGGATCCGTTCAGTGTGTGCACAAACTCGGCCTTCCCGGTCCCCTCGGGCCGGTACTTGATGTTCGCGCGGCGCGCCTGGAACGCCTCGGTGTTGCTGCACGACGAAATCTCCCGATACCCGTTCTGGCCTGGCAGCCACACCTCGATATCGTACGTCTTCGCCGACGCGAAGCCCAGGTCGCCGGTGCACAGCACGACAGTCCGGTACGGCAGGCCGAGCCTGACGAGCACCTGCTCGGCGTCGCGCGTCAGTTTCTCGTGCTCGTCGTACGACGCGGCAGGCGCCGTGAACTTGACCAACTCCACCTTGTGGAACTGGTGCTGCCGGATCAGGCCGCGCACGTCAAGCCCGTACGAGCCGGCCTCGCTGCGGAAGCACGGCGTGTAGGCCACGTAGGCAATCGGCAGCTTCCGGCCGTCGAGGATTTCTCCCCGGTGCAGGTTCACCAGCGGCACCTCGGCCGTCGGCGTCAGGTACAGGTCCCATTGCCCCGCGACCTTGAACAGGTCCGCCTCGAACTTCGGCAGGTTCCCGGTCCCGACGAGCGCCGCGCTGTTCACGAGGAACGGCGGATCGACCTCCGTGTAGCCGTGCTCCCGCGCGTGGAGATCGAGCATGAAACCGATGAGCGCGCGCGTCAGCCGCGCGCCCGCGCCCGTGAGGACGGAAAACCGCGCGCCGGCGATCTTCGTCGCCCGCTCGAAGTCGAGAATCCCCAGCTCCGGCCCGAGGTCCCAGTGCGGCTTCGGCGTGAAGTCGAAGGCGCGCGGATGGCCCCACCGCCGGACTTCCTGATTGTCCGCCGGGCCAGCGCCGACCGGCACGCTCGGATGCGGCAGGTTCGGGATGGTCAGCAGCCTGTTCCTGCGCTGCTGCTCGATCCCCGCAACCTCGATCTCAAGCTGCCTGATCTGCTGCCCGCGCGCCCGGTTGGCCGCGAAGATCGCGCTCGGGTCGAGGCCCTGGCGCTTGGCCCGGGCCACCTCGTCGCCCGCGGCGTTCTGCTGGCGCTTGAGGTCCTCGAGTTCCGGGATCAGTCTTCGCCGCCTGATCTCGACCTTCACCAGGTCGTCAAGGTCGGCGTCGGCCTCGAGCCCGCGGTTCTTCAGGCTGAGGCGAACGTCGTCGAGATGATCGCGCACGAACGCTGGATCGAGCATGTCAAGTCAATTATTGAAGATCTCGCGCTTTCGGTCTAGGCTCATAGAGCATGAAAAGGGTTCGCAAAGCCGTCTTTCCCGCCGCCGGCCTCGGCACCCGGTTTCTGCCGGCCACGAAGGCCCAGCCGAAGGAGATGCTCCCGCTCGTCGACAAGCCCATCATTCAGTACGGCGTCGAGGAGGCGGTCGCCTCGGGCGTGGACAACATCATCCTCGTGACAGGCCGCGGCAAGAACGCCATCGAGGACCACTTCGACGTCTCGGTGGAGCTGGAGACGTTTCTCGAGGCGCGCGGCAAGGCGGATCTGCTCGCCGAGATCCGCAAGATCTCCAACCTGATCAAGTTCGCCTACGTCCGCCAGGGCGAGCCGCTCGGTCTGGGCCACGCCGTCCTCGTCGCGGAGGAGCTTGTCGGCAACGAGCCCTTCCTGGTCATCCTCGCCGACGACGTGATTGACGCGGAGCCGCCGGCGACCGCGCAGATGATCTCGGTGTTCAACCAGGTGGAAGGGCCGGTGGTCGCCGTCGAGCGCGTGGCCGAAACCGAGGTCTCCCGGTACGGCATCGTCGACGTGGCCGAGACGATCGGCCCTGGCGTGTTCCGCCTGCGCGACCTGACCGAGAAGCCGGCCCCCAACGAGGCCCCGTCAAACCTTGCGATCATCGGGCGCTATGTCCTGACACCGGACGTGTTCGGCGCGCTGAAAGACACGCGCATCGATCGGACGGGCGAAATCCAGCTGACCAACGGCCTGCGGAGGCTTCTCAAGGATCGCCCGCTGTACGCCTGCGAGGTGAAGGGCGTGCGGCACGACACAGGCAGCAAGGACGGCTACCTGCGGGCCGTCGTGTATTTCGCCCTGCGCCGGCCGGATCTCGCCGGCCCATTCCGCGAATACCTGCGATCGATCGACTTGTCCGGGGGCGGCGGGGCCGGGAGCTGACCGCTTCGCCGGCAAGGATCACTCTGATGAGGGAGAGCCCGTCGAGGTCTTGGCGCTCGTGTCGGGCTTGGCCTGGCTTGTGTCTTTCTTGGCCTGGCTCGCGCCGTTCTTGCCCTTCGCGTCCGCGGAGCCCGGCGGCTCCGATTCGGACGACCCGGCCTTCGCGCCCTTCCGCGCGTAATCGGTGACGTACCAACCGGAGCCCTTGAACTGGATCGCGGGCGAGGACAAGAGCTTGCGCACTGTCCCGCCGCACGACTGGCAACCCTCGACGGGCGCGTCAGAGAAGCGCTGGATCACCTCGAAACGGAACCCGCAGGCGTCGCACTGGTACTCGTAGAGTGGCATCGTCTTGACCTGCCCAAACCACCAGCCTAGCGCAGGGCCCCACGACAGTCAAATTTCCATCCGTGTTCAGAACGGGGCTGTGTCGCCACAGAGGCCCCTTGGAGGCGTCGCGATCGGCGACGCGCGTGGTGGACCGCGGCGAAGGCCTGGGCCGGGCTGGCCCTGGAGCGCGGGTAACGACGATCGCGCGCAACCGTTCGGCTACTCGAGCATGTCCCCCGAATGCTCGCCGAGCATCAGCCGCCGGTGGGCCCAGAAGGGCATCGTCCCGTTCCCGAGCAGCGTGTCATGAAACGCGCGCAGCGAGAACTTGCTTCCCAGTTCGGCCTTGCAGTCGGCGCGCAGCTTCATGAGCATCAGCTTGCCGGCCGTGTATACCAGATACGTGGGGTCGAACGTCCCGCGCTCGGCCTCGCGCCGGGCGCTCCCCTCCTCCAGGAACGCTTCGTCGCGGAACATACGCATCCCGGCCTCGACCGACAGGTCCTCGGCGTGCAGCCGGATCCCGACAATGAAGCGGACGAGGCGGATGAGCACCTGAGCCAGCTGGCCGAGCCGGATCTCGTGGTTGCCCTTCTCGAAACCAGCATCCAGCAGCATCTGCTCGCAGTAGTGCGCCCACCCCTCGACGAGCGAGGCCGACGCGAACATGGTCGACTTGCGCAGCTTCGAGTCGAGCTGGCGGAGGTGCTGGAAGTGCAGGAAGTGGCCGGGGTACACCTCGTGGATCGAGATCGACCACAGCGTCGGGTAGTTGAAGTCGCGCAGGTGCTCGTCCTGGCGCTCAACCGGCCAGGCGGGATCCGCGTCGGTGAGATAGTAGTACGCGCGCGTCGGCTTCGCTTCGAAGGGGCCCGCCGTCCACATGCTGGCGAACGACCAGCGGTAGAAATCCGGCGTCGGCGCCACGATAACCGGTTCGCCCGACGGCATCGAGATGACGTCGTGGCGCTGGATGAACTGCGCGAGCTCCTCGACCTGCTGCTGCGCCGTGTGGGTCAGCCGGCCCGGCGCCGGATGATGATCCTTGGCCCGCCGCCAGGTCTCCGCCGCGTCCGCGCCGTTCAGGCGCGACGCGACGCGCCGGAATTCGTCCTGCGCCGCGCTCAGCTCGCGCGTGGCAATCGCGAGCAGGCGATCAAGACCCAGGGGAATCCCTTCCTCCAGCCTGAGCTTCTTCTCGAACTTCTCGCGGCCGACCCTGAACGAGGCTCGCGCGCGCGGCGCGAGATCCTGATCGACGTACGCAACATAGGAACGCAGCGCGTCGGCCGCTTCCGTGGACGCATCCGCCAGATCCCCGAGCAGGTGCAGGTCGTCCACGTCGACAAACGCCTTCGGCAGGTCCGTCTCGATCAGTTTCAGGGCCCCGCGCAGCGTCTCGAGACCGACCTTGACGAAGATCCCCGGCGGGTCCTTGACGTTCTCGCGCGCCGACTGCAGCAGGCGCGGCGCCTGGCGCAGCTTCGACAGGACGCGCCGGGCCCGCTCCTCGGCCGGCGCGTACTGGAAGAGCATCTGGCCCGCAAGGCTCGACGCAAGGATGTCCGCGTAGTACTGCGGGTTCCGCTCCCACACCCGCACCTCTTCAAGCTCGAGGAGCCGCGCGCGGATGTTGGCGGCCACCACCGGGTGCTCGACCTTCTCGACAGGCGTCAGGCCGTCGAGCCTGATATCGTCGAGCCGCCTGGCGAAGCCCGACAGCGCGCGCGCCTGGTTCTCGATCGACGACCGGCTCAGATCCTCGAGGAGATCGTCGTTGGCGTGGACCCCGTCGAGCGTCGCGTACGTCGGATAGGTCTCATGCAGGTACGCAAGGTAGTCCTCGACGAAGTGGTTCAACGGCTCGGATGAGTACATGAGGGACGTCGTGTCCTCGTGTTGGAGGTTCTCGAACAGGCCGGCCGGTGCCGCCCGGGGGTCGGATTGCAATGGTACAATACTCGGTAATTCTATGCCTGGCACGTTGTTTGTTGTCGCCACCCCCATTGGCAACCTCGAGGACGTGACGTTCCGGGCGCTTCGGGTCCTCCGCGAAGCCAGCCTGATCGCGGCTGAAGACACCCGCCGGACAGCCACGCTGCTGGCGCGCCACGGCATCCGCACTGCCACCACGAGCTTCCACGAACACAACGAACGCCACAAACTGCCTCACCTGCTGAACAGGCTTGCCTCGGGCGAACGGATCGCGCTGGTGTCGGATGCCGGCACCCCCGGTATTTCGGATCCAGGCTTCAAGTTGATCAGGGCCGCCATCGCGCGCGGCGCGAGAATCGAGGTCATCCCCGGCCCCAGCGCGGTGTTGACCGCCCTGGTCGCTTCCGGCTTCCCGACGACCAGCTTCACGTTCCTGGGCTTCCCCCCCGCACGGGGACAGGACCGGCGCGCGTGGATGGCTTCGCTCGCACGCGAGCCTCGAACCTGCATCTTCTTCGAGGCGCCGCACCGTATCCGGGCGACGCTTGAGGCGGTACACCAGGAGATCGGAGACCGGCGAGTCGCTGTCGCGCGCGAGCTGACGAAACTCCATGAGGAGATCGCCAGGGGGACCATTCCAGAGGTGCTGGGGCTCCTGACGGCTCTCCGGGGCGAAATGACCGTTGTTGTGGCCCCCCCACCGGAACCTGCCCCGGAGGGCCGGACCGCCGCCAGCGACCGGGAAATCTGGATGAGATTCTGTCAAAAGACCGATTCTGGACACGCCACACGGCGTGCTGTAATTGGGGCAATTGCCCAAGACCTCGGGATGGCCACGAGAGCTGTCTACGACGCAGTCGAGCGGGCCAAGAAACGCGCCCCAGAGCCTTGACCGGGAGCGGGTCATTCTGCTAAGTTAGCGCCGCCTGACCGGTTAGCGGTCCTGGTGTCAGCCGTTCTCCCTGGGAGCGGACCCGCCTTATGGCCAAGCAGCGTCAGACTGCACCCCGCCGCGCAAGGAAAGCGAAGGTCGCCAAGCGCAGCAGGACCGCCAAGCCGAGGCAGGCTCTCCGGGGCTCGAAGGTCGCCCGCCGGAAGGCGCCTGGCCGGTCCACGACCGCCGCGCGGTCCTCCGCTGCACCAAGGCGAGCGGCTCCCGCTCCTGCCGTGCCGCTGGAGCGTACGCTCCATAACGACGCGATGGAGGTCTACGAACGCGGCGTCCGCGCCGTCCAGCAGAAGAAGTACGCCGAGGCCGCCAAGTTCCTCCAGGCGGTGATCGATGTGTATCCGGACGAGAAGGAGCTGCACGAGCGCGCCCAGCTCTATCTGAACGTGTGCCGGAGACAGGCTGGGCCGCCGGACGCCACGCCGAAGACCTTCGCGGAGCGTGTGTACGCCGCGACCCTGGCAATCAACGCCGGCACGTACGCCGATGGCCTGGCGCAGCTCGAAGCGCTCTTGGGCGAAAGCCCGGACAACGATCACGTGCACTACATGCTGGCCGTCGTGCGCTCGCTTCGCGGCGAACTCGATCTGGCCTGGCTGCATCTACGGCGTGCGGTTGAGCTGAACGCAGAGAACCGGTTCCTTGCCCGCCAGGACGCCGATCTCGAGCCGCTCAGGCGGGACCCGCGCTTTCGGCAGATTGTCGAGCGGCCGCTGGCTGCCCGACGCGAGCGCCGTGGTCCCTCCTCCCGCAGCCGGACCGTGCGCTGAGCCCTAACCTCCAGAGCGGTTCCCGCCGATGTTTCAAGATGGGGCTAGAACCAGGGCTAGCCTCATCTTCAGTCACCGTCCTGCGGGGCGGAAGCGAGCATCTCGTGAAACCAGAACACCTTGCCACACTGACTGCCGCCGGCGTCACCATCGTGGATCCGGCCACCACCTACATCGACTCCTCCGTGCAGGTGGGCGCTGGCACGACGATTCACCCGTGCGTTTTCCTCGAAGGCCAGACTGTGGTCGGCTCGGCGTGCACGATCCACGCCGGCGTCCGCATCGTGGACTCGACCCTGGCCGACCGCGTCACCGTCCTCAACTTCTGCGTGATGACCAAGGCCCAGCTCGCCGAAGGGGCCACCGTGGGCCCGTTCGCGCACCTGCGCCCAAACTCGGACGTGCGGGAGGGTGCGCGGGTCGGGAACTTCGTGGAGTTGAAGCGCACGGTGCTCGGCCCCCGATCGAAGGCCAACCATCTCACCTACCTCGGCGATGCCACGATCGGGAGCGACGTCAATGTGGGAGCCGGCACCATCACCTGCAACTACGACGGCGTGAAGAAGGACTCGACCGTCATCGAGGACGGCGCTTTCATCGGGAGCGACACCCAGCTCATCGCGCCGGTGCGCATCGGGCGCGGCGCGTACGTGGCCGCAGGGTCGTCGATAACGAAGGACGTCCCCGCGGGGGCGCTCGGCGTGGCGCGCGGCCACCAGGTGAACAAGGAAGGGTGGGCGGACCGGAAGAGAGCGCGGCGCCGTAAGGCATAGGCCGGAAGGCGGCAGCGAGCAGAACCGCGACCGTCCGTACGCCTTCCGGCCTACGCCTTACGGCTGACAAGGATCACTTATGTGCGGCATTATCGGCTACATCGGCCCGAAGCCGGTCGTTCCCATCCTGATCGACGGCTTGCGCCGGCTCGAGTACCGCGGCTATGACTCCGCGGGTATTGCCGTTGTCCGCGACGGCTCAATCCACGTGCGGCGCAGCGCAGGCAAACTCTCGCGCCTCGAGGAGGCGATACGCACGGAGCCGGTCTCCGGCGTGTACGGGCTCGGGCACACCCGCTGGGCCACGCACGGCAGGCCGACCGAGGAGAACGCCCACCCGCACCGCGACTGCACGGGCCGCGTCGTGGTCGTCCACAACGGGATCATCGAGAATTACCTGGAGCTGAAGCACCAGCTCGAGCGCGAAGGCCACCGCTTCGTCACGGAGACCGACACGGAGATCGTCGCCCACCTGGTCGAGCGCGAGATGCGTGGCGACGGCCTGGCGGCCGCGGTCCACCGCGCGCTGGGGCAGCTCCGCGGCCTGTTCGCGCTCGTGCTCATCTCAGCTGACGACCCGGACACGATTGTGGCCGCGCGCAGCGGCCCGCCACTTGTCATCGGCCTCGGCGACGGCGAGTTCTTCGTCGCCTCGGACATCCCCGCGATTCTCAGCCACACGCGCAACGTGGTCTTCCTGAACGACGGGGACGTCGCGGTCCTGCGGCCGGAGGGCGTCGAGTTTAGGACTTTCGCCGGCGGCCCCGTGTCGCGGCCGTCGCAGCGCGTGACGTGGGACCCGGTGATGGCCGAGAAGGCCGGCTACAAGCACTTCATGCTCAAGGAAATCTACGAGCAGCCGCAGGCGGTTCGCGAGACGGTGCTGGGCCGGGTGTCGCTCGACTCCGGCCGCGTGTTCCTCGGCGACATGCCGGACCTTCTGGCGATCGACACCGTCAGCATCATCGCGTGCGGCACGTCGTGGCACGCGGGCCTTGTCGGCAAGTACCTGATCGAGGCACTTGCGCACCTGCCGGTCGAGGTGGACTACGGGTCCGAGTACCGGTACCGGAACCCGATCATCAACCGGAAGACGCTGGCCGTGGTCGTCACGCAGTCCGGCGAGACGGCCGACACCCTCGCCGCGCTGCGCGAGGCGCGCCGCAAGGGCGCACAGACCCTCGCTATCTGCAACGTCGTCGGCAGCATGGCGACGCGCGAGGCCGACGGCACCGTCTATACGCACGCCGGCCCGGAGATCGGTGTGGCCTCGACGAAGGCGTTCACCTCGCAGCTTGTCGCGCTGTACCTGCTGGCGCTGCACCTGGGCCAGGCACGGGGTGTGCTGTCGCCCGAGGACTCGCGCCCGTACGTCGCGGCGCTCCTGCAGCTACCGCAGGTGCTGGAACAGACGCTCAAGGACGCGGTGCTCATGGAAGAGGCGGCCCGGCGGTTCTACAACTGCACGGATTTCCTGTACCTCGGGCGCGGCATCAACTATCCTATCGCGCTCGAGGGCGCGCTGAAGCTCAAGGAGATCTCCTACATCCACGCCGAAGGCTACCCGGCCGGCGAGATGAAGCACGGTCCAATCGCGCTCATCGACGAGCGCATGCCGGTCGTGACGCTCGCGCCGTTCGACCACGTGTACGAGAAGATGATGAGCAACCTCCAGGAGGTGAAGGCTCGCGGCGGTTCTGTCCTGGCGCTCATCACCAACGGCAACGACGAGCTGTCGCGTCTGCTCGATCCGAAGACCGACATGATCTTGAGGCTACCGCGCACCGACGCTCTCCTGACGCCGGTCGTCATGGTGCTGCCGCTCCAGCTGCTCGCCTACCACATCGCCGTGCGTCGGGGCTGCGACGTCGATCAGCCCCGCAACCTGGCGAAGAGCGTCACGGTTGAATAGTGGGTAGTGGGTACTGGATAGTGGGTAGTGGGAAACGGAGAGCGCTGCCCGCGACTTCATGGACTTTCTCGACAAGCTGAACGACGAGCAGCGGGAAGCGGTCCTGCAGGCCAAGGGCCCGCTGCTCATCCTGGCCGGCGCAGGGTCCGGGAAGACCCGCGTCATCGCCTACCGCATCGCCTATCTGATCGGCGCCGGTCTCGCCGAGCCGCACGAGATCCTCGCGGTCACCTTTACCAACAAGGCCGCCGACGAGATGCGCGCCCGCGTGGAGACGCTCGTGGGATCGGCCTGCACCGGCGCCTGGATCTCGACCTTTCATTCGATGTGCGCACGCCTGCTGCGCCGAGAGGCCCCCGCCGTCGGCCTCTCGCGCGACTTCGTCATCTACGACGCCGTGGATCAGCTCGCGGCCGTCAGGCGCGTC
>Ga0315296_10002083_pt1 | contig 17216 bp, 30 predicted proteins | sample YL17G14_18_MG_FD_203921 | JGI IMG/M metagenome (GOLD analysis project Ga0315296, IMG submission 203921) | Sediment microbial communities from Yellowstone Lake, YNP, Wyoming, USA - YL17G14_18 | ecosystem: Environmental > Aquatic > Freshwater > Lake > Sediment | place: USA: Wyoming | collected... | reverse complement strand
TTCACCCAAAGGATGATTGGTTGAAGCGGTGATTTAAAGATTATGAAAAGACGGGTTCATAGTGGTCTTGGCTTTTTTGTTTGTCTTCTAGTTCTAGCCCTCAGTTTTCTGCCTTCTATCAATTTTGTTCCAATCGTGAAGGCTCAAGTTGATGAACAACACTTATTCGGGAACGACGCACTTCCAGACTGGAAAAACATTTCGGTTATTGTTGCTGGCGACGGCAAAAGCTTCACGCTGGACAATGCGGATAATTTGACTTGGACTTTCCAGTATGGAGCAAACAAATACAATAGCATCTATCAAAGCGGAATCCAAATTGTTAAAGACGAATTGTGGATGCTTCAAGTTTATGAGGGAAGCTGGAAAGACATTGGTTCAAGCGTCAATGTTGTCTATCAACAAGTCACATCTTACAATGTCCGTGTCACTCAAACCTACACTTCTAAGAACGGCGATTACAATATATCATGGGATTTCTACGGCGGTTTCAGACCGAAAATAAGTTTTTCAGCGAACATCATGGTTGCTGGAAACTATCGGGTTGATTGGAGAACCTACGTCTATAAAGACTATGCCTTGAACATGACGAATTACGTTAAATTCTGGAATGGTGTTGAGGAAGCGGTTGTCTTTGATTATTCTGACGTTTATGAGGCTTTCGGAAACATAACTAGCGTTGAAGGTGTTGAAGGGTGGGTTAAGGGTAAAAGGTTCGATTTGGTTTTCAACGTTGGAGTTTTAGGTGTTGGAGTGTTTGAGCTTGACCCGAATTTTGGGTATGAAACAAAAGGCGGTTCTGTTACTTTAATTGTTGACAATTTAAGAGGCAGTGTGTACACATGTTCCGAAACTGGAAAAGGAAACAGCATATCGGGACACGTATATATAAGTGGCACATCGAATAAAGTGAAATTTGCTTTATACAAACATGATGACTTAAGCCTTATCGGCGTTACATCGGAAGGCACAGGTTACAGTGCTGGATGGAAATTAATAACTTTGAATTTTGTATCAGAACCCGATTTAGAAAACTTGGACTATATTATAACGGCTTGGGGTTCTGGTGCTTCTTTGAACCTAGCTTATACATATGATGATGGCACTCTTGGACATGGCCAAGTAAAAGCATATACAGGTGATTTTCCAAATACCTTAGAACCATCACATAGGACTGAGATGTGTAGTATTTACTGCACTTACACGGCAGCAGCAGGACAAAACTTAACTTTCAATGGTGAAATCCCATTATCCTTCACCCTCTCAAATCAGAGAACATGGACTTTCAACAGATACAGCCAAATCACCATGACCTACACGCTTTCAGATTGGCACACATTCACCCAAAACATCGCGGGCTCTGTAACAACAACATTCAATATGCTTTCAGAAAAAACAGTCTCGTTCATCAAAAACCCAAGCATAACAGAAACTTTCAGCATCCAAGGTTTGAAAACAGTAGAGTTCGCTAAATATCCCAGTATCACAGCAACCTTCAGTTTTCAACATTTGAAAGCAATCAACTTCCTCAAAGAGTCCGTGCTTACATTCACTACAGCAATAGACGGAATGATGACCCATGCGGCAATCGTGAACCTGTTTGGAACAGTTCCCGTAACCTTCAACATTCAAGGGTTAAAGTCAGTTAGCTTCCTCAAAGAATCCATAGTCACATTGACCACGATGATAGATGGATTAATGACAAGCACAAGAACCTTCAACTTTTTTAGCATAGTCCCCATATCCTTCAACATTCAAAACGAAAAATCAATCAGCTTTTTCAAAGGTTCCATACTTACATTGACTACTACGATAGATGGATTGATGAGTTACACAAGCGGAACATTCCTAAACCTGTTCGGAATAATCCCCGTCACCTTCCAATTAGATTCAACAAGAAACTATTTGTTCACTAGATCAGGCCTAATCAATCTTAATACTTTCCTAGACATATTGGCTTCAGGACTACCTTCTATTTCGATCACTCCTTCAATTCCAACTGGAAAAGGCGGCAACGCACCAGCCGCTTTCGGATTATCTCAATACCATAAAGCAGCCGTTGGAGTAATCATCATCGGAGCCGTAATCATAGCAGCACTTGAAGCCAACAAAAAAGTCAGAAAGAAAAAGAAAATGCGGAAACCAGGAAGCGACAACAAAGAAAGAAAAAGAACTCCTAATTTGACACCATCCTCTTATCCAGGCAGAAAACCACGCTGGAAGCATCCGCACTCAAAAGGCGAAGATTACGCAAGGTAAGGATGAAATAAAATGGTAAAGATGCAGTGGCCAGTTACCAGAGAAAAGAAAACAGGTTTCATAGATGAACCCTTAGAAAGACAAATGCGTTCAGAAGCAGGCTTAACAGCAATCAAAGGCACAGAATACACAAAACTACGCGTAGAACGCGCCGACGCAGGAATCAGCGAAATCATCCAACTCAAAATCAAACAACTCAACATGCTAATGAACAAAGCAAACGGAGCAGAAGACCTTGACGCACGCATAGATAAACTGCAAAAAGAAGTAGTGTTATGGACCTTCTACAAACAGTACAAACGCGCTAGCGCACCTTGGGCAACCGCTGGAGAAGACCATGACATGAGCGAAAAACTACGGGCTACTGAAATCTTCTTTTTCCGCAACCTAGACAAACCTTGGATGTGGAACATGAGCATGCAAATCTTACAGTACATCAGCGATGTCTGCTATAAAGAATGGCATGTAGCACCGGCTCCGACAATAATAGTACAAACCCCAGTCATGGGTGGAAATAGAGGTTGGGATATTGGTGATGGAGCAGGCAAAGGCAAAACTGAAAACATCACCTAGAATCACGTTGAAGTGGAAACGGTTTCCTTGGCTACCTACTGCTAGTCTCAAAACCGCATTCAGCAGACCCTTATCTTATGTGACTATAGGAGGCAAAGAAACAGGCAAAAGCAGCCTTGTTGAAGCTATCAGTTCTAAATACACTTTCATCGTTGACTTATTTGGATGTTATGACGATAAGACTGAAGTTTTGACGAAGGATGGCTGGAAACTTTTTTCAGCACTAATCGAAAATGATGTTGTTGCCACATTGGACCTCAATGGTTTTCTTGTCTATACCAAACCCACGAAGCTACATAAATACCAGTACAAGGGAGAAATGATTTCTATCAAAGGAAAATGTGATTTACTCGTTACTCCTAATCATAGAATGCTTGTTATCACTCATGGAAAACGTCAGTTCATAGAAGCCAAGGCAATATATGATTATGCTCAAGCTCACAGATCACATCACATGCCTTTTCATATACCTAAGTCTGCCAAATGGAATTGCTCAAGCCTAGAATATATTGAATTACCAATGTCTGAACCAGCTTCATTTACAAAAGAACTCTTAGCCAAACACGATAGATTCATAGCTACTTATAGAAAATGCCAAAAGAGAAACAGAAACCCAAATGGAACATTTGTGAAAGAGCAGATACCAACTTTGACAGAACTCTCAAAAGAATTAGAAGTACATTCGGCTACACTGGGGAAATGGGCTAATGGCACAAGTAACCCCATAGGTTATTATCACCTTCACAAAAGAAAAGTATCCATTGAAAACTTCATGCCACTACTAGGTTGGTACTTAGCAGAGGGATCACCTCGCAGATCACCAATGGGTATAAGTTTTGCATTAAACGAAAAGAACCCTAATGAGATTAGACAAGTTTCCCAAATCATTACCGATATTGGATTTAAACCACACTTCTGCAAAGGCGGAAATTTGATAGTTCATTCTCAACAACTTTATGAACTGTTCAGACCTTTAGGCGATTCACATACAAAATATATCCCTCAATGGGTAAAAGACTTGCCATCGAAAATGCTTGAGCTCCTGATTTTTTCAATGGTTGCTGGTGATGGTCACAAATACCAGAATCAAAAGGGATTCCATTATAGCTATACTACAGTCTCAAAGAAACTAGCAGATGATCTGCAAGAAATATGCATCAAGAGTGGATATGCTACAACATTATGCGTTAGAAAAGAACGAACAGTAAACATGAAGGGTAGAGCAATTAAAAGCTCTATATGTTATGAGGTGACAATTCATAAAGAAACCGCTCCCAGCATCAACAGAAAGTCAATAAGCAAACAGCACTATGAAGGATTTGTTTACTGCGTCAGCGTTCCACCAAACGAAACAGTCTTAGTTAGAAGAAACGGAAAAATAGTATGGTCCGGAAATTCGCGAGACAATGAAGGCTTAGCTTGGCTAAGGAGTCCTATGTATGATAAACGTCACACTCTTTTTCTGAAAGATGAAGCTGTAAAGATTGACTGCAACTGCGCTGATGTAATAGACGCAAAAGATTTCAAGGTAAGTATGTTCGACAATTACAAACTCATTATTTCTGCTGCGTGGTTCTATCCCACACACAATAATGAGCTTCGAGCAATAGCTGCCTTCACCGATAAGTTGTGGTGGAAAGTTGCTTGGGAAACGCCCATCTGTATTGCAGTCCGGGAAGCGGCAAGCCTTCTCTCATCGCGTCATATAATCGGTGAAGATCAAACGCAAGCTATTGACTCAACTATTCGTCTCCTCAGAGAAATAAGGCATTGTGGTTTTGCAATCGCATTAGACACTTTAAGATGGTTTGGCGTTGACCGAGATGTGAGAGCCGTCACTGACTACACATTCATAAAGGCAACAGGCACAGAAGGCTTGCCTCAAGAAATTCATTTCCTCTATCGCTACTGGAATCCCTTTAAAGTGCAGCAGATGAATGTGCGTGACTTCTTAGTTATCAGCCGTGAAGGTGCTCTAGGTACTGGCTCTTTTGATTGTCCATACTGGCATAAAGAAGAGAGAGAGAACTTGCTGACCTTGTTCGATATTAAACTTGATTATGATAATGAAAAGATAGCTCAACAGCAGCAAAGGAACCCTAACGCTAAAGTCGTTGACCTAGAGCATACACGCATAATCAGTCTACGTCTAGATGGTAAAAGCTTTGAAGCTATTGGGAAGATTGTAGAGCGAAGCCCACACACGACCCACGAACAAGTAAGACACCATAACAATCTAGTCGCTATGAAAGGCACATGCGACAAATGCTATCGCGCTCAATACGAGAAAGCAGACAAGGTGATTGACTGATAAACCGTTCATACATATACTTTCTTCAGCTACATCATCTAGTACGTGAATATTATAAAGGGAATGCGAAACAATGTTGAGTAAAGGTTATATGTATAAGCTTCACCAGTATTAGATTAATGAGGAATCTATTTGACGGAAAAAGAAACTTTCATTTGCTGTTGTTGTGGAAAAGAATCTTCTTCGCTCCTTGACTTCGGTAGTTGTGGACCTGAATCTTTCCTCTGGTGTAAAGATTGTGTTTCACTTGCTGAACCATATCAGAAGTTGTATTTCCTTGTGAATCAAAGGAGAATTGATGCTGGTACTTTTGTGAGACTTTCAAAGGAACATGCAGAACTGAATCGGAAAACCATACTCTGAACTCATAGCAACAAGTGACAAAGATGCAGCGTACCACTTCTATAGGGCATTGGAATAGAAACTCAGGCCACATATACCATAGACGAAGCGTCCAACAGGATGTGCAGAGGTTTGAAGGCTGGAAGAAACTGCAATCTTTATGCGACAAAGTTCCCGAATACAACCATGAACGCAACAAGGTTTTATTCGCCACACCTTTCCTGACTGGAGGACGCATTGAAGAAGCTCTACACTTGAGGAAAAGCAACTTCATTGTACAAGATGAACAAGTTATCGTGAGAGATATGCCATTGCTGAAGAGGTATAAAAAGACAGGAAGTTGGATAGAATGGGTCGATGTGAAACCTTCTAACGAACTGGCACGATTGTACAAGTTTGATGAAGAGAAACAGAAATACTGGAGAAACCGATACTTCACGAAAACAAAAAAAGAAGTTCGCAGCGAATTTAGGTTCTCAACTACGGAACCTTTGGCTTCTCTTCTTGTTAAATGGTTAGAAAACTGCGAAGACTATTTGTTCTCAGGATACAGCAAAGATCAACTCAGCTACAGCATGGCATACAGAATTATTACGGCTACCGGGGTTTATCCTCATTGGCTTCGAGCGCAACGAGCTTCATGTTTGATTAGCGAGTATGGGTGGAGAATGGAAATGATGATGGAATGGATGGGATGGGAAGAATTATCAACTGCAAGGCACTACGCAAGATATGGCCCGAGCAACTTAGTTGCAGGAAAGGCCCCGAATTGAAGGAGAACATCCTCTAATGAAGAACAGATTTCATCAGACTTTGATTTGGAAAGAAGCAGAAGCTCTTGAGAAGCAAGGCTACACTATAGAGTTCGAGAAGTACATTCTCAATCACTGTGTTGTCGATATTTTTGCTCAGAAAGGCACTCATAAGATAATTGTTGAGTGTGGTTTTTGTTGTCGTTCTAAAGAGAGAATGAAGGAACTGGCAAAGTTTGCTGAAAAAGTGATTCATGTTCCTTATGTCTACGCTGATGCTTGGTCGATTCCTTGGCGAAGAGAAGATCCTAGTGTTCGAGCAAAGGAAGAGTTTGAGGTCACTATGGATAATTATCGTTATGATTGGTCAGAGGATTTGAGAGTTTGAGCGTTGCTTTTGATTTTTGGAGTTACCTGGCATTAGGCTTAATCGTGTTTGTAACTGAAATCAGCAAAGACTTGTACAAGTTTGTCCGTGAGAAGCTTTCGGAAACAAGAAAGAAACAGCATGAACATCACGATTGAGGTTTGTGAGGCCGCTAAGCCTTGAAGAATATTTATATACCTATGAGTATATACTTCAAGCCATGCCAAGCCTAGAGTTACCGACACTGAAATGTATTCGTTGCGGTCACATATGGATTCCCAGAGCAATTAAGCTACCAAAGGTCTGTCCAAAATGCAAAAGTCCCTATTGGAATAAGCAGTACAAAGGTGTGAAAAGTGAGCGAGTTTAGTGCAGCGCGGAAGATTCTAGAAGCTTTCAAAGAAGGTGAAGCATTTTTATGTTTGAGAGAGTTAGCTAAAGCTTCAGGCTTTTCTAGGGCATCTGACAAAGATTTCAAAGCGGGATTCAATTATCTTGTTGAAAAAGGTGTTTTGAAGTTACAACAGTCTGGATGGAGAAGTGAAAAAAGGGGAAGCAGGAGCCATCCGAAAACTGTGATTTTGACCGCCAACATTTATGAAGTCAAGGACTCAGAGTTTGAACTTGACGTTGAAAAGTTGTCTGAATTAGATGGAGCTGTGCTTGTCGGACTACAAGGAACGTTTGACAATGGAAATTTCTTAACCGATCTTAGGAAGAAACACTATGCAGATTGCCCGAACTGTAGAAACAATCCTGTTGTTTACATAGCTGGTGAACGAATTGGAGTCTGTGAAAGACATTGGATTCCATTAGCCAATTCAAAGATGGAATGGTGAAAGTATGCTAGGTCTTGATGGTCTAGTTCAGTGTCTTGCGCATGTCTGAAACGGTTCTTTCAGCTTGATCAGAGTCTTTTGTAGGGCATGGTTTAAACTAGAAAAAGAGAGCGAGTTCTAGTAATGGTATGTTATTGTTACGGTTTCAGTTGCTCCATTAATCGGGTTCGTGTTACCTATCCTGATTTCTAGGTTTGCGGTGGGTATAACTGGAAAGACCGCTGTCCCACTCGCACCGACACTTATTTGATTATTATAGTTTAGAGCAGTTACACTTGCATGCCCGTCAGTGATTGATGTGATAACATATGTAGAGTAAATTACCTGAACATACGTCTTGTCAGTCGTTGAACTGTGAACTTGAACGGCAACATATCCTGCATAAGTTACTTGGTTCATTGAAGAAGGGCGTACGCTAAAAGACCAGTAGGAATTTGCTGGTTGATTTATGATTTCGTTATTTGTCCAAGTTGAGGATTTCGCGATATGAACAATAGCATCGAGGTCATCAACCTGATTCTGAAGGTTCGTATTCTGAGACTGTAATGAATCGTATTCAGAGTTAGTATTGTGATGACTCGACACGTAGTCATTGTACGTTGAATATATGATATTCTTGTCAATGATTGCCCTCATGTAGTATACCATTACTCCACCTATACCAGCCACTAAAATGATACATGCTATTCCTAATGCAATAGCAACATTTCTTCCAACAACCTTCTTTTCATTGACTTTTGTTTCACTCATTTTTTGCTTCCACCTCCCTTTTTTCTTTCCTAATTTTCTTTGATCCAATGTTAAGCCCTTTGAGTGCAACATAGTTTTTCTTAACGCTTTCATGGAAAACTTTGAGAACTTCTTTCTTTCTTTGAGAAGTATACTCTTTGCCTATACGTATTGGAACAGAACTTTCAATGAGTTTCTTCAGTTTCGGATTGTTCGTACCTCGTTTTTTGGTCAATATTTAATTTCACCTCTGAGGATTCCTCGCATATCTGCAAGTTCACTTTCCAAAACTGAAAGAAGGCCCTCGATCTTTGCGATTTTCTGTTCTGGTTCAGTGGTCGCTTGGTTTTCGTTGACCGTCTCTTTCGGCAATACTGTTTCAATAGTTGTGACGTGTGATTGTACTTGTTGATCAGTCTTTTGGTCACGTTTCATAACATTTAGAAAGTCCTTGTCGAGTAATTTGTTGGCTTTAGCAATACCTATCAAACATCGTCTATAATCACTGATCTTTTCGTAATCTATTCCTGTCTGACTATGAAGTGTATAGATGTCCAACCAATCTTTTTCAGTACTATGCTCTTCGATGTAGAGTTTCTCAGAAATAGACAAATCATCATGTTTCATCTGCTCACCTCCTATCTTGAAAATTGGAATGTAATCCTATGCTTTCTAGGGTGAAATTTCAATGTGATAGCTCCCAATTCGGCAGGAGGCAAAAGCATTTTCTCCATGTAAGGCATGTATGGCGTGTACGTGCCACCTCGAATGTATAAGGCTCTACCAAGAGTTTTGTTCGGATTTATCCATCTATGAACTTGGAAATTATATTGATGTGCATGATGTAGAACGTAAATATCCATGTTTGGAAAGACTTCCCTTGCCCTATCAAATTCGCTCCAATACATGTGTCTCAGATGGCCTAAACCATGCGCGATATAGATTTTATATTCTTGTGAACCACATGTAACAAAGCCCATTATGCCTCGATAAAGATCGGCAACAGTGGCAGAGGGATTCAAGCGTGTTATACGCTCTTTGATACTGAGATGCCCAGACAAAATATCGATAGTTGATTTCTCTTTCCTGAAAAGACGTTCCTCATGATTACCCCAAACAACCATGCTAATTTGCGCTCCTACTTTGTTCACAACTTGATCCAGAAGCATTTCCATTTCTCCCTCAATCTGCATCAAAGTATTTTTTGGTTGAGAAGGAAATGGCGCAAGCGATTCAGCATTTATCAGATCACCACCAAGCATAGCTTGATTTCTTGCGTCTTTAGCCAGAAAATATAAATCACGCTGAAGAAAAGTTGTCTTATGTTCTGGAATATGGATGTCTCCCAAATCAAAGAGACGCGCCTCAGGTTTCAACTCGATTGTAGCTTGTGTGAGACCGTCTATTTTCATCTCTTCAAAAGCTGGGGGTTTAACAGTTTCCAAATTATTCATCTCTTTTTCCAAAAACCAATCAATTCTTGAATAGCTTGATCATAGTTAACTTTCCGCCCTTCCTTCATCTCTATTTGACCTTTTACCTTGATGAGTTCAGTTCGAGTCTCCAAAGAAATCTTAATTGTAGTATTTTCAGTCATGCTATCCACAATATACTTCTTATACTAGCACTACTATTTATGCCTTTTTTTCTTCATCTTTTCATCATTTACTGTTTTAGTTTTCTGAGATGTGAAATTTCGCCGCGAACTAGAAATCCTATGGTAAAAGTCAATAAACCTATCGCTACTATCACCAAATCATCCATTTTTTCACCTCCCTTTTCTTAATTTTTTCGGCGATACATGATATAGGTGGACCCGCAGATTAGACAGGTCGCTGGGTTGTGACTGTACCAAATTTGACCGCCACGCCTCACTGGCAAACGTAATTGATGGTTTTGAACACGATTCCCCTCGACCTTATGCTTCGTGCTCGCATTACAAACCTTGCAGCTCAAAATGATTATGCCCTGCCTCATCTCTTCCTTAGACAACAACGGTTCACTCTTGAGAGGATACTCAACCACATCCATAACGACTTGTCGTTCACGTTTTCGGAAAAACAGAATCTTCAACCTACTCAACTTTTCTAACCCTCCGACATTATTTCGTTAAAACTTGCTCTCTGCTTCTCTCGGATTTCTTCAACCGTCAAACCTTGAATAGTGTCATAGACGCGCTGAACTTTCGGATGATAAAACGGAAACGTATAATTTATTCCAGCCATGTGTGTTAAGATGAGTCCGTGAAGTTTGAACGGAAACACTTTTGCTAAAAACCTGCGAGTATCCGTTGACATGTTTAATGCAAAAGCTAAATCAAAAAACAAATGAACCTTATCCGCTAACCTTAGATGTTTCTTCAAGATTTCTACAGCCACACTATCGCGTAAACCGATGTAACTGAATTGTTCTAATTCTTCTACAACCTGAGAGTTTACATGATCTCCATTTACTCCGCAACCTAAAACGACTTTTGGAATCTTGATTTTATGAACCCAACGTGGAAAAGCAAAAGGAGTATGAGAATATATTCGGTAGAGATTAGAACGATACTTGAATTTAAACAGACTCTTTGAAGGAAGAAACAAGTGATCTGGACTAATCAATTCTCCACCACCCAAAACAAAAAGGTCGCACTCGTTCACTTGATCAAAATCCATATATGGATAAGCACTAACAAAATCGCTTGTAAAAACCTTCACTTCCCAACCGTTGAATAATGTTCGCAAACCTTCCAGTATGAGTTCGTCACCAAAATTGCCGTGGCCAAAAAAACCTAAGACCGCGAGTTTTCCCGTTTCAATTCCTCCAAATACTTCATCATTTCCTTTCGCTTAGAATAGACAACTGGACTTGATTGTGGAATTTCTTCGACTTGTGAAACAAACGTGTCGTGCCATAAACTATCAGGCAACGGTGGAAACCTATCGTCAGCAAGATGCAGCATTCCGTAGTCTCCACCGCAAATTGTTGTTGGGCAATGAATAGGCTGACTGCTTAACTTGAATTTTTCATCAAAAATGTTGCCAAGACGATAATTGTAGAAGTCCGCGCACAATCCGACTTCTCCATCGTATTTAACTAGAATCATGTCTTTGCTTGCTGTGCATAATTTGCCTTTGGTTGAAGCACATTCTATACCATACTCTATCACTTTCGGACACGTTGAACTGTACAAGTAGCCAAGCTCGGCGTCTGTGTGATCTTTAGGGTAATTTCTTCCACCTACACTTGTTGGAATCCCAAAATGCTTCAGAACACGCTCCATTGGAAGTTTAAAGCCACCTATATTCCCAACATATCTGCGAACACTTACTCTAATATCATGCGAATCAAGCCACTCGAAGTATTCAGGGAACCATTTAATCTGAGGTTTATACCACAAGTAAAGCACATGAGTTGGGATTCCAGCATCTTTCAACATTAATACATGTTTCTTGAAGGTTTCCCATCCTTGAACCCTATCTGTTACTCCGAGAGGATGCCAACAAGGATTAATGAACAAGCGTTTCTCTTGACCTAACCGTGAAGCAATCAGTTTTTCAGGACTGAAAGACATGTTCGTAACTATACATAAAGTCCAAGTTGGATGCCTCCCAATCATATCAACGCATTCATAGAAGCCATGTCCAGCCATAGACTCGCCGTAGCTAAAAACAAAATAAATATCGCGGTTCAAACGTTCAAAAGCCCGTTCCCACTTACCAACATCGCCATTCCAATAATGCCTATATTCCTTGTTTTTGCCTCCATAGCAATATTTACATCGCTGATTGCAGTATGCCTGCTGGTTATCACCGTTAAATTGCCAGAAAAGAAAAAGCTGCCTTGTGGATTGTTCTTTTATTTCCATTGTAACATCACCAATTTTCCATCAAAATCTTTGAATAGTTCCTTGTAGTCATGCATAAAACAATGATACTTCAAGGGAACGTTGTCTGGATTTTCGTTTTTCGTTAATTCTTTCAATACAATCAACTTCTTAGTTATACGCTTCATTTCAGAAATGGCAACCAACACTTTTTCTGGTGGTTGGTGCATAAGGAAACAGCAACTTACACTTGCATCAAAACTTTTTGACGGTAATGGTAAATGTTGGGTAGCATCGGCAACAAGAAAACTGTTCAAACCATTCTGCCGCAAAACTTCTAATGAAATGTCTGAACCCAAGTAACCCTGTAAATTGCGTAACCAAGCTTTTCCACAGCCAACATCCAAAACGCTCTCACAACCATGTTCTTGCATAAGTTGGGCAATTTGAGTTTCCCAACGGTCCCGGTAAACTTCCAATCCTTTTTCAACGTCATAACCCATACGCCAACGAAGATTCCAATAGCGTTTGGAGTTACTTCCGTGCCGAGTAACCAAAGTGAGGATTACACCTTTCAAACGTTGTCGTATATTTTTCATTCTAATTCTCCTTTAAGAAGCATTTCTTCTGCCTCGCCTAATGACAATACTTCATCAGACCCCTTTCTCTTAAGATTGTAATATTTATCCCAATGCAACCATCCGTACACAGTTTCAAATCTGTATCGAATCCAAATTGGGAAAACTAACACGTCATGAGTTTTAGCAACCACAAATCCAGCTTGTGGCACACTAAGAAAAGCATGTTCTAGTAATGCTATCAAACCTTTTCTTTGAGTTACTCTAGTGCTTGCTCCCATCCAAAAAGTTTTACAGCCTAACGGTGAAGGATTGCAATAATGCTCCACATATAGTGGTGCAGTCAACGTCTTGTATCCCTTACGTTCAATGAAATGTTTAATGTAGTAATCTTCACCAGCAACAGCCCCAAGTTTAAAACCTTCAGGAAAAGTTAAGCCTTCTACTGCTTTCTTCTTCGCAAGCATATCTCCTAGAACTATTAGGTTGTAGCGACTGGGATTCTTGAAGCTATACATAGCTCGTTGGTAATGACAAAGTTGAATAGGATTCATATTGAGAGCTACACCCCAACAAGCTCCCATATTGTGTGGTGAAAGATATGGTAACAGCTTATCAAACCACTTCTCACAAAGCATAATATCACTGTCAACATTAGCGAATATCGGAGTTTCCACAAGACTAAAGCTAAGTTGTCGAGATTCTGCAAGACTACCTTTAGACTCTATAACGTTCGCACCAAAACTTTCCGCAATCTTCACTGTACCATCAGAACTATGGTTGTCAATAACCCAAAGTGTCTTAACAGGAATATTCCGCTTTATACTTGATAGACATGGTTTCAGAACCTTTCCGCTGTTGTACGTGCAAACGGTAACATCAACAGATAGGTTATTCTTTATCAATTATCATCCTCTTGTGGGTCACCAAACAAAAACAATAGAATAGTGATGCCTAGTAAAGTTGGAACCAAATAAATGAAACGCCATAGAACACGCAGTTTGTCTTTCATAGTTCATTTTCCTTCAATTCATTCCACAACAACCAAGCTACAAGAACAGTGCAAACAAAACCGTAAATAATCATGCAAGTAACAAAAACCTCAATCATTCCGCTTCAACCTCTCATAAATATTGTTATTCCTGTAAGCAATGCTACAATCGAAAGAATCAAGACAGTGATAGATAGAATAGTTACTGTTCTTTCTAACTTCTCTATTCGTTCACGTAATTCCTTTTCGTCAATCATTCCGCTTACCCCTTTCAATTTGCCTCCGTTTCACGTTGATGTCACATTGTTGCCACGTAGCCAAACAAAGACACATGATGCCTAACGCAAAGAAGAAGACAAAATGGCAAATTTTACCTAATAACAGGTCACTGATGGCAATGAACCAGTTGAAAAGGAAAAGAACGAAATTGTAGTACAACCAGAATCTAGTATTTCTATTCATCAGATCTTCCTCTAGCCTTTCGAAACGGACACGCACACGCCCGCAACTCACGCGCCAAAGCCATCTCCAACAACAAAGACCAAGTAAAGACTCTCAAAGTTCGATCTCCTCCTTGCCTTTGAAACAGAATTGATAAACAATCTCAACAAGAAGTACAAGAGACAGCCATGTGCTAAAGTTGAGCATTCCAGAAAGGATAGTCGCCCAAGGTTGAGGAAGCAAAAGCCACCAGATAGCAAAAGTCATACTTAGATTGATGAGCAACCGTAGACAAAGACCACAGATGGCAATAAGACCAGCAACTCCAACAGTCAGTCTTATGATCCATCGTTTTCTTACCGAGAGTTCTTTACTCATAAAGAAACCTCCAACAAATCCCAAACAAACACCCTCATCTTTTCACCTTAGACAGTTTTGGTAATTGCTTTCTTCTCACAATGATAAAGTCGGCAGCTTCGATGTAATCAAGAATAATATGAACCTCGTTTCTTTCTTCTGTCTCAAGACTTGCAGGCATACCGTCTTCTTTTTCTTCAGCTATGATTGCTTCAACTAATTTTGTTCTTGAAACTTCTTTCATTCTGGTTTTTTCTCCTCATAACACCATAAGTCACAATGACAGAACGGACAAATGTCTGGAACACCGTCGCAACAACTGAACTCGCCTAAAGGCACAAGGTCAGGAAGTTCTTTACCACACTTAGGGCATTTCATATACATTCCTCATCTAGAAATAGAGAAAGAAAACGTTTCAAAAGGCTTATTTTTCCAGTACCTTTACAAAGATAACATTTCTTCATCTCTATAAGACCTGAACCACTACAATTTGAACACTTCATTTTGAAACCTCTTCATCTTGCCATTCTTCTAAATCGTTTTTATCCCAAAATTCATGACATTCAGAACAGTAGCCGCCGTCTTCTAACGGTTGACTACAAGCAGGACATCTCACTTCAATCATTTAGACAACTCTATTCCATATTTTCATGAGCAACTTCCACAACCGCAAAAACTCTGCACCCTTCACGGTCCGCCGATACAAACAACGCGAATACTTACGCGGATTATCACTCAACGCATGAGAATTGTGCCTAATTCTTCTCAGAACAATCGTCTTTTCCAATAAACCCCTCTTCTCCAAATCATTAAACAGTTTAGAGCCAAAAGGGAAATGAAGATGAGCATTAGAAACCATGTAACTTTGAGTTCTAAAATCAAAGCAACATTCTAACACATCCGCAACTGCCTCGAAATACTGTCTCTTAGAAACCTGTTTTTCTTGAACAAGCAAACTCAATGCATATAGTCCTCCTTAATCGGTTTATCAACACCGTTTAGTAAAAATACATCCAAAGGAAGAAACATGATGTTCTGGAAAACATGAGAAAACCCTTCAACCGCGAAGTCGTTTTCTAGCCGAATTAACTTTGTCTCATGCCTTTTCTTGACGATTTTCTTCATATCTTCTTTAGTCTTTATTTTATTGCATGGACCGCATAATACCTGAAGGTTGCTTTCATCAAATTCTCCACCGCCTAAAGCTATTGGAATCTTATGGTCAACAACATAATCAAAATAATCTAGGCTTGAATGGTCGTTCGCCCATTCCAAGTTTCCTTGTTCATTTCGAGGTGGGGTAGCACCGCATTTTTGACAAACGTAATTCTGAACTTTAAAAATATGCTCACTCATCTTAGCCCAATAATGTTTTCTAAACCATTCCCCACTACATTCATCAGAGCAATATTTCCTCTTTCGCGGACCCAGAACTTTCTCGCAATTAAGACAAAGCTTTTGCCCAGCACTGTTCAACTTTGGCTTATAATCTGACAAAGCATAGTATGAATCGCGCTGTTTGATTACTGTTCTTTCGCCTCGCATCTCCCTAAAACGGTGAATGTCGTTGGATTCTAGCCGGCGTTTCAGTTCTGAGATTGTTCGAGTCATCTTACATAATCATCCCCATTCAAACCTAGAATCAAAGAAACTTCCAGCTCCCCCCACAAGGCGCGAATTCGCGGTCGTATATCGTAAGATAAAAACTTTCTAAAATAATGAGTGAGAGAGAGCAACTCATTCTGAAGCCTCCACAAGTTTAGTCTGACCTCTTTTCTCTCTAGCTCGTTTCGCATTTTCATAACAGCTGCTGTAATTAGTCCATTTCCCATTGACACAATGAGCTTTCGGCTGCCGATGTAAGTGACCGCTCTTCGTAATTCTGTAAGCGTAATAATCTTCCTCAGCGTATTTTGAATTTGATGCTAACGCTGCAGCAAGTCCTTGATGTGAAGTGAAGAATCCGACTGCTTCATCAGGATTCAAGTATTGCATGTACAGTTGATGAGGACTGTTCTTCCAATCGAAAGATTCAATGTAACCACAGCTTGGGCAAACACTCATTTTAGAAAGACTCCTAGCTTCGCCTGTCTCGGATCAATCTCCAGAGGCAACTTGATTTCCAATTCAACTATCTTACTGAAATTGAGACTATAGACTCCTGGTTCCAGTTGCAAGAAATAGTCTAGTTTCCAAAGAGCTTTGAACCATCTAGAAACAGTTCTCTCATCAAACCCTCTAGTCTTCAGGATTGCTTTTTCAATATCTTCTTTACTATACTTATTAATTAACTTCCTGTCAACTAGGGATTGCAGTACCTCTTTTATCTGTTCTTGCTTATTAAACTTTCTCCTCTCCTAACGCTGTGATGCTTCTATATTCATCTAACTGGTGAATGGGTAAGGTGATTGTGTTGTCTACAAATGATCTACCGCATTCTAGGCATAGGTAACGGCTTTGTTTTCCTTGTCTCGTTGTGAATTTCCCATGCTTTTGACATAGGCCTCCACAGTCAGGGCATATTGGGTTTTCAAAATTATGTTTCATGTATTGTTGTCACCTTCTTGTTGTCTGCTCTCTCTCTCTCATTATTTTGAAAGCTTCCTGTGAATCCTAATTCTTCACTCAATATCTCGTCATCCTTTCTTCATGTTTGAAACTTGCATCTCGTGTGTGTCCACTCACCTGTGCTTGGTGTGAAGGACAAAATAGTTTACCATTTTTATCTAGAGCTAATTCTTTGAGTAGCCAGTGGCTTCCTTTTCTGCACCAATAGTTTTTGTCGTGTCCACGAATGAGGTCAAGAGAGAGGGCCAGAGCGGTTTTTCTATTGAAGGTCAGTTCAGTCATGTGATAGACACCTCAT
>Ga0315296_10002082_pt1 | contig 17219 bp, 19 predicted proteins | sample YL17G14_18_MG_FD_203921 | JGI IMG/M metagenome (GOLD analysis project Ga0315296, IMG submission 203921) | Sediment microbial communities from Yellowstone Lake, YNP, Wyoming, USA - YL17G14_18 | ecosystem: Environmental > Aquatic > Freshwater > Lake > Sediment | place: USA: Wyoming | collected... | reverse complement strand
CCAACGTTGAAGTCGCCAAATACGGCGGGCTGAAATTCGTCAACCCGGACCGCATCAAGCCGGAGGATATCGCCAAAGCCGGGGAAGCTCTGGCCGCCGCCCGCGAGGCGATGCTCAGCGGCAGGTACGACCTGATTGTCCTCGACGAGCTAAATGTCGCCGTTGCCTTCAAGCTGGTTGAGCTGGACGAGGTCATCAAGCTGATTAAGGACAAACCGCCCGAGGTCGAGCTTATTCTGACCGGCCGCTACGCCGACCCCAGACTAGTCGAATCGGCCGACCTGGTTACCGAGATGCTGAAAATCAAGCACCCCTACGATAAAGGAGTCCCCGCCCGCAGGGGCATCGAGTATTAATTCAAGCGTACTGGATGATGAATGAATTGTCATTGCGAGGAGTCCCGATGAAATCGGGATGACGAAGCAATCCGTCCAAAACGGGGGAGCTACGGATTGCTTTGCCCGCCTGAGGCGTACTCGCAATGACGTTACGTTTCATTTTAGGATGTTGTATCAAGGTTTAACTCGTTTACACTGGAAGGGAGAAAGCAATGAAAGTCACTCTGAGCGTCATTAAGGCGGACATCGGCGGCTATGTCGGCCATTCGTCATCGCACCCGGACATCCTCGCCGAAGCCGACGGTTACCCGGAAAAGCTCGAGGAAAGGTTCTCCAGGCTTGACTGAGCCAGTAGCACTGGCTAATATTAAATAACCATTGGATAAGGGGGTGAGAAAAATGGGATACTACGTGATGCTGACCAAACTGACCGACGAAGGCCGGAAGACCATCAAGTCAAACCCGAAGCGTATCCAGGAAGTCAACAAAGAGGTCGAAGCCATGGGAGTGAAAATATTATGTCAATATTTCCTCCTCGGCCCCTACGATTTCGTCAACATCCTGGAGTCTCCCGACAACAAGACGATGTCCAAAGTGGCGCTGGAGCTAGGAGCGCGGGGCACCGTGGAGACGATGACCATGGCGGCAATGCCCGTCGATGAGATTGCCTAGTCTGGAGCGCGTTTGCCAAAACTTCTCCTGGCAACCAATAACAACGCCAAAGTCCGGGAATATAAGGCTCTTCTCGCCGACCTGCCCTACCGGCTGGTCACGTTGGCCGATGAGAGCATCGACCTCGTTGTCGAGGAAGTTGGCGAAAGCCTGGAGGAGAACGCCCACCTCAAAGCCGTCACTCTCGCCGCGCGGAGCAGGCTCATCACACTGGCCGATGATTCCGGCCTGTGGGTCGATGCGCTGGGCGGCGAACCGGGGCGGCTATCCGCACGCTACGCCGGGGAGAACGCCACGGATAGAGACCGCGTCGGCTATCTCCTCAAGAAGCTCGAAGGCGTCCCGCGAGAAAAGCGCACCGCCCGCTTCAAGTGCGTCATCGCCCTGGTCACGCCGGAAGGGAAAGTGGAGTTCTGCAAGGGAGAGTGCGAAGGATTGATAACCTGCGAACCCAAAGGCGAGCACGGCTTCGGCTACGACCCCATCTTCTATCTCCCGGAACTGCGCAAAACAATGGCGGAACTGACTCTCGAAGAGAAAAACAAGGTCAGCCACCGCGCCCGCGCCGCCTGGCAGGTGCCTGAGGCACTGGCGAATTTGCTTAGCGCCACGCATTTAGAGTAAATTAATAGTAGATGAGTGGACTTTCAGACTCCTTCAATCGCCCCATCAACTACCTGCGCATTTCCGTGACCGACCGGTGCAACCTGCGCTGTGTCTACTGCATGCCCGCCGAAGGGGTCAACCTGATGGCCCACAGCGATATCCTGACCTACGAGGAAATCTACAAGGTGGCGCAGGCCGCGGCCGAGCTGGGCATCAGCAAGGTCAGACTTACCGGCGGCGAACCCCTGGTGCGACTGGGTCTCACCGAGCTGGTGCGGATGCTGGCAAGTATCAAGGAAATCGATGACCTGTCCCTGACCACGAACGGCATCTTTCTTGCCAAATGCGCCGCCGAACTGAAAGCCGCCGGTCTGCACCGCGTCAATATCAGCCTGGACACGCTCGTGCCAGAGCAGTTCCGCAGAATCAGTCGCGGCGGCAACATCGAGGACGTGCTCAGGGGAATGGCCGCCGCCAAATCGGCCGGGCTGACGCCCATCAAGATTAACATGGTGGTGATAGCCGGCACCAACGACAACGAGATTATCGACTTTGGCCGGAAGACCATCACTGATGGCTGGCACGTCAGATTCATCGAGTGCATGCCCTTCGGCAAGACGGAAAACGAATCGGTCTTCGTGCCGGTGACCAAGATGAAGCGGCAACTGCAGGCACTGGGCAAGCTCGAACCGTGCTCAGTCCATAAGGGCAACGGGCCGGCCCAGTACTTCCGCTTTCCCGGCGCCAGCGGCACGGTGGGCTTCATCACGCCGGTGAGCGAGCACTTTTGCTTCGGCTGCAACCGACTGCGCCTGACCGCCGATGGCAAGCTCCGCCTCTGCCTGCTGAATGAAGACGAAATCGACTTGCGCGAGCGACTACGCAACGGCATGACGGCAGAGGAACTGAAAAACTTGATTAAGGAAGCAGTCGCCAGCAAACCCCTCCGCCACCGCCTCGCTGATGGCAAGGTGCCGAGGGGCCGCCCGTTCTCCCAGGTCGGGGGATAAAATCCGATAAGGGGGTAAGGTTCTATGATTGAAGTGTATGCTGATGGAGCTTACAATGCAGCATTAGACATGGGCGGGTGGGCAGCTGTCATCATTGAAGCCGGCCAAAAGCGAGTTTTGTCAGACAAATTGGAACACACCACTAGTAACCGCATGGAAATCACGGCTGCCCTGCAAGGAATCTCGCATACTCCACAGAGCGCAGAGGTGGTTGTGTATACCGACAGCCAATATCTCTTCGGCTGTATGACCAAGAGATGGAAGAGACTTAAGAACGTTGACCTTCTCAGTAAGCTGGACGAGACAGTTAGTGAACGTAAGGTGCACTGGAAGTGGATGAGTGGGGATGCCGAAAATTCATTTCATCAGGAAGCACACATGGGGGCTAACTATTTGGCTAGTTTGGACGAGGAAGCATATTCATCGCGAGCTAAAGCACAAGCCACAAGCCCTCCGGTATCCGAAAAGCTAACCCACCTCGACGCCGTCGGCCGGCCGAAAATGGTAGACATCGGCGAAAAGGCGGACACCGAGCGACAGGCTGTCGCCAAGGGCATCGTCAAGATGCAGCCGGCAACCTTCAGCCTCATCAAGCAGGGCAAAGTGGCCAAAGGCGATGTGCTGACCACGGCCCAGCTGGCCGGCATTATGGCCGCGAAGAAAGCCCCGGACCTGATTCCCCTCTGCCACCCCATCCTCATCACCAGCGTCAAAGTCGAGTTCAAGCTGGATGAAGTAAACAGCGCCATCGAAATCACCGCCACCGTCGATAGCACGGGGAAGACGGGGGTGGAGATGGAGGCGCTGACTGCCGTCGCCGTTGCCGCCCTGACGATTTATGATATGTGCAAAGCCGTCGACCGCGGGATGAGGATTGAAAGCATCCGCCTCATTCGCAAGAGTGGCGGGAAAAGCGGCACCATAGGTCTTGAATAGTCGCCCCTATTGTTATATACTAAGCCCACTGAAGTATTTTGGGGAGTTAGAACGATGAAACTTTCGTGTCTTCAGGAGAACCTCAATCGCGGACTTGGTATTGTCGGCCGGGCCGTGGCCACCCGTACCACCCTGCCCATCACCAATAACGTCCTCCTCGCCACCGACCAGGGGCGGCTCAAGCTCGTCGCCACCAACCTGGAGATGGCAATCACCCACTGGATTGGCGCCAAGGTCGAGGAAGAGGGGTCCATCACGGTGCCCGCCAGGCTCCTGACCGAGTTCGTCAGCTCTCTGCCCAATGATAAAATCGAGATTGTCCTCTCCCCGAAGACGAAGACCCTGGGCCTGAAATGCGCCCGCTACGAGGCGCGCATCAGCGGCATCGATGCCAAAGACTTTCCGCCCATCCCCAAAATCGAGGAGGGCATCAGCACCAAGGTGAAGGTCGAGGACTTCCAGCGCGGCATCAACCTGGTCGCCTTCGCCGCCGCCGTCGAGGAGTCGCGCCCCGTCCTGACCGGCGTCGATGCCCAGTTCGAGGGCAAGCAGTTGACGCTGGCCGCCGCCGATGGTTTCCGCCTATCGGTGTACAAACTGCCCCTCGCCACGGCCGTCGACCAGAAGACCGAGGTGATTATCCCCGCCCGGACGCTGGCCGAAGTCAACCGCCTTATCGTCGACGGTGAGGAAGCCGTCGAGCTAACCGTGAATCCGAACAAGAGCCAGGCGCTCTTCCGGCTGAAGAACGTCGAAGTCGTCTCCCAGCTTATCCAGGGCAGTTTCCCCAACTACAGCCAGCTGATTCCCCAGAGCTATAAGACCCGCATGGTGGTCAACGTGGCCGATTTCCTGCGCGCCGCCAAGGCCGCCTCTATCTTCGCCCGCGATGGCAGCGGCATCGTCCGAATGGTGGTGACGCCCGGCGAGAAGACGGCTCCGGGTAAGGTGTCCGTCTCCGCCCGCTCCGAGGAGATTGGCGACGACGTGGGCGAGCTTGATGCCATCGTTGACGGGGAGGAAGCCAAGATTGCCTTCAACGGCAAATACCTCATCGATGTCCTCAGCGTACTCAGCGAGGAGCAGGTGGCGCTGGAGACCACCAGTCCCTCCAGCCCCGGCGTCCTCAAGCCCGTGGGCGACGAGAACTACGTACACGTGGTCATGCCGATGTTCGTGCAGTGGTAGCTCAGCTACAGATAGGGAATAAGTAGGTTCAAAGGTATAGTGGTATGAGCGTAGCTAAGCAGGAGTTAAAGAAGGTTGTTGGAGAACTTTCTGAGGATGAGAGTCGCATACTGTTAAAATTCGCGGAATGGCTTCGAGAACAAAAGGAAGAGCTTACTGATAAGGAGCTTGCCATATTGCGCAGAGGGGAACGGCAGATTCGCGAGGGAGATTTTGTATGGTGGCGGGATGTCAAACGAACAAAAGTTCAGAATAGCCCTCTCTAAGGAAGCGCTCAAGTATTACAACAGGGTCAGCACCACTACCGCTGAGAGGCTTGACAGGTGTTTCAGCAGTCTAGAGTCAGAGCCTATCAAAGGGTCAAGCATCAAACCTCTTAAAGAAATGGCTGGGAAATACAGGTATAGAATCGGAAACCTCAGAGTAATTTATGAGGTTGACCTAGAAAAAAGAACAGTCAATGTAATGGCTATTTTGCCTCGTAGACAGGCTTACAAATAGCATGATAAACCTTAAATATTCTCTGGTAATAGAAGCGACTGAAGACCCATCATTCTTTACCTTCTATTCGCCAGACCTGGAAGGTTTTACTGGCGTGGGACACTCAATAGAAGATTGTCTCTATAAGGCGCGGTGGGGTACGGAGGAACACGTCACTCTTCTCAAAGAGCGCGGTTTCCCCGTCCCCAAAGCTAATCCCAATCCTACCATCGTAATCCAGAACGAAAAACATCTGACGGCCAGTCCGGCCAAGTACGCGCGCATTGCCCAGGCGATGGGCGAGAACATCGATAGCTTGACCAATGACGAGGCCGCCGGCCTGCTGGTGGAGCACCTGTTCCGCTTGTTAGAGACCGTTGGCATACCCAGTACGCTCGGCGAATACGGCATCACGGAGAAGGCTCTGGACAAGCTGGTGGCGGGGGGTATGGAGTTCAGCCGCCTCTTCATCCCAAATCCGAGGCATCTGACCGAAGCAGACGTCAGGGAGATTTACACGAATGCGCTGGAGTGAAAAATAAGAGGCGACGGGCGGATTCGAACCGCCGAATAGGGGTTTTGCAGACCCCCGCCTTAACCTCTTGGCAACGTCGCCACTGGAGCGGAAGACGGGATTCGAACCCGCGACCCTCTCCTTGGCAAGGAGATGCTCTACCACTGAGCCACTTCCGCAAATGGTGCCGAAGGGGGGATTTGAACCCCCATGTCCTTTCGGACACTAGCCCCTCAAGCTAGCGCGTCTACCGGCTTCCGCCACTTCGGCATGTTTACTTCTTGTCTTCACCTTCCCGGGAGTGCCAGGGGCCGCAGCATCCGCGGCGCCAGGACCTCCGGAAGAGGAAGACCAGGCCCAGGATAATGAGTAGAACGGGCCAGAAATAGCTCCAGGTTGAGCCGGTGAGGACACCCAGCTGAACGAGCAGGGCGATGGCGCCTACTGCCAGCAACACCAGTCCGATAAACATCCGTTCTACCTTTCTGGCAGGTGTGGAGGGATTCGAACCCCCGACCGGCGGTTTTGGAGTTGTAAGCCTAATATGCCACCTACTGCCATCAGATAGCATAACGCTTTGTCTCGTCTGGCGTCAAGCACCAGTTTGTATCTGGCTGTGCTACACTGTGCTGGGGGGTGCTAAACAGTTTGTCGGCAAAATGTCGGCAAACCAGCGGCTTCATTAGGCTCACCCGACCAAAAGACGGGTAGCAGGGCCTGGCTCGAAAAGCCGATGGCCCTTATTACCGGTGTCAGGGGATAGACCGTGGCTCGGGGTGTCCCCTTGCGTGTAATAGCCGTTATACGCTAGAACCCGAGCCTTACTCGGGCTAACCAATGTGGCTTTTTGTTGGGCAGTGACAACCAAAAAGCTTGAACGAATACTACTGTGGCCTCTCGCTTGAAGGCGCTGTTACGTAGGAGAGAATAAAATCCAGTAGCTTGGGACCCGCTTGGCGGGTAGTTACAACGTTGTCGAGCCCGAGTTCTTTTGCTAGCAACTTCTCAAGAAGAGTTTTGACTGAATTCACTTGCTGTGAGGCTACGGACCGTGCTCTCCCGTGGAGGAGCTCACTCCTGAGACGGTTAAGCCTGGAAAACTCGCCACTTTCACGAGTTTCATGACCAAACCGACTTTTCCAATACTTGTCAAACTTCATGGACAATGGAAAGCCAGCTATACTGTTTAGAACAATTTCCCTTAACCTGTGGTTAATAGGCGGTCGTGCTTCTGCGAAGTATTCTTTGAGTTGAGCGCACTCTTCCCTAACAGGTTTAGGGTTAATGCTAGCAAAGTACCCACTAGCGAGAGCTTCAAGGCCGACGAAGAAAGCGATGTACACATCGACTGGTGAGTCACTATTTAGGCCGACCGCATACCAACGTAGTGCCATACCGATTGAGGGACCGATTGTTGAATGGAAAAGCTTTGCCAACGGTTCATCAATTAAGGAAACTAGACTTCTCTCGATAGAGACTTCAACAAGGTGCTTAACAGGGACGTGAATATGTCCCTCCTCGCCTGTGGCACTGCTAAAATAGTATTCAGTGAAAATGGGCTTGCCTAGAATTTGTTCACCAAAACACAGAGCAAGTAGTCCGATGGCCGACTCAACGTGATTCTTGGCCTCCTCCTTGGCTTGCTCCTCATCATTTCCAGGGATAGTTGCAAGTACTTCTACTACGTCTCCCTCTGCCTCAACCTCTTCAACAGTTCCTTCAACTGAAAAAGTGCCTTCGGGCGTAGGTTCTGCATCGTGAAAACCGGACATTTTGTGTCCCTTGATGCCTCCCTTCCAGAATCTAATCCGAGCCCTGTGTCCAACAATTACAAAAGGTTCAGACCAGCCTGCCCTCTGGGGTTGAAACACTAAGCGATAGGAAACACCATGATCTCTACCCAAGCTCAATCGGCCTGGAGGTCCATTAAAACCTGAGGGGACCTGGCCAGATGAAAGCTTTGCCGTCGCGTTCCCATCGCACTTTGTTCAGTATTGGCGTTTTCGTTGGGTCGTCACCGCGCTTCAGACCCACACACAACTGCATATAAGGCTTTGGCGGGGAAAGAACTTTAGTGCCTTCTGGAGTCGAGTAGGGGCCAGTCCATTCAGCTTCCTCCCCGGGCTCGTCAGCAGTTCTAGTCCAGAGTTCGACTGTGCAGCCTTCTGGCGAGGCCGCATCAAAATCTATGAAACCTCGGGCGTATTCCTCTGCTGTCAAAATCAAACTCTCATGCTCCTCCGCGACCAATTATACCCTATGCTAAGCAGTAGACAAAATGACGGAATGTTGAACCGTGGGCAAAGAGAGAACTCGACAAACGTCCAATTGTTCAGGCGCTATGCTGTATTGCAAGGCTTGACGGGCTACCGTTTCGTACCCTGCATGTGGTAGCCGTTAAAGAATCTTGCACCTATCGTGTTAAATGATTTATACTTTGTTAAAGCTGAGAGGCGAGAGGGACAACTTTGGTGACGCCCTATGTGCGACACCTAGTATGCAGGATGGGCTGAAGCAGCTTAAGGAGAACTGCGTGGAAGACTATCAGTCGTGGCAAAAAGGCGGCGGCGAAATAGCTACCGGCGCAGCTTCTCCTGAAGGTAAAGTGGGCAACGGTTACTACACGGTCGTTTGTACAAACTGGAAGGCACATTACAAATCAATTCAATTGGGGCCTAGCGGTTTGTGCTTAGATTTGCCACGCTCGGCTTGTGTCAGCGAGGGAGATACCGTTCTTGTGGACAGCGGCCAAGCCTGGGTTGTAGGCAAAAACGGCATGTGTCGTTTGCTGCCGCCCTTTGCCAGGCATGACACGCTCCGGTTTGGTGGTTCTAAGCTCGATATACTGGTCAAAGAGATCACCGAGCCCGATGAGTATGAGGCCTGGAAAGCACTAGCAGAGTTTCACTACCGAAAAGTCGAAGTTCACGGACGGAAGGCACGCCTGATTGCTCGGTGTCTCCACCCCTTGTACCCAGCAGTCATTGGCTATGTCGAGTTAGCAACGCCGTTCTACATGAACAAGGCTCGGGCGAAGGTTCTTGACGCGCCTTTCAGTGCGGATGGCATTGGTTGGGCAAGATGGGACAAAGAAACGATGCGCAAATACATTCACCTAATAGTGCGTATTGCGCGCTGTGTTGTTTACCCGGAATTTCGAGGCTTAGGCCTTGGACAACTTCTGGTCAGACGTGCCACCGAATTTGCAAGCGACCGATGGCAAGTAGCAGGCTACTTGCCGTTCTTTCTTGAGATTTCGGCCGACATGCTTAAATTCGTGCCATTTGCGGAGCGGGCAGGCATGACGTTCGTGGGAGAAACAGAAGGCAATCTGGGGCGAGTTTGGAAAGACATGGAGTATTTGACACGAAACGTCAGCAGGGTGAAGGGACGAGAGATAGTTCGTGAAGAGTCCTGTGGTATTGTGGACCAGCAGGTGGCACGAATGGACCGACTGTTGTTCCTGATGCAACGCGAAGGGCTGAGCAGGGAGCAACTTCTCGACCGTCTTAAGAACTTGTCCCGGTCAGCAGTTCTAAAAGACTTCGCTCTGTTCCATAATATCGTCAGTTTGCCTAAGCCAACTTACATGAAGGGACTCGACCCAGAGGCCGAGGAATTCCTTCATCGGCGTGTAAGCCAAGTCGTGCCATCTCATAACCCCCGTCTCCTGCCACTGGAATTGAATCCTCTCACAGAGCCCATCAAGCTCAGCGATATTAGCCTATCATTCATTTCCCGGGTCCGCCGTACCAAGAGGACTCACGCTATTCAGCAGGCTTTCGGCATATCGCCTGATGCTATTGAAACGGTCGTCGTGCGTCATCTTTCTTTGGAGCTCCGACCCCGTGAGATTATTCTTGTTGCCGGGCCCTCCGGTTCAGGCAAGACAGCATTGATCCAGCTGCTTGCAGCGGGGCCAAAGGGATGGAGGGCAGGAAAGACAGACGGGGATGTGCATTGGCCACTAGATTACAACCCGGGTGTTCTAGAGCCCATCCGCTCACAGAAAGCGCTAATAGAAGTCATCGGAATTACTGATGTTAGTTCGGCACTATGCGTCATGGGCTTGGTTGGGTTGTCAGATGCCCTGGTCTACCTAAAACGTTTCGACGAACTTAGCAGAGGCCAGCAGTACCGCGCAATGCTTGCACGTATGATAGTGCGGGGATACAACGTCTGGCTTGTTGACGAATTCTGCGCAAACTTGGACCCGATTACAGCAGTTTGCGTCGCGGAGAAGCTTGGTAGCATAGCCCGCAAGTTGGGGGCAACCGTGGTTGTGGCGGCGCCTCACTACACGGCCTTCTTGGCAGCACTTAAGCCGGACAAGGTGGTTCAGTTAACAACCACTTCGGCTCATAGCTTGATAGATGGCAACGAGTTTCTGCACGCAGTACAGGACTGGTCTATTCCTAAGTATCGCTCACTCAGTCTTCGTATGCACCCCGCTTTGCTTGCCGCTGTTCTGCGCGGCGAGAAACGCAGCACCATCCGGACTGGGCAACGGCACTTTGAGGTTGGCCCGTTAGTTTTACAAAGTGGTTCGGAATCGGCCCTTGTCCGTGTCACAGCAGTCCAGCATAAGAGCTTCAGGGAACTGACTGAGGAGGACGCAAAGAAAGAGGGCTACAACAGCCTTGAAGAGCTTCGTCATGAGCTTCGTCTGCTTTATCCGAGCATTCGACAGAATAGTCCGTTGACTTTGGTAGAGTTCGAACTCCCCCGTATCATAGGACCCGCACAAAACGTGCGATCACATTGCGCTACTGGGGAGGCTATGAGAGGAGAACAGTGATTCCAGATATAGGCCATATTACGAAGAAAAGGAGTGTGAGAGTAGGTGCTCCTCTGAACACTTCGGCCTATATCCCGCGAGGTAGGCACCTGCTTCTTGGTCAACGCCGCAACAAGGGCTCAACAGATGCGCTGATCCTGCTAGGTAAGTGCATCGAACACACCAGCGTCCGAGACATGTATGATGCGAACGTTTGGCTGGACGTACAGTTCCCACACGTCATTTTCATCTGTGGGAAGCGAGGGTCAGGCAAGAGCTATGACCTCGGCGTGCTTGCTGAGGGATTGGCACTGACTGGCGTATCGGGTATAGCTACCAAAGATAGCCGCATCACGACGATCATCTTTGACACCCAGAATCAGTTTTGGAGCCTAGGGGTTCCGCCTTCCTCCAAGCTTCCTGAAGATAAAGCACAGCTGTCTGAACTAGCTAGTTGGGGTCTGCAAGCGGCTCCTCTAACCGACGTGACCCTGTTCATACCAATGGGAGACAAGAAGTTTCTGGGGACGGAAAAAGAATTTGTTATCTCGCCGTCTGATATGGATGTCAATGATTGGTGCGGCCTTCTTCAAGTAGAACGCTATTCCCCGATGGGACAATGCATTCGAACGGTGCACCGAAAGGTTACAGAGTCTGGCTATACTTGTTTCTCTGGGGCGGATCTCGCGAGCGAGGTTCGGGTGGCTCCAAAGAAGGATTACGAGCTGGACGATGTTATACGGTGCTTGTTACGAGACCCAGAAGTCGTTGACCAAATGCAAAGCATCACCCGTGATGCTGTTCTGTGGAGATTGGAAAGCCTTCAGGACAGCAGACTATTTGCCCAAGGCGGCATTCAAGTCACAGATGTCCTCGTTCCAGGTGGGGTCTCGGTTTTCTTACTTCGCAACCTTGACGATGCCACTAAAGCGCTAGTGGTCAGCGTCATCTGCAAACGTATTTTCACCGTTATGGGTGAGTATCATACCAGAAGGAAAGTCGCGCGAAGGTTGAGCGACGAGGTGCCTCACAGGGATCTACCCTTGGGCGTATGGACCATCATTGACGAAGCCCACGTAATCTGCCCCGCCCATCAGACTGCCGCAGCGAAGTCAGTGCTGGTCGAGTATGTCAAGCGAGGGAGGGATGCAGGGCTGTCCCTTGTGCTTGCTACTCAGCAGCCTTCGGCTGTCGATCCTAGTGTACTGAGCCAAGTGGACCTTGCCATTGTGCACCGGCTTGTCTTGGACAGCGATATTGGCGCTGCTCTATCACGATTCCCCAGCCGATTCCCCTCTGAAGTAGCAGTTGCTGGGCAAGAGGTTGGAGACGCCCGGAGCCTAGTTCGGCTTCTTGATGAAGGAGAGGCTTTAGTAGGTGACGCAGAATCTGAGCGCGGATTTCTGGTTCAGATACGCCCTCGGATTACGGCACATGCTGGAGATGAGCCATCGGTGGTGAGCTATGACCTCGGAGCTTAAGTATTCGCAGTATAGGGAACGGTTTCAGAAGGAACTGTTCCGACGGATTGGTTACACGAATACCTTGTATGATATTTCCAGATTCGGAACAATCATCAAAGAGACGCGCGAGCTCTTTCCTGTCTCTGTGGTCACCCTCGTTCGGTGCATTCAGACCCGCCATCCGGAGCTACGTGGCCAGGACTACGCAACTGGTGCCGTCGATGTCATGGGAGCACTAGGTATCCTCAAACGGGTCGGGCAGAGGGTCGTTTTGACTGAGCGAGGCCGGGCATTAGCTGCAGTTACCCAACAGCCTTGGTACGAGGAGATAAAGCAGCACTTTTTTCTCCAGGCTGTCTTGGAATCTGACGGCGACTATACGCTGAACCTTTTACGCTTGCTCTCTGGCGCGGTCGCTGGTGACGAGGCCATTCGCGTGGTGGGCGTGAAATTCTTTGGCGAGATGCTCCTCCTTTTGCAGCGAAAAAAGGAAGAGGTTAGTACTGCCATAAATGCCAAATTCATCCGAGACAGAGCCATAAGTTACCTAGAAAAAGCGGAACAGAGTATTCGATATGGTGTTCTGAGAGAAGCGCGACCCAAGCCCCTGACATTGGATGAGAGGCTACGCCAGCTTAGGGCAGGCAAGTCGTCCAAGACAGTGACAAAGCTGGGCGAGCCCACGGAGACCGTTGAACACACCTTGAAGCCTAGGAGAGGATGGTTGACTGACTTGGGGCTGCTTAGGGTGGGGAAAGACAAGCGTTACGAGTTGACGGAAGGTGGCTCCGCACTACTCAATCAAACCCGCCTTTACGGCTTTGAAGTGAACGGGCTACTTCGTGTGCCATTCTCATCAGTTGTGGCCGACGCCTTGGGTATCCAAGGAGTCAAGACCATCGGCCCAGATTATTTTCACAGGCTTGCAGTTGCCGTCTATTCTGGCAAAGCAGCGCGCGAATATCAGGGGCACAAGGAAGATTTCTTTGAGGAACTGAAGCTCTTTTTTGGGTTTTGCCGCCTGAGGTTATTCAATCAAGCAGAGACCGCAGCGCTGTATGAGGCGATGGCTTTGAACAGTGCTCGAAAACGAGAGGTGCTCAGCAGTCAGCGTTTTGAGCAGCTATTGGAGGAGACGCTCCAGAATTACCCAGACCGTGTTTACCGCGTAGCTGGAAGACGCGGCCGGGAAGGTTACGTTTCTTTCCGAAGGTAAGAATATGAGCGAGCCACGGAACAAGTCCACCATGTTCTTCCGTATTCTAACGGGAAAGGCCATCCCAGTAGCCTTATATGGGCAGCTACGGAGACCGCTGAAACGCATTTTTATTGTAACACCTTTTCTAGAGGATTACGAGTTCTTAGGCAGCTCTCCCCTTTCGAAGTTCCTGTCCAAACATGTGTCGGAAGGTGTCGGTATCACAATCCTAACCATGCCCCCCGAGGGAACCAACGGAACCACTAGGTCTTTTACCCGAAAGTACCAGCTACTGAACCAGCTTATGAGGCAAGGTATTGATGTCCGGCTCAACGCGAAGCTACACGCAAAGGTTTTCCTTTTCGATGAGTCAGAGATTACTAGGGCTACCATCCTAGGTTCGGCAAACCTGACTACAGCCGCGATGAACGAACGCCTCGAAATTGCTTTACTTACGTACAATCGGGAGCTATTCGGCGACGTGCTCAGCATTGTCTACAAGTTTTGTAACGATCTGTCAACCAAAACATTTATGAAATGGAAGTTGGAAAACGCGGTCAGAATTCGGTCAGTCGTGGGAGGTGAGTAAATGGAGAAAGCTTTGGAGTTGGCCAAACTCACAGCGCAGCCCTTCAGGCTGCTGCCAAGTGAGAGAGTTACCGTCTGGGCAGGTTACCGAGACATTCGGGAACGGCTTCTTGAAGTTGTCGAGTCCCCCCGTGCCGATGAGGTGGGCCTGTATGAATTTGTAATCCTTTATGGCTTTCTCGGATCTGGTAAGTCCCATGCACTGCGGTACCTCAAATACCTGATCACGGAGAAGGAGAAAGCTAAATATCGGTCCATTGTCGTTTACATAGAACAGCTAGCTGTGGCAGCCAGGACTGACTTTCCTGCTCTGTTCAGAGCGACTATGGCGCTTCTGCGAGAGGAACTGCCGCGGGTAGGTGAAGTAGTAGACACTTTCGTGGATGACCAAGTTGAGAAGGCTTGGGCAGCCCAGTCGGACGATGTGAGAAGGCGCATAAGAAAGCAGGACTTTCGAGAGCAAGAATTGCCCTCACTTTATTCGAAACTGTCGCCTCAGTTTCCACCACTCCCCAGGCTTCTAAGCGCTGCGCGTGCGGGTGATGACGGCGCTGTCGCAATCCTCACCCGGCAGAAACCCAAGGTTGATCCAAGCAAATATGGGCTCCTCGGCTTCATAGAAACACAGTTTGACACGGTTCGGTGCCTGGCGGCATTCATTAACCTTTGCACTACGCCTATAGAGGGTGTGCCTGACACCCCACTGTACAAGTGTTTTTACCTCTTCATAGATGAGGTTGAGAGGCTGCGAGAGATGCCCACGGCTGAAGTGAGAAGCATAAATGACGGATTCAGAGACCTACTGAACGCGTGCCCAGAGCGATTCTGCCTTTTACTGGGAGCGACGTCTGACGTAGCGGAGATAGAGGCGTGGACAGAGGACCATGTGAGAGCGAGGCTGACGCGTGACCCAATAGAGATACCGGAACTTGAACCAGAGCAAGCCGTGGAGTTCATCAAAGACATAATGCGGCAATATCGTCAACCGAGTGCGAGTGTACCAGATGCCTATCCGTTTGACGAAGATGCCTTGAGAGAGATTTCTCTCTCAGCGCCGAGGCGGACTGCACGCGAATTGTTCAGAAGATGCCACACGGTGTTACAAAAGGCCACCTTGTCAGGCCGTCTGGAGGCCAACGGTATCATCACGGTGGCGGACGTGAAAGAGTTTCTGGAGTAGAGAACTGGCAGAAGCTATGTTGAACACCGAGCGGAGCCCAGAATATCCCCATCTTTGCTTAAAAAGTTGGCCGTTCACAGTGGTCCCCCGGCGAAGCGATACGCCTATATGGGCGGGACGCAAGCATTTGCGACACCAAGTCGAGCAACTTATGAGTGATCTGGCTCGGCGGCGGCCGTCATCTCTCCATTTGATGTGGGCAGATTTTGGAGCTGGCAAGACCCACACCCTCTTCTATGCGAGTTTCTTGGCGGAACGTGAACGGATGTTACCTATCTATGTAGAGTGGCCGAAAAAGGCGACCAGTTTTGTGGACGTGTACCGAGGCATAGCGAGCAACTTCTCTAAGGTCTTCCTTTCAAAATTATTCTGGGCTTCGTGTGAACGCGGAAGCGTAGACGAGGTGCTCAGTTGGGCCAGCAGAGAGTTTGCCGACTTTGCGGCTGTTCTTGAGTGCCTCTATAGGGGAGAAAGTAGCCCGCTCATATATGAGTGGCTCCGGGCTGAGCCTGGGTTAGGTAGACGAGAGTTACGGGACATCAATGTGAGAAATCCCATCAGAACTAGCGATGACGCCATCAGAGCTCTAGTGATACTCGTTGGTTTGGTCGCTAGGTGCGGGGATTATCAAAGACTTGTCCTTATGCTTGACGAATTTCAGCGCATTGACCAGTTGCCTCCGCGGATACGAACTGACGTTAACTCTGGCATTCACACGCTAATTAACGCTTGCCCGGATGCGCTCTCCATCATCCTATCGTTCTCTTTTGGACGGCCAGACAACATTCGGTTCCTGCTGACAGAGGAAGTCAGAAGCAGAACAGACTTGGAGCAAATCCGCTTGCCTGAGCTTACTGAGACGGAAGCATTAGAGTTCTTGGTGGACTTGCTCCGATATTACAGATGGGGCACGCCGCCAAACGCCTTCTTCCCATTTACGGAAGAAGCCTGTAGGGCCGTTCTTAGCGTCATTGGCAAACGGACACCGAGAAATATCATGAAGCACTTTGACGTAGTGCTCCGAAGGGCAGACCGCGATGTGAGCGTCGGTGCTATTCAAGAGGTTGGTGCTCAATATGCCTTGGACATTCTCAAAGCGGTGCCTTTGCCTGAGGACAGTGAGACCTGAAGCAAGTACGCAAAGGTATGCAAGAGAAGCTTACAATGGGCGCAAACACGTACTCTTATGATTTCTCAAGGAGACCCGAGAATATTGAGCGTGTCGTCTTCCAGATCCTGCGAACTGACCCGGCTCAACTACCTGCCTGTATGCGTCGTCTTTTTTTTCGTTGCGATGACTGTGAACTTACGGATCCAACCACTTGCCTCATGGCTAGAGATCCAGACTTTGTCAGCTATCTTAAGTTCTTCATCGAGAACGAGCTCCACGTGCGTAACCTGATACGCCGGGTAATCAAGGAGCACGGCAGGCCGATGTATTGGGACATCATTGCTGCGATGGTAGAACATAGGTACCCACGGGTCTCAAAACGACTCGTTTACCTACTCCTGTCGGCTTACCCCGGTGACTTTGCTTCATTCGATGTCGGGGTATACGGATTGGCTGAGTGGAAAGACGAGCCAAGGCCAGATTGACTTAGAGGGATTAGACCGGATTGAGGGCCCGATCCCTTGCGGGCAGGCTAGGCATGAAGGGCGGTCCGCGGTGACTACCTGATTTGGCTTTCCTGCGAGCTGTTCGACTACGTACATCCGCGGAGCAAGGCCCGGGTAGCCCGGATTGAATGGACCTCCACTACGTTGAGGAGGATAGGGCTTGGCTAGGCCATGGTTCAGGCTGTAGAGCGGGACCTGGCATCCCGAGGTTATGACCGGATTGACCTGCTGGCGGTACCTGACAGTATTCCTTTCTGGAAACGCCTGGGCTATCAACCACTGGTCTTTGGTATAGTGAGTGAGGGCTTGGAGATGTTCAAGTTTCTCTAGGTCACCCGCCTCTTTTAGCCCCACCTAGCTTAAATTAGCCCCTTTTAGCCTCTTTCAGTCTACTTTACAATAACTAAGGCTCTAGGATGCGATTCTAGCCGACACGGGGCTTTGCCGAGTGGTATTCTATCTGCTGACCCCGCTTCGCCTAAGCCCTTAAAGGCTTGCCACCAATGATGGCGGTTTGGGGGCTGGTGCCAAGTCGCCGGCAGCGCTTCGCCCCGCTCTCGCCAAGTCACCCTGGTTGCCCAAGGTCACCTTTGTCGCCCCGGGTTACCTTTGTCCCACTATCCATAACTTCCCTTTATGTCTCTGAACCCGC
>Ga0315296_10002081_pt1 | contig 17227 bp, 13 predicted proteins | sample YL17G14_18_MG_FD_203921 | JGI IMG/M metagenome (GOLD analysis project Ga0315296, IMG submission 203921) | Sediment microbial communities from Yellowstone Lake, YNP, Wyoming, USA - YL17G14_18 | ecosystem: Environmental > Aquatic > Freshwater > Lake > Sediment | place: USA: Wyoming | collected... | reverse complement strand
CCATCGGCCATGCGCCAGCGCCGCGGGAAGGCGAAGTCGGGCGCCGGCCCGGTGGCCCATGCGAGGCGCGCGGGTTCGAGGCGTGCGAAGGCGGTGGCGACGGCCTGCTCGATAGCAGCGGTGAGGGCCTGAATGCACCTGTCGTCAGAACGGCTGCCGAGCGCATCGCAGACCGGGGGGCCGGTGTGGGCGTGGGTGGCGGCGAGCAGCAGATACTGGGGCTCGACAAGTGAAGAAAGGCGGGCGCGCAGCTCGGCGATGATGCGATTCTTGAGCGAGAGGACGTCGCAGGAAACGAGGGCGGCGCGGCGGCCCTGTGACTCCAAGGCGAGGGCGGAGACCGCGAGCTGATCGCGCGCATGGCTGGCGATGCGGCGCAGCCACTGGCCGGGGACTTCACCGCCCGGGGCGGGCGTGATGTCAAGTTCGCAGGCGCCGGCTTTCATTGGGGCTCACCCTCGATGGTCTTCATTCGGGCTCGCTCTCGATAGCAAGGACTGCATCCGGTTGGGACATTACCTTGATGACGGCGTCGGCAAAAGAGCGCATAAGGTCGGAGCCATTGGGCGGCCAGATGCCGTGGAGGTAGAGGTTGGTGGCGACGAAGGAATTGGTGACCGGGTAATCGGCCACATGATATTCGACGGGGCGGGCGTGAGGGCAATGCCAGGGGCAGCCTTTGCCATAGCCGACGCGCTTCTGAAAAACATCCTGGGCGGGCACTGCCATGCGCTGCCAGCGACCGACGGGCACGCCCTCAGCGCGCAGCGCAGCTTCCACCTTCTGTCGAAAGACGGGCGCCTCGACGCCGAGGCCCAACGGCTCAGGTGAGACATTGAGGACGTAAGTGTAGAAAACGCAGGTGCGGTCGGCGGGCACATACGGGGTCTCGATGCCGGGCACGCCGCGCAGGAGCCGGGTGAGCAGGTGACAGTTCTCGATGCGGCGGGCATTGTTTTCGTCGAGGCGGCGCAACTGGCTGCGGGCGAAGGCCTGGCCGAGGGTGTCGCCGCGATACATCCAGCCGAGGCCGTAGGCATTGTACTCCTGCTGGCGGCCCTCGCGGCCGGGGATGACCAGCTCGCCGAGATACTCCAGCAGGGCGGCGCGCTTGTGAATGAGCTCGTCGTTGGTGGTGAAGATTCCGCCGTGGCTGCCGGTGGTAAGGAGCTTTGAGGCCTGGAGGCTGAAGCCGGCGGCATCGCCGATGGCGCCGCAGAGGCGGCCCTGGTAGCGGGCGCCATGGGCCTGGGCGACGTCCTCGATGACGGCGAGGTTATGCTTGCGCGCCACCTCGAGGATGGGGTCCATATCGGCCGGCATGCCGTGGATGTGAACGGGCATGATAGCGCGGGTGCGGTCACTGATGCGCGCTTCGAGCTGGGCGGGATCCATGGTCCAGGTGCGCGGCTCGATGTCCACGAAAACCGGGATGGCGTTATGATGGAGCACCGCGGCGGCGGTGGCCCAGTAGGTGAAGGCGGGACAGATAACTTCGTCGCCGGGCTCGACGCCGACGCCGACGACACCCATGTGCAGGGCGGCGGTGCCGCTGTTGCAGGGGATGGCGTAAGCGACGCCCATGTAGCGCGCCCACTCCTCGGCCAAGGCCTTGAACTGGAGCTCGCGCTGCGCGCCCATGTCGCCGTCGCGCAGGACCTCAGCGACCGCGGCGCGATCCTGGTCGGTGACGTGCGGCCAGGGGCGGACCGCGCCCTGGGCAATCACCGGCTCGCCGCCGTGAATCGCGAGTTTGGAAACCCCGCCGCCAGAATGAACCGACATGTCTCCCTCCTTCGCCGCCGGCGCCTGCGTCACCTCCGCCCCGGAGAGCAGGACGGGGGCGGCCTGCGCGCGAATATTGGTCACATCGGGCGCGTCGAAGCTTGGGTGTGAAGGCGGTTTTCAGGGCAGCAGGGCGGTATCCTTCCGGCGACGCTCAGAGCTTGCCCCTTCGGCTTCCTCAGGGCAGGCTCTGAGCGAGGCGAAGGGGCAAGCCTTTGGCTCTCCTCCCTTGACTCCGTATGGAGGGATTTGCGACTCCAGGTCTCTGCGCATGGCATAGTTTCCGACGGGTGGTCATGGAACAAGATAGCGGGAAGCGCAACTGCACATGAAGACGGGTTACCGAGCGACCGCGGCGATGCTCCTGGTGCTCGCGGTATGCGGGGCGGCGGCGGGCCTCGACGAGTACGGCGGCTGGCCGGAAATATGGGGGCGCAAGACCGGGTTCTTCGGCCTGGAGAAGATTCGCGACCGGTGGTGGTTTGTGACTCCGGCGGGCAGCGCTTTCTTGTCGAAAGGGGTGGAGGTGGTCGCGCTGGAGCCGGGAGAGAACCCGATCGAGCGGCGGCGGCGGCTGAGCGGATGGGGGTTCAACACCCTGGGGCCGCAGTGCCCGGAGGAGCTGCGCGGCGAGGGCATGGCGTACACGGTGCTGCTCAACCTGAGCAAGCCGACAATGGAGGCGGGGGCCAATGTCGGAGGACGCAGCTTCCCCGAGGTCTTCGATCCGCGGTTCGAGCGCATTGCCGGCGAGATCGCGAGCAACGTCTGCTCCCTGCATGCCGACAACCCGTGGCTGCTCGGCTACTTCACCGATGACGCGCTGGAATGGCGCGCCGATGGCCCGGGTGACCTCGCCGACGCCTTCTTTGCGCTGCCTGGCGACGCGCCAGGCAAGCGAGCGCTGGTGGCGGAGATCAGGCGGCTGTATGACGACAAGCTGGAGGGCTTCAACAGCGCCTGGGGGTTGTCGCTCGAGTCGTTCGACCAACTACTGGAGATGCGCGAGCTGAAACCGGGCGCGCGGTTTCAGGGCTACGCGGTGAGCCGCGACCGCGCGGCGCTGATGAGCCTCATCGCGGGGCGCTATTTCGCGGTCGCGAGCGAGGCGATTCGCTCGCATGATCCACATCACCTGGTGCTTGGCTGTCGGTTTGCGCGACCTCCGGGAGCGGAGGTGCTAGCGGCGATGGGCAATCGAATGGACGTGGTGTCCATCGCTGGGGGGCCAGCTCTGACGCCGGAGGTGATGACTCAGATGTGTAGTGATTCGGGGCTGCCGCTGCTGGTGGCTCCGCTGGGGGCGACTACCCCAGGCAGCGACCAACCTGGGCCCGGCGCCGGCTCCCAGGGAGGCGCGGATGGAACCGGCGCGCCGGCTGGCGCCGGCGGGGGGCGAGCCGGGGAGAAAACCTCATCCAATGTGGAAGCTGAGGCTGAGGCGGAGGCGACGGCCTACCAGTCGCGGATCCAGGAGCTGGCGAAGCAAGCGTTTGTGGTCGGCTATTCGTGGCCGGGTCACTTTGATGACAGGGCGGGCGCTGGTGGCGAAGCAGTGATCGGCGCTGGCGGCCAGGAGGAGGCGCCGCTGGTGAGGGGCATCAGGGAGACCAATGAACGTCTCTACATGCAGGCGTCATGGGCGCGGTTGAAGCCGACGCTGTTCGACGTGGTTAAGCGCTACGAGCTGCGGCGGGCGGCCGCGCCCGGGGTCAGTGTTGACGGTGATTTGAAGGACTGGGCGTCAGCGATGCCCATGGAGCTGCGGCCATCGGCATACGAGAAGCCGGGCGCGGGCATCGAGGGCACGGCGTATCTGATGTGGGATGCGGGGGCGGTGTATTTCGCGGGGCGGCTCTACGACCCATCGGTGGAGGCGTCCACCGTGACCTCCTACGTGGGGGCGGATTGGATCGAGCTGGGCGTTGCCATGTATTCGTTCAGGGTCACGCTGCTGCCCGGCTATCAGACGGTGACGGACCGCAAAGGCCGGAGCAAGCCTGCGGAGCTTGTGATCGGGCGGGTTTACGCGCGGCCGGAGACGGGGGCCAAGGAGGACTCGCGCCGCATCGCCGGCTACACCTTCGAGGGCAGCGTGAAAGTAGGGGGGCCGATTCCGGAGGGGTTGGTGTCGCGCTTCGGCCTGGCGCTGCACCACTACACCCGGGGCGGGCGCGAGGCGCGGCTGAGCTTCCCGTACTACTGGTCGCCGACGAACCCGGCGAGCGCGGCGGATATCATCATTGCGGGACGGGCGCCGGAGTAGTCGGCAGCGCACAGGACTTGTGCCGCGATCCGGAGAATCCCCTCACCGATTCGGAGATTCAAGGGCAGGGCAGACTGATTTCGCCCGCAGCCAGAGCGACTTGAGGCGGCCCTTTAGGAGGTCGCCGTAAGGGGGAGGGACCAATGCCGACATGCCCAGAGTGCGGATATGTCCTGGAAGCGGATGAAACCACATGCCCGCAATGCGGTTCTCCGGCAAAAGGGCGGCCGGCGCAAGCTCAAGGCCAAAACGATGAACAGGCGAGCCGCCCCGCGCAGCGCCCCCGACCCCGGACGCGCACGGAGCTGATCGGAGCCAGCGCGTTCGCAATCATCGCCATCGGGGTCTTGGTGTTCATGTTGACGCATACGCGCTTCGGGCCGCGCGGACCGGCGGGGACCTCGGTTGCCGCTTCTACCAGCCGCGCGCAGCCGCCGACTCCCACCGGCGCCGAGCCGGCGGTGGGAGCAATGGCGGCGGAGGGATCCGCTGCCCCCATGGCCTCTGCCGGTGCGCTGCCGCCGTCGGTGATCACGCCTGGTGCTGGTGGTTACGAGCAGCCCGAGGCTGAGCCAGCGCAAGGCGCGGAAGGAGAACCGGCGCCGGCCCCCGAGCAACCGGGTGCGGGGCAGGCAGGGAACGAATTGACTCTTCCCGGCTGGATCGTGAGGCCGGGCGGCTTAGTCGAGGGCTCGCCGCCCGAGACGGAGGCATCAGGCACCGGCGCTGCGGAGGAGTCTAGCGAACCCCAGCCAGAAACGGCACCGCCAGAGCAGCCGGAGGGCATCAGCCGGTTGCTGCGCTACTGTCCGTTCGACCTGCGCCCGGGAATGGAGATCGGGCTCAGGCCCGGCATGCAGCCGGCGGAGATCTCATTTCAAGGCGCGAAGCCCGGACCAGGGGGCGAGGAATCGCTAACCGGGGGCATAATCTGCGCCAACTGGACCGTGCGCGGCACAGGGGGAGGCGCGCTGCGATTGGGGGTCGGGCAAGCGACCGGTCCGTCCGGCGGGCACTTGTGGGTAGATCAGCCCTTTGAGGTGCTGCAAAACGGCCGGTTGGTAGGGAGTTTCGGGAATACCGACGAATACTGGCAGGCGCTGCGGGGAGGGGAGGGGTAGCGCCGACGGCTCAACCGTGGGTCGAAGTCGGCAGGCGGCAGGCGGGGCTTGCCCCTTGGCGCTGCTCAGGGTGAACTGCATCGAACGGCGCGCGCTGCCATGTCGCTGAAGGGCCGGTCATCGGGGAGAAGCGGAAATCAACGCTGCGCATTGACACTCCGTTTTGTTTGACAGTGGCGGGGTGTTTTGTTATACTCGCGGACGTGGTAGGCCGGCGCCGCAGGGGGCGGCGAACCAGACTTGCCGGCCGACAGAGGTGAGAGCACAATCGACAGAAGAGACCTTCGGGTCAACGAAGCGATCCGCGTTGCGCAGGTGCGGCTCGTGGATGAGAGCGGGGTGCAGGCCGGCATCGTTGCGACGCGCGAAGCGTTGCAGATGGCGATGGCGAAGGGGTTGGACTTGATCGAGGTGGCGCCGAACGCCAGCCCGCCGGTCTGCCGCATCATGGATTACGGGAAATACAAGTACGCGCGGGCGAAGCGCGACCGGGAATCGCGCAAGAAACAAAAGACGGTGGAGATGCGCGCGATTCGCATCCGGCCGCGCATTGATGATCATGACTTCCAGGTCAAGCTCAAGCTCTTGCGGCGGCTGCTGGGGGAGGGCGACAAGGTCAAGATCAACCTGCTGTTTCGCAGCCGCGAGATGACGCATCCGGAGTTCGGGCAGCGGGTGCTGGCGAAGCTGGCGGAAGGCGCGAGCGATGTCGGGCAAGTGGAGCGCGCGCCGGGGCTGGAGGGGCGGATGCTGACCATGATCATCGCGCCCAAGAGCGAGAAGGCCGAGTAGGGCAAGCGGTCCGAGGTCCGAGGTACGGGGTCCGAGGCACGGGGGTCGCAGCCTGCGGTGGAACGCGTTCGGACTGCGAACCACGAACTTCGGACTTCGACTATTATAGGAGATCGGTTCGATGCCTAAGTTGCGCACTCATAAGTCGGCGGCGAAGCGCTTCAGGTTCACCGCCACCGGGAAGGTGATGGCCCGGAGCCCGCACAAGAGCCACCTCCTCACGCGCAAGAGCGCGGCGCGCAAGCGGCGGTTGCAGCGACCGCACCAGGTGACGGGGGGCGACGCGAATCGCGTGGAACGCATGTTGCCGTACGGGGGCAAGTGAGCAAAACGTGCGGTCTTTAGCGGACGGCGCCACGTTCACTTGAAAACGCGGCGCTACGTGCCCGATTCGCTGGGCGCGCGAACGGCCCCGGTCCGAGGGTAAGGCGCAGCATCAGGAGAACATCATGCCTCGAGTGAAAAAAGGCGTTGCCGCACACAAGCGCCATAAGAAGATCAGGGCGCAAGCGAAGGGATACTGGGGGGCGCGCCATCGCTGGATCCGGCTGGCGAAGGAAACGCGGATGCGCGCCCTGGCTTACGCCTACCGCGACCGGCGACAGCGCAAGCGGGATTTCCGGCGGCTGTGGGTGGCGCGCATCAACGCCGCGGCGCGCAGCCACGGGATGACGTACAGCCGGCTGGCGGAGGGGCTGCGCAAGGCCGGGGTCGAGATTGATCGCAAGATGCTGGCCGACCTGGCGGTGCGCGACGCGGTGGCGTTCGGCAAGCTGGTCAAGCTCGCGGGCGCGCATACTTCGCCCACCGGGGCGCCACCGACGGCGAGCTGAGAGCTTGGTTGGGAGTCTAACGCCGCGACGGGCATCCGGCGCCCCAGGCACGGGCCGGTGTAATGGCATGGCGGTCCGTCGGGCGGCGGTGGTGGAAGCAAGGGGAGCCAGGTTAAGAGCTATGCGCAGCCACCTGTTGGTGGCTGCGCGCTTCACATGGGACCCGCAGTCTTCTGCGGAACAGCTTCTCGCGCTGCGGTGGCTTGCTTCAAGCGGGCGCGAAGAGCGCCGAGCGCAGCGGCAATGACAGGGCCACGCGCCGCGAAGCCCGAAACTGAGGCCGAGGGCTTTACCCCTGCTTCTTCTCGGACTCGGCGGGCGATACTGGCGGCGGGGGCGGTGTGGCCTCGACCTCGGCGGCAAGGCGTCGTTCCTCAGCCGCGCTGCGAATCTCGCTGATGCCGAAGGCAAGCATCCCCAGGCCAACGATTACAAAGCCCAAGGCGATCATGGCCTCGATGGCGATGAGCACCGCCTGCCGCCACGCCACAATAAGCAAGATCCCGACGACGATGAAGATCAAGCCGATCAAGATGATGAGCGCCTTTCCCATGGTAAGCTGCCCTCCCTTCGCTTGCTGGCGCATCATTCACGAGCCAATGGTGAACGCCCACTGCACAGCCAAGGTCGTGAATCATGCCTCAGTCAGATCAACTTAGCCGCCTCGCATTTCTGCCCGTGTGCGCCGAATCCTCTTGCCGGGCAAGCGCTTTTGTCATGTTGTTATGATATACTCGCCGGCGAAAGCCGGGGCGCAGGCGAGGGCCCTTTCCACGGGGGTCGCGGCAAACGCCCGCGCTCCAGGCTATTGCAGGGTCGGAAAGCAGCGCGCCCGCGCAGCCAGCGCAAGGTTGGCGAATGTGAGCAAGATCTGGAAACTGCATACCATTGCCGAGGCCTGGGGAGAGCTGGAGCGGCATTTGGCGCCCGCATCTCTGGCGGTTGAGGAGGTGAATCTGGCGGAGGCGCTCGGGCGGGTAACGGCGCAGCCGGTGTTGAGCCCAGAGCCGCTGCCGCCGTTTGCGCGCTCCACGGTGGACGGCTATGCGGTGCGCGCCGCCGATACCCACGGGGCGAGCGAGAGCGCACCGGCGTATCTGAAAATGGTGGGCGAGGTGCGCATGGGCGAAGCGCCGCAGCCGGCGCTAGGTGAAGGCGAAGTGATGTGGATACCCACCGGGGGGATGCTGCCGCAGGGCGCTGATGCGGCGGTGATGGTGGAGTACACGCGCAAGTGGGATATGGCTGAGATCGAGGTGCGGCGCGCCGCGGCGGCGGGCGAGAATGTGATCGGTGTCGGGGAGGATGTGGCGCTGGGCGGGGAGCTGATTCCCGCCGGGCGGGCGCTGCGGCCGGCTGAGATCGGGGCGCTGGCGGGGCTGGGGATACTTCGGGTCGCGGTGCGGCGGCGGCCGCTGGTAGCGGTGCTCTCGACGGGCAACGAAATCGTGCCCGCCGATGGGCAGCCTGGGGGAGGGCAGATTCGCGATCTCAACTCCTGGAGCCTCGCGGCCTCGGTGAAGCGAGCCGGGGGCGAGCCTTTGCGGTTGGGCATCGTGCGCGACGTCTTGGAGGAGCTGACCACGGCGCTGCGGGACGCGCTTGCGCGCGCGGATATCGTCTGCGTGTCCGGCGGGAGCTCGGTTGGAGCCGAGGACCTGGCGCCCCAGGCCATCGCGAGCCTGGGCGCGCCGGGAATACTGACGCGAGGGCTGAACATCCGGCCGGGGAAGCCGACAATCATCGCGGTCGCCGAGGGCAAACCGGTCTTCGGCCTGCCCGGGCACCCGGTGTCGGGGCTGATGGTATTCGGTCTGGTGGTCGAACCGACGATGCGGCGGATGCTGGGCCAGCCGCCGGCGCCGCCGTGCACGATACGAGCGCTTCTGGGTCGGGACTTGGGGTCCAGCCCCGGCCGCTCTGATTACTTCCGTGTGCGGCTGGAGCGGCGGGGGCAGGAGTGGCATGCGATGCCGGTGCTCGGCAAGTCGGCGATGATTTCGACCCTGGTGAGCGCGGACGGTATTCTTCATCTCCCGCCGGAAACAGAAGTGCTGCGCGCGGGGGAGGAAGTGGAGATCGCCCTGCTGGAGGGAGGTGACCGCGGTGGCGCGTAAACCGCAGCGCAGCATCCTCTCCCTGGCGCAAGCGCACGAGCGGTGGCGGCGGGCGCTGGACGGCGCCGGCGTGGGCCGGGTGTCCGCTGAGACCGTGAGCGTCATGCAGGCCCAGGGGCGCATCACCGCCGCGGGGGTGCGGGCGCTGCGCTCGTCGCCTCATTACCATGCCGCCGCGATGGACGGCATCGCGGTCACCGCCGCAGCCACTGTGGGAGCAAGTGAAGCATCGCCCAAGCGCCTGCGGCTCCCCGATGAAGCTGAGTATATCAACACCGGCGACGCCCTGCCCGAGGGGCGCGACGTGGTGATAAAGATTGAAGATATTGCAGTGCTGAACAACGAAGTGGAAATAACGGCGGCGGTCACGCCCTGGGACAACACGCGGCCGGCGGGCGAAGATGTAGTGGCGACGGAGATAATCCTGCCCGAGGCGCATATGATAAGGCCGGTGGATGTGGCGGCGCTCATCGCGGGCGCAGTGATGGAGGCGCCGGTGCTGCGCAAGCCGCGGGTGGCCGTCATTCCGACAGGCGGCGAGGTGGTGGCGCCGGGCGCGGAGGCGGCCGCCGGGCAGATCGTGGATTTCGACTCATATCTGCTTGGGGGGCTGCTGGCGGAGCGCGGATGCGAGGCGGTGCGCTGGGACATTGTGCCCGATGATCTCGAGGCGCTGCGGCGAGCGATCAGGGAAGCGGCGCGGGGATGTGATGCGGTGATGATGATCGCGGGCGCATCAGCGGGGAGCCGCGACTATACCGCGCCGGCGCTGTTGGGGCTGGGCGAGGTGGTGGTGCATGGGGTGGCGATACGGCCAGGCAAACCGGTGATCCTGGGGCTGGTGAATGCGGTGCCCTTCATTGGGGTTCCGGGTTACCCGGTGTCGGCGATGATCTGTTTCGATCAATTCGTGGAGCCGCTGATCGCGCGCTGGCTGGGGCAGCCGCAGCCACCGGTGCAAACCTGCATGGTGGTCATGTCGCGGGACGTGCCGTCGGCGGCGGGCAGCGAGGAGTTCGTGCGGGTGCGGCTCGGAGTAGTGAGCGACCGCGTGATAGCGGTGCCCCTGGGCCGGGGCGCCGGGTTAATCACATCGCTGGTGCGGGCAGATGGCATGGTGCGCATCCCCGCGGCAAGTGAAGGCATAGCAGAGGGCGAGGAGGTCGAATGCGAGCTGACCGGCTGCCAGTTCGTGCCCATCAACACGGCGCTGATCACGGGCAGCCATGACTTGAGCCTGGATGCGCTCGACAGCCTGCTGCGGCGCATGGAGCCTGGGATGCTCGTGGCCTCGACTCATGTGGGCAGCCAGGCGGGGCTGAAAGCGCTGCAAGGCGGGTACTGCCACGCCGCGGGGACCCACCTGCTCGACCCGGAGACTGGCGATTACAATGTCGCTTATGTGCGCCGGCTGTTTGAACCGGGCCAGGTCAGCCTGGTCACCGTGGCGCAGCGCCAGCAGGGGCTGATCGTGGCGCCGGGCAATCCACTGGGCCTGGCGGGGTGGGCCGACCTGGCGCGGCCGGGATTGCGTTTCATCAACCGCCAGCGCGGCGCGGGGACACGGGTGCTTCTGGACTACGAGCTGCGGCGGGCCGGCGTGGACGCGGCCGCCATTGAAGGTTACAAACGAGAGGTTTATACACATCTTGCGGTCGCCGCCGCCGTGCAATCGGGAGCGGCTGACGCGGGGGCGGGCATCGCCGCGGCGGCGCGGGCGCTGGGGCTGGATTTCGTGCCGCTGGCGATGGAGCGCTACGAGCTGGCGACGCCGGCTGCGGCGCTGGAAGAACCGCCCATGGGGTCGGTTATCAAGGTGCTGCGGACGCGGGATTTTGAGCAAGCGCTTGCCGCAATGGGCGGCTACGATGTGAGCGAGACGGGCAGCGTGCGTCCAGCATGAAGCGACGCGCGTGGAGCAGCGCCGCTGGGGTTGTATGGCCCGGCGAGGCGCCTGGCCCACCGCGCAGAGCGCGGGCGGCGCGCGCGGCGTGAAGGCAGAGCAGGAGGGTGATGATGACAGTGGTTGGGTTGCCGGTATGGAAAGTGATCGCCCTGGTGGGGCTGGGCGGACTTGCGGGGGCCTCGAGCGGGCTGCTGGGCATCGGCGGAGGGATCATCATGGTGCCAGTGCTGGTGGTGGCGTTCGCGTACACGCAGCAGATGGCGCAAGGGACGGCGCTGGCGGTGATGATCCCGACGGCGCTGATGGGCGCCTGCACTTACGCGAGCGCGCACAAAGTGAGCTGGGCGGCGGCGCTGGTGATGGTCGTGGGCGCGGTGGTCGGGGCGCGCTATGGCGCAGAGCTGGCGTTAGCTTTGCCGCGCGACGTGCTGCGGACGTTATTCGCGCTGCTGCTGGTGGGGGTTGCGGTGCGCATGATGCCGCGCGGGACGAGTGCGGAGATGGGCCTGCTGGGGGCAGTGCTGGTCACCGCCGCCCTAGTGCGGCTGTTCGTGCTGCGGTAACCGAATGGAGCACGGGCGCCTCGCCCGTGTCCCCGAGATTCCCCGGCCGGGGGCGGCCGGGCTCCATCCCGTGGAGCACGGGCGCCCTCGCCTGTGTCCGAATGATTTCCCCGCCTCATCGGCGTTTATCGGCGTTCATCGGCGGCTAATGTTCATCCGCATCTTCCGCGGCCAGGATGTCCTCCTCGCCGCCGCGCACAACGGTCTGCCCTGGCTGCACGATCAGGAACTCCGCTTCATCCCACTCGCCGTTGAGCAGCTTGCGGATCAGGCGCAGGTCGCCGGGCAGATCCTGGAAGTCCCACTGGCGCTCGGCGGCGATGCGCATGGTCTCGGCGCGCAGCGCCGCGTGCGGGCCGAGCTTGAGGTCAATGAAGGCGGCGCGCGAGTACTTCTTGATCCACGCCCGCTGCACCTCCAGGAGATACGCGGCATTGTCCTCGCCGTATTTCTCGACCATCTCCTGGTAGGACATCTGGAGGCCCTCGCCCTCCTCGCGGGTGCGCGGCACGCCGCCGCCGGCGCGCTCGATCCAACCGGAGGTGTACCAGTAGGTGCCTGGCTGATCGTGAAAATGGCGATAGTAGATGTCCTTGGAGCCAAGGAAGAACGTAATGCAGTCGTGGGCGCGCGGGATGACCAGCGGCGCCTGGCGCGCCTTGAGGCCGAGGATGCCGTTGCTGCACAGGCCGTAGCCGAGGACGATGGCGTCGTGCTTACTAGGCTCGGCGGCATCTATGTGCTGCTGCACCTGCTCGCGCAGGGTCTCGGGGTTATCGTGCAGGCCGCGGATCAGGAAGTCGAGATCAACGATGTGCGGCGAGTGCGCCGCACACAGGCAGATCTCCCGAAACATGACTTCACAGGCAATGACTTTGATGCGCATGGGGAGCACTCAACCACAGAGGTCACAGAGAACACAGAGATGATTCTCTTTCTGTCACTTGTACCCATACTCTCTGTATTCTCCGTGGCTAGTCCACCTTAATTTGACTTCCATGCCGTCGGCGGCTATCCTTGTATCCAGTCGCGTTGCTAGTGCGCGCGACCCCGAGGTGACCTGCCATGAGCAAGCGAGCGCAGGACAAGCTGACCCCCATACGCCTGATCGAGGACCAGCCGGTCGAGGACCTCGACCACGACTACCTTGGCCTGAGGCCGTGGGCGACCATGATCGCAAGCGCGGCCGTCGGCACGCCCGGGCCCTTCGCCATCGGCGTGCATGGTGAATGGGGCTACGGCAAGACCACTCTGCTGCGGCTGGCCAAGGCGCTCATCGAACGCCATGATAAGAATGCCGTCGCCGTATGGTTCAACGCATGGCAGTATGAGCGCGAGGCCCACCCTTTGTTCCCCCTGATCGCGGCCATCGCGGATGAGATCGAACGGAAGTCGCGCATTGCCGACAAGATGCAGGCGGGACTCGCCAAGGTTGGCCTCTCGCTTCGCGCCCTGGCCCGAGGCATGAAGTTCAAGGCGGAGGTTGGCATGCCGCTCTTGGGCACAGTGGGCGCAGAGTTCGATGCCGATAAAGCTCTTGAGGCCGAAGAACTGCTGGGCAAGCAGACGAATCCCTTGCAGGGCGAGATGCTCTATCACTCCGCGTTCCGCACCCTCGAAAAGGAAGCGCGAGCGGACGGGAAGGGTGAAAGACCGAAGATCGTCGTGTTCGTGGATGACCTCGACCGCTGCCAGCCGGAAAAGGCCGTTTCCCTGCTCGAAAGCATCAAGCTCATCCTGTCGCAGCCCGGTTTCATATTCGTCATCGCCGTGGACCGGGGCGTGATCGAGAACTACCTGGAGAAACGCTACGTCGAGCAGTGCGGTGAGCAAACCAGCGGTCGGGGCCGGCTGTACATGGACAAGATCGTCCAGCTTCCGATCTACATCCCCAGCCACCGCTCCAGGTTTCCTCGCTTTGTCGAGAGCATAATAACCGATCTGAGCAAACACCACGGCGAGAGCGAGGCTATTGTGGCGCTCAGGAACACGCAGCAAGTGCTGGCGACGGGCGCGGCCACGAATCCGAGAAGCCTGATCCGGTTGGTCAACAACTTTCTGCTTGACTGCATGCTGTGGCCCCTGATCGAGCATGACCCCGAATACCAGGAGCTAACGGATGTCATCGCCTGCGCGCTGGCCTTCGACCGGATACTCCAGCACGAGCTTGGCGACCTCTACATCCACTTGGTGAAGAGCCAGGAGTTGTGCGGCGCGATTCTGGAGAACGGATTGGATGGCGTCCGCAAATACATCGGGCCGGCGGAGCGCGAGGAGGAGATGGCGGCAGCGCGTCCCCGCAGGCCCACTCCGGGCGGCGCGCTGTCATCAGTCGCTCGCGCGCTTGAGGCCCGGCCCGAGCTGATTAGCGCTCTTCAGGAGCACGGGAGCGAGTGGCTGGCAAATCCAGATTTGCGGCGCGTGGTGCACGAGTTCGCTCAGACGGAGCGCGTTGAGGCCCGGGCAACGAGCTTCCCGGAGCCGCTAGCGCAGGCCATCAGGGAAGCGCTGAAGTTGGGGCCGGATGAGCCGGTTCCGGCCAACCGCCTGGGCGAAGTCACTGGAGTGAACCTGTCTGGATCCCGGGTGGCCGATGCGGATCTCGAACACCTAAAAGAGCTGTCACAACTGCAAGCGCTTGCACTCAACGGCACCGGGATCACGGACGCCGGGCTGGCGCACTTGAGGGGACTGTCACAACTGCGAGGGATCTATCTGCCGGGCACTCGGATCACTGGCGCCGGGCTGGCGCACCTAAAAGGGCTGTCACAACTGGAATTGCTTGATCTCAGCGCTACCCGGGTCACCGACGCCGCGCTGGCACACCTAAAAGGGCTGTCACGACTGCGAGAGGTTTATCTCGGCGCCACCAGGGTCACCGACGCCGGGCTGGCGCACCTGAAGGTGCTGTCACAACTGCAAGCGCTTGAACTCAGCGGCGCCGGGATCAGTGACGTCGGGCTGGAGCACCTGGAGGGGCTGTCGCAACTGCGAGAGCTTTATCTCGGCGGCACCGGGATCACTGACGCCGGGCTGGCGCACCTGGAGGGGCTGTCGCAACTGCGAGTGCTTCATCTCGGCCACACCGGGATCACCGACGCTGGGCTGGCGCACCTGGAGGGGCTGTCACAACTGGAAGTGCTTGATCTCCGCGACACCGGGATCACGGACGCCGGGCTGGCGGACCTGAAGGCGAAACGCCCTGACATGACCATTGCCCGATGAGACAGCGGCCATCGCCGGCTGAGCACCAGTCGCCCCAGCGGGCGGGATGAATCCCGCCCCTCCAGTCTGCGAAATCTGCGTAATGGCTAGGCCCGATCAATCGGGCCGCCATGGCGGCCTATGGCCTAGCCATCTGCGGATAACCCTCCGTTATGCCTTTGTTTCCACTTCGGCGGCCAGGCGCTGGATGAACTCGGCGAGTGGCTGCGGGCCGAGGTCCCCCGCGCTGCGGCTGCGCACGGAGACCTGATTCGACTCCTGCTCGCGGTCGCCAATGACGAGCATATAGGGCACCTTCTGCACCTGCGCCTCGCGGATCTTGAAGCGCACGCTCTCATTGCGATCATCGAGATGGGACCTGAAGCCGGCGGCGACGAGCGCGTCGTTCACCTGGCGGGCGTAGTCGTGATGGCGCTCGGCGATGGGCAGCACCGCGACCTGCACCGGCGCCAGCCAGGCGGGAAACGCACCGCCGGTATGCTCGACCAGCATGCCGAAGAACCGCTCGATGGAGCCCAGCAGCGCCCGGTGCACCATGAGCGGGGTATGTGGTTGACCATCAGGCCCGATGTACTCCATGTTAAAGCGGCTGGTGAGGTTGAAGTCGAACTGGATGGTGGGCCCTTGCTTTAGCCGTCCCATTGCGTCCCGCAACTTGATGTCAATCTTGGGCCCGTAGAAGACCGCTTCGCCAGGGGCGCGCTTGTACGCCACGCCCCTGCTCTCCAGCGCGCCAGCAAGCGAGCGCTCGGCGAGCGTCCATTCCTCATCCGAGCCCATGTATTTCTGGTGGTCCGCCTCCCCCCTCACGCTCAGGTCCACCTCCAGGTCCTCGAGCCCGAAAGCGCGCATCATCATCAGTGCGAAATCTAGCACCGCTTTGACCTCATCGCCGATCTGGTCGGGGGTGCAAATGATGTGGGCATCATCCTGGGTGAACCCGCGCACGCGCAGCAGGCCGTGCAAGACCCCGGAGCGCTCGTAGCGATAGACGGTGCCGAGCTCGGCGTAGCGAATCGGCAAATCGCGGTAGCTGCGCAGTTGGCTCTTGTAAATGAGGACGTGGAAGGGGCAGTTCATCGGCTTCAGGCGATACTCTTCCTCCTCGATCATCAAGGGCCCGTACATGGCTTCCTTGTAGAAGCTGAGGTGGCCGCTGGTCTCCCACAAATGGGCGCGCGCGATATGGGGGCTGAAGACGAGGTGGTAGCCGCGCTTGAGGTGCTCCTGGCGCCAGAACTCCTCGATGAGGTAACGCACCAGCGCGCCCTTGGGGTGCCAGAGGACGAGGCCGCCGCCGAGCTCCTCGGGCAGGGAGAAGAGATCAAGCTCGCGGCCGAGGCGGCGATGGTCGCGCAGGGCGGCCTGCTCGCGCAGGCGCAGGAATTCGTCGAGCTCTTGCTGGGTGGGGAAGCTGGTGCCGTAGATGCGCTGGAGCATGGGGCGGCGCTCGTCACCGCGCCAGTAGGCGCCGGCGACGCTGAGCAGCTTGAAGGCGCCGACGCGGCCGGCGCTGGGCAGGTGCGGCCCGCGGCACAGATCCACGAAATCGCCGTCGCGGTACAGCGAGACGCGCTGGTCGGGAATCTCGTTGAGCAGCTCGACTTTATAATCCTCGCCGCGCTGTCTGAAGAACTCGATGGCGGCGCCGCGATCCAGCTCCTGGCGCTCGAAGGGCGCATCCTCGGCGATGATGCGGCGCATTTCGGCCTCGATGCGCTCCAGCTCTTCGGGGCCGAATCGCTGGGGCGAGTCGAAATCGTAGTAGAAACCCTCCTCGATGGCAGGGCCGATGGCGAGCCTGGTCTTGGGGAAGAGCCGCTTGACCGCGTCGGCCATGACGTGGCTGGCGCTGTGGCGGTGGACCTCGCGGCCCTGCTCGTCATCGAAGGTGAGGATCTCGATGCGGTCGCAATCGGGCAATGGCGAGGTGAGGTCGAGCAGATGGGTGTCGGCCTTGGCAGCGAGGGCGCGGCGGGCCAGTCCCTCGTCGCGGGCGCGCAGCCATTCGAGGATGGTCTTGCGCCCGACCTCCTCCTGATCAACTTGCATGATGGCGCTCATAGTGGTCTCCCGCGGTACGAGATATTGCCCCGGCCGAGGGCGGCCAGGCTCCACGGAGCATAGGCGCCCTCGCCTGTGCTCCTCTTCGCCAATGAAAATGCCCCCCGTGTCTCGTGCTTCGTAGCGAAGTAGCCGTTTTCGCTACTTCGCAGAGTAGCACCGGGAGGCTGGTTCACGCAGCGCGCGCTCGTGCTTCGTAGCGAGGCGGCTTCGCCCCTTCGCAGAGTAGCAGCGGCGGGATGGCTGCGCGCTACATGGGCGTCGTGATGATGATAATGGCTGACATGGTATTGGTGGTGGGCGGTGTAGGACTCGCACCTACGACCTTCTGCGTGTCAAGCAGATGTTCTACTCCTGAACTAACCGCCCGCCGTGCCCGAGGGTGATTATAGCCTGATGGGCAACCCTTGTAAAGGTCAGCGCGATGGGGGTGTGTTCGTTTTCAGTGGGTGTGGGACGGAGCCGCGCGCTCGAACCGGGCGCGGCTTCGCTGAAGCCGCGAATCGCGGGGTCAGCCTGCCCGCCATAGCCGTCGCGGCGACGGCGGGGCGACCC
>Ga0315296_10002079_pt1 | contig 17228 bp, 17 predicted proteins | sample YL17G14_18_MG_FD_203921 | JGI IMG/M metagenome (GOLD analysis project Ga0315296, IMG submission 203921) | Sediment microbial communities from Yellowstone Lake, YNP, Wyoming, USA - YL17G14_18 | ecosystem: Environmental > Aquatic > Freshwater > Lake > Sediment | place: USA: Wyoming | collected... | reverse complement strand
TTTTTATCGGATTAAAGGAAAACCCTTGATTTTTTATACAATTGAGGCTTTTGAAAAACATCCCCAGGTTGATGGAATAATTTTATTAGCGAAGGCATCGAATTCCAAGAAGTTTTTTAGCTTAATTAAAAAATATGGGTTTAAAAAAATTAAATTAGTCGCAAAAGGGGGAAAAAAGCGGCAAGATTCAGCCTTTAATGGATTAAAAGCGGCTGAAAAATTAGGGGCAAAATCTGGAGATTTAATTCTATTTCATAATGGTGCAAATCCCTTGGTTTCTCAAAATGAAATCACTGATGTAATTCGGGCAGCAAAAAAATATAAGGTTGCTTTAGTTGCTCAGCCAACGAGAGACACGATAAAAAAAAGAGATAAAAATGGATTTGTGGTTAGAACCATCGGACGAGAAAAGATTTTTTTAGCTCAAACTCCTCAAGTAATAGAATATACATTGGCTAAAAGGGCTTTTGAGGAGGCGTTTGCTGAAAAGTTTTATGGAACAGATGATGTTTCTTTAGTAGAAAAGTTAGGAATAAAACCAAAAATTATCCCAGCTAGTTCCAAAAATATAAAGGTAACTTATCCTGAAGATTTAAAGTTTGTAGAGAGTCAATTATGAAAGTCATTTTTGCAAAACATATTGGTTTCTGCTCTGGAGTGAAAAGGGCAATCACTATTGCTGAAAAATCATTAGAGGAGGATCCGAAGCCAATTCAATTTTTAGGCCCATTGGTTCATAATGAAAAAATAATTGAAAAATTAAAGAAGCAAGGGGGAAAATTTATTTCTAATTTAAAAGAAATTAGCTCTGGAACATTAATTCTCAGAGCTCACGGAGAAATTCTTGATTCAACGAAAATTGGAAAAAAAGTATTAATTAGAGACACCACTTGTCCATTAGTAAAAAGAGTTCAAAGGACAGCTAATTTTCTTTTTAAACAGGGTTATCAGGTGATAATTATTGGCGATAAAAATCATCCGGAAACAAAAGGAATAAAAGAATGCGTCAAGAATCGAGCAATTATTATTGAAAATGGTTTTCAAGCTAAAAATCTTCCAAAATTGAAGAAAATAGGAGTGGTTTCTCAAACCACTCAAAATTTAAATAAAGTTAATCAAATTTTAAAAATTTTAAAAAATAAAGTTAAGGAATTTAAATTGGTGAATACCATCTGTCCTGAAGTAATATTTCGCCAAAAGGAGTTGTCTGAAATTTTAAAAAAAGCTGATGGAACTTTAGTGATTGGCTCTCTTACATCAGCCAATACTCGACGTTTAGTAGAAATTGCAAAAAAATCTAAAAAACCAGCCTGGTGGATAAATTCTTTAGAAGAGTTAAAAAAAATCAATTTTAAAGGCATTTCCAGTTTGGGAGTTATATCTGGAACTTCAATGCCAGATCGGGAAATTCAAAAGATTAGAAAATATTTAAAAAAGGCGAAGAGGAATTCGTTCTCTTCTTCACCTTCGCTTCCATAAATGTAAGCTCGGTTAATGATTAAAAGGCGGAGAACCAAAATAGTAAAAATTGGCAATCTAAAAATTGGGGGGGATTTTCCCATTTTGGTCCAATCGATGACTAATACTCCTACTTTTAATGTCGAAAAGACTGTCAAACAAATAAAAGAATTAGAAAAAGCAGGATGTGAAATAATAAGAGTGGGGGTGCCTGATTTTAAATCTGCCAAAACCCTTTCTAAAATCAAAAAACAAATAAATATTCCTTTGGTTGCCGACATTCATTTTTCAGCAGATTTGGCTTTAGAGGCAATAAATCAAGGAGTAGATAAGCTAAGGATTAACCCCGGTAATTTTCCGAAAAACAAATTAAAAGAAATAGTCAAGGAAGCTAAAAAGAAAAAAATTCCAATTAGAATCGGAATCAATAGCGGTTCTTTAGAAAAAGATTTATTAGGTAAGCAAAAAATAGTTACCGCTGAAATGATGGTTAAATCCGCTCTGAGAAATATTAAATTAATGGAAAAACTCGATTTTAAGGATTTGGTAATTTCCTTAAAAGCGCCGGACGCCCTAAGAACAATAAAAGCCTACAAACTACTATCTCAAAAAACAAATTATCCCCTTCATCTTGGCGTAACCGAAGCTGGTAGCAAATTTTCAGGATCAATTAAATCATCTATTGCTTTGGGCACTCTTTTGTTAGATGGAATTGGAGATACAATTAGAGTTTCTCTTACCGGGGACCCGGTTGAAGAAGTAAAGGTTGGTTGGGAAATATTAAAGAGTTTGGATTTGAGAGAAAGAGGAATAAAAATTGTCAGTTGTCCTACTTGCGCCAGAAGTTCAATTGATGTTGTGAGTTTAACAAAAAAAGTAGAAAAAATAACAAGCGAAATAAAAAAACCACTAAGAATAGCTATTATGGGATGTTTGGTCAATGGTTTAGGAGAAGGAAGAGAAGCGGACTTGGCAATTGTTGGCGCCAAAGATTTAACCTTGATGATGAAAAATGGTGAAATTATTCACCGAGCTAAAGAAAAAGAGATTTTTGAAATATTTAAAAAAGAACTAAGAAAATATATTAAAAAAAGTTGGTCGAAGAGATAAATCTCTTCTTAACCCTACATTATCGTTCGGGTAGCTGAAAAAGAGAACGAAGTTCTCTTCGCCCTTTAAAACAAAGTTTTTTGTTTAAAGCTGTCCTTTTTTCTTTCGCCCGGAGAAAAAATTCTTATTTTTCCGTAAACTCCATCGTACCCGGGTTCCTTAACCACCTTCCCTTCTCTCACTTTTATTATTGCCTCACTGATTTCAGGAAGAGTTGCGGTCTGCAGGCTTTCTGGCGGCACCTCAAGAAGAATATTAAATTCTGAGCCCAATTTTTCAATTAAATTTTTGTATTCTTTTTCAACTCCCTTGGTTCCGGTAGAACAACCTAAAGCATCGGCAATAATCTCTTCTAAAGGAACTAAACTTTTAAAAGGAATGGCTCTCTCCGGAATAAAACCTTCTTTTCTATCAGCCAGCTCTTCAACCCTATTTAAAACTCCGACCGTTAGCGGTCTGCCGCAAACCGGGCAAATTCCGTTATATTTTTTGGTTTCTTGGGGAGACAATCTAATTTGGCAATTTCTATGACCGTCAAAATGATATTTTCCTTCTTCTGGAAAAAATTCAATTGTGTACAAAAATTTTTGAGGATTTTTGGTCTTAATCGCTTCAACAATTGACTGATAACTAAGCTCTGTATCAAAAACATTTGCTTCTCTGCCCAATTTTGGTCCACTGTGCGCGTCGGAATTACTGATTAAAGTAATTTTATCCAAAGCTGATAACCGCCAATTCATTAAGGGATCGCTAGAAAGCCCGGTTTCTAAAGCATAAATATATTTTGAGTATTCTTCAAAACATTCTTCAATTGAATCAAATCCTGATTTTGAACCAAAAATAGAAAACCAAGGAGTCCAGGCATGGCTTGGTACAACCAAACAATCTTCCGAAGCGTTTAAAACAATTTTAGCCAATTCTTTGGCATCTAAGCCCAAAATTGGTCTGCCGTCTGATTTTAAATTGCCAATCCAACTCAACTGGACATTAATTTTTTCTGCTATCTCAAAAGAGGGAACAAAAACTAAAATATGAATTTTTCTGACTCTTCCTTTTTTTGAATAAATGCAGCTAATTTCATTAGTCAATATAAAACGCGTCCCATTGTCTTGTTTTTTTAGCTTAAAAAGACCTATTTCTGCAGGTTCTAATTTTTCTTTTAAAGATTTAAACCATTCGGGATGGCTGAAATCCCCGGTTCCTAAAACCTTAATTCCTTTAATTCTTGCCCACTTATCAAGATTTTCCAAATCCATATGCCGGGAAGTTGCCCGTGAATATCTGCTATGAATGTGAAAATCCGCTACGAACTTCATGAGTTCAATTTATCATTTTTAACATTTTAAAGCAAAAAAACACCAAGACATCGCAAATCACTGGTGCTTTTGGTTTATATAAAGAGTTTAAAATTTTTACTCTCTCTTAATTTTTTTTAAAATTTTCTCTTCTAATAAACCCAAACCGGCAAAGATTAAAAGAGTTAAAAATGTTCCTATGATAGCTAAGAAATAAAGCTGAGACCCCACGGCAATTCCAATTGCTGCTGCTGCCCAGAGACCGGCGGCTGTAGTGAGTCCTACTGTTCCAGAAGATTGCCGGAAAATCACTCCTGCTCCAATAAAGCCAATTCCTACGGCAATCGCCTGGATTACTCTTGAAGGATCGAAATTAATACCGGCCTTGCCAAGAAAGGAATTAAATAATTGAAAAGAAATTACGGTAAAAAGGCAGGCACCCAAAACTACTAAACTATAGGTTTGCAAACCTGCTTCTTTTCTTTTAAGTTCTCTTTCTAAACCAATTAAACTGCCTAAAATGACAGCTAAAAATAGCTGGATAACAATTTGAAAACTTTCAGAAAAAGCCATTTTTAAACTTTATAGACTTTATAGCCCTCTCGGACCTTTTGTTCTACTTTTAATCCAATAGAATCTCCTTTTTTGGCTTCCTTAACCTTTTGATGTTCAGCCTCCATTGATTCCACCTGTTGGGTAAAATCAGTCTCTCCCCCGACAATTCTAATTGTCTCGCCTACCTTAAGTTTATCAGAAAGATCAATCACCGCTACTCCAATCTGGCCAAAATAATGAGTAACCTTTCCTATTAACTTTCCTTCAATTTCTTCTGGCATAAATATTTTAAAATATATTTTGTTAAATTAATAATTAAAAAAATATTTTCTTGCCCCGTAGTGAGCTATGCTCTACTACTGAGGTCGACCTTTTCCCCGAAGTCGTTGTACGAATTTACGAATGGGCGACTTCGGCTACGAATTAATTTTAATATTTAGGACTTTTTTCTTTTCTTTTTTGATTTGAGCAATTAATTTTTCAACCAGTTTCTTTGGATCTTTCTCATAAATAATTTTTTTCACTCCCCGGTGAGGACCGGTGGCAATTTGCCTTATCTTGTCTGCCATTCCGCCTGTTTCCTCCAAAACGGCAATTGGTTTTTGAATTTCAAAAGCAGTGACAAATTCATGCAAAGTTCCCATTCTGCCGCAAATGATAATCACCCCGTCTACGGACTTGGTCATAATTACATTACGGCCCACATAATCAGCACCAGTGTAAATCATTACATTAAAAGGATCAAGAGGCAATCTATAAATTTTCAAATGGGCAGCTTCCGAAGTGGCCGGCGAAAAACCCACATTAAAACCCCCGGCTTCCTCACATCCCAAAGCGGAAAAATAAGGAACACCGGTGGTAGCGCCGGTAACAAGAATACACTTTTTTTTAGCAATTTCTCGACCAACCTCCTTTGATAATCTTTCAATATCTTTACAGCAGTGGCTGACATGGGCTGCGCCAGAAACCGCAATTTTATACTGCATAATACATTTTTAATTATACTAAATTTAAGAAAATAAATAAAGCTAAACTAAAACTCCCGCCAAGAGCGGGAACTTTAGTGAGGGGGGAATAGTTTCTGACAAACTTGATTTTTACTTAAGTCCAGGTGGACATAACCAGGCAGCTGCTATCATCTCCTTTATCAAAAACCATCTGTCCTTGGGCAAAAAACCCGCACCCCCTCAGGTTTAAGTTTAATAAAATAAAAAAAGTTGTCAACTCATTTTTTATAGAGGACTATCCCCAGTTTATCCACACTCTTATGTTCCCAACAGGAATTTCACCCCGGCGCTTTTTAATGTGTCCCTACTCCGAGTCGAACGGAGATCTCAACCTCCGGAGGGTTGCACTTTATCCATTAAGCTATAGGGACGTAAAAGGACGGGTATGAGGGCTTATTTTTTTTCTACTAATATATAAAAATTCGAATTAGGAAGTTTTGGACGTTTTTTTCTTTCTAAACCAACTAAAAACTCTCCATATTTTATTATATTAAAACCGGATTCTTTTAACAATTTCCTTAATTCTTTTTTTGTGAAACAATGAAAATAGCAATCTCGCATTCCTTCCCAATCCATTAAAATATCTTTAAAATCTAATTTCGATTTGCCGAAAATTTTTAACATAGCAAATTTGTAAATCAATTTTCTGATTTTCCATTTTTGCCACAGATTCCAGACAGTGAAAATTAAAAGGCCATTTGGTTTCAAAATTCTTCTTATTTCGTTTAATGCTTTGAATCTAAATTCTTGCGACGGAATACAATGCAAAAGAGCAATTGTGTAAACTTTATCAAAATATTTATCGGGAAATGGCAGATTCAAAACATCGGCAACTTGATAATTTCCTTCGGGATGCTTCGTTTTGGCAAGATTAATTAATTTATCTGAAAAATCTACTCCCGTATATTCTACATTCTTATCTTTCAAAAATTCAAAAAATTGACCACCTCCACATCCCACATCTAAAATCTTATCTCCAGGCTTTACGTAATCATCAAATAAAAATCTTGCTGCGTACCAAGGTTTTGATCTATATCTTGAAAAATCGTTAGCGATTTGATTATAATCTTCTTTAGTCTTTCTCAGAAGATATTCGGCATATTCTTTTTTCATATTAGAATTTATAAATTATAGGCGGGTAAAAACCCGCCTATTTGACTATTAAACACTAAAGAGGTCGTTTAATTTAAATTTTATCCATTCCCCTTTGGTTACTGGCAGTTGAGCATTTTTAGCTACCCAAAATTCTTCTTTTTCAGGAATAGATACTATACTTTGAACTGTTCCTGCTGTAGAAACCTTATCAAGAATTTCCATCGCTTTTTTTGCATCAACATCTTGACTTAAACACAATTCTCTCAACCTCTTTTCTCTTTTTTTACTTCCTTCCACGGTAAAAAATTCCTCGGGTAAAATTGTTTTTCTGGGCTTTGGAAAGGAAACGGCCTGTTCACTTTCCATTTCTTTTGTTTGAAAATGATTGGTTACTACAAGATATCCTTCTGAATGAAAGTGTCGGACAGCTTTCTTTGAATAACTCAATTCAACCACTTTGGCATCATCTTTAGAAATTAAGACTAAATTTCGTCCCAGCGGTACTAAATTAGGATTAATTTGTTTTACGGCATCATCTAAATTTTTATTTTGTTGAATTATTTGGCGCGTTAAAACTTCGTCAGAAATACCTTTCCAAACTCGCCGCTTAGAAGGCGATGAAAGCAAGGCTAAATTTAGATATCTTGATATGCCGGTAAATGCCCCGATATTACCGGGCCAGCCAAGAGAAATAAAAGGAAAACCTTGATCGGGCAAATAAACATACAAAACGCTGAGAGAAGGCAAAGATTCGGTAAAAAATTGATAATCTAAGTTTCTCCCACAGATAATTCTTTCTTTATCTTTAACCACAAAACAAGAGCATTTTAAGAATGAGGGGAATAATGGTCTTAGATACCAATGATAAATTGCGCTAAGTTCTTCGATAAGATTTTCCAAAAGAATAAAATAATAATCTACTCCTGATCCATCTGCTATTCCTTTTAGTTCTTGTTGAAATTCTGCCGGGAAAAAATTAACCAATTTTTTAGTAATCTGGCGGATGACAGGGAAAGTTATTTTCCCGGCTATTTTCCCTTCTTGTTGACTGAGAATTTTTTGAGCATTATCACAAAACCAACTAATTTCTTTTTTAAAAAGCTTTCCGTGTTGATAACCAATCTCATAAGGATTTCCTTTCAGCCTTACTATTGTCAACCCTTCTTCTTTTTTAAGTATTTCTCCTTTTTGCATTTTTCCTCTTTCCTCCTTAATAAATTTTTTTAAAGTACTTCTTTTTCTTAATCTTTATACCAAAAATAGCGATTATCATCAATAGCATTGAAATTATTCCAAAAAAAACACCAATTAAAGTAGAAATAAAAATATCAAATAAAAATCCAAAAACAAACCTTATTACTGCTCCTAAAAACGTACCAATAATAGCGCCGCTCATCAAAAAAGCTCGAACTCTAACCTTTTTTTCTTCGCTTTTTAAACCTCCGCGGATAAAAAGTGAAGCACAGATTATTGTAATTAAGCCAAGGATTGTTCCTCCAAAAACATTGATAAATATATTCCGATTTTCACTCCAAAAAACGAAACCATTATAAAAATGAATGGAAGCTGGTCTCGGGTTTATAATACTTAAGATTAAAAAGAGAACACCTATACTTATCACTCCCAAAAATATAAATTTAGACGGTTTTTTTTGATAAAATAATTCAAAAGAAATTAAAAGAAAGTAGGCGGCGGCTAAAAAGGCAAAGAAAAATCCTAAATCAAGACAAAGTTCAATTATCCGCAAGTCATCAAAGACAAATCGCGGTAAAGCAAAAGAACCATATAGCAGACTTAAGAATAAAAATATTTTGGAAAATTTTCCAACTAGTTCCTCCTTGTTTTTTCGATAAGTAAAATGTAGTTTTAAAAAACAAATTAGAGCGCTAAACGAAATTAAAGCACAAAAAATGGAGAAAATAGGAATCATATTATAAATATATCTCTTTATTATTTCTCTATTAAAGTTATTATACAATATAATCCTGGAAAAATCATTCCATTTAGTTATTTTATATAATTTTTAAGTTATGAAAATTCCGGAAGTTATAATTAAACATCTTTTAAAAAATAAGATAAAGACTCAGGCTGATTTGGCGTCTTTTAAGAGAAAGATTGGTAAAAAATACAGAATTCCCTGTCCAAGTAATATTGAACTGTTAAAAGCTTATCACGAGATGGTTAAAAATAAGATGATAAAACCGTCTAAAATTATTGAGAACCTATTAATAACTCGACCAATCCGCTCGCTCTCGGGAATTGTTAATGTTTCGGTTTTAACCAAGCCCTACCCCTGTCCCGGAAAATGTCTCTACTGCCCAATTGAAAAAGGCATTCCTAAAAGCTATGTTTCCGGAGAACCGGCAGTGGAAAGAGCGAAAAAATTAAATTTTGATCCTTATTGGCAAACTAAAAAAAGGATTGAAATGCTGGAGATGGAAGGACACCCAACAGATAAAATTGAATTGAGAATAGTGGGAGGGACCTGGTCTTACTATCCGAGACAATACCAGATTTGGTTTGTTACACGCTGCTTCGCAGCTTGCAACGCTGAACCACGCCGAACTATACGCAGAACTACGCTGAGAAACTTAGAAAAAGCCCAAAGATTAAACGAAAAAGTAAAACATAGAATTGTTGGGTTGTCGGTTGAAACCAGGCCGGATTTTATTACAGAATCAGAAATTAAACATCTAAGAAGGTTAGGGGTAACAATGGTGGAATTAGGGGTCCAATCAATTTATGACGATGTCTTAAAAATTAATTTAAGAGGTCACGGAATTAAAGAAACAATCTTGGCAACAAAACTTTTAAAAGATGCCGGATTCAAAGTTTTGTATCAATTAATGCTTAACTTGCCCGGCTCTAATTTAAAAAGAGACGAGAAAATGTTTGCTGAGTTGTTTAAAAATTCAAGTTTCCAGCCGGACCTTCTGAAAATTTATCCCTGCGCTCTTTTAAAAGAAGCTCCTTTGTACAAATTATGGAAAGAAGGCAAATACAAACCCTATAGTCAATCGCAATTAATAAAGCTTGTTAAATCAATAAAAAAGAGGATTCCTTATTATATCAGAATTCAAAGGATAAGCAGAGACATCCCTTCTCCCTCCATTGTTTCCGGTCCTGCAAAAATTTCTAATCTTCGTCAGATTTTAGCAAAAATAATAAAAAAGGAAGGTTGGCGATGTAAATGCATTAGGTGCCGAGAGATAAGGGAAGCTTATGGCCCGAAAGAAAGGATTTATCTATTTAGAGAAGATTATAAAGCTTCTGGCGGCAAGGAAATATTTTTAAGCTTTGAAAATAAAAACAGAACAAAACTTTATAGCTTACTTCGTTTACGAATTACTTCCCAAAACAAGGCGATAATCCGAGAAATTCATACATATGGTCAACTCCATCCCCTAAATCAAAATTGCACGGGTCAAACCCGTGTAATTTCACCGCAACATAAAGGTCTTGGAAAAAAATTAATCAAAGAGGCAGAAAAAATAGCCAAAAAAGAATTTGGTTTAAATAAAATTGCTGTTATTTCCGGCATCGGTGCAAGGGGATACTTCCGAAAGTTGAGATATCGATTAGAAGACACTTATATGATCAAGAGATTTTAACTGACTTTCTTTTGTTTATATTTTAAAACCTGCTTATATTTTTGGTAAATAAATCCACTCGGCGTTCGGTAAGCTAACTTTCCTTTTTTAGCTCTTTTTGAAGCGTAGTTTCTCATTCTTTTTTAAATTCTATCAAAAAACTGGCTTTTCAGCCAGCTTTAGAAATAACTTGCAATCGTGAGTTATTCTAACCTTAAGATTAGATTCTTTTAATTCTAATCAAGCCTGAACAGGGAATTATTTCTATTCCCTGTTTTTCTAATTCATCTAAAAAGAGATTCATCCCCAAAGAATCGGTGCTCATATGGCCGGCAATTACTACATTGATATTGGCTGCTTCGGCTTCTTTTTTATGCTCTTCAGAAATATGCATGCCAATTACGGTGCCGATGCCAGACTGAGCCATTTTTTCGTAAAGTTTTGGCGAGCCCTCGGTTCCTCCTGTTATTTCAGTTACAGCAATTTTCCCACATCTCCTCTCAGAATCTCCGACAAATATTTTTGGACCAGCTCCAAATTTTATGGCTTCTCTATATTCAGGAATTTCTCTTAATATCTTTGTTAAATCTTCAAGTCGCATTAAACTATCTTCTTTTTCAATCTTATCCTTTATAAATTTAGCCGCTAAATTATCGCAGGCGGTATGTAAGCAAATTAAATTAAATCCTAAAATCTTCGCCGCATCAACAGTTCTTTGATGGTTTACTGCATTCACTCCTCTGGCTACTTCTGAAATTCTTTCTTTCATCAAACCTTCAGCAACATTTATCGGTACTCCATATTGATTTAAAACATCGCATTGTAGCTCCATTACTTCAGATAAATGAGTTAATCCTTTTCCAATTGGATGATGGGCGATTATCAAGTCAATATTCCCAATTTCTTTTGCTAAAAGAATTTCAGCCGGTTCAATATCAATACCAACCAAAACTTTCTTAATTTCTCTATCTTGAGCCACATGTAAAATTCTTGAATCTAAATAAGGATTCTCCAGCGATTCTTTGTCAAATTCTTCTTTTTCCTTATCTGATAATTTCTCAAATTTTTCTTTTCTTCTTTTAAGAAGTTTTTCTATTCTTTCTTTCCCTCGAAAATCAGCTTCAATTCCTTTATTTATTGCTAATTGGAAGATTTCTTTTATTTTCATTTTTCTTTGAAAGGAGAAGAGGACTTCGTCCTCTTCTTCACCTTCGCTTCCTTCGGAAGCTCGGTTTTTGATATAATTCTGAAATTAATTTCTCCTGTTCTTTCAAATCTAAAACTTCCCGGCGAATCCGAGCCTTTTCTTTGCGGATAAATTTGCGTATACTCTTGGGAAGTTTTTTCTTCATCGAAACAGAAATAAAAAACTTTTGAAATTTCAAAAGTTTTGAATTTTAAATTGTAATTTTGCATTCTGACTTTTGAATCAGAGCACATAATTTTATGTGCTCGACCAAGCATAAAACTTTGTTTTGTGCTCTGGTTTTGAATTTTTTTATTCTCCTTTTATCACAGCTAAAGGAATTAATTTTGCCACTTTTTTTGATAAACCGGCATTATGAACTACTTCAACTACATCTTCAATATTTTTATAAGCCATCGGCGCTTCTTCGGCAATCCCTCTTTCGCTCCAGCATTTTACAATAATTCCTTTTGATTCTAATCTATTTACCACTTCTTGTCCAGATACCCGCCTCATGGCTTCATGACGCGACATAGTACGTCCAGCGCCGTGACACGTACTAAAGAAGGCTTCCTCTCCTTCTTTTGTTCCAACTAAAACATATGAGGCAGTTCCCATACTTCCTGGGATCAAAATCGGTTGACCAACTTCTCGATATTTTTCAGGAATCTCAGAATGACCAGGTGGGAAAGCCCTTGTTGCTCCTTTTCTGTGAACTGCAACTTCAGTCTCTTTTCCATTAATTAAATATGTTTCTTTTTTAATAATATTGTGGGCAACATCGTAAAGAGCGACTAAAGGAGAGGCTTTTTCTCCTAAAACATCTTTCCAAGCTTTTCTAATAAAGTGGGCAATCATTTGACGATTTGCCCAGGCATAATTTGCTGCCGATGCCATGGCTGAAAAATATCTCTGGCCTTCAGGAGAGTTAAAAGGAACACAGGCAAATTCTCTATCTGGAACTTTAATTTTATATCTTTGCATGGCCGGGATCATTGTCCTTAAATAATCAGTACAAACTTGGTGGCCGAGACCCCTTGACCCGCAATGGATCATGATTACAATTTGATCTTTAAACAAACCAAAAACGTCTGCTACCTTTTCATTAAAAATTTCTACCACTTTTTGAAGTTCCAAGAAATGATTTCCGGACCCCAGGGTCCCAACCTGATCTCTTCCCCGATTTTTAGCATAATTTGAAACTGCCGTTGCATCAGCCCAATCTAATCTCCCATTTGCCTCACAGTTTTCGATATCTTCTTTTTCACCATAGCCTTTTTCAACTAAATAAGGCACTCCTCCCTCTAAAATCTTATCTATTTCACCAATTGAAAGTTTAATTTGCCTTCCCTTTCCAAGCCCTGAAGGAACTTCTTTTTGAATTTCGGTGGCTAATTTATCCAAATGAGGTTTGATTTCCGTTTCCGAATATTCCGACTTCAACAACTTCATTCCGCAGTTGATGTCATAACCGCAAACCCCAGGTGAAATCACTCCATCAAAGGTGCTTATTGCTACTACCCCACCTATGCATGATGCGTAACCTTCGTGCATATCTGGCATTGCTAGAGCATACTTTTGTATGCCTGGGAGGGTGGAGATATTGACTAATTGCTCAAGAGATTTATCTTTGAAGCTTTCTTCTAACATCTTTTCTGAAACATAAGCCCTGGCCGGAACTCTCATATCAGCCCTAAAACTCTTTGAAATTTCCCAGAGCCAATCGTTCAATTTTTTGAAATCTTTTTTAGAAACCATAAAATATCTTTTTTTATCTTACTTTATTTTCCCCAAGAATAAAAGCCCCGCCAAAGCGAGGCTTTTTTAATTAATATTCGGTACATTTTTTTAGGTAATCAAGAACACCATTTAAATCGGCCGTAGCTAAACCAATAACCGAATCCGTTGCTCCGTAATAAACCAAGAGCTCATCTGTTTTTTCATTAATAACCGCACCACAAGGGAAGACGATGCCATAATTCTCTTTCGGACCAAAGACCCAATCTCTGCTCCGGCGAATCACCTTAAGAGTTTCTAAATCCAATAAAACCAGGCCAACTCGATAATCAATACCAGATGATGTATTTCTTGCTCCATGATAAATAATCAGCCAACCTTCTGGTGTTTCAATCGGCGGCGGCCCTAACCCTACTTTATCACAATCCCAAGTTCTATGTCCGGCAAGAATTAATGGTCTGTCTTTCCCCCAAAAATTCAGGTCTTTGGAGAAAGAAACCCAAATATCAGCCCTACCTTCAACAATGGGTCTGTTTATAAGGGCGTAATAGCCCTTAATAGTTTTGGGAAACAAAGAAGCATCTTTATTCGGAGGTATTAGCTGACGTCCCAAACGTTCAAAATTAGAAAAATCTTTGGTTGCTATTAGAGAAATACCAGCAGGTTCTCCAGTTACCCCTTCAAAGAAAGAAACATAGGTAATTATATATTCTTGCCTTTCTTCGAACCAAACAATCCTCGGATCCTCTAATCCGAATTTAGCTTCACCAAAATCTGGTTCTGCCGATAATGTCGGCTTGGAATCTATCCGCCAATTTGTTTTTCCATCTTTACTTTTAGCAATTGTCAAATGGGAATACCCTTGTCTATCTTTAACTCTCACCAGAAGCAATATCTCATCATTGAATTTTATTGCGCCCGGATTAAAAACTGATGCCGCCTCATAGGGCCAGTCTTCTGCAGTTAGAATCGGGTTTCCTTCATAACGTTTAAAAAACCCTTCAAATTTCTTCTTATCCATCTCTTTACTCCTCCTAATTTTTATTTATTAAAGGACTTCTCCTTTTAGTTTTTATTTTATCATAAATTTTCAAAAAAGAAAAGGGTTGTTAAAACAACTTAGATATCGAAAAGAACAACTGCCTCCCAGGTTCCATCTTCTTTCTGGTAGATATCTAAATCGTGATAGGTAACTGCCTTAATGTCTTCGCCAAATCTTTCTACTTTTTGACCAATTAATTTTCCTTCCAGCTCCCGAGCGATATCGAAGTGGGAAGAAGAAGATTTATCTTCTTCGCCCTCGTTATCAGAAAATTTAACAAATTTTATCTTATTATAAATTTCTTTATGAACCTGAATTAGATATAATGCCTCGTTCAAAAAATCAACCAAAAGAGCCGGTAAATCAATGGATTTTATTTTAATTTCTCTTTTGATTTCTTCTTTGGTTTCTTTAGTTTCCGGTCTCAATCCTTCCTCCATTCCCAAAAGAGCATTAAGGAAAAGTTCTTCTTTTGATGAACCCTTGACCTTGATTTTTAAATCAGCTTTATGCTCTAAAATTTCGTAGCGTTTCATTGTTTTAGTGAGTGAATTTCGTTAGAAATTTACGAAACTTCTTAGATGAAATTTCTGCGAAATTTCATCGTCTTAACTTTTCAAATTCTTCTCTTACTATTTTTCTATCATCCCAAGGAATCTTTTTGCCTCGGGCAACGCAAATCCATGGCTCACATCCTTTTCCCGTAATTACGACCATATCCCCTACTTCTGCTAATTCTAAAGATTTTCTAATAGCCTTTCGCCTGTCTAAAATCTCATAAAAATTGGAGGTTGGAAAATGCGACTTGAAAATTCCAGATTTTATCATTGATAAAATTTGGCGTGGGTCTTCGTCATAAGGATCTTCGTCAGTAATAATTATTTTATCACAATATTTTGCCGCAATTTCTCCCAAAACCGGCCTTCTCCATTTGTCCCTTCCTCCTCCGCATGAGCCAAAAACCGCAATTATCCTTTGAGGAGAAAATATCACTTTTATTGTCTGGTAAAGCTTTTCTAAGGCGTCGGGGGTCACGGCATAATCAACAAAAACCTTGAAAGGTTGAGAAATTACCTCTTCCATTCTGCCCGGAATTCCTTTGACTTTCTCAACAGCTCTTTTACAAGTTTCTAAATCAACTCCCTGCGACATACCGGCGCAAATCGCCGCTAAAGCGTTATAAATATTAAAATTGCCAATCAATTGCAAATTTAACTGAAGATCTTTATTATTAATATCCCCTTTATTTAATCCGTAAGTATATTTTTTCTTGGCGGGAAATTGCAGAAAGTATTCTGCGTTTTCATCATCAATATTGATAACATGAATGTTTTTTGTTGCTTGAAAAAGTTTTCCTTTGGCTTCCCTATATTTTTCAAACGAACCGTGGGACTCAATATGTTCTGGCGATAAATTGGTGAAAACGGCTGCATCAAAATTAATAAATTTGTGGCGATGCTGTTTAATGCCTTCTGAAGTCACTTCTAAAATCGCATATTGACATCCTGCATTTACGGCTTGTCTTAAAATTTTTTGAATAGTAAAACGACCCGGCATTGTCATTTTAAACATATTTTTCCATTCTTTATCTCCTATTTTAAATTTTATTGAAGACAAGGAGGCAATCTTATATCCTGCTTCCTCTAAAATTTTTGATGTTAATTCAACTATCGTCGATTTTCCATTAGTCCCGGTTACTCCGACTATCTTTAACCTGCACGAAGGAAAACAATAGAAAATTACTCCCAAAAGAGCTAAAATGTAATGATACCAACTTAACAAAAAGGGAGGAATAAATTTTTTAATCAATTCTTTCATATACCGAGCTTCCGCAGGAAGCGAAGGTTAAGAAGAGGATAAAATCCTCTTCGCCCTTATCTATTTTACCTGAAAATAAGGTATGTTCAATGAGTCTACGATTCATTTCACCTCTCATAAATCTTTAGATTTATTTCGATGTTCAAATTAACCTCAAAATTTAAACCTACTGGCGATCAGCCCCAGGCAATTGAAAAATTGGTGAAAAATTTAAAAGCTGGAGTTAAACACCAGGTTTTATTAGGAGTCACAGGTGCTGGCAAAACTTTTGTAATGTCGAATGTTATTGCCAGAATACAAAAACCAATTCTTTTGATATCACACAACAAAACTTTGGCTGCCCAAACTTACCAAGAATTTAAAGAATTCTTTCCGGAAAATGCTGTTCACTATTTCGTAAGCTATTACGATTACTATCAACCAGAGGCCTATATTCCCCAAAGCGACACTTATATTGAAAAAGACGCCAAGATAAATGAAGAAATTGACAGATTAAGGCACGCGGCAGTCCAGGATTTGCTAACAAGAAAAGATATTATAATTATTGCCTCGGTTTCTTGTATTTACAATATTGGTTCACCCGAAGATTATCAAAAAGTTTCTTTGGAAATTAAACCCGGTCAACAAATTAAAAGAAAAGATTTTATTTCCCATTTAACTTCTCTTCAATACCAAAGAAATGATATTGATTTTAAACCCGGAACTTTCAGAGTAAGGGGAAATATTGTTGATATTTTTTTAGTTACCGGAAAAGAAATCTTAAGAATTGAATTTTCCGGCGATGAAATTGACAAGATTTTAATTTCTCCAGCTGGTTTAAATTCATCTTTTACCGAGCTTCCACAGGAAGCGAAGGTTAAGAAGAGGATAAAATCCTCTTCGCCTATCGTCCATCGTCCATCGTTCATATTATATCCCGCTCATTTTTGGATAACTCCTCAGGAAAAGTTAAATATAGCTATTGAAAATATAAAATTAGAACTACGAGAACAATTGAAAAAATTAAAAAAGGAGGGGAAATTATTAGAAGCTCAAAAATTAGAACAAAGAACAAATTACGACTTGGAAATGCTAAAAGAAACTGGTTTCTGCCACGGAATCGAAAACTATTCCAGACATTTGGAATTTAGAAGACCAGGCCAATCTCCTTATACTTTAATTGATTACTACCCTAATGATTTTTTGGTTTTTATTGATGAATCCCATATGGCGCTGCCTCAACTTCGAGCCATGGCCATCCAGGACCGAGCCAGAAAGAGAACCTTAATTGAATATGGTTTTAGATTGCCATCAGCCATTGATAATAGGCCTTTAACCTATAAAGAATTTGAAGAA
>Ga0315296_10002078_pt1 | contig 17229 bp, 10 predicted proteins | sample YL17G14_18_MG_FD_203921 | JGI IMG/M metagenome (GOLD analysis project Ga0315296, IMG submission 203921) | Sediment microbial communities from Yellowstone Lake, YNP, Wyoming, USA - YL17G14_18 | ecosystem: Environmental > Aquatic > Freshwater > Lake > Sediment | place: USA: Wyoming | collected... | reverse complement strand
CAAGATGATGCAGAAGCATGTTATTCAGCATAAACAGCCAAGGGTCAACTCAACCCTTGAAGCTGACGTTTGGTTTGAACCCGTTGTCGTCATTGAGGTTCTAGGGGCAGAAATAACGTTAAGCCCGATCCACACCTGTGCGATGAACGTCGTCAGAAAGGGAGGCGGGCTTGCCATTCGCTTTCCGCGTTTCACGGGCAACTACAGGCTTGACAAGTCAGCTGAAGATGCGACTGCTTCAACGGAGATAGTGGAGATGTATAGGAATCAGCTTAAGAAAATGGCTGAGACATAGCTGAGGGGAAAATGACAAATGACGTCCACGAGATTGTGAGGTCCTGCGTGAAGATTCTTGTTCTGCTACTTAGTGCCCTTGTTCACTATTCGGGTCAACAAACTTGCTATGTCTTCTTGTGTCAGGTCTAGTGGCTGTTCCTCTTTTTTTGGAATTTCGCTTGCTTAATGGGTAATAGCCGTAATATTCCAAGAATCTTCTTATGGCGTCTTTTATGAATTCTGAACGGCTTGAGTATGCATACCTTTCCCTTTCGATAATCCCGTCAATTGACTCAGCTAAGGTTGTAGGTATATGAACTGTCGTATACTTATCTTTGCCGTTCTTTTCCATAGTGCTCAGGTCCAGAGTAGGTCTGAATAATTGTTGAATCTGAAAAACGTTATATAAAGATAGCCGTCATGTGGATATTCTATGTGAATTAAAAGCAACGTATTCGACATATCGACCAAATAGAGATATTGTTAGGAGAGCGATTGTTGCATATCATAACGGCTTAGCGCGCGCGTGAGCTATGGCGGTCCAAGAAGGAGAAGGTGGAGGAAGCGGGAAAATGAACCGAGAGAAAGGATTAGTTTAGCGCGCGCGCTGACGAACCTACTCTGGACCCTAGTCACCTTCCCGCTTCCTTGTTATCATTCTAGTTCTTCGGAATATAAAGTTTATCCACAGATGGCCTATGCATATGTACAATAATGTGTAACTCGATATCGCCACTACCTCATATCGCAGTGGTGACTCGAATGAGTTAAGCCGTTGTTTGGGGAAGCGCTGAAACGTGACGGAAATAGGATCAGGAGGAACCCCAGCGCTTCAAACAATCAAAGGTCAGAGAGGTATAAAAAGGGCCGCAAGCTTCAAGCAATCGTAAAGGAATGCTTATGTATTCAATGGTTTATCTATTGATGAATGGTTGACCTGTGACTAAAGATTCAACAAGAAGAATAGATACGAATTGTGTGAAGGTCTTAGGGATGGGGTCAGGTAGCTTCAAGTTGGAAACTAATGATTGGCGGCTTCTGAGAGTCTTTGAGAGCGAGGTGCGTGTGGAAATTGTGAGAATGCTTATCGAGTTTGAATTCAGGAGTCTGTCAGAGATTTCAGGCATATTGGAAAAGCGTGGGCGGAAGATGACGCTTTCAGGGGTGCTTAAGCATATGAAGGAATTGGAAAAGATAGGAATTGTGCGGAGTGAAGCTGGTATCTTTGCTGAAACGCCCGATGCTAGGAAAACTATCTATTTCCTAGAGGGTCGAGAAAGAGTTGAGAAAGTATTGCAGCACATTCAAAGCGACATAGCTGATCCGTTAAGAGCAGGATTGATATTTAATGAAGCGTCTAAACTGGCCCGGCAGTTGCAAGGCGCAAGACATGGACTTGCTGGTGAGGAGAGAAACCAGCTGGAATCGCTGCTCGCAAAGTGTGAGTCTGAAGAGGTTTCGAGGCATCTGACGGCAGATGAAAAAAAGAAATTGAAGCTCTGGCGAATGATTATGGCAATCATCTAGTCCAATTTGTGATGCTCTTGGGCTTTCACGGTCTGATCACTTCTTGAAGTAGCCTGACGGTGTCTTTTCTGTCAGATTCAGGTCTTTCGATGAGGAGCCACGCTGCGATCTTTTCGATTTTCTCTGCGAATTCGCTTTGCGGGAGCTTGTCATAGGCCAGGAAGGCTTTCTGAGGTCCGACTTCGCCATAGGATTTTGTGACTTCTATGTTTTCTTTTATTTGTGTTATGCATGGGATTTCAAGGAGGTTTTCGAGGTCTCTGACGAATTCGTTGGTGAACTTGCCGGTTTTGATTCTGTTCAGTATGAATCCTAACGGGGTGGATTTGAGGAAGTACTTGCCAAGGCGGATTGTGTCTATGGTTGATTCCACGCACAAAACGATTTCGTCTTCTGTCAGGATCGGGACAAAGTACTCACAGACGCCCAGTGATAGGAATGCTGCTTTGCCTAGGGGGAATGGCACATCGATTAGCATGAAGTCTGTTCTCAGGCTGCTAAGCTTGCGTGCAAAGCTGATTGGATCTATTTCGAAATAGCTCTGGAGAGAAATGCCTGAAGGTATCAGGAATAAGTTGTCAAAACTAGTAGGGTACACTGCCTTGTCGATTTCGGCGTCTTTTTCGACAACATTCTCAAGTCTCAGGTCTTCTGGCGAAAAGCTGAGTCCGAGGATCTTCTGCAGCGGCTGGTTGGTGTCGCCTTCTACTAGAACTACTTTCTTTCCTTTCTTGGCCAGAGCTGCGCCAACATTCGCGGTTATGAGGGATTTGCCTACGCCGCCTTTTGAGACAGTGAAAGTTATTGATTTCATTTGTCTTCAATCCTCTTGTTTAGTGAAGAGGGAACCAAAAACGTGTAGATATTGAACAGAAAGGTTAAACATGTACTCACTTTTCATTCCTCCTTTTTCTTCTTGATTTCTAGGCTTTTGATGACATCTTCTAATGTGGCGCGAGGTCGGATGGTGACGCCGTATTTGCGCTCGAAACTCTGGATTTTTTCTTTTCGTCTGTCGATGTCTGCTTCGAATTTTGAGCGGGCAACGTCGAGAATGCTGACTCGCTCCAGTTCACTCCTGTATTTTTCAGCAAGTTCCTTCTGGGCTTGAGCCAGCTTATGATACTTGATGATCAGTGATGATGTGATAACTGCAACAGCTACTGTCGCGACTGAAACGCCTGTTAGAGCTGTGCGAAACGCGGCGAATTCTGATTCTCTTTGTTCGTATTGAGATCTTAACTCTTCATATTGGTTCATTAGGGCGGTGTAACTGTTCGTTGTTTCTGTGTAGGTTTGGTTGAGTGTGTTGTAGGCTGATAGTAGCTGTGTGAAGTTTGCTTGGCCTTGACAGAATGTTTGATTCAGTGTCTCATAGGTATGGAGGAGTAGCTGATGTTGGTCTTGAAGCTTCGTGTAGTTGTTCAATGTTTCCTGGTATGTTTGATTGAGGGCATCGAATAGTGATGAGATACTGGTGTAGTTTGCTCGTGCTTGTTGGTATGTCTGGTTCAATAAGTCACAGTCGGCTAGTAGTTGGTAATATATTGCGTTTAGGTTTTGGTAGTTTTCTAATAGGGTGTTGTAGTTTTCTAATAGCTCATAATAGGGTTTGGAGAGTATTTTTACTTCTCGGGTGCTGTGGTTGTATGCAAAATATAGGAAAGTGTGTGTGATGTTTGATGGGGGAAGCAGGGTTGCATTGACTTGTTCATCATCGACAAGTACTATATGTGGCCTGTTAGTTAATTGTTCAGGAATCTGGATTCTGCAGAAGCCTTTTGTGTTATTGGCGCCTGTGATATTAAATTTTAGCATTTTGAGTGTTTCATTGAATTGAAATTGGGAAATTGTGGAATTGCATATGGTAGAGACGTGGTATGTGTCTTTCTCGTAAGTAACGGTGAAATCGGAGAATATTCCCATGAGAGGATGGTTGTCTTGGTTGTTTTCGTCGATGATGTATGATGAATTTCCGATGCCGTTTTGGTCTTCGTCTGTTCCGTTGTAGTCGCTCCAGTAGTTGCCTTCTATGCCGTTGTCTAAAGAGTTTGTTGAATTAATGTTGGTTAGTGACCCGGTGTTGTTGATGAAATTGTTATGGAAAATCGTGTTGTTACTGGAGTAGTAAATGAGAATTCCGTAAATCCAGTTTTTCAGGATGTCATTGCCTGAAATAAGGGTATCGGTAGAATAGTCTAATCTGATTCCATGTTGAATGTTTGTGTAAACGCTGTTTTTCGTAAAGGTATTGTTTGTGGAATTGGTCACGTAGATTCCAAATTTGTCGTTTGAGAATATGTTATCGGCGACGAGGTTTTTGGTGGATTGGCTGAGCCAGATTCCGAAGTCTTTGTTTGAGGAGACGTTGTTGCCGGAAAAAATGTTGTTGGCTGAGCTGAAGAGGTAGATTCCGTAATAGTTGTTCAGGGAGATGTCGTTACCAGTAAATGTGTTGTTGCTGGAAGCGACGAGCACGATTCCAATGTCGTTTTTTGAGACGCTGTTGCCGAGTACCGTGTCATTGCTGGAATCGCTGATGCGTATTCCCGTATCGGTGTTTGATGAGGCGTTGTTTTCGGTGATGGTGTTTGTGTTTGACGCGCTGAGTGAGATTCCGTAATAGTTGTTTGAGATGCTGTTGTTTGTGAGGGTGTTGCTGTTGGAGTCGTAGAGAAATATTCCATTATAGTTATCTTTTATGATGTTGTGATTTATGTTGTTGCCGCTGGAACCGTATACGTCGATGCCGCTCTCCCCAGAGGTTGATCCGCTGTTTTGTATGGTGAATTCTGTAATGTTGACGTTGTTAGCGGTTATTTCGATAACGTCTCCTGTTTGGTTTCCGTCGATTATTGTGCCGTGTTTGTTTTGTCCCTGTAGGGATACGGGTTTCGTGATGATCAAGTGTTCGTAGTATGTTCCGTTGTAAACGAAAATTGTGTCCCCTTGTGAGGCGTATGTTAATCCGCTGGTGATGTTTTGGTAAGGATGTTCTGGAGTTCCGTCCCATGGACCTGTGATGTTGTTGCCGTCGACATAGATTACAAGTGGGTTTGCTTTGGCTGTGAGAATTCTGAAATTTAATCCAAGGGGAATGATTAGGAGCAGGTAGAGAGTGATTTTCAACATGGCTTTTTTCATTTTTGGTCCTCTCAGTTCTGAGTTATGTTTTGTTCATTATAGTTTATGCGGGTTTTTACATATAAATAGCGGTGGAATGATGTCTTTTTTCTCCATCTATAAGTGACCTATGGGTGGTGCAATAATAGACCTTTATTTCAGTTCGACTTATATACAAGTTTGGATATTCTTTACAGTGCACGCTTCGGCGTGACGGAAATAGGAGAAAAGGAGAAAATGAAAAGTAAACTACTAGCTACGATAGTTGTTCTAGCGCTTCTCTTAGGAACTTTCACAGTAGCATATAGAGTAACACCAAACGCTATGGCAGATACACTGTATCACCTAGACGTGTACTCTGATCCTTCTGCTGTTCCAGCAGCTCCTGGAACAGGCGATTACACATTCGGAACGTATGTACAATTGAATGCAACTGATCCGTACATTTTTGGAAACACCAAATACGTTTTCTTGTACTGGGATATCGACGGTTCAGGAAGCTACGCTAACCCATTAAAATGGGTATATATGGATGCAAACCACAACGCCACTGCACACTACAAGACACAATACAAGGTGGCAATTGCGGACACTGGATTGCTAGGGGTCACAGAGGGTATCTATGTTAGTGGTTGGGTTGCGACGAACGAGATGTGGGTCGATCCGGGTACAACTGCCTGGGTAGGCGTACAAGGATTGTGGTCTAGCCCAGCAGGTGTGTATCTTGACCCTGACAAATGGATATACTTGGTGAACTTCACTGTCAACGGCGTACCATGGGGCAAATACGTTAGCGGTGCGGATCCGAGTTGGATGTGCAGCGGCGGGATCACTGTAGACGGCTACAAGGCTGGAGACACGTTGTGGGCCATGATGTACCAATTGCACGTATCTAACACCTTCAACCCGCCAGTGTCAACCCCAGGAGGGAATGGGTGGTACTATGATAATACAAATGTGCCTTTGAATGCTCCGGAACACAACCCAGGAGGAGGACGACGCTTCATACTCGATTATTGGACGGTTGACGGAAACCCAGTGAGTGTCAACGGAACTGGTTGGCTAAATGTCCTAATGGATACGAACCACACGGCAATAGCCTACTACAAGAGGCAATCATTCGTGTATCTGAAGGACAACGTTGGCAACATTTCAGGAATCCAGGACACGGGCAAGTGGTACGACGATGGCGTTCCCTACGAGTTTGAGGCGCCCTCCGACATAGGAATGCTGTGGGGTTTCAGGTACATATTCAAGTTCTGGGACAAACCTGGATACGGCTGGACAAGCACAGACAACCCGCTCTTCCTTACCTTTGATGCTTCATGGGACGGAGAGAAACTTCAAGCCAGATACCAAGGACAATACTATCTCGAAGTCAAGTCGAATCCACCGTTGGCGGGCTTTCTGTACCTTGACAGCAGTGTCACAGGCTGGTATGATTGGGGGTCAACAGTATACATAAAGGCAAAACCTGAGGTCGTTATAGACGCTGACTTGAAATATGTTTTCAAGAACTGGACCGACAACTATGGCTGGAGTGGAACAAACAAAAACTACACTGGTACACTGGACAAACCATACATCTACACCGCTTACTACGATAGGATGTACCGCCTTAAGTGGAACCATTCGCCATCAAGCCTAACCGTAATTGGCTCTCCAAGTGAGACGTGGTTACTCGAGGGCACGGACATATGGTACGGGGCTCAACCCACTGACACAACCGGAAAATACGTATTCTACTACTGGTTCATCAACGGCGTACAGTATGCCTACAATGACGTCACTGCTCATGTCGGTACACTGACCGCCCCAGTTGATGGCACTGCCTACTATGTTGAACAAACAAAGATTTTCATGGACCCCGCATACCACGAGGAAACTGCGCCGGCTTACTCCCACGAATTCGACGTGACAGTATATGCTTCAAACTTTGACGCAAACCGTCTAGTAGGCGGAAGGTCGATGGACATATACGCCTTCGACATAGGCATCAAATGGGACAAAACGCTGATAGAGCTAAAGAGTGTTAGCCTGAACCTGGCTGACTTCTTTGATCCAAACGAATTCTTCTACGTTGATGACCCGAGCACTCCGGGCTACTACAGCATAATCGCGACCGTGGAAGGCAACTTCATCGGTTTCGTCGGCACCAAGGCAATGTTCACAATGAGATTCCATGTCATATATGACGCATGCTATAACTATGAGCCTTGGACATGGATCGAATTTGACCCTGCAAAACGCGTACTGTCAAACCACGATAACCTGGGAATAAGCCCTGAGCTTGGCTGGAAAGACTGCATGTACAAGATGAAGACTGTCAAGCCAATCCTGGACATAAGAAACGCCGCAGACGGCACTCACCTCGTGAAGGTCGACTGGAATGAACCACAAGTATTCTTCGACGTGGACGTATGGCTGCTTAACGGCGTCAAAGTCCACGACTTCTACGTCAAAATAGACTACAACGAGCTCCAGATAGAGGTTGACAAAGTTGTCATCGCTAATTATCTGAGTGCACCATACACAGCCTACACATGGTGGAAGGCAGGCGGCTTCGTCTACGTTTGGGTAGCACAAGACGTGGGCGTATCGCTGAAGAGCGGAGACGGCAAACTGTTCACAATCACGTTCAAAGTTGTCAACGAAATGTTCTACAAGTCAGGCGGCCCATTCGACCTGCAAAGCGACATCGTTGTAGCGCCAGGAACGTATCTATCTGTAAACTGTGGAGTCATATACATACAAGAATACTCAACCCTGTTGGGCGCGACTGGATGCCACTACGTCTACAACCCGATCCCAGGCGACTTGGACTTCGACGGATGCGTCACAGTCCTAGACCTGCAGCTGATAATACAAGACTACGGCGGCAACTACTACGACGTCTATACTGATCTCAAGACTGACCTGTTCGACCTGGTCTTCGTAGCTCTGCGCTACGGGACCTGCGCCCCAGGCAAACCGTGTCAATAGAAGCCTCAAGAGAACAACACAACATTCCCCTTTTTTATAGTTCTCACAACCATGGAAAATCCCCAGGCGTGTTTCACACGAGAATTGCTACGTCAGATTGATCCTGGCTTCGTGCCTATATTTGCACACGACACATACGTGTATCATTAGTTGCCTTAAACGACGGAAAGAAAGACCCGTGGCACACGCGGCACCGAACAGGTGATCAAATCAGGAATCCTATTTTGCGAGCGCCTCAAAACGTCTTCGTTGGGGTTTACTAGGCGGCGCTAAGAGCTGCCACTATGTGTACAACCCGCTGCTAGGAGACTTGAACTACGACGGAGAACTCACAGTTCTAGACCTGCAACTGATACTTGACCACTACTGTAGTATCTGGCCACTAGGGTACGACGTTACAGGCGATGCCTACACAGACATCATGGACCTAGTGTTCTTTGCACTGCGCTTCGGCAACAAAATAGAGTAAAACAACACCCAAACTCATCCAAACCCCCATTTTTTATCATTTTAATAAACCAACAAGCCTTCTTCAGATATACTCTGCCCAAAATTATGAAATGAAACAAGCGCACCTAAGTATCTACAATAGCGACTTTCAGAACAGAGTGAATTCCGAAGAGAATTATTGCTGTATAGATGCCCACGCACACTTCCCTAGCTGCGTGACGGAAACAGGAGTTAAGGAGGCATGCACGGACATCCAAGTTATTTCTAACAACATTAAAACATCTAAAGAATATTCTAATTCTGGAAACATTCATCGCAAGAATCACCAAAACTTAGCATACTGGAAATTGGTTCTAGAACTAACCTATCGAAAAACTTGCTTAAATGCATGTATTATGCACGTAGACGAAAAACTGGCGAACGCAACTGAAAAAAACAGAAACAGAATTTGTAAGATTTCCAGTTTCTATACCCAAACAAGTCATGGAATTCGCCAAGAAATATGGCGTGGAACTAGACATACAGGAACTCACCCTTTCCGCTATTGCTGGCTACTTCGCAACATTTGCAAGCGTTGCCCCTGACTCACGATTTCCCTATAGAGAGAGCCACAAAACAGCGAAACTTATTCAAAAGATTGAAACCCCAGAAAACCATTTCTGTCCATTCTGCCTAATGTTCTCCCTAGATGACCCCACGAAGGAATCACTTGCAGAAAACTGCAACAACTGCAGCTTGCTTCTCAACTTACGAAAATAGCACTCGACATAAATCAAGGTCTGGAAACATTCTTAGCACGCGCTCGCTTTCCAACGAGAATACCAAACAGTGAAGCAATAATCGAAGTTAGAAATACAAACATTGGCATAAATTCAGGAATCACAGTAACTGTTCCATCGAGATCTTCATGAGGAATTGGAGAGCCACTAGAATCAAAAAGCTCTACGTCTGCCAAATGCAGCGGAATGGAGTCACCTACAGAGACGGACTCGAACTTTATTGTTGCGAGTACTCCGCTGTCACTTACGCCCGACACATTCCCTAGTAGAGAACAAACAATCCACACCACACCATGCGTCGAATCATAATGGTCGGTAAAATTCATTACCCAAAAGAGAGTTCGACCACCACTCTTTAGAAAAGAACCTTCAATAACCTGCGTTCCATTCATCACAGTTGAATCATAATACAATTTGAACCCATAACCATACAAATCAAACACGTCAGCTATGCTTACATTAACTGTAAAAAAATCTCCAATGGCACCAACCGTCTGAGTGGATGGATCTAGAAAAGCCCACGTTGATGTTGCTTCAACTATTATGACAGCACCAAGAGGCATTGTTAAAAGAACTATTAATGCAGAATACTTAAAAAACTTAGCAAACTTAACCGATAGCAACATGCATGTGCCCAAGCTTGTATCACATTGTAGACATATAACCTTGGATACATTAAGCTTTCATCATGTAAAGTCTTGGAAACTACATAAAAGAGCATATGTATGGCCCACTAATGGATAATTCCGAAACTTTTAACTGCTTTAACAAACACAATACTCTTGCTAAAAGAGGAAACGGAGAATTGCGCAAATCATCTTTGATGAAACACTTAGGAATTGTTATGCTTCCCGTTTTCTCTCTATTTCTATTATATCATGTCATTCCCGTAAATGCTTCTGATCCATCTTTAACAGAAATATTAAACAACCTAGGATTCACAAACCTAGCCCAAACGAATATTGAAACGTTTCCTCCAGGGACATATAATATTACCATCTATGCTGAATTCGCCCAATATCCAAGCGAAAACGAGCTAAGCTACTACAAAATTAACACAAGTAGCTTCGCTGTTATTTTTTCAGGCCCAGAAGGCGGTTCTGGATATATTCCACCCATTACGAAGATATTCGGTAGTGATTACCAATTTGGTCTTTCGCTAAATCGCACGGTTTCTCTCCCGTTCACGTATTTCACTGAATCTTCCAGAAACCTTGGCGGGGCAAAATACGCAAAGGTATACTGGAACCTGAATTGCCCAAGCATGTTTTTGATCGGTTTTGACGAGCGCACCTACTGCAATAACACGGGAGATTTCGACTGTAACGATATGGTGTTTTCACTTCAACTGCAATACTATTTGCGCCTAGTTTCACCCTATGACACCCCAAGCGGCGAAGGATGGTACTTTAACGGGACAAACGCCTTTGCTTCGCTGGCCAACGGCGTAATTGATTACGGAAATGGAACCCGCGCAATATTCACTCACTGGAGCGGCGATGCCTCAGGAACAAACTATTCAAAAAGCGAACCAATCTATATGAACCAAAACAAGACAGCCATAGCCAACTGGAAGACTCAACATTATCTAACCGTAATTTCCCCCTATGGCTCACCAACCCCGACTAGCGGATGGTTTGATGCTGAAACATCTATCACGGCTTCACTTACTTCACCCTGGCCAGGTATGGTTGGAACCAGCTACGCCTGCACAGGCTGGACCGGAACGGGAAGCGTTCCAGCCTCCGGAACATCCACATCGGTAAGCTTTACAATAACTCAGCCCTCCAGCATCACGTGGAGTTGGAAGACCCAACATCTGTTGGCAGTAGTCACGGATCCAGCCGGCTTAAGTCCTCAACCAACAAGAAACCCAACAGGCGAAGCAGACACGGCGAATGGCTGGTGGTATGACAATACAACAGACGTGACGCTGACGGCGCAAACGGTTACGGGATATACTTTCAGCCACTGGGATGCTGACGGCGCCTCCAAGGGCAGTGGAGTAAACCCAATCACGGTGGGCATGAACGTGTTCCACACTGCCACAGCCCACTACACACCAGCCGCTCCTCCACTCTCAGTGTCTATAAGCCCGCTTTCAGCCTCAATCCCCATAGGTCAATCGGTAAGCTTCACATCAACAGTTTCAGGCGGATACACTCCATACAGCTACCAATGGTGTTTGAGTGACGCCCCAATGTCAGGCGCAACCTCAAACAGTTGGATGCTTACCCCCACAACAAGCGGAATATACTATGTATACTTAAAAGTTACAGACGCCAACAATAACACTGCTCAATCCAAGACCGCAAGAACTTCAGTCACATCGGTCCCTGTTGGAGGATACGCGATCTCGCTAACCAAACAAACTGCACTAACCCCCATAGCCGTCTACACCACGCTAATCGCATTATTCGCTGCAGCACTGAGCCTAAAAAAACGCAAAAGAAAATGAACACGCATTCCTTTTTTCACAGCAGCGCGCGCATTAGAAAAAGCGTGCGTTAACTGGTAACGCTGATAAGCATCCTTTCGCATTTATTAACATTATCAGTGAGAGGTGCTTCTATGAAAGCCTTCGCAGTACTTCTAATAGCTCTTGTCACAATCTACAGCTTCACAGCCACCTCAGAAGGCACTTTTTTCAAGACTTCCCAAACAAGTAAAAACATGCGAGAAACAGGAATAGCCCAGAACAAAAGTGGACTGGACTATTATTCAATCGCGCAAGCTTCAAAGTTAATGATCCGCGTCAACAATGGCGAAAACTCGACTGTAAGCGTGATTATTGACAGTCAACTGAATCTAACATGGACAAATGTTGGATCTTCAACAATAGTCAAGCCTCCATCCACAATCGAGAACAAGCTCGATGTAAACCTGCTAAATCTAACCGAACTCGTAGCAAAGAATTACATTCAAAACAACGAGACAAACATCATAGTATCCTTCTCAGACAGCCACACCGCTTTTGAAAAAACCAGCAGTCTTCTAATTCGCGAATTCCTATACAGTAAGCCATACCAAATATACACGAGTACACATGCTTACGACTCCATGCGCTTTTTCGCATCCCGCTTAGATTATTCATCAATATTCGAGCTGGCCAAAAATCCAGAAGTAAGCTATATATGGCTAGACCGCAAATTCCAAGCAAACCTAGACCAAAGCGTCAGAATAATCAAAGACCCTGCAGACTGGACAAACATAGAATCGTCGTTTGATAGAAGTATCAACGGCTCAGGAGTCAAAATCGCCATCCTCGACACAGGCATCGACTCAACCCACCCTGACTTCTACTTTCCAAACGTCACTTCAAAAATCGCAGGGGCAATATCCTTCACTGGAGAATCAACCAGCGACGGATTCGGACACGGAACACACTGCGCAAGCATAGCCGCAGGAACAGGAGCAGCAAGCTCAGGTCAATACGTCGGCGTAGCCCCAGCTGCAACGCTGTTAAACGTCAAAGTTCTCGACAATCATGGAGAGGGCTACGAAAGCTGGATAATAAGCGGAATTCAATGGGCAGTGGACAACAAAGCAAACGTATTAAGCATGAGTTTTGGCACAACCGATGGCGGCTCCGGGTCAGACCCGTTATCAACAACCGTCAACTGGGCAACGAACCAGGGCGCTGTTTGCACGGTTGCCGCAGGAAACTCCGGAATGTACGGAATGTACACTATCGGGGCTCCTGGAGTCGCAGATCTAGCGATAACAGTTGGAGCCTCAACTAAAACAGACGTTATCGCCGACTTCAGCTCGCGCGGACCAACAAGCGACTACAGAATAAAACCAGACGTAGTAGCTCCAGGAGTCGACATAGTCGCCGCCCGCGCTAACGGCACAAGCATGGGCACTCCCGTTTCCCAATACTACACAAATGCGTCAGGGACTTCCATGGCAACGCCACATGTGGCCGGAGCGGCAGCACTCCTTCTGGACGCATACCCATCATGGAATCCTGCGGAAGTCAAAAGATCCCTAACGAACTACGCCAGAGACATAGGCTCGAACCTGTTCGAACAAGGATCAGGCCGAATAGACGTCTGCGAAGCTGCCAATGCCTCTATAATAGGAAACTACAGCCTAACCTTTGGCAGAGTTAGTTTGAACAAGGCATACGAGCAAGTTGTAGACTTCCAGAATCTGGCCACTCAGACGTTCAGCGCGTCACTTAGTGTACAGGCCTGGCACATCGGTGACCAGACGCCCTACTCAGTAGCGTCGCTAAACGTATCCAACATAGTAGTAGGCCACGGTGACACAAGGCAAGTTGAGATAACCCTTAACACTACTGGAACACTGCCCAACGGCTACTTTGAAGGAAGGATAACCGCATCCTTCGCAAGTGAAACGATACACACGCCATTTTTCTTCTTCATCACACCTCAACTGGATGTAGAGGTTCTCGACCAAGGAGGCTCGACGGTAGCAGCTGCCTTCGTTCTCATCGATGCACAGACACTCACAACAAAAGCCTTTCTGGATGAACGGCAACACGGCAGATTCGTCATGCCTCCAGGCGACTATATCATTCAGGCCACAAACATATACTTGCTGAATCCATCAGGCAGCCTTGATACGAAATCCTCCTTCATTCTTCACAAGAAGTTTTCAGCGGGAGCCGACGAAACAATCAACATCCAACTTTCCCTCGCTTCAGCCAACAAGCTTGAGCTTCGAACCACGGACACAGCAGGCAATCCTATTTCGCTCATTCTCAAGCTCTTGCTGACACCATACTACACGATGGAATATCATTCAGACGTAGGAGCATCAGCAAATCAATACCTGCGCATCACAAACCTGAGCGAATACATGACTGCGCCCTGCTATATTGGCTATGCAGGTCTTTCGCAAGAAGACCTCAGCTGGGCACAAACAAACACTTTGGCATCAGAGGTCGACGCATACTTTATCGGATGGGACCTCTCCAAGATTGGAACACCAAACTTTCCAAACAGCCTAAGCTTCGTCAACTCAGAGTTGGCCACATTTACGATTGAAACGACACTTCCCCAACCTTCGTCAACGTCAAGCATATGGTTCAACCAAATTGCCGGAATGTGGCAGACTCTTCTATGGCGAGGGTTTCAAACTCACCCTGGCATCACTTGGAGAGCTCACGTTCTGCCCTACCAATTCAAAACAAATCCATCCTCAACGTGGGCTGACCTTGAATGGTCATGCATATACGTAACGTCAACCCGTCCTGACGGATCTGCCGAATACTACGTAATAGACAGGCATTTCCAACCAATCACAAAAGGTGAAAACCTTTCATACACTGTTGGAAAGACACCACTCCTGCCTGAGGACATCATCGACAACCCTCCATATTATGGAAGCGGATTATATGTTCCATACTATCCACTTCGCGTCGAGAAGAACCTGTTTCTAGCCAAGACAGATACACAAGCCACCAAAAGACTCGAAGTCTTCAAGAATGGCAATCTGATATCAAATCAAACGATGAACTGGGCGCAAACCCCTGTTCCGATAAGTCAGTTTCTGCAATCCCAAGGTTATGGCCTATACTCTTTCATAGTTAAGACCGCAACAAGCTTGAACTGGAGCTCACAGAACACTGCTGAATACATAATAAACTACACGAGCACAAGCATAGACCTTATTCCACCTTCGATAACAGAAATCGACTGTGAACCTTGCTTTACAAAAAACGTTCAGCAGGTGGAAATACAACTAGCTGACAACGATAGGGTTAGCAATGTTTCCCTCTTCTACTCCATAGACAACGACTCATATATTCCCGCCGAGCTGAGAAATCTTGGAAACAATCGTTTCTCTACAGACTTGACATTTCCTGCTGATGCTCAGAAAATATCTCTAATCATTGAAGCATCCGATGGGAATGGCAACAAAATTCGGTTCAAAACAGATCCTGGAGCTACACGCGGCTACGAAACACGAATAGACGCCGAGGTGAATGGTGACAGGATAACAGGTAAATTGACTGTCGTAGGAGGATCACTGCTCCAACCAGTTTATTTGAAGGTGAAATCAAACGGAAAAATCATGTACACCCTGACAGACATTGAAGGAAACTTTGCGTTTACAGTCCCGCAGTTAATGACTTTTCCATTAGAAATAGTAATGGAAAACATTGGAATTTACGAAAGATCAAGCCACCTCATACTCCTCACCTATAACCTAACAACCTCAACCACAACAGGTGGAACCACAGATCCAGCTCCGGGAACCTACACTTACATCAAGGGCACAGTTGTTTCTGCAACCGCGATTCCACATGTAGACTATTCGTTTGATTATTGGTTGCTTGATGGAGCAAAGCAAACAGCTAATCCCTTATATGTTTTGATGGACAGTAACAGAACATTGTATGCCGTTTTCTTTTCAATTTTCGACTTGAGCAAGGATGGTAAGGTTGATATGCAAGATGTGGAGATCTGCGCCTTAGCGTTTGGTGCCACGCTGGAAGATGAAGGATGGAATAGCAGCTACGATTTTGACAAGGACGGATGGATAACGGTTCTTGACTTGCAGTTAATAGTTGATAACTGGGATGAGTGAAAAAGAAAAGACGTTTCCTACTTCTTGCTTGTTTATGTTCTATTGGTAGGTACTGTCTAAACCATATTATTTTACTGCCTAAAACAACCATCAATCATATCTGAAACTTACATTAATTCATAAACCAAGCGCGCACGCGGACGACAACGCTTTCGTTGACGTCTGAGTTTGGGGGTTCCCTGCGACGTTAACGCTTGGCTAACGTCGGTTGTGGTACGCTTGACTAACTGGGATCTCAATACGGTCATCCCATGGAAACGCAACCCTCAATATGTTCGACGCAAACAATGGTGGCGCATCATCTTAGATAAGGATGCGCATGGGCATACCTAACCTTTTCTTAGCAGGCACTTATAACCACTCGAAATGCAATAATAGAACTTTCGTCCACATTTCTTATATACTTCGCATGGATATGTATTCATTAATCTAGAATGACCAATCTTAACCTAAACAAAATCTATTAAAAGTAGGTTTAAATATGCGAGGGGGAAAACCTGCAATTTGCCCAGCGTTGGTGATCTTACTTGCATTCTCAACCATCATTTCAAACTACCAGCCTTCCACAACCAGAGCTCAAACCACAACCACACTTTACATAGATCCTGAACTAACCGTGGCGGATATGGACGCAACCTTTTCAGTGAACATAAACGTCTCCGAAGTCACAGATCTTTGCAGCTGGCAAGTCTACATATACTTCAAAAACGAAATCCTAGAAGCAATCGAGTACACTGAAGGGCCTTTCCTGAAATCGCACGGTCCAACGATGTTCGACGGAAGCTTCGACAATAATCACAATTCAACGTACGGAGAACTATGGATGTACTGCCTACGCACATGGCCCGGATACGGAGTAGACGGCTACGGAACCTTAGCAACAGTAACCTTGAAAGCCAAACTAGGCGGAACATCTCCACTAACCCTCACAAAAACAATCCTAGGAAATTCAACAGCACAACGCATTTCCCACACAACCACCGATGGCACAGTATACGTTGGAGGACCTGACGTAGCAATAATCTCCGTGGTTCCATGCAAAACCATCGTCGGACAAGGCTACCCTATGAGGATAGACGTAACAGTCGAAAACCAAGGCGACCTAACAGTAACCTTCAACATCACCGTCTACGCCAACACGACAGCGATCGAAACCCAAACGGTTAACAGCATGCCTAACGGAACATCCACCATCCTAACCTTCACTTGGAACACGACGGGCTTTGCCAAGGGCAACTACACCATATGGGCTTATGCCTGGCCTGTCCCAGGCGAAACAGACACTGCAGACAACACATGTGAGGACGGCTGGGTTCTAGTGTCGTGTGTGGGCGACGTTAGCGGCGACAAGAAGACAACGATTTCTGACATTGTGCTTGTCATCGGAAAGTTCGGCACGTTGCCGAGCAGTCTAGGCTGGAACCCGAACATGGACATAGACGGCAACGACAAAGTCACCATAGGCGACATAGTGATAACCATAAACAACTTCGGCAACATATGGACGTAAAAACCCCTTTTTCTACGGGTT
>Ga0315296_10002077_pt1 | contig 17229 bp, 12 predicted proteins | sample YL17G14_18_MG_FD_203921 | JGI IMG/M metagenome (GOLD analysis project Ga0315296, IMG submission 203921) | Sediment microbial communities from Yellowstone Lake, YNP, Wyoming, USA - YL17G14_18 | ecosystem: Environmental > Aquatic > Freshwater > Lake > Sediment | place: USA: Wyoming | collected... | reverse complement strand
GCCAGTTTTCCGCTGGCGCTGGCTGCTGTCGCGTCGCGCGGAGGCGATCCGGGACGATTAGTCGGGGGAGTCTATGCGGCCAATACGGTCGGCGCGATCGTCGGCTCGATCGGGTTCAGCATGCTTGTGGTTCCCTGGCTGGGCACACAGCAGGCCCAGCGATTGATGATTGGGCTGTCCGCTGTCGCCGCCTTTTTGATGTTTTTGCCGCTTGTGCGGCCATTGTGGGCAAGCAGTCCAGCCGGCAGCAGGCACAAGCCTGTGCTGCGGCTAGCCGGCGCAGTCTCGGTGGCGGCCTCTATAGGTGTGGCGGCTTTGTTAGCCTGGAGCGTGTCCCCAACTCCTTGGGGCTTGATCGCTTATGGCCGCTTTATGGCGACCTACGGCGGCCGATTGGTACCCGGGATTACCGAAGAAAAAGACGTCCCGTCCGGGGGCGGCAGGCCGGACATTTTCTGCACCTATATGGGCGAGGGGATGAGCGGGTCGGCCGTCGTGACCATGTCGAAAACGGGCGTGAGGTGTTTCCACTCAGCAGGAAAGGTGCAGGCGTCCAGCGACCCGCAGGATATGCGGCTGCAACGGATGTTAGGGCACATATCGGCGCTGCTACATCCGAAGCCTCGCTCGGTGCTGGTCGTGGGCTGCGGAGCAGGCGTTACCGCCGGGACGTTTCTGCTGCACCCCAGCATCGAGCGCATCATCATTTGCGAGATCGAACCGCTGGTCCCGAAGTTCGTGGCCCCGAAGTTTAAGACGGAGAACTACGACGTGGTGAACGATCCCCGCGTCGAAGTGGTTTACGACGACGCCCGGCATTACATCCGCACGACCAAGCGAAAATTCGACATCATCACGTCCGACCCGATTGACCCGTGGGTCAAAGGCTGCGCTGCGCTCTACACGCAGGACTACTACAAGATGTGCAAGGAGCATTTGAACCCCGAGGGAGTGGTCACCCTGTGGGTACCCCTATACGAAGGCAATTCAGATACGGTTAAGAGCGTGATCGCCACCTTTTTCAGGGTCTTCCCCAACGGCCTTATCTGGAGCAACGACATCAAGGGAGAGGGTTATGACGCCGTCCTGTTTGGTCAGGTCCCCGCGCAGGCAGGCCTTGCGACCAAGATAGAGGTTGACGAACTTCAACGGCGGCTGGATCGCGCCGACCATGAGTCTGTGGCTCAGTCGTTATATGAGGTGGGATTCGCCTCAGCGATTGACTTGTTGGCGACCTACGCCGGGCAAGCGCCCGATTTGCAGGAATGGTTGTGGGACGCGCAAATCAACACCGACCGGAACTTGCGCCTGCAGTACCTTGCCGGTATGTGGCTGAACTCCTATTTGAGCAGGCAGATATTAGCCGAAATAATCCAGTATTACAGGTTTCCTGAGGAACTCTTTATTGCCTCGGATCAAAGCAAAGAAGCGTTGAGGCAGGCGCTGGAGGGACTGCAATCGAGCCAATGAGTCGCCGACTCGTCCTTCGCAGCGAACCGCTGCTTCGCAGAGTAGGACGCTCCAAGCCTTTTTACCGCCGAGGGCGCACAGCAAAATCTGAAGACAGAAGACAGAGGACAGAAGACAGCAATCCGTCGTCCGTCGTCCGTCCTCCGTCCTCCGTTGCGCGGTCTCTGTCGCCGACGCGCCAAAGCCGCTATGGCGACGGCGCGTGGCAAAGAAATATTCAGGCTAAGAAAGACAATGCTTACCGGCCCGGAAAGAGAAGGGACTCCGCCGAAGCGGTTATGTCCCTCTCGCGAAGGCGGATCGCCGAAACGGGAAAGTCAAGATTGAAATAGTGCCGGATTTTGCTATATTATGCTCATAGTTATAATGGACTTGGCCATGCCTTACGGCATTGATATTCCCCGAGTCATAAGAAATGGATTACACCCGAGCCGAACCCATTCGACTCGTCCCGACTTGTCGGGACTCGCTCAGGGCGGGCGAAAGGGTATTTGGGATGTTACGCGGACCAATATAAACAATGTTGGCGAAAGCACCCGAACCTGCGACTTGGTGACAATGAGGGACGAGAATGCAAACAGCTTGGACATATGAACTGCTTGTGAAGCAGATCTATGAGAGGCTACTGCACCTAGAAGAAAACGTAGTTGTCCACCACAGGCGAAGGTATCGCGGCAAGCGATCTGGGCAAGACTACGAGGTCGACCTCTCCTTTGAGTTCACACGAGCCGCCGTTGCTTTCCTAGTTCTGGTGGAATGTAAGTTCTACGCCAAGAAGGTGGAGGTCGGAGACGCAATCGAATTCGCTTTCAAAGTCCAGGACATCGGAGCCCAGAAAGGGATCCTCGTGAGCACCGTCGGTTTTCAGCGAGGCGTTTTCAACATAGCTCGTTCATCTGCCATGGCTCTCGTCAAGGTCAATGAACCAGACACATTCGATGTCGTCATATCTGCGAGAGGCCCAAAGGTTGACTTTGACTGGGCCTTTGAGGAGTACCTCGAGACGGACCTGAAGGGCGGAAACGTACCACTGCTATGCATAGTTGACAGTTCCGGGCAGCCTCCCGTCTTCTTTGACAACATCGAAGTAGCTTCACGCGGCGACGTGAGTCAGACCCCTTGGGCGAGTTTTCTAGTAGCAAACCTCTGCTGCGCCGACGATCTTGACAAGCGGAGTGAGAGTCTCATTAAGGAGGCGAGGCGAGCAAGATCGGATCGGAGATTCGACGAAGCTGTCCGCTTGGCGGAAGCTGCGCTGTCAATACGTGAGAAGCTCCACGGCACGGACCACTTAGGGGTTGCTGACATTCTCAACCTGCTATCAGGCTTGTACCAAAAGGCAGACAGGTACAAAGATGGGGAGTCCGCCGCCCGGCGCGCGATCTCGATTCGGAGTGGCCAACTCGGCGAAAAGCATCCCGGCGTGGCCATCAGTCAGAACAATCTCGCAACGAACCTGATCTACGAAGAGAGGTATGACGACGCCGAGCGCTCTTTACAGATTGCACACCAGATCACCGAGGGAACGCCAGATGTCGTGCTTCTGGCAGCCATTGAGTGCAACCTTGCAAAAGTGTACGGCAAGACAAACAGAATCCAAGAAGCTGAGTCACTATATGCGCACTCCCTTCGACAGATGGAGGAGGCGAAGGGGCAAAGCCACCCAACGGTTGCCGATGTTCTCGAAAGCTATCTCTGCTTCTTGCGTGATATGAACAGGAACGCCGAGGCACACAAGATCGAAGACCGGATCAAGCAGATTCGTAGCGAAAAGTCATGTGAGTAGTCCGTGAGAATAAATAAAGGTGTCAGGTACGAATGGCGGTTGCTTAGGGAGCATTTTCTGGAAATCTGGGGACACCATACCGGGGAAATAAGGGAAATAGAGGGTCAGCCCTTAAAATATAAAATAAGAAATCCGGGATTATGGCGTTGCCATCTTAACGATTGTAATTCGAGTAAGATTTTGATATTATCGTAGTATTGAAAGGCCTGGTTGCGCAGCCAAGCATTTAATAGGGAGAAATAGGTATGGTGTCCCGAATGGCGGTCCGTTAAGAAGATAGCTAAACCCAAAAACATCGATTCTGGCCCGAAAATGCAGGTCGACAACAACAGAAACGCCTTAAGGAAACGCCATTCGTATGGTGTCCCCAGATTTTACAGGCTGTTCAGTCTGTGAAAACCAGACAAGTAGCAGCGGGGCTGAAAGCGTAAAAAATATACCTTAACCTATTATACTACAAGAAGTTATAAAAATACGCAAAAAACACTTGAAAAAGCAACGGTTTTTTACGATAATAATATATATCTATGCCTATGCGTATAGGGTGCTGTGCGGTAAGTTTTAAAGTCAAGTGTCTTTTTTTATATAGAAGTCCTATCGAAGGATTTTTTCGCTATCAACATTATTACACGGGAAGAAAGGTTATATTAACTTTCTATTGTCAGATTTGAGGTTTTTTTATGCCGAGAAATTCCCATCAAAAAAAGTTGATTAATAAAACGGTATCTAAAAAAGTTTTGGATTCTAATGACTTTGCACTGAATACCTATGATAACTATAAAAAAACATCCGATATCATCGAACGTACTAATTGTGCGTTGGGCAGAAAGCCAATTTTCAAGACAAATATCGGATCAACACTTAGCTGCAAGATAAATTCTAATGCAAGCTCCTCAACAACATCGCAAAAAATTTAGAACATCGCAGGATTGGCATGATTTCCTTGAAAATGCTAAGCAATCGAATCAAATTCTGAGCGGAAAAGATTTACTCGAATTGCGAAAAACCTGCTACAAAGAAATTGAAAAATATCGGGAGCGTCCACTTTTGGTCTATGCTACAAAGTTTCTTGAAAAGTTACCGCCTGATGTGCCAAACTTTATAGATATTTCCGATGTGGATGGTTTTACTGATCTTATCAATTCAATAAATGGCAAAAAAGTTGATGTACTTTTACATAGCCCAGGTGGACAGGCAGATGCTACAGAAAGAATTGTTGGAATTTTGCGAAATAAATTTGATGAGGTTAATTTCTTAGTTCCTCATTCGGCATACTCTGCTGCAACAATGTTAGCCTTGTCAGGCAATAATATATTTTTACATCCAAGTGCGGTTTTAGGTCCGATTGACCCTCAGATTAATGGTGTTCCGACAAGATCGATAAAGAACGGTTTTGAAAAGGTCAAAAAGAAGATATCGGAAGAAGGTCCGGAATCCTTACCTGCTTATATTCCATTGATTGAGAAATATTCTATTGACCTGTTAGAGCTTTGCGAAGACTCAGAAAAACTAGCGAAAAAGCTGGTTGAAACGTGGCTTAAGGAATATATGTTCAAGGGTGAAGAAAATAAATACATTAAGGAAGCCACCGATTTTTTTTCTAATTATGATGAACATCTGACACACTCCAGGCCTTTTTCTTTTAATAAACTATCCAGCCTAAATCTTAAAATCGAGCTTGCCGATAATGTGCTTCGAGATCTGCTCTGGGAAGCCTATATTCTCATCAACGGCTTCTTTAGTGTGAGTCCGTTTGTTAAATTATACGAAAACACCCATGGAGTATCGTGGGGCAAGCAACTTCAAGCAATATTTGTTGGACCACAAACCCAACAAAAACCTAAAGCATAGTGGTATCGAACGGTGATTGTCTATTTACCCAACAAACGAATTCAGCGGACGGCTTTCAGCCGCCACTGATCCGTGCCGTTGAAACTACCTATGAAATCTGGGGACACCATTTTTAGTTCTGAGTTTTTTGTTGATAGTCCTTCGACAAACTCAGCCCTTCGACTCCGCTCAGGGTGGTGAGCATGTCGAACCAGATGGTGAGCAACCTGTAGTGAGCCTAGTCGAACTACGTCGAACCGTTCGTAGTTAAAAACAATGAACAAAATACAATGAACAATGAACAAGAAAATCTGCTTCAATTGATTAGGGGCATGGCACGGTCGGCCTCGCCTTCGTCTTTTTACCGCGAAGCCTGCCTTGAGCAACGCCGAAGGGACACTAAGCCTGTCCTGAGCGGACCCGAAGGGACACTAAGCATAATTGAGCAGTGTAAATCCGCTTCAGCAATCTACCTCAAGGGTGTGCTGCATGCAGTCAGCTTTATAGAAGGGCGATAAGCCCTTGTGGTCGATGGCGTTGCGTTCTGAAAAAGCTCGCTTTGAGAAGAATGTTCGCCAAGAACACGAAGCTGACTACATCTCTGTGCTCTCTTCCAGCCTTCGCAGCCGCTCCCTGCTCTGCGAAGCAGCGCTTCGCTGCGCAGGACGAATCGGCGGAGTAGGCGTGCCGCTCTGTGGCAAATAAAAAACAGTGTCAATCTGTGTTAATCCGTGTCAAAAACTTTTGTGCTTTTTCGTGGCGAATATCTCTGTGACCTCTGCGTCCTCTGTGGCTAATAAGAAAAGCTGTTCTGCTCTGTGTTAATCCGTGCCTTTATAATCTTGAGTTTATTTGTGTTTCTTGTGCCTCTTCGTGGCTATATCTGGCCGTGTAATCCGTGGCCAAACCCCAAACAGATAATTCCCCATACCTCCCAATTTAACAAAATGTTAATTTGTAAAAAGTGATAAGTTTTTGTCAATTTCTGCTCAAAAGCGCGCGTTTCTGTAAATTTCCGCTAATTTCCGTGAATTTCTGCGCATTTCTGCACACTTTTTAGCCCTTTTTTTCTTGCCTATTCTGCCCAAACTCTACAAGATGACTTACAAAGCCACTTTTTACCCCAAAAATGAACGTCACCTCGGCAAAATAACCAAAAAACGCCAGTTTTATTAAATTCCGGACAATCTAAATTCTTAATTGTGTTAATCTGGGTCGCTAAATTTACTGCAAGGCGGAATCCTTTTCGATCACGTTTTTTTAGACACGGATTTACTTGGATTAACCGCAGAGCACGCCGAGAGCGCCGAGACGAAGAATATAAAGGGCGTTTTCTCTGCGGTCTCCGCGCTCTTAGCGGTAAAAAAACCTCAGGTCTGTGAAATCTGTGGTTTTCGCCCCTTTTAGACACGGATTTACGCGGATTCGCACTGCTGAGGCGCGGTCATAATTTGGGCCGCCGATATAAGTTGACCAGATCAGGGCACCGCCGGGGCTAAATTTGGCCACGAATACATCACATGGGCCAAAGTCCTGCGAGCCGCCCGTACGCAGCGCTCTTTGATAAGCGCCAGGCGTCGTGGGAAAGTCCGTAGAAGCTGTACCGCCGACCACGTAAATATTGCCCTGGGCATCCGCAGCGATATCGCGAGCATGTTCCCAATTGCTCCCACCAAGGTAGGTCGAAAAGGCAAGGTCGTATGATTCTGCCGTAAGGCATGCTGGGCATTGCGCTGCGGGTGCGAGGCAGATGCTTAACAATGGCAATAATAAATCCGCCGCGAGTCCGGCGGATAAAGCCGGCAGACAATTGACAATGGTGAATCTTACCACTTGGGCACTGGGCTTCCACAGGGCCAGCTTAATACAAAAGTATTACCGGCCGGGTATGCTGAGACGCGTTCGACATGCGCGTCCACAAACACCGCATTGGCAAAACCCTTATTCAGGTCTCCACCCGGAGGCATGTGGTAGGTAGCGAAGCAATCAGTGTTACAGGGAGGTGTGGAACGTAAATTGTTGTCATTGACTCCTGCGCTGCTAAGGCCCGAGATTGCCCAAGTATTTTCCTCAGAGAAGAAAAACACACGCTGCGGGTTCACCACCTGGGATTCCTTGCGAACTTTCTCATAGCTGGAACGAAATTGTGCGGGCACCGCACCCCATGCATCACCGTTGAGGTAGGAATTCATACCGTAACTATATTGAGGTTCGATGGGAATTGTCCTACCATTACACCTAGGGCAGCCCATCATTCTGGCAACAACGTAGAATTCCGGACACACGTGAACATTTTTGTCCTTCAGATAGGGCCAGAGTTCGCCAGCACGCCCCGGGTTATATACAAGATTCTTGCTGGCATCGTGCCATCCACACCCGACGAAAGCAAAATCTTTGCAGAGCCAGGAGAATGAATAAGGAAAAGAGCCGTCATTATCGTCTAAGTACATCCTCGCCGCTAGGCCATACTCCTTCAGGTTGTGTCTACACACAATGTCCCTTGCCTGCTTTTTCACACGCTGCAGTGCCGGCATCATTATCCCCATCAGCAATGCAATGATAGCGATGACTACCAGCAGCTCTATTAGCGTGAACCCTTTTTGCCTGTTCATTATTTATTCTCCCACTTATTTTAAGACGGAATTGAATGTCTAAAGGTAAATATACATCTTCTGAATCTGCAAGTCAACAACAATTCTTCGCAGGCATTGGGATAGGAAGGGAACATCGTATCCTCCTGGTGAGGATAAGATGCACGACCGCCAGACGTACGGCGGGCGAGCCGCAAAAATTGTCAATTTTCTCGATCCCTCGACTACGCTCGGGACAGGCTTGGCCCCGCGCAGGCGGGGCTGCGGACGCTAAGGATATGCCGATGCCGAGGCTTAAGAAGGGACAGCCTGCCGGAATCTGGAATCCCTCGACCCCTCGGTTTCTCTCGGGGCAGGCTTCGCTGGCGACGCCCTTCTCTACCGCCGAGGCCGCAGAGGTCGCGGAGAGAATATTATTTATTTTTCCAGTTTCTGCGTTCCCAGCGTGCTCTGCGGTTGATCTGCTACGCCGGCGGGACAGGTTTCAATTTCGACTGCCGAGTTTACTTCATCTGGTAATGTAAACGAATTCCTCGCCCACGAAGGATCGCCCTGATTTGAGCTTGCCGGCAACTTTCAACTTGACCTTGCCATAGCCGCCGGCGGCACTAATCACTCGAGCCTTATCAAAGAAGGCCAGGACCTTTACCCTCTTGCCAGTGTCGTGAATACTTTGATCGCTTGCCTCAATGGTGCCCGGCTGGAGGGTAAGCAGAGTACCTTCCATGTCAGTTTTTGCGACCCCTGGCGGCAGCGCCACTATGGCCAGTATTTTGCTCGGTACGCCGAAGCTTCCGGAGCGGATTACACGGGGAACTATACACAGCTCGGCTTGCAGAGGTATTCCGCATGTAACAACATCAGCATGCACTGTAGTCGGCGGTGTTTGATCGCTGCTGATAGTGGCGGAGTTAGTGAGCATAGTATCCGGGGCGGCATCCTCATTCACCTGAACGACCAACTGTAAACAGGCACTCGCTTCGGGCAACACAACCGGATAAAGCCATGTATACGTATGGGCATTGACGTCATAATGTCCGTAGACGCCGTTTCCGTCGGCTGTTACAAAGCTCATCTCCTTCGGCAGGATATCCACAACAGAAACACTGGTTACCGCATAATCATTGTCGTTATTATCGAAGCAGATACGATACTTAATGACGTCGCCTGGACTGACACACTCAATCTTCTCAACAGGTGTACCATTAACAACGGCCCCAACAATATCCTTGCTGAGATTAAGAGGACTGTAACTGACGGCTTTGGCGACAGCGTGGACGCTCTTTATTGTCGGAGGCGTCTGATCGCTGTCGATTGTCACAAAATTGCTGATAATCGTATCAGGAGCCGTATCCTGCTTCACCTTAGCCGCCAGCTCTAAACAGCTACCTGATCCCGGCGATAGAGACGGATATGACCATGTATAAGTATGCGCGACCGAGTCGTACTGTCCGGAGACTCCATTGCCGTCAGCCGCCACAAAGCTCACCTGGGCCGGGAGCTTATCCACGACAGACACATTGGTTACTGTGTAGTCGTTGTCGTTATTATCGAAGCAAATACGATACTTAATGGTGTCCCCAACAAGCACAGGCACAATCTCATCACCGACGGCTCCCACAATACTCTTACTAAGATTAAGAGGATTGTAGCTGACGGCTTTGACCACGGCATCGACGCTGCTGGTCGTCGGCGGCGTCTGGTCACTGTCGATAGTTGCAGAATTAGTGATGATCGTACCCGGGGCCGCATCCTGATTGACCCGGGCCACTAGCTCACAGCAGCCTCCTGATCCGGCTGACAGCGACGGATAAGACCATGTATAAGTGTGCGAGCCTGCGTCATACTGTCCGAAACCTCCATTACCATCAGCCATAACGAAGCTGACTTCAGCCGGCAGGGTATCAACAATAGATACATTACCTACGGCGTATTGATTATCGTTATTATCGAAGCAGATGCGATACGTAATGGTATCGCCCACGAATACAGGCTCAACCTTCTCGCCCACGCCCCCCACGATGGCCTTAGCCAGATTAAGCGGACGATAGCTGAGGTCTTTGGCAACGGCCTCGACGCTCCTGGTAGTAGGCGGCGTTTGATCGCTGTCGATAGTCACGAAATTAGTAATAACGGTATCTGGGACTGTATCTTGGTTAACCTGCACCACTAACTGTAAATGCTTGCTCGATCCCGGGAGTAAAGCCGGATAGGACCATTTATACGTGTGGGTGAGGACATCGTACTGTCCCAAAACTCCATCACCATCAGCCGATACAAAGCTCACCTGAGGTGGGAGAGTATCCACTATGGAGACGCTGGTAACGATGTAGTCGTTATCATTATTATCGAAGCAGATACTATAGGTAATTGTCTGGCCTATACCCACAGGCGTAATCTCGCCGGGGATACCCCCAACAATGCCCTTTGCAAGATTGAGAGGGTCGTAGCTGACATCTTTGACTGGAATAGCTATGCCCGTGGGGTTCCCAATGTCTGCGACAAAATCGATTTGATTAAGCGACGCGTCGTAGACTATAAGATCATCGCCGTCAGACCGGTTGTTTCTGCCGGTACTCAGGTAGACCAAGCCGGTTGCCTGGTCCACTGCCAGTCCCATCACACCACCATCGGGCTCCACTTGAACCTCTGCTTCAGTACCTGTGGCCAGGTTATACTGAGTCAGATAAAAATTGTTGCTCCATCCACCACCGGAATAGACCAGACCTTTCTTGACATCAACTGCAATACTATGCACGGAGCGGCTGACAGTGATGCTCCGAACCAGAGACCAGTCAGAAGTCCTGTAGACGGTAATGGTCTGGTTGTTGTTAGCCACATAGAGAAGGTCGTTGACTTCATCCAGAGCGATTCCAAACGCGGTAGCACCTGCCAAGTAGAACGGTGAACCCACTACAGGCGTAAGTCTTGCGGTTTCCGGCTGCCAGTCATACACGTACAGGACGTCTCGATCCCGGTCAACGCAGTATAGTAACCCATGGCGCTGGTCGTAGACGATGCCCGCGAGGTTGCGGCTGCCTGGGGCGCTGGTGGTCCCCTGGTCTGTCATGGTCTTGGCATCTATCAACTGGATTACGTACGACCCTTCATAAGTGACAAACAGGTACTGGTTCTCTTGATCAATGGCCAGACCCACTGCGCCAATAGAAAATTGCGGTATGCGATATTCGGCTTGAAAGGTCAAAGTACCATCCGCTGCAATATCATAGGCGCGTACCGGTGTGGGGTCGCCATTGATGTCGGTGATCACATACAACGACTTGGCTGCGACAGTGCTCGTGAGGGTCGTCGACAATATTGTCGCCGCCAGAGCCAATAAAAAGATATTGGCCCTACCCCCGTTCCTGTCTTCCGCCGGGAAGACGCGGGGGTTGCTGCTTTGGCTTTTCATATTCAACTCTCCCAAAGGCGCTTTTAGCAAGTATCTCAAAACGCAGAATGTCATTCTGAGCGCAGCGAAGAATCTCTTATTTGCGCTGCCCAGACCCTTCGCTTCGCTCAGGGTTTTCAGATACTTTCTCAGTGTGTTTTGTTCTCACACCAAGCCGCGCCCTTTCGCCAGAATCTTGGCCCATTTCAAGTTGCAAAGTAGGTGCACTTTATCTTTTGGTGGGTGAAAACTTGCGAGAAAACCCGGCTCCCGCCGCCCCCGCTCCTGTCTTCCGCTCGCACCTGGGGTTACGGCGGCGCAGGCGACAGGAATACACCGAGGCCAGACGAGCAGGGAAAACCTTCTCACCGCACCTCCTGAATCTATCCGCCAGACATATGGCGGATTTACACAATTAAAATTACACAATTTGGACGCATTTGTCAAGAAAAAAACCCGGCAATGGCCCAATCAATCCGGTCCAATCGGGTCTGTCTGCACTTTGTGGGCAAGAAATTGTCCTCCAAAAGCACCAATTTCGGTAACCGTTCACACCGAAAAACCAGCGTTTTTCTGTCATTGCCGGGCCTTTACCCGCCATACGTTGGGGGCTGAAGGCTGAAGCAATCTAAACCCGGCCATACGCCTGGCGGATTAACCTCTCGCAGCCAAAAGATTGCCGCGATCGCCGGAGTTTACCCCTCGAACTGCGTTCAGGGCAGGTGCTGAGTGTAATCGAAGAGCCTCGCTGGCAATGACGAAAAATGGCCGGAATTCCAGATGTTACCCGTGAATGGTTGCGCACGACTAAGCTGGTTGTTGCCTGACAGTGTGGATTGCCGCCTGGCAAGTCGTTTAGCCAGCTTTGAACCCGCCCATCCCCAAGCCCCGCCCCCGTTTGCGCAGGGCGGGGCTTGAGGCTGCCACTCCCGTCGCAGTTTACTGCGGGGGTCCGACGCCGTGCCGGCGTCGGCTAAACATTCACAGACAATGTCCAAAAATTGGTATGCAGAAACCTGCATACCCTACGGACTGTGTAACCATCACAATGCGGACACCATTTATATCCATCCTGTAGATTGGAACTGATTCTGCCGGGTCTAACCATTTCTTGCCTCTCCGAATACTTTAACATGTATTCGCCAGCCATTCTACAATCTATTCGTGCCGGCGCAATAGTGAAACTACCACAGATTGGCAAGACAAAAACCGCTAAATAACAAGGCCGGATCGTTTGACTTTTTGCCACAAGAGTTCGCTTAGCTCTTTGACGCCGGCGCCGGTAACTGCCGAGATTGGGCAAATCGGTCGCTGGAGCTTTTCCTTCAAATCTCCTACTCTTCTGCCATCTGGGTCGAGATCAATTTTGTTGGCTACGATTACTTCGTCTTTTTCCGCCAGGGCCTTGCTGTAGAGCGCCAGCTCCTGGCGTATGCGGTGATAATTCTCAGCCGGATCGGAGCCATCTACCGGCATTAAATCAAGGATGTGCACTATAATTGTCGTCCTTTCTATATGTCTCAAAAATTCATGCCCAAGACCTGCTCCTTTGTGAGCACCCTCAATTAGGCCCGGGATGTCGGCCATGACGAACCGGCGGTAGTCGCTTAGTTCGACGATGCCGAGCACCGGCTCGACAGTGGTGAATGGATAATCGGCGATCTTCGGCCTGGCGGCTGAACAGCGGGAAATAAGCGTGCTTTTGCCGGCATTGGGCATACCGACCAGCCCAACGTCGGCGATGAGCTTCAGTTCCAGCCGAATGTTTCGCTCCTGGCCTTGTTTGCCAGGCTCAGCATATCTGGGAGTCTGGTTGATCGGACCGGCAAAGGCCTTATTGCCTTTTCCGCCTCTGCCGCCCAGGCAGACGCGAACCTTCATTCCGATTTCGTTTAGGTCTTTGAGCAGCAGGTTAAGGTCGGTGTCGTAGATGAGTGTGCCGGGCGGGACCTTGATTACCAGGTCGCTGCCGTCTGCCCCGTGCTTGTTGTTTCCTGAGCCGGGCCGACCGTCTTCGGCATGCCAGTGGTGTCTGCCGGCAAAATCCAGCAGCGTATCGAGGTTTTCCACCGGCTGGAAATAGACGTCGCCGCCTTTTCCGCCGTCTCCGCCGTCAGGCCCACCCTTGGGGACGAATTTTTCACGCCTGAAGCTGACGCAGCCGTTCCCGCCGTCCCCTGCCTTTACCCAGATTTTTGCCTCATCAACAAACATTCGCTCATATTATAACGCAAACGCCGTTTGCTTGACAGACATTAGAGTGTCCCCGGCCCGGTGCTGTTGAAAAATCTCCGATTCCTTTGGAGAGAACATCGTCATCTTTGTCGCCCTCTATAGAATGGTCTCGATGCACTGAATCAGATGGGCGTGGAAGATGCTTCCGTATTGGCATCGAGTCGGCTATGATGTGAAATGCGATAGGTTCGGAAAGAGGATAATACAAGTGGCTGTCCCTAATCAAAATTCGTGAAAACAGGCGACCAACTCCAATGTGTCGTATTCCTGGGGCTTTATACGGCGGGATTTGACGCGAGATTAAAGGGGATGCTAAATGGAAAAGGTCCTTTCTGCAAGACAACTCAAATTGATAGACGGTTACTGGCGTGCGGCAAACTATTTGACCGTGGGGCAGATTTACCTGTACGACAACCCGCTGCTTAAGCAGTCGCTTAAGCTCAAACATATCAAGCCGCGTCTTCTCGGACATTGGGGGACATCGCCGGGGCTGAATTTCATCTATGTCCATCTTAACAGGGTCATAAAAAAATATGATTTGAATATGATTTATATCACAGGGCCTGGTCATGGGGGGCCGGCTCTGGTCGCCAACACGTATTTGGAGGGGACATACAGCGAGGTATACCCGAATATATCTCAAAATGTGGAAGGAATGAAAAAACTGTTCAAGCAATTTTCCTTTCCGGGCGGCATACCCAGTCACGTGGCTCCGGAGACGCCCGGCTCGATTCATGAGGGCGGAGAGCTGGGATATTCGATTTCTCATGCGTTCGGCGCCGCCTTTGATAATCCCGACCTGATAGTTGCGTGCGTTGTAGGCGACGGAGAAGCCGAGACAGGACCGCTGGCGACGGCGTGGCATTCGAACAAGTTCTTGAATCCTATACGCGATGGTGCCGTTTTACCCATTCTGCATCTAAACGGATACAAAATCGCCAGCCCGACAACGCTGGCCCGGATCAACCATAAGGAACTGGAGAGTCTGTTTGTCGGCTATGGCTACAAGCCGTATTTCGTGGAGGGTTCAAAACCGAAGGAGATGCATGAAATGATGGCTGCGACACTGGATAAGGTAATCAGTGAGATTCAAAAAATCCAGAACGATGCCCGCAGCAGCGGACTGGCCAAGCGTCCTCAATGGCCTATGATTATTCTTCGAAGCCCAAAGGGCTGGACGGGCCCAAAAGAGGTGGACGGATTAAAGACCGAGGGCTTCTGGCGGTCTCATCAGGTTCCATTGGCTGAGCTGAGAACCAAACCCAAACACATCAAGCTGCTCGAAAGGTGGATGAAAAGTTACAAACCAGAGGAGCTATTTGACAAAAACGGCAGACTACTTTCGGAACTCAGTGACCTCGCTCCGCAGGGCAGCCGCCGAATGGGGGCAAATCCTCACGCCAATGGAGGTCTGCTGCTCAAAGACCTCAAGATGCCGGACTTTCGCGATTACGCCGTTGATGTCCCTGCGCCGGGCCGGGTGACTGCAGAAGCAACCCGCGTTATGGGTGCGTTTCTGCGCGACGTAATGAAGCTCAACGACGACCGAAAAAACTTCAGAGTCTTTGGCCCCGACGAGACGGCCTCGAATCGTCTAAGCGAGCTTTTTAATGTCACCGACAGGACGTGGATGGAGGAAAGGATACCGGAGGATGACCACCTCTCCCCGGACGGGCGGGTTATGGAAATTCTAAGCGAGCACACCTGCCAGGGCTGGCTCGAGGGCTACCTGCTTACAGGAAGGCACGGTTTGTTCTCCTGCTACGAGGCGTTTATTCACATCATCGATTCGATGTTCAATCAACACGCAAAATGGCTTAAGGTAACGACACATGAAATCCCCTGGAGGCGACCAATTGCCTCGCTGAATTATTTGCTGACGTCGCACGTGTGGAGGCAGGACCACAACGGCTTCAGCCATCAGGACCCGGGTTTCATCGACCATGTAGTAAACAAGAAGGCGGACATCGTAAGAGCATATTTCCCACCTGATGCCAACACGTTGTTGTCGGTGACCGACCATTGTCTGCGCAGTCGCAATTACGTGAATGTGATTGTGGCGGGTAAACAGCCGAATCTCCAATGGCTCGATATGGACAACGCCATCAAACACTGCACGTCGGGCATTGGTATGTGGGAATGGGCAAGTAATGACAAAGGCGGCCAGCCCGATGTCGTAATGGCCTGCTGCGGCGACGTACCAACGCTTGAGACGCTTGCTGCCGTCGATATCATCAGAGACCTTATACCCGAGCTGAAGGTCCGAGTGATAAACGTCGTCGACCTGATGACCCTGCAGCCGAAGGAACTTCATCCGCATGGCCTTAGCGATTATGAATTTGACACGCTTTTCACTACGGATAAACCCGTCATTTTTGCCTATCACGGTTATCCGTGGCTCATACACAGATTGACCTACCGAAGGACAAACCACGACAATCTTCACGTCCGCGGGTACATCGAAGAGGGGACAACTACAACGCCTTTCGATATGCTTGTCCGAAACAACCTGGACCGCTATAACCTGGTCGCGGACGTTGTTCACCGTGTTCCAAAACTGGGCTATATGGCTGCTTATACCAGACAGTTCGTCCGTGACAAGCTGATAGACCATAAGCAATACATTGTTAAATACGGCGAAGATATGCCGGAGATTCGTAACTGGAAATGGAAACAAAGGAAGCGGTAGAGCACTCCTTTACTAAGAGTCGGATTGATGAAAATCCTTTCGATAAATACGGGCAGCTCTTCAATAAAGTGCACCTTGTATGAAATGCCGCAGACGAAAATCCTAATGAAGGGTTCGATTGAGCGCATAGGCCAAAGCCCTGCACTCATCTCGTTTGATTTTGGCCAGACCAGGCGCAATTTGAAACGCGACGTCGCCGACTATCATCAGGGGGTAGAGTTCTTCCTGGGTATGCTGACCGCAAGAGAGACGCAGGTTCTGCCAAGCACAGACCAGATTGATGTCGTCGGACACAGGGTAGTTCATGGCGGTCAGAAGTTTTCTCAGGCCGTCCTTATTAATGATGAGGTGATGTCGCTTATTAAAGAATATGCCGAATTTGCCCCCTTGCACGGGTCTCCCAACATAGCTGCGATTCAGTCGTGCCAGCGGCTGCTGCCGAAGAGTTTCAATGTTGCCGTGTTTGATACCGCTTTATACCAGGCGATCCCGGCCAGGGCTTATCTATACGGGCTGCCGATTGAAATGTGCGAAAAGCAGGGGATTCGCAGGTACGGCTTTCACGGTATAAGTCATAGTTATGTGGCTAAAGAGGCCTCGCGCCTTATTGGCAAACGGCTGGAAGAACTTCGGATAATCACCTGTCACCTTGGGAGCGGGGCATCGGTTACCGCATTTAAGCACGGCAAGGCAGTGGATACCTCTATGGGGTTTACACCGCTTGAGGGTGTCCTGATGGGAACGCGACCAGGTGACCTCGACTCAGGCATAATTATCTATATCTTGAAACATTTGGGATTGAACGCTGAACAGCTCGAAGAGCTGCTCAATAAAGACAGCGGCCTGAAGGGTCTGTGCGGCAAAAGCGATATGCGAGACATTATTTACCTGACAGAACAGGGCGACGAAAAGGCCCGGGACGCTCTCGATGTGTTTGTGTATCGTATCCAGAAGTACATTGGAGCGTACGCGGCTGTTCTCGGTGGTATTGATGCAGTAGTATTCACGGGCGGCATAGGTGAAAACAGCCCAGTGCTGCGTAAGAAGATACTCGATGCGTTCGGCTATCTGGACGTCAAAGTCCACGAAGAGAAAAATCTGAGCAACGACGCGTTCTTCTCAACAAAGGATTCCTCGGTATACGCGATGACGATTCCCGCAAATGAAGAATTGGCGATTGCCTGTGAAGCTTTCAAAATAGTCAGTAAAAATCAGTCCCTTACGGAGACTTGAGGTT
>Ga0315296_10002076_pt1 | contig 17238 bp, 8 predicted proteins | sample YL17G14_18_MG_FD_203921 | JGI IMG/M metagenome (GOLD analysis project Ga0315296, IMG submission 203921) | Sediment microbial communities from Yellowstone Lake, YNP, Wyoming, USA - YL17G14_18 | ecosystem: Environmental > Aquatic > Freshwater > Lake > Sediment | place: USA: Wyoming | collected... | reverse complement strand
AATTTGAAATAGAGGGGGGAAATAATGAAATATTTTTGTCGTTCGGTGATCGTGGGAATGGCAATGGGCTTTATTTTGGCATCGATATTATACGCTCAGAGAATCGAGTGGAAAGGGAAGATTGAAACAGAAAACGGAGTAAAGGTCATAAAAAATCCGAAGGAACCATTATACGGTGAGCTTAAACTCGAATTGCAGGAAGACCTGAGTATCGGAAGGGAAGATGACAAAAACTATTTTTTCTACGTGGTGAAGGATATCGCCGTTGATGCTAAGAGCAATATTTATGTCGTCGATGCGAGAAATTATAGGATTCAAAAGTTCGACCAAAACGGAAAATTTCTTCAAACAATCGGCCGGCAGGGCCAGGGGCCGGGAGAATTTCAGCGGCCGGTACGAATGCTGTTGGACGACATGACCGGAAACATCTATGTCAGAGACGTGCCAATCAACCTCCATATTTTTGATAACTCGGGCGACTATGTCAGGACGGTTCATTTCAAAGATGGGTTCAGTGATTTTGTGCCGATGGAGAATGAAAGCTTTATGGCCATACTCCATAAAAGTTCTGATAAAGATCTTGCGAGCACGCATGCTCTTTGCAAGGTCGATTTAAATGGGGAGATCACAAAAACTTATGCCCAATTCCCGTATACGATATTTGTGCAGAGGGTCAGTGGAGGCGTTCTTTCGGTAAGCACAGGCTTCGAGCTGGCCATGGTTCTATCAAAGCTCGATCGTCAAACATTCCTTTACGGCTACTCGAAGGATTATGAATTCAACGTTATTAATGCTGATGGGAATGTGCTCTATCGGATAAAAAAGGACGAGCCCCGGCCGACTTTTACATCGAAAGAGAGAGACGAGTTTAAGAAAATACCAATTCCCGAAAACAAGCCCTATTTCTTTTCGATCTTCAATGATTCGGAAGGGCGGATTTATGTTCAGAGAAACTATGCAGACGGGATTCGAGGAAGAGGTCCTACAGATATTCGAGACAAAGAGGTCGATATATTCAGCAAAGATGGATATTGTTTATATAAGGCGACCTTGCCTGCGAACACATGCGTTATTAAAGATGGCTTCCTCTATGCTTACAAAATAGATGAAGACAAAGCTATGGAATATGTCAAGCGTTTCAGGATCAAGAACTGGGATCAGATAAAAAAGGGAATATGATATCTAGGGGGAATAATAATGTTCAAACGAACCGTAACGTTTTTGGGCATGCCGGCGTATAAATAAATGGAAGAGGTGGAGAAATCTGCGTTTTTCGTTGATCGAAAGAAGGGAAGAATGAGCGTCCGCTCGAAGATTTGCGTCCCGATAATCCTTTCCTTTGGTATTATCCTTTTGATCAGAAAAAAGGGAAATGTAAATAAAAGGAGGGTGTGACATGCGAAGATATTATCTTTTAAGCTCGCTGGTGGTGTTGGCGGCATTAGTGTTCACCGCCTCGGCCCTGGCTGTGGATATCCCGCTGAAATTCATAAAATTTCCCGATGGCGCGACCGGATTAACCCCGGTCGGCCAGATTTCTCTCAGGCTAACACCGCAAGCCCCGGCGGGGGAATGGAAGTTTCCCAAATGCACGACGGAAAAACCTCTTTATGGCCTCGTCAAAATCGGCTCTGCCGAGCGCCTTTTGGTTCTCGACCGGCAAAAAGGCGGGGATAAATACTACAACCGGATCTATTTCGATGCCAACGCCAATAAGGATCTCACCGATGACCCTGTCGTGGACGGAAAAGAGGAAATTGACAGCCGGGGACCTTTTTGCCGGGTGAAATTCGGGGCCGTTGACACCAGGATCGAAGTCGAGGACAGGGTGCTTCCCTACAGCTTGCGTCCGGAACTTATGTTGATAAACCTAGCGCAATACTCTGAAAGCAAGCTCGATCCAAAAATCCTCCCCAGATTCGTCCAGTGCTATCTGAAGACGAATTGCGTCTATACGGGAGAATTCAAGCTCGATGGCCGGAGCTACTCATTGACGCTCGCGGACACCAATTGCAGCGGAAGCTTTACGGACAAGTTTGAAATCAGGAATATCAATTATCCCCGGCGTTTGTCGGCGTCCGCACAAGGAGATTCTTTCTATATCAGCTCCGACGGGAAGCCGGATTCCATTGACCGCTTGGTTTACGGCGATTGGCTGGTCATCAAAGACAATCTGTATAAAATCAGTTTCAGCCCGGCCAAGGGCACGATAACTTTGACGCCCGTGAAGGAAAACATCGTTCCCCTCAGGCTGGCCATGCTCCCGGAGCGCCTGTCCATCTCCACGGAAGACGGGAAGAACTGCATCATGATGTTCCAACCGGCCCAGACGGTCATGATCCCGCCGGGAAGATACCGGCTGTTCAACTACGAACTCTTTAAAGAAGACGAGCAGGGCGACCTCTGGCGTCTCTGCGCCAACGCCACGACGGATACACCATATTTTACGGCAGGACAAAGCGATAGCGCCCTGCTCGAGTTCGGAGAGCCGTATGCCCCGGTCATTACCGCAGCCAACAGGCTGCAGGCTATTACTGTGCAAAGCCAAGGGCAGACCAAGAGGCTTCCGCCGCGGGTGCCTATTGTCTTTAACATAGAGGGAACAGGCGGGGAATTCATCAATGATCTAAGCCACATCAGAGGCGATAAGACCAAGATTCCGCTTTCGCAGAAGAAGAACCTGGGCCACCGACCCGCGGAGCCGACCTATGAAATCACGAAGACCGACGGAGAAGTGGTCACCAAAGGTTTCTTCGAATATGGCTGAGGATTCAGCTGCGCGGCTACATGGAATGTGGCCCAAGAAAACACGGAATATTACATCGTCTGCGAATACCAGGCGGGCCCCTTTAAAATCGAACTCAAAAAGACTTCTCTTAAACTCTAGAGACCCGGGAAATACGTAGAGCTTGGGGTCAAACCTACTCGTTACGCAAGCTCCCCTGGAGAATTGTGCGTAACGAGTAGGTTTGACCCCGGATGTTGATCCCCGGATGGCCTTCGGATTGCTCTTCTTCAGGATAAAAAATATTTATAAGCCGGGACGACTTCGATCGTCTTATCCGAAATCTTAATCGTTCTCTCTTGATTCCAGGAGATGATCACGCCCTTCTTACCGTCGAATTTTTTTAAGAAAGCCTCTAGGCCGCGGGTCTCGATTTTCCCGAACTTGATCTCCACGGGGCATGTTTCCTCCCCCACTAAAACGACATCCACTTCATGCCTTAGAGGATCACGCCAGAAAAACTCGGCCCGGAGCTGATTGACGACGTGGCACTCGAAGGCTTTAGACTGCGAAAAAGGATCCTCCCTGAAGAGAAGATCGATGGATGGCACCGCCGGATAAAATTTCTTCAATTTTCTTTCCGTCTTTCTGCGGTTCGTTGAGAAATTGTATAGTTTCCGGACCAGGAAGGACTCTTCTAAATACATTAAATAGTTGGACAAGGTCGGACGCGACAATTTTAGTTCTCCGGCCAATCCGGAAATCTCGACGAGCTGGCCGGGCTCTTCCATGAATATGTTCAGGATGGATTCCAAAATGGCGATATCCTTTACCTTCAAAAGCCCGGGAAGATCGCGATAGATGACCTTCTCGACGAGGCTTTCCCTGACATACTTCTTGACGATGGTCTTGTCCTCGATGCCGACCAGCTCGGGAAAGCCGAGCGTTTTCATGAATTCCCCGAAATGCCGAGAGAGCTCTTTCTCGTAAAGTCCGACAGGCTTAAGATCGATCCCTTTGAACGATAAGAATTCTTTGAAGGTCAAGGGCTCGACCTTGAATTCGAAGATCCGGCCGGCCAGCGTCTCCCGAGATCTCCTGCGGATGAACAGGGATTCGGAGCCGGAGATTACGATCTTGATGTCCTTGGCGGTATCGTAGAGGACCTTGAGTTGATCATCCCAATTGTCAAGCTTCTGAATTTCGTCCAAGAGGAGCAGAAAGGCACCTTCCCGAACGTCGACGCCTAAAAGATCTTCATATGTCCTGACGACTTCTCGTAGTTCGATATTCCTGAATTCATCAAAAGAAACATAAAGGATGTGGCTCGGCGGGAATCCGGAGCTTATCTTGTCCAGGGCGGCTTTTTCAAGAAGAGTCGTTTTTCCGACGCGACGGAGTCCGGTCAGGGCAATAATCTGGCGCAAAGGAAAAAATTTCTGGATCTCTTGATAGATGGACCTCGGCCGGAAATCAAGACGGAATTCTCCCCGCCACCAAGGATTGAATTCTCTGAGAGAATCTTTTAGATCAGGCATAAGCATAACTAAAGTAGCAAAGATTTTACGATAAAAAAAATTAGCATAAAATATATTTTATGTCAAGTCTGTTTATCATTAATATTTTCTATTTTAAAGCTAGGGGCAGGGTCGAACCTACTCTATATGCACAATTCTCCAGGCGGAGCATGCGTAAAAAGTAGCTTTGACCCCGGATTACGAGATTATTTCCGCGGGAACCAGACTTTCATCTCGCTCGCGCCGCGGTTGGCCCAGGCGTAATACGGGATTGCCAGGAAATCTTGCTCTTTTGTTGAGACGATCTTGCCCTCCGCGCTTTTTGCCGCCGCCAGCGCCTTCCCTTTGAGCACAACCACGCCCTTCAGCATGTCCGGACGGAACTCCGCCGAGATTTTCGCTCCGTCGGAAAGCATCAAATTCAACGCTTTGCCGTCGTTGTCCGGTCCTTCGGCGCAAAAGACGATCGGGCCGCGCTGCAGGGCGACCTTGCCGACGTCGTCCTTCACGGCGGCATGGGCCGCAACGCGTCGAACGGGCATGGGCAAATTCAGCTCGATCACATCGCCCTTTTTCCATCCCCTCTTGACGCGCGCATATCCTTTGTCCATATCGAGCGCTACATCAGAGCCGTTGACTTTATGAGTGGGTTTCTCATCGTTCTTATCCAAAAACTTATAGAGATCGCTCGGCACCGGCTGGTTCATCGCCCATCCCGGGATGCGCATATAAACGGCAAATTCGGCGGACTTCTCCGGCTCGATCATTATCTTCACCGCCCCGTCCCAGGGATAGCGAGTTTCCTGCTTGAGCCCGATCTTCTGTCCTTTCATATCGACCGTAGCCGCGCTCCCGATGAATAAATTCACATAAATAACATCGTCTTTAGTCGCATAGACATAGCCGGGGACCGAAGGCAGAAAGCGGGTGATATTGGGCGGGCAGCAGGCCACTTCGAACCAGGCGCTCCGGACATATTTGCCGGCCGATTCCAGCGGGTTCTGGTAGAAGAACGACATGCCGTCGAGCGATACGCCTGAGATCAGGCCGTTGTACATCACGCGCTCCAGGACATCGACATACTTGGCATCGCCGTGGAGCAGGAACAGCCTCTGCTGCCACATAGCGTTGCCGATGGCAGCGCACGTCTCGGTATAGGCGCTTGCGTTCGGAAGCTCATAAGCGCTGCCGAACGCTTCGCTCGTGTCCCGCGCGCCGACCCCTCCGGTCAGGTACATTTTCTTCCCGACGACGTTATCCCAGAGCCGGTCGATGGCCTTGACGTAATCGGGATATCCGCCGAGTGCGGCCACGTCGGCCATTCCGGCATACATGTACATGGCCCGGACGGCATGGCCGACTGCCTCGTCCTGTTCAACGACGGGCTTGTGATTTTGCATGTATTCGTCCGAGTCGTAAACGGCGAACGGGTCCTTCGGATCGTGCTTTTCGCCGCCGAAATAATGGCCGCGCTCATCGAGAAAGAATTTGGCCAGGTCGAGATAGGCACGATTTCCCGTCACCCGGTACAGCTTGGACAGGCCGATCTCGATCTCCTGGTGGCCCGGAAAGGCGCGCTTTTTAGCCGGGCCGAACGTCCGGACAAGCAAGTCGGCGTTCTTGATAGCGATGTTCAAAAAGCTTCGCTCTCCGGTCGCCAGGAAATGGGCGACGGCGGCTTCATACATGTGGCCCACGTTGTAGAGCTCGTGGCTCACGCGCAGGTTGGACCAGCGCTCTTTGCCGGCTCCCGGGGCGGGGTTCTTGGGGTCGTTAGTCCGCGTCGTGTAGAGGTAGCCATCGGGCTCCTGGGCTTTGCCGATGATGACGATCAGGTTATCGAGCTCTTTCTTGAGTTTTGGGTCGGGATGGAGCATCAGCGTGTAAGACGCGCCCTCCATGACCTTGAAGACGTCGGAATCATTGTACCGCTTTCCCTGGTGGGGGCCCTTCATGAGGCCCGCCGCTTTGCGGAAATTATCCACCCGGCCGGTCTCTTCGTTCATTTTCATAGCATAAGGGACCGTGACCGTACGGTTTGTTTCCAGGCGGGGTGTCCAGAAAATATCGCGGACCTGGACCTGCGTAAAATCCACCGGGCGGATGGGATAGTCCTTCTGCGGGTCGCCTCCGGGTGAAGACAAAACGATAAAATTTATCATCATAAAATATAAGCCGGCTTTTGGGGGATTGATTCTTGTCATGTTGAACCTCGACGTTTTATTGTTACACAATCATTGCGAGGCATTTTGTGTCGCGGCAATCTTACTCGGAGGGTCATTCCGAACGAAGCGAGGAATCTCCGCTTTTATTGCGATAGACCTAAGAGGAGATTGCCACGGCACTGCGTGCCTCGCAATGACGCGTTAGCCAGATCGCCACGCTCCCTAAGGTAACGCGCGATGACCGACCTAATAAATCCCCCTTTATTTCCCAAGAAGGTAGGGGGGTAATAAGATTTAAATCCTTAATCTTTGCTCCTTCTTTTTCCCCCTTGCTTTTCCAAGAACGCAGAGGAATTAATGACATTATTTCAAAATCTTTCTGCATGCTTTAGGTCGGTCAGATGTCTCCCTCTCTTATTTCCCGACCTGGACTTCATACAGCGAGATGCTGAGCGGGGGCAGCGTCAGCTTGCTCCCGAACGGGGCGTTGCTCGTCTCCTGGATCTTCACGGCCGGCTCTTTTCCGGGCTCGTTGTAGACCGTCTCGTTGCCGCCCGTGATTAAATAGAGCTTGGCCGATTTGGGAACGCTGATCCCTTTGAACGAGAGCGGCAGAGTCTGGGCCGTTTTGGTCGGGTTGACGACGGCCACGGTCAGGACTTTTTTGCCTTCCTTCCAGGCGGCCGCGACGTCCAGCGGCTCGGTGGCGCCGCTCACCAGCACGGGAATCGTCCCGTAATGTGCGCGGTAGAGCTTCAGCACCAGCCCGGTTGTTTCAAACTCGGCCGCGGTCTTCGTCGTTTTAATGGCGCCGATCACGTTGACAGTCTGGGCGTAGTTGGCCATATAAATGATATCGCTCTGCCTGAAATATTCGTGCAGGCCCTCGGCGATCCCCAGCCCGTCCTTCCAGAAATACCGCGTGCCCAGCTCGCCGTAAAGATGGTCCCCATACCAGTAGTTCCATTCGTCCAGGGCGATGCGGATGTCCTTGCCTCTGAGGGTGGGGATCGTCGTCCTGTATTTGCGGTGGGCCTGGGCGATCTGACGGACCTCGCGCGGGATCTGCGAAATATGGCTCAACAGGCCGGGGAGCTCGCCGCAGTAAAAATGCTCGCTGATATAATCCATGGCGTCGCTGCTTTCGGCCAGCATCCCTTCGCTCCAGGTCCCGACTGCGCCGACCGCAATCAGCTTGATGGTCGGGTCCTTGGCCCGCATCGCCTGAGCGAAACGATTGTGCTTTTTCGTGTAATCCTGGAGCGGCATATGTCCGAGTTGCCAGTTTCCATACATTTCGTTGCCGATCGACCAGAACTTGACGCCCCATGGCTGCGGATGGCCGTTCCGGGCGCGCCATTTTCCCATGGCTGTGTCCGCGGCGCCGTTGACATACTCGACTTCTTCGGCGGCCAGCGTCTCGCTCCCCTGCCCGCTGTTGACGCTGATATAGGGGTCTGTTCCGATGAGCCGGCAGAAATCCAGGAACTCATGGATGCCGACGTCGTTGTGCTCGATGCCCAGCCAGGCCGGATTTTTTCGCGGCGGGCGCCGGTCGGGATCGCCGAGGCCGTCCTTCCAGTCGTAGCCGCTGACAAAATTCCCGCCCGGCCAGCGATAAACGGGCGCGTCGAGTTCCTTGAGGATCTTGAGGACCTCGGGCCGGAAGCCCTCGATATTATCGGCCGGCATGATGGAGACCGTCCCGACGCGGAAAGCCTCGTTTCCCTTGCTTATGATTTCCAGCCGCGCGTTTTCGCTTGTCCCTTCGGCCTTAAAAGAAAGGGGGACGGAGCGATAATCGTTGCCCAACTCGGATAGGCTTATAGTCAGCCGCTCTCCGGCGTCGGGGCCCCGGGCAAGCGATACGTGGATGGGCAGTGCGCCGGGATCGGCGGCCAGCACGACGCGGCCGACATAGCTTTTGCCTTTGATGACGGCCAGGTTGTCCTGATAGATGCCGCCGGCTTCGCCGGTCCCTTTCAAACGGATTTCCGGGACGTGGACGCCGACATAGGGCAGGATGGGGTTCATCCGGACATTGCGGGGCTCGCCGATGATCTTCCATGCCGATTCCTTCCCGCCGACCGGATAGTAAAATTTCCGGTCCTCGAGCATCTCGGCCCAGATGCCTTGGTAGATGCAGCGGCCGAGGTGCTCGATGAATTGGCCATAGATGTATTTGGAGATCGGGGCCATGCTTTTTGTCGTATCGATGGCGGCCTCGGGTTTCAACGTCCTTGCGGAAAGGAGCTCGAGCTGGACGTCGTCATACCAGGCCGTTCCCGTCGCTTTTCCCCAGCCGCCGAAAAGGCAGTTGACCGAGACCGCGTCCGTGCCCGCGGTGTCGAAGACGACCTCGACACGGGTCCAGTCCTGGGTGCCGCTCACAGCCTTGGTCATGATATCCACGGCATGGAGGTTGATCAGCGCCCCTTTGCTCGTCCCCGGCTTGAGGTCGCGGGTCTTGATCCAGCCGCTTAGCCGGTACTTGGCATAAGGCTGGACTGCGACGATGCTCTGGAACGACGAATCCGCGCCGTCGACCGAAGAGATCCTAATGCTGCGCTTGCCGGAATGTGCCACCGATTCATCAACCGCAAACTCGGCCTTGGGCTGCCAGTTGACCGTCTGCCAGCCCTTGGGCCGGTTTCCTTCAACGTCCTCGAACGACGGATTGGCGATGGGATTTTTCGCCGATGCGGTGAATCCCGAAGACTTCTTTTCTTGCATAGAAAAAGCATATCCAATGAGAGCAACAATGACAACAAAAAGAACCGTGAGATCGCTGAGAACGAGCTTAAAAATATTTTTTCCCGAGTTTTTCATATCACCTCCCTGAATCAAGCCTTATATTTTAAAATGATGAGATTGCCACGCTTCGCTCGCAATGACAGCTCCTTAACTTTCTCTCTAAATTGGCGTGGGGTGGGCATGGTTAAGAAAATTGGATAAGAGATTTGGGAAGGGATGAAGCGACCATGAGGGATTTAGCCTAAAAATATCGTCTTTTGAGGGAAGCCTCTTTGAGGCCGGCGAGAATGTATGAGCCAGCTCCCCAAAAAAAGAAACGCCGCATTGTGGACAAGGACATCTTTTTAGCGCGGTTATCAGGCATGCGAGAAACGCAGCCGCCGAAAAAGACGATATTTTTATGGCGTTAAAAATCCCGTTAGGGAGCGAATCCCTTCCCAAAGCTCTCGCTAACCATCTGCATCCAGCCAAATTATTTCACCTTCCACTCGTGGATGCCCGCCGAGAACTGCTCCGGCAGCTGGATCTCCAGGCGCATCGCGGGCGTGCGCACGGGCGCGAAGCGGACCGTGTTATATGTGTCTTTTTCCACGCCATACGGGTTGAGGTTCTTCACGGGAATCCACGTGTTGCCCGCTTTAAAGAGCGCTTTCCAGGACCTGGGCACGCGGCATTCTCCCAGGCCGGTATCGTCAAACCAGTAGACGGACACTTCCGACACGAGCCTCGGGCCCCTGAAATCGTACTGGACCCATTCCAGGGTCCCCTTCTTCGGCCACCAGTGGAAGTAGCCGACGGAATGGTCGTTGGAATTTTCGGGCTCAAACTGGTCGTTGATCGTGGAGACGCCCCTTCCCCCGGACGCACTGGCTTTGGCCAGAGAGGCCGCCGTAGGCTCCGGCACGGGGCGCGCCAATTTCGGCTCGCCCGCCAGCCAGACTGCCATCTCGCCTTTGCCGCGGTGGGCCCAGGCATAATATGGTATGAGCATCAGCTTCTGTTTTTCGCTGATGACCTTGCCGCCTTTGGCTTCGTAAGCCGTTGCTTCGCCGTTGATGACCATGACACCGCTCAAGAGATCGCTGCGCATTTCGGCCGTCAAAGGCGCCTGCATATCGAGAACAAGGTTGCTGACCAGACCGTTGTTGTCCGGCCACTCTGCGCAATAGACGATCGGGCCGCGCTCGATGGCCACTCGGCCGACGTCCGCCTTGACGTTTTCATTCGCCGACACGCGATGGATCGGCATGGGCAGGCTGATCTCCACCGTGTCATTCTTGTTCCACGGGCGCGCGATCGGCATGTAGCCTTTTTCAATATTCAAGGGAAGCGTCTCGCCGTTGACCTTCACAACCGGCTTTTTTTCGGTCCCGTCGGAATAGCTGTACAGATCGCTCGGCAAAGGCCTGCCCTGAGCCCACTCGGGAATGCGGACATACAAGATAAAGGAACCGGCCTTCTCCGGCGCGACCAGGATTTTGACGTCGCCCTGCCAGGGATAATCCGTGGTCTGCTCGAGTCTGACCTTGCCGGTTCCGGTGTTCACGTCGGCCGTCCCCTGCGCGTAGAGGTTGACATAAATGTTGTCGCCGGCCACGCCGTAGGCGAATCTTCCCAGCTCGGCGATGAACCGGGCGATGTTGGGCGGGCAGCAGGCGCAGGTGAACCAGGTGCTGCGCTCATGCTGGCCAAAAGAGGCTAAAGGATTGGGGTAAAAATATTTGTCACCGGGCAGGCCCGCGCCCGAAAGGAAGGCGTTGTAGGTGGCGCGCTCGAAGAGGTCCATATACTTCGCGTCGCCGTAGTAGAGAAACATCCGGTAGTTCCACAGGGCATAGGCGATCGTGGCGCAGGTTTCGGCGTAGCCGCTGGCGTTGGGCAGATCATAAGCCGGGCCGAATCCCTCCCACCCGCCGGCCGAGCCGATGCCTCCCGAAAGGTAAAGCTTCTTGGCAACGACGTCGTCCCAGATCTTGTCGAGGGCGTCCATATAGCGCCGGTCGCCCGTCAGCGCCGCCACGTCGGTCATGCCCGAATAGAGGTAGGCCGCCCGCACGGCGTGTCCCACGGCTTCGGCCTGTTCCACGACCGGCTTGCGGTCCTGGGCGTACTCGCCGTAGAGCTCGTGGCCGGCGGCATTGCCCCGCTCGTCAATGAAGAATTTGGCCAGGTTCAGGTACTTCATCTTCCCCGTGAGCCGGAAGAGCTTGACCAGGCCGATTTCGATTTCCTCGTGGCCGGGCACGAGCTTGAGCTGGTCTTTGCCCGGACCGAAAGTCTTGTCGATGAAATCGGCGCTTTTGAGCGCCACGTCGAGGAGCGATTTCTTCCCGGTGGCCTGGTAGTGGGCAACGGCCGCTTCGTAAAGGTGACCCAGGTTGTACAACTCGTGGCTGTCCTTGAGGTTGACCCAACGCTCCTTGCCCGACATCCGCGGCGGGTTCTTGGGGTCGATCGTCCGGGCCGTATAGAGGTAGCCGTCCGGCTCCTGGGCCTTGGCGATCTTGCCGATGAGCTCGTCGACCTTCTTGTCCAGCTCGGGGTCGGGATGGAGGGCCAGGGAATAGGACGCCGCCTCGAGGACTTTATAAACATCGGAGTCGTCAAAGGCGTACCGGGTGCAGAACTTGCCCTGCGCCGTCCCGCCGGCGATCTCGAAATTCTTGATGCGCTCCGTGTTCTCGCACTCCTGGATGTTATGGGGGATCGTCACGGTCCGGTCGATCTCCTGGCGCTGCGCCCAGAAGCCGCCGGTGAATTTCACGTCGGTCAGAGGCACCGCCTTTATGGAATAGTCCGATTTGGGTTTTTGGGCGCAGCTCGCGCCGAACGTCAAGAGCGCTATAAAAACAAGGAAAGGCCGAAACCAGCGCGTTTCTTTCATTTTTCCCCTCCTCCTCTCAAGGCAACCCTCAAGATAATTCAATAAAAGGATCTCTTTTATCTCGTGTGGGTGAATCCGGGAGTCCGTGTTTCATGATCCACACGAAATTGGAGAGAGCCCAATATATTACAATCTGCCAAAAATGAAAATATGCGCCTTCCGTCAGGAGTTCAACCGGGGGTCGCCGGTCTTTCTGAACTAGAAATCCAGTCCCTCCTCGAGCAGCCGGCGGACGAGCGGCGCCGGCCGACTGGAGATCAGACCCATGCCGCTCTCTTTTTTTCAAAGGCTTTATAAGTTTACCCGAAGACGGGACCAACCTCAACCGCCTTTCGAAACAGTCGGTGTTGGAGGGGCTCGCCAGCCGGCATTCATAAAGCTTGACAGCCTCTCTAGTGAAACATAATATACAAAGAGAAACCAACGAGGAGGGCCTCATGAACAAGAAAATCCATAAAAAAATTTTTATATATGGGCTCTGCCTGCTTCTATTGGGCTGGACGTCGTCCCTCTGGGCGCAGGTACAATTCAAAGCCCGTCTTATGACGGGCGTAGGTCCCGTGAGCAACGTCCGGATAAAAATTGAAAGTTTCTCGACCCCGGACGAAATCCGCGGATTGCAGCAGGCCTTGGCCGGCGGCGGCGAGGACGGATTTTTTGCCGCTTTCCGCCAATTAAACAAAGCCTCCCTGCGTTTTTTCGGAGGCCCCGGCTTGAATATCGGCCTCCATGCCGCCTATGAAATCCCTACAGATAATGGATACAAGATCTTTCTCTATGGCAAAAGCCAGAGCGTTGAGCCGGGGTCCAGCCGAAGGGGCCTTGGAGGATTCCTCTTCCTAGTTGTTGTGCTGGATCTGGACAAGAATTACAAAGGCGAAGGGAAAATCTACGAAACTGCCAGAATCCGCTTCACCGATCTGGGCACCATGGAGATGGAGTCCTCTATAACCGCGCCCAAAATGCTTGTCAGCATCAGCCCGGTGAAATAACTCGAATCTTTTCTCCGCAGCACGACATCATCCCCGCGCCCTCTCCGGTTTCAAAAAAATTATTGAATGCCGTACTGTTTTGTGAAATAAAAATATCTCCGGCTTCAATCGAGCCTGACAAGGAGAATAGCCGATGGCGTTGCGCAGAGATTTTCTAAAGGTCCGGGGTCAAGGACCGGGGTCAAAGCTACTCTTTACGCTAGCTCCCCCTGGAGAATTGTGCGTAAAAAGTAGCTTTGACCCCGGATTTTGATCCCGGATTAGGGAGGAAGACGAGAATGAAAGCAGCCAAAATTATTCGCGCCGGCGGGGCGCTATTGATCGCGGCGGGCCTTTTGCTGGCGGCCCAGAAAGGGCCGTCGTCCATCGACCCGGCCCCGAATGCCCCGGCCCGCATCGATGCGGCGGACGGAAAGATCCGGATCACCTACGCCGGCCGGCTCATCTTCGAAGGAACCATTGAGGCGGAAACCAACGCGCTTCAGCAGCGTTCGCAGGTCTATACGTCCGGCGACAAGGTCGAGCAGATGCTGCTCTTCTTCAGCCAGGGCAGTCAAAGGCCTGTCAAGCTTGCCGGGACCATCCACGGCAGCGAAGAGGCATTCCCCTGCGAAGCGGACCGCCGCGATCGGCGCGGCGCGGGCCCGCTCATCGTCCGCCACATCTCGGGCCTCAGCCGAAGCCTCCTCAACCGCGCCGTCTATGACCGTAAGCAGGATTGGGTCCTGTCGGTGGATGGAAATCCAAGAGTGACGGTCTTGCCCATCGATTCGTCCTCCCAGGGCAACTCCTTCGCCCTGACCGCCGAAGGGAACGAGATCGTCCTGCGCTTTCGGCCCCGGTTTTACCAGAAGCATCGCGGCCTCGCCTATTTCGAGCCCTGGACTTACAAACCCTGGCCGGGCTCCGTGGCCGGCTGGATCTCCTGGTTCGCCTTCTTCGACAGGGTCACGGAGAGAGACATGATGGAGACGGCCGAGGTCTTCTCCGAAACGCTCCGGCCGTACGGTTATGAATATCTCCAAATGGACGACGGCTATCAGCGCGCGACGGGCTCTCCAGAATTCTGGCTGAATCCCAACGAAAAATTTCCGCGCGGCCTCGAATTCCTCGCCGGCTATATAAAGAGCAAAGGCTTGATCCCCGGCATCTGGATGGGCGTCCAGGTCTCTCAGGAGGATTTTGTCCGGAAACACCTCGACTGGTTCGTCCGAGACGTCCGTGGAAATCCCGTCCGCGGCAACTGGATAAGCTTCCCGTTGGACGCGTCGAACCCGGAAGCGCTGCAAAACGTCGTCCGGCCGCTCTTCCAGGGATTCCGCGCCCAAGGCTGGGAGTATTTCAAAGTGGACGGGCTTCGCCATTTGCGCTACGAAGGGTACAACGCGAACAGGGATTATTTCGACCGGAAAAATATCGACCGCGTCGATGCCTATCGCCACTGCGTGAAAACCGTGCGGGACGTCATCGGGCGGGACCACTTCATGCTCGGCTGCTGGGGGATCCGTCCGGAATTGACCGGCCTCATCGACGGCTGCCGGATCGGCGACGACGGCTTCGCCTATGCCGGCCTCGCCCAGTACAACTCGTTCAACAATGTCGTCTGGCGGAATGACCCGGACCACATCGAGCTCGACGAGGACGCCTTCCGCTCGACCCTGGTGACGACGCTCACGGGCTCGCTGCTCATGCTCACCGACAAACCGGCCCTCTACCGGACCGCCGCCATCGAGCCAGCCAAGCGCGCCGCGCCCGTCCTCTTCACCCTGCCCGGCCAGATCTTCGATGTCGACCCTTCGCGTTCGCTAAGCCTCTGGCGCGCCGACGTCGAGGTCAGCGGCTCGGGCCCTCGCGTCTTCGACGGCGGCTACACGCCGGCCTGCTTCCTGTATCTGCTGGAGATCGACCGTACTTTCGAAAATTGGCTTGTGCTCGGCAGGACGGGCGGCGATTTTGCAGAGATTCGGTTCGCCGACCTCGGCCTCGACCCGGAACATGAGTATTTCGTCTTCGAGTTCTGGTCGAAGAAGCTTCTGGGCGGCTTCACCGGCTCGTTTGCGCCGGGCCCGCTCGACCCGAAATTCCGGTCCCAGGCCCTCTGCATCCGGGAACGAAAGCCGCATCCGCAGCTCATCGCCACAAGCCGCCACGTCACATGCGGCGGTGTGGACCTTCTGGACGCGCGCTGGGATGGGATGGCGCTTTCGGGAAGAAGCCGCGGCGTCAAAGGCGATCCCTACATCCTCTTCATAACGGAGCCGACGGGCTTTAATTTCGATAAGCTCGATATTCAGGGCGCAAAACTCGAAAAAACCGAACGCAGCGGCGGCCTCCTCCGGCTGACGCTGATGCCCGGCGGGGACGCAGAAATCCTCTGGTCGGCGAAATTCTCCAAAATTAGCGCCTCTGCTGCCCAGTAGCGACGGACGCACAGAGCAACTTTATTGCCATCGCGAGGAAGGAAGCTGCGTGGCGATCTCGCTAAATTATTTTAGAGAGACTGCCATGCCCTCTCAAGCCTTGCGCTAAGGATGTCAGCAAATTTAGTGCGTTTGGATTAGAATGAAATGCTCGGGAGGGATTATGAGTTTCTCTAGCCATCGTAGCCGCGTCATCTTTTTGACCGCCATGGCAATCTTCTTATTGGCATTTTTGGGCACAGGGTTGATCATACGCCATGCGGCGGCAGGGCAAGAAGCGTCGCCGTTGATGCTCACACGGCTTTCCTGCGAGCACGCGGCAAATCCTTTAGGCGTGGACGTCCCATCACCGCGGCTGTCCTGGAAACTCAAAAGCCCGGAGCGCCACGAGCGACAGACGGCCTACCGGATCCTTGTCGCATCCTCGGCCAAAACTCTCAAGAAAGACCGCGGCGACCTTTGGGATAGCGGAAAGGTGGCCTCGGAAGAAACTCTTTACATTCCGTACTCCGGCCGACCTCTGCTTTCTTCGCAGAGGGTTTTTTGGAAGGTCCTCGTTTGGGATAAGGATGACAAGCCCTCAGGCTGGAGCGCACCCGCGGCCTGGACAATGGGCATCCTTAATCTCGCAGATTGGCGGGCATCCTGGATCAGCGCAAAAGACGCGCTCGGTGCCGTCGGGCCCCGCAAAGCCGAAACCGACGAATCCGCCGATGCGTACGAGACCGTTCTCGCCAGGAAGGAATTCAAGGTGTCGCGCCGCCTTGTCCGCGCCGTCATCCACGTCTGCGGCCTGGGTCATTACGAGATGACTCTCAACGGGAGTCGGGTCGGCGCAGACCTATTCATGCCCGGTTGGACAAAATACGACAAGACGTGTACGTATGACACCTATGACATCACGGACCTTCTCCACAAAGGCCGCAACACCTTGGGCTTATTCCTCGGGAACGGTTTTTATAATGTCAGGGGCGGACGCTACATAAAGTACGTGGGCTCGTTCGGGCCCCTCAAGGCCGTCGCCATGGTCCGGCTTGAATATGCCAACGGCAAAACCGAGATTATCGGCACCGACAGCTCGTGGCGCGTCCATCGCGGTCCGATCACATTCTCCTGCGTCTACGGTGGAGAGGACTATGATGCCCGGCTCGAGCCCGCCGGTTGGACACAGACAAAGTTCAATGACGCGTCATGGGACGCAGCGGTTGTCGTTCCCGGCCCGAGTGGGACGCTGAAAGGCCTTAGCTCGTCCGCGCCGCCGGTCAGGGCGATCGAGACACTCAAACCGGTCAACATCCGGCCGCTCAAGCCGGGAGTGTCCGTTTTCGACTTCGGCCAAAACGCTCCCCTCATGTCCCGGCTGGCCGTCCGGGGTCCGGCGGGCTCGTCTGTAAGACTCATCCCTTCGGAGCTTGTCAACGCCGATGGTTCCGTAGACCGTGTATCCTGCGGCGGTGGCCAGGCCTATTGGAAATACACACTCTCCGGCCGCGGCACGGAAAGCTATTTTTCAAATTTTTTCTACCACGGATGCCGCTACCTTCAGGTCGAATGCCTGCCCGCTGCGGATGGAGGACCTCTGCCCCTCGTGGATTCGCTCGAAGGAGTCGTCGTCCACTCGTCCTCTGCGCCGATCGGCGAGTTCGCCTGCTCCAACGAGCTCTTCAATCGCATCCGGACGCTGGTCCGCTGGGCCCAGCGGGCGAACATGATGAGCCTGCTCACCGACTGCCCGCACCGCGAGAAGCTCGGTTGGCTCGAAGAGTATCATCTCAACGGCC
>Ga0315296_10002075_pt1 | contig 17245 bp, 17 predicted proteins | sample YL17G14_18_MG_FD_203921 | JGI IMG/M metagenome (GOLD analysis project Ga0315296, IMG submission 203921) | Sediment microbial communities from Yellowstone Lake, YNP, Wyoming, USA - YL17G14_18 | ecosystem: Environmental > Aquatic > Freshwater > Lake > Sediment | place: USA: Wyoming | collected... | reverse complement strand
CCCGTGCTCTAACAAAACAGGTCCGAACGACATCCTTATTACGGGTCAATGGCGCCATCGTCATAAGTCCGACCAGTTGTAGATTCGGCAAGGTTTCCATCTGCTCGGCTAAATGTGCTGCCGCCCCTACTGGAACGCCATATTTTTGTGGCTCATTGGAAGTGTTTATCTGTAAGAGTACTTTGGGGCGCAGATTCAGCCGTGACGCTGCGGCATTTATCTCTTCAGCCAATCGAAGTGTATCAATCGAATGTATCAGACAAGCTATGGGTAAGACCTGGCGCACTTTGTTGCGCTGCAAATGGCCGATCATATGCCAGTGGACCTTTCCAGCCGATTTGGAGCTGCTGTCCTGCCTTTCAAGAAATTCGGCCACTTCAGCGGACACTTTCTTCAGTTGCTGAGCCCGGTTTTCACCGAGGTCGGTAAAACCCAGTTGAATAATCTCTTTTACGGCTTCAAACGTGGCAGACTTGGTTACTACTACAAGCTTTATCTCTTCGGCGTCTCTGTCGACACGGGTACAAGCAGACTCAATTGTGCCCTGTACGCGTTTTATTCTTTCTGCGATCTCAATCATGAAATAAGGCTAAACAATAACGCCAGGAAAAAAACCACCAAAAACTGAGACGTTTTCAGGACTTGTTAGTTTATGGGAGTTTCTGCCGGCACACAAGGGATTAAGCCAAAATTTTGCCGTATTTCTTGACTGGCAGACAAGTGATGAGCACAAGCATAACAGTCATTTGGCGTCACTTGCCACGCTTAGGCAATCTGCGAACCCGAACAAGCCAAAAAGGCAATTTTTCACTTGCATTTGACGGGCGTGGTCTGTATACTATTTTGTTAGTATGGGTAGGATAGAGAAAGTCCCGAAAAACTTCTTGCTTTTCTAAATTTTGTTTGACAAGTTTTTCTCGAAGGATTATTTCTTCGGGGTGTTGTTAAATCTGGCGATGAAGAACTGTCGCCAGCAACCTTTGAACCTCGGCGAGGCAGTGTGGTCCACCGGTCTCCCCCCCAGCCGGTCCCACCACCTCGCCATTTTTATGCGCAGTCGGCGGCGAGGAAGTCTTTACGGCAAGAGCCCTTACGGGTACAAATAAGGGTCGGCAAGCGCCTGCCGGCAGGCTGTTCTCAAGCAGCCTGGGGCTGTGGCTTGAAATGTTCCTTGAGGATGATGAACAGCGATACCGAAGCCAGCCCAAGACCGCCTCCATAAATGAATGTGGCTGAAGGGCCGACCTTTTCCCACAGAAATCCGGCTATTAGTCCTGCCGGCAGTGCCATCAGGCCTGTAGTGGTGTGGAATGTGCCCAGAGCGGTTGCTTTAAGGTGGGCTGTGGCCAGGTCGGAGACGTAGGCCCGCTGATTGCCGTCGATGGCAGCGTACATTGCTCCGTAAAGGGCAAACAGAACCACAAAAGCGGCGAGTGAATTGAAAATCGCGAAGCCGGCTGCGGTTAGACTGAACATCAGATAGCCGAAAATGATGACCTTTTCTCTGCCGATTCTGTCTGAAATACCGCCGAGCGGTACTGCCAGGGCGCTGTAGAATATGTTGAACAGCACATACAGCAGAATTGGGGCGGCGACCGACAATCTGCCGGGCAGAAGCTGCTGGGCGCGGATGATAAAGAACATGTAGCTGAAGTTGCCCAGAGCGAAGATGCTCGAAATCAATATGAACAGCCGAAGTGCACGCGGCAGATTCTTCATGCCGAGCTTCAGGGTTATGTTCTGGGGCTGAGCAGGGCTTTCCTTGACGAACCGCAAAGGCGCCAGCGCGGCAAAGCCGATTACGCCGGCAACGAGTATGATGAATTTGAAATCTAACTTGACGAACCAGTACAGAGAAAATGCCACGACCGCGCCAAGGATGGCGCCGACGGTCTCAAGGGCTCTGTGAATTCCGAATCCTTTCCCTCTGGCAGCGGGCATTGAATCGGCAATAATTGCGTCCCTTGCGGCGGTTCGGATACCCTTGCCGAGCCTTTCCAGCGAGGCAAAGACAACCGCGCTGGGCCAGGCACGTGAGAATGCCAGAAACAGCTTAAAAAAATTGGAGATACCATATCCGCAGTATACGAAAATCTTGCGTTTTCCTGTCTTGTCAGACCAATAGCCCGACAAAACCTTCAGTATGCTTGAGATGCTTTCTCGCAAGCCGCCGACAAGGCCGATGACCTCACCGCTGCCGCCGAGCGATGCAAGAAACATCGGCAGAATGGGCATTATCATTTCGCTGCTGAGGTCGTTGAGAAAACTAACGATGCTCAGCAGGATAACGTTGGGGGCGATACTTTTGTTGGATTTGTTCTCCATAACGGGCTGCCAATCCACTAATGGCCGAACAGATTCCTTCGAGTACTTACTCGCCTTGCACTTGGACAATTACCGTTCGGCTGCGCGGCCCATCGAATTCACAAAAGAAAATGCCTTGCCAGGTCCCCAAGGCAGGTGCCTTATCCTTTATCAAGATTTGTTTGCTGCAACCGACCAGAGTGCTTTTGCAGTGGGCATCCGAATTGCCTTCGCTGTGTCGATAGCCTGCCCGATGTCGCGGCACTAATTCATCCAGGGTCAAAAGTATATCGTGAGCAACAGAAGGGTCAGCATTTTCATTTATAGTGATCGCGGCGGTCGTATGAGGACAATATACAATTGCATCGCCATTAGAAATGCTCGATTGCTCTACAATCGAACTGACCTGACTTGTAATATCAATCATCTGGCTACGGCTCTTCGTGCTTAGGCTGAATTGTTGCTGGATGATTCTCATTACAAAGGTACGTCCCACTTTTCTTGACCACAAATCTGATGTTTGTGAGGAAACTCACATTTTTAGCCTCTGCCAAGAAGCTTCTTGAGTTCTGTAATAAGCAAAGGGATGTCTTCAGTTGAAGTGCTCCAGACAACGTTCAGGTTGATCGAAAAGTAAGCATGAATAAGTCGGTTCCGCATGCCAACAATGACAGACCAGGGGATCTCGGGTACATTCCCACCAAGTTCCTCTGACACCTGCGTTGCCGCTTCACCTATAATTTCAAGAAGATGAACCAGCGCGTGAACCAGCTTACGGTCTCGGTTCAAATCTTCACGTGTTGAATACTCCACGTATTGCTGGATTTCAAGCGCGGCATCCAGCATGTGCTGGAGTCTTACTCTATCGTCACGCTTGATACTGAACTTCGGCATTTTGTACGACCTCGTCACGGAAATACTGGCTTAAATCTTCAGCAGTCCGAATATCGACCTTTCTGCCAAGCATCTCTGTAAGTTCCATCTCCATCCTGACGATAGAAAAAAGACCTGGTGTATGGTCTTGTTCGAATTCGACCAAAATGTCGATGTCACTGTCAGGCTGCAACTCGCCGCGAACAGCAGAGCCGAAAAGGGACAGCTTCCTGATATGGTTACTTTTGCAGAAGTCAATCAAATTCTGTTTTGGTATCTTCTGTGCGAGCGAATAACCCATCATATATAAACCTCTTAAGAGACCACGTCAGGACTGTCACCCCGAGCGAAGCGAAGGGTCTGGCCCGCGCACAAAAGTAATACTTCGCTGCGCTCTCCTGATATCCGATTAGACTACAGATTACCTTTTCTGCCTGCGATTGCAAGCGCAAATAAGGGAGACATTGTCAGTGAGGGAAAGGCACATACACTCCAGCCGGTTGTCGTATAATTGTTGGCGATTTATTCGAGGTAGTCCTTCAGAATGCGTCCAAGATATTCCTGGGCATCTGGTTTCGCGAGTCTCTTCTTGACATCGGGAAGTAGATGGCCAAGCGTCGTGAGTTTAGCTAAGTATTTCAGTCGGGCATACTTGTCTGTGGGAAGGGACAGTTTACCCCGAATTAACCCTTCGAGTCCCTCAATTATGTGGGCCGCCAATTGGTCTTCAATGTGAACCAGTCTGGCAGCAGCAACCGACTTTTGCTTCGCGGCCAGTAGCCATCTTTTGACGGCTTTTAGTATTTCCTCCTTGTTCGGGTACTGTGACAGACATTTCTCCAGTTCTTCCAACCAGCTCGCCTGTGCCTCTTTCGATAGGTGGGCTATCCGATCCATCTCGCTAAGAAAACCTTGCTGCTCTGACATTGGTTCCTTTTCCACCAGCGTCCCTCACATCTGCTCCACGACCTCAATACCCAGAAGTTCGCTTAGGCCGTGCTTGATTGTATTTGCAGTCAAACGACACAGCAACAGCCTGGCAGGTCTTTTATCTGGCCCGGCATCGAGGACGGGACAATTTGTATAAAAAGAGCTGAACTTCTGAGCCAGCTCATACAGATACGCCGTCAGGTAATTCGGCCTGTAATCAGCGGCCGCCGCTTGAATCGCCTCGCCATATCGAATCAAATGTTTGGCCAAATTCATTTCATCCGGGTAGGTCAAACGGGGGCTCTGCAGATTAGTAAGCTCGTCTTCGACATTTATCCCTCTTTCTTGCGCCTTTCGCTCAATCGACTTTATACGTGCGTAGGCATACTGCATATACGGAGCGGTATTGCCATCCATCGCCAACATCTTGTCAAAGCTGAAGACATAGTCGCTGGTGCGGTTGTTGGAAAAATCAGCGTACTTCACGGCTCCGATTCCAACTGCCTGGGCAATTTTGAGCCTTTCTTTAGGGCCTAGTTCAGGATTCTTATCTTCAACTATATGTTCTGCCTTGTCCACTGCCTCACCTAGCAGGTCTTCCAACTTCACATTTTCGCCTTCGCGCGTTTTTAACGGCGTGCCATTCTCGCCTAACACGCTGCCGAACATAACGTGAGCTAACTCTGTATTCTGTCTCCTGTCTCCTGTCTCCTTTTTTATATCCCAGCCTGCCATTCGTGCAACTGCAAATAGCATCTCAAAGTGCAGCTTTTGCCGGGCATCGGTAACATAGATTATCCTGTCCGCTTTCAGTTCTTGCACGCGATAACGTAATGCCGCTAAATCGGTCGTGGCATAAAGATATGCCCCGTCAGATTTTTGAATCATAAACGGCAGAGGTTTGCCTTCTTTGTTTTCAAACCCCGGTGGGAAGACACAAATTGCCCCTTCGGACTTAACAGCAATTTCACGATTCAACAATTCGTCGACAACATTCTTCAGCATATCCTTGTAGAAACTTTCCCCTCGAATGTCTTTCATACCTAATTTAACACCAAGTTGATCATATATCTTTTGACACTCTCCTAGTGTAATATCGCGCGCTTTCGACCAAAAATTCAAGCACCCTGTCTTTCCATGCTGCAACCCAGATAAAAAACCGCGCATATTCTCTTCGAAAGCAGGATGTCCCGTCGCGAGAGCTCTATTTGCTTTGATATATAGTGATTCTAATTGATCCAAATTCAAATTAAGTCTTTTCAGGGATTCATTTTCCCACTCTTCGGACTTACCATCTGCCAAAAGTTTAATAAGGAACTGATCATTACAAGTAAGGTTAAAACATTCGGTGTGAATAGCCTGCACTACCATTCCCATCTGTAGGCCCCAGTCGCCGATGTGGTTCTGGCGGATGACTTTGTGGCCTAAGAATTCAAGCATTCGGCAGATACAATCGCCGATGATTGTGCTCCGCAAGTGGCCAACGTGCATCTCTTTGGCGATATTCGGGCCAGAAAAATCAACAACGATAGTCTTGGGCTGAAGTGTTTTATCTATCCCAAGATTTACAGGGTCCTTCCGGATTTGACGTAATCTTTCTGCCACGAAATCTGGTTTTAAGCGCAGGTTTATAAAACCAGCCCCGGCAACTTCCGGCTTTTCGCAGATGTCACTGAGCCTGTCCCGAGCGCAGTCGAGGGAGTCGAGTTTTTTTACGACTTCTTCGGCTAACTTGCGCGGATTTGTCTTCAGTTGTTTGGCAAGTGCCATTACGCCGTTAGCCTGATAATCGCCGAACTTGGGGTCTGTGGCTGGTCGTACGATAGCAGGGCAGGCGCCGGGAACCTGCGCATATTGCTTCATCGCCTCGGATACCCGTTCTTCAAGTTCGTCAATAACGAGCTTCATCGTTTCAAGTTCTTGTCCCACTTGAGACGTTTTGCATCACCCCAGAGTAATTCCAAGTCGTAGTAATCCCGATATTCGCTATCGAAAATGTGCACCACAACGTCGATAAAGTCCAGCAGAATCCAGCGGCCTTGCTCATAGCCGGCCCGGCCAAACCGCATCAGTTGCCGCTCTCGAGCAGCTTGGCTAATTTCGTCGGCGACGGTGCGCATCTGGCGGTCGCTTGTGCCGGTAGCGATCACAAAATAATCGGTGGCGGGCGATATGCCCCTTAAATCCAGAACTACGATATTGCTGCAGTGTTGCTCGTCTGCTATTTTGGCTGCGGCCAGGGCAAACGCCCGTGCCTGAGTTTGTCTTTTCTTTGCCAAATCACATCCTCATTCGGTCCCAACAAAAAAGGGCGGCCATTTGGACCACCCTGATAGATTACCTTTATTAGCCGGTCACGTCAACCGCGACACTTTTCTGCAAAGGTCTCACGGAATGTCTGGCAAACTGCTACTCAATCACTTACTGCCCAGGCCAAGCCAGCTACTAATAACAGGGGCAAATCTTACCACAACACCCGAAAAGACCACGCTGACCATACACATTAGCTTAATCAGGATGTTCAAGCCCGGACCGGAGGTATCCTTGAACGGGTCGCCAACGGTATCGCCAATGACAGCAGCCTTGTGGGCAGGTGAACCTTTGCCGCCATGAGCGCCCTTTTCGATGTACTTTTTGGCGTTGTCCCAGGCGCCGCCGGCGTTGTTCAAAGATACGGCTAGGACAAACCCTCCGGCGGTACTACCTGCCAGCAGGCCCATCACGCCTTCCACGCCCAAAAGTAAGCCCATTGCAACCGGCACGACGATGGCCATCATCGCCGGCAGTATCATTTCTCGCTGTGCCCCTGCGGTGGAAATCGCCACGCAGCGTGCATAGTCAGGCTTTTCGGTACCCTGCATAATGCCGGGCTTCTCCTTGAACTGCCGACGCACCTCGTTGACCATCCTGCCGGCAGCTCGGCCGACCGCCTTCATCGCTAACGCTGCAAAAACGAAAGCCATCATGCACCCGATAAACAACCCTACGATGAGCTTGGGATTCATAATGTTCAGGGCGTATGCATTGACGAAATCTGTAAAAGATGCAGCCTTTACGTTCACCAATGTTGGTACTACCTCAGAGGCAGTCGCAGCCTTAGCCTTCAACGCCTCGAAACTCGCCTGCACCTTGTTGGTAAGCTCTCCGCCGTAAAATACCGTCCTGGCGACCTGATAGACGCCGTCTGCGGATTGGTTAGCGAGCCTGGCAATCCAGATACGCACCTCTTCGATATACGCCGCCAGAAGCGCCAAAGCAGTCAATGCAGCCGAACCTATTGCAAAACCTTTGCCGGTAGCCGCAGTAGTATTGCCCAGCGCATCAAGAGCATCTGTTCTCTTGCGTATCTCCGGCCCCAGGTGACTCATCTCTGCATTGCCTCCGGCATTATCCGCGATAGGCCCATAAGCATCGGTTGCCAGGGTTATTCCCAACGTTGCCAGCATACCGACGGCGGCAAAGCCGATGCCGTAAAGCCCCATCGCCATATTTGTAAAGCCGCCGGCCAGCCCATAGGCGAACAGAATCGCAGCAGAAATCGTGATGACAGGCAAACCCGAAGAGATCATTCCCATTGCAAAACCGTCAATGACTACCGTTGCAGCGCCCATCGGGGCTTGATCGGCAATACCTCTGGTCGGTGGATATGTGTCGGATGTGTAATACTCCGTAAATAGGCCAATCAACACGCCGCCGACAAGACCGGAGACCACCGACCCGAATACGCCCCAGGTGATCCAGCCCATCTGTACCAGCACCATAACCGCAATCAGGATCATCGCGGGACTGCTTAGCGTCCCCAATCGCAAGGCCCGCAAGAGATTTCTTTGAGAAGCGTCCTCTTTACAGCGAACAAAGAAGATGCCCAGAATCGAGAGTAATGTGCCGATGCCCGCGACGATCATCGGCGAAAGCACCGCCTTGAGCGGGTCCATCCCATATTGTGCCAGAACATTCATTGGTAGTGCCGCGCCCAGCGCAGCGGTCGCCAGAATCGAGCCGCAGTAGCTTTCATAAAGGTCTGCGCCCATTCCCGCGACGTCGCCCACGTTATCGCCGACGTTATCGGCGATTGTAGCGGGGTTGCGCGGGTCATCTTCTGGAATGCCGGCCTCAACTTTGCCGACCAGGTCCGCTCCGACATCCGCCGACTTGGTGAAGATTCCGCCGCCCACGCGGGCAAAGAGCGCCTGAGTTGAAGCTCCCATCCCGAATGTAATCATAGTAGTGGTGATTTCAGCCAGTTTGGTTTCAGGATTCATTCCTGCGTGCACCAACGTTACGCCGAAAAGTCTCAAGCCATTCGCCATGTGCTCAGCGGTATAGATTAGCTTGTCGAGGATCAGGTACCATATAGATATGTCCAGCAAGGCAAAACCCACTACAACAAGCCCCATAACAGAGCCCGACCGGAACGCTATCTGCAAGGCTCTATTGAGGCTAATCGTTGCCCCCTGAGCGGTTCTGCTGGATGCGTTGGTGGCGGTTTTCATGCCCAGAAAGCCGCAAAGACCGCTAAAGAATCCGCCCGTCAGAAAAGCGACCGGCACAAATGGATTTTGGATGCCATAGTACGCCAGGACAGCGAAAATGAGGCTTAGCCCCACAAACATAATCGCCACCACGCTGTACTGTCTGAAAAGATATGCGTAGGCGCCCTCACGTACATAGGAGGCTATGTCCTCCATCGTCTGGGTGCCTTTGGGCGAGGCCATCATCTGCCTGTAAAAGATGTAGGCGAAAATCAGCGCAGCAACCGAAGAAATTGGTGCTATCCACCATAATAATGTGATGGCCACGTCGGCAGCTTCAGACCCTTCACCTGCTACTGCCGTCCCACAGAAACCAAACATTGGCACCAAAACTCCCACGAGACTTCTAATGGTCTTCACGTTTTCTGCTCCTTTGGAACTTAACTCTCGTTACCACAGGTTTAAGCAAAAAAACAAAGTCCTTTAGTATAGCGAAACGCGCAACCCCTGCAACTATTTTTTTGGCAAAAATCAAAAGAAGAAGTAGCTACCGCCATTCGTGGTTAGCACCGTAAGTTCCACAACCACCAGACTCCGGGCTGGCAAACATTGCACCCAGAACATTAGGAAAACTGAAGACACTTATTCGCAAAACTGCAACGAAAGTCGTTGACTACTCAGGAATTTTATCGTATCCTGACAACACTAATAGAAGATTATTGTGGCCGAAGTTCACGCCTGAGGCGTGAACACGGGGGAACCAGATTTCGGGGCGAATTCCGCTCAAAGCGATAGGGCACTTTCAAGCCCAAGCCCGTCAGCTAACCTCGTAGGTGTTTGAAAGGGCAATGGCCAATAAAAAACTGCCAACCCGGCAGTTTTTTTATTTCCCTTTGCCCGCCCTAAAGGGAATACATGTATTATCTGATAAAAAAACTCCACAATACTACAGATTTCCGGATCCTTGTAGCAGGATGTAACCCACCATCCTCGTCGTTCACTATTTGAGGCAGTTACAAATAAAACATATCATCATTGAAGGATAAGCCATGAGAATTTCCGACCTCATTGATAAAAATCTGGTTGGCTCGCGTTTGAAATCTCGCACGAAGGAAGCGGTGATTTCCGAAATTGTAGAACATCTTTATAAACATAAGAAAATCAAGGATAGAAAAGAAATTCTACAGGCCTTGATTGAAAGAGAAAAAAAGGGTTCTACGGGCATCGGAAACCTTTTGGCTATTCCGCATGCCAGAATGCAAGGCCTGAAGGAAGTCATCATGTTTGTTGGGGTTTCAAAGCGAGGCATAGATTTTGCATCGGTTGATGGTAGACCCGTCTGCGTAATCGTACTTTTCCTTACGCCTCTTACCGAAAGCGAAACACATCTTAAAATCCTTTCGAAGCTTGCCTCGACATTCGGCGACAGGGTTTTTATGAGCAAGCTGGTTAATACCCGCACGGATGAAGAGTTGTACAAAGTTTTGAAGCAGGGCGATACCGAAAAAGAAGGCTTTTGTGCCCTACCAAAAGAAGAAGTTTATCTCGAACTCGGGACAACTGACAACGGTTTGCAAGAAGCCGAGGCCCGAAACAGACTGAAAGAGTTGGGGCCAAACCGGCTAAGAAAAATCCGGAAAAAATTCTTTATCATGCGCTTTATCTACAATTTTACCAGTCTTCTGGCAATTTTAATGTGGATTGGAAGCGGCCTTTCCTTCTGGGCCCAGATGCCGGAGGCCGGATGGGCATGTATAGTGGTAATTGTCGTTAACGCTATTTTTAGTTTCTGGCAGGAGTTCAAGGCCGAAAAGGCAATCGACGCATTAAGGGAATTAATTCCTTCTTACACGCGGGTAATCAGGTCTGGCACGGAGAAAAAAGTCTTTTCATCTGACATCGTCCCCGGCGACATAATCATTGTTGAAGAAGGAGACCACATCCCGGCCGACGCAAGACTGATTGAGGCTCAGGAATTACGCGTAAATAATAGCGCATTTTCAGGCGAATCCAAACTTTCACATAAAATGTCTGAAGGCTTTTCCGACAGGGGGGATTTTCTATGGCTGGAAATACCGAACCTGATTTTTGCCGGAACAAGCGTCGCGGCGGGCATAGGCAGAGCAGTCGTTATCGCCACTGGAATGGGAACAGAAATCGGCAGAATTGCTTACCTGACCCAGATAGTCAAAACAGAATTAAGCCCATTACAAAAGGAGGTAAATCGGCTTAGCAAATTGATTGCTGCTATAGCAGTTGTTATGGGTCTTGTTTTCTTTTTCGTGGGTTTGGCGTTCACCAAAATGACCCTGCTTGTTTCAGCCATGTTTGCTATAGGTATTGTTTTAGCTAATGTCCCTCAGGGGCTTATGCCTACTCTTACACTTGCGCTTGCTATGGCCGTTCAGAGAATGGCAAAACGCAACGCGTTAATTAAGAAATTGTCCTCGGTCGAAACGCTCGGGTGCACGAACGTCATCTGCACGGATAAGACAGGGACAATTACCACCAATCAGATGAGCGTCAAAAAGATATGGCTCAATGACAAGGTAATTGAAGTAACAGGCAGTGGCTATGAGCCGGTGGGCTCTTTTTTATGCGGGGGAAAAAATTCAGACGCCGCAGCATTTAGAGATGATGGTCTGGAGCTTTTGACACGCACCGGGACTTTATGCAGCACAGCCAAGCTTGTCCCGCCCTCCAAAGAACAGAATTACTGGAATATAATTGGCGATCCGACCGAAGGGGCTTTGCTGGTGCTGGCAAAAAAGGCAGGATTTGATTACGAACAGGAGCGGACGGACTGCCATGTGCAAAAACGTTTCCCCTTCGAATCGGTCCGCAAGAGAATGAGCTCGGTAAATAAGCTCCCCGGCGGCTGCCTCTGTGTGTTTGTCAAAGGCGCACCGAGAGAGCTTCTGGAAATTTGCGATAAAATTGTTCTGGGGAAAAACACTGTTGACTTAACACCCGCCAAAAGAGCACAAATTAATGCGCAGATAGATGATTTTGCCAAGGAGGGCCTGCGCATCCTCGGCTTTGCTTATCGGGACATTAGCGATGCAGAGGTTTCAAACGCCACGGCACAAACCGTCGAAAGCAAACTGATATTTATCGGGGTGACAGCAATGTACGACCCGCCTCGGGAGGGAGTTAAAGAGGCCGTCGCGGTTTGCAAAAAGGCAGGCATCCGCGTCGTTATGATTACCGGCGACTACCAGATAACCGCTTTGTCGATAGCGAAACAGGTTGGCATCATTTCCTCGGATGACGTCGGGATAATTACAGGCGCGGAGCTTTCTGCTTTAACCGACGAGCAATTGAAAACCAGACTTTTTGAAAAAGAGGTTATTTTCGCAAGAGTAAATCCTGAGCATAAATTGCGCGTGGTAAATGCCTTTAAAGGTTTAGGGAATATCGTTGCTGTTACCGGCGATGGCGTTAACGATGCTCCCGCCCTTAAACGCGCCGACATAGGTATTGCTATGGGACTTCGCGGCACAGACGTGGCAAAGGAATCAGCGGAGATGATTCTTATAGATGACAGTTTCGCCAGCATCGTTTCCGCAATTGAGGAAGGACGTGCCGTATTTGAAAACATCAAGAAATTCATCACTTATATTTTTGCGCACCTTGTTCCCGAGGCAGTGCCGTATATTCTTTACGTCATATTCAAAATTCCGGTTCCGATTACCGTCATGCAGATTCTGGGAATTGACCTCGGCACAGAGATATTGCCGGCTCTTGCCCTCGGAATCGAAAGACCCGAGCCGCACATTATGGAACTGCCGCCTCGTCCGAGGAGCAAAGGCATCATCGATAGAATCGTCTTGTTCAGGGGATACATTTTCCTGGGTCTGCTTAACACTGCTGCGGTTTTGGGCGCTTACTTTTGGGTCCTTTATAACGGCGGCTGGAGGTCGGGAACACAATTGGAGCCGAGCGACACGGTCTTTGAAAATCCCCTGCATCTAAAAGCAATTACTATGGTTTTTGCCGGCATTGTGGTGATGCAGATTGCCAATGTCTTTGCCTGCCGCAGCGAGAAATATTCGACTTTCAAAATAGGGTTTTTTAACAATAAACTCATTATCTGGGGCATAATTTTCGAACTGATTTTCATTTCGCTTCTTGTTTACGTCCCATTTTTCCAGAAGATATTCCAGACTATCAGCATCAACTGGAAGGACTGGACAATACTTGTCGTCTTCATGATAATCATCTTCTTCCTTGAAGAATTACGAAAAAAAATCTGGAAAACCGCCTCCCCTCGCTTATTACCCAAAACCTGATAATCCCTGCGTAAAGAGGCCAGGACGATTGGGCAAATATACAAAAATTAAGGTCAGGTTATGAAGGTGACTGTTATGCGTCAGTATTTTATGTGTGATATTCTGCATTGATCCGGACGTAGCCATCGCTCAAATCGCAGCCGTAGCAGAAATCGCTCGCAGAACCGGCCCCCAAATCAACCGTTATCGTGTGCTCAGTCTGCAGAACAACCTTGCTGGCACTTTCTCTGTCAAACTTTGCCGCTGCGCCGTTTCTGAAAACGGTAATGGCATCGAGCTTGCAGGATAGCTTATTGACGTTCAGCTTCACGCCCGCCGAACCTGCGGCGCAGATAATTCTGCCCCAATTAGGGTCGCCGCCGTGCACCGCGCATTTTACCAGCGGAAAGTTGGCTATCGCCCTTGCAGCTTTCGCGGCGTCGGCCTTTGTAGAAGCCCCTTTGACAACCACTTTGAACATCCGCGTCGCCCCTTCGGCGTCCAGCGCCATCTGCCTGGCTAAATCGTCGCACAAATCCGCCAGCGCCCGGGCAAACTTTTTATAGCGCGGACATTGGCTCACTATTGGCCGATTGCCGGCTAATCCCGAGGCAAGAATTATCGCCGTATCGTTTGTGCTCTGATGCCCGTCAACCGTAAGTTTGTTCAAGGAGTTGCCGATAGCATATTTCAGTGCCTTGGCCAGCAAAGGCTTGGTGATCGCAGCATCGGTCGTGATAAAGCAGAGTGTCGTGGCCATCTGCGGTGCGATCATGCCGGCTCCTTTGGTAGTGCCCGCAATCGTGACATTAGCGCCGGAAATTTCAAGTTGGCGGACAGCTTGCTTTGGCCTTGTGTCTGTTGTCATTATCGCCCTTGCAAAGTCCAAGCCTGCTTGTGCGGAATCTGAAAGTTTCGCCGCGGCCTTAGCGATGCCGGCTTTTATTTTTTGCATCGGCAATTGATGCCCGATGATACCGGTCGAAGCAACAAGAACATTTCTCGGTGCGTAGTGCGTGGGGCGTCGTCCGTCCGCCTTGTCATTGCGAGCGAAGCGAAGCAATCTCGTATCCTGAGCCTGGGTCAACAAACTTGCTGTTCCGGCGCACATTGTGATCGCGTCGTTTATCCCCTTTTTGCCCGTGCAGGCGTTTGCGTTGCCCGAATTGACAACGACCGCATATATTTTTGGGCTTTTTATATGCTTTTTGCTAACGTCTACCGCTGCCGAGACAATTTTATTAGTCGTGAATAGCGCAGCCGCAGTCGCGCTGCTCGGACAGACAAGGAGTGCTAAATCGAATTTACCGGACTTTTTGATCCCGCAATGTACTCCTGCGGCGAAAAAACCTTTCGGCGCTGTGATAGCATTACCAGTCATATTACTCTCGACAAGAAGCAGGTGATTGATGAGCTCCGGAGCCTGAACAAGATGACTACGAGCGGCGACCAAACAGTTACTGCTCTATCTGGCCAGAACCTCACTTTTGTATTTTTCAGGAAGACTGCAATCGTTTTGCTCACCAAGTTTCGTAGGATTCGCTTCCGCCCACGCTGCCCCCGTGAACGGCATTTTCAGGTCATCACCCTCAGATTCAGGTGCCTTTCCATGAGACGAAAATCCCGGTCACTATGCAACAGAGCCAGATTATTCCAGATGCAAAATGTCGCTATAATGACATCGACTGTTTTCGTGACGGTTACGCCCTTTCTTCGCAAATGGCGGTAGTTCTGGGCACTTTTGACCGCCAGCTCTTTTCCGAGCATCGGCCTGAACAGGAGGCAATCAAGCAGGTCTTTTGCCTTATTGAAATCCTTATCATCGCGGAATCCTTGAAGCACCTCCGTGAGGATGATATCTCCGATAACAACCAAGTCACTACCCAACAGAGAATCTAAAAGGTTCGTTTGCTTTGTTGCTTTGCCGTTGAAGTAATCAATCCACACGGAAGAATCTACGACTACCATTTGTCCCTTCTCATCTTGTTGAGGTCACCTGCCCACTTCAATTTCCCGCGAAATCCCTTGATTCTTTTTTGGCGGTGCACGTCTATAAGCAATTTCAGCCCTTCTTCAATGGCTTTCTTCTTGGTCTTAAAACCGGAGAGCTTGAGGGCAGACTCAATCAGATCATCATTAAGCACAACATTCGTCCTCATAAACGGTCTCCAATAAATGTGTATTTCTCGCACAATTATACACAATCGGCTCAGCCGTGCAAGAACCCACCGCAAATAAATCGCCCAAGTCTTTTGGGCGCCCACAAACTCGCAGTCTGGCGGGGGTCTCCAATTTCGCAGGATTTGCTTCCGCCCACGCTGCTTCTATCACAAACCCACCATGTTTATCGCCCTGGCGATCCGCAAATCGACTTCGAAGCCATCCCAGATATTGTCGTGGCTGATGACGCCCAAAGAAACGGCCTCGCTGTGCAGTGCCTCATATATGGCCAGAGCCTCTTCGTAAGAAAGGCTCTCCTCTGCGTCTAACTTTCGATAAAACTCGTCCAATATATGCCTGTTTTGTATCATCGCCAGTTCAACGCCCGCCAGTCCTTCGACCTATCAGGCATTTTCTTAGCCCTCTAATAAACAGGACAAAAATGATGGTCACAGACTGATGTCATTATAGTCGCCTGTGTCTGTTTTAGCCAGGCTTTTTCGAGCTGCCTTACAATTGGTGGCTAAAGACTTGTTGTGTTTCTTGACCGCGGGTCGGTGACAGGTTTTGGCTGGTTGCTGCGGGCACCGGCAATCACCATATCACGAAAATCTGCCATCGGGTCGTAAAACTTTCTGCTCAAGTCAACCGTGTTGACCATCATACCGGGGCGATTGGTTTTGAGCTGCCGAGCAATTCTGCCGTCCGGCTGGATAAAACACGATGGATAGGGCGAGTAATAGCCGCTCGAATTTGCCATGCTCACCCAGAGGTGATTTTCTGCCGCCCGGCACTGCATCGTTTGCCGCATAATGTAGGTATGCACACTTGGGCCTTTTTGCCTGGCGTTGTAAAACGATTGGAAAATGCAATTGACTCTTTGTTTGTACAGCTCGCGGTAAATCTCCGGAAACCGCAAATCAAAGCATATAAGCAGCGAGCACTTTACCTTGTTGACCGTGAAATACACAAAGTGGTTGCCCGGCGTAAGCCGGCGCAGGTCAGCTTTAGTGCAGAACCTTTTGTCGTAGCGATCGACAATCTTGCCCTGGGTACTTATCAGATACAGGCTATTATGCGGCTTGTTCGGCTGGACCCGCCCCCGAATGTCTCTGTCGGGGGCTTGCCCTCGAATGTCTCTGTCGGGGGTCAATCTGTGCGTGCTACCCAGAACAACCCAAAGGCCGAGCCGACCAGCCAGAGCCATAATCTTTTCGGTTTCTTCTCCAAGTAGACGCCAATCGAACCCGGCGAACGATGGAAAATCGGTGCCCACATAGCCGCTGAGAGCGCACTCAGGGAAATGAACAATATCAGCGTCACCCTTACTTGCCTTGTTTAGAAATTCACAGATTTGCCGGGCGTTTCGCCGGATATCTTTTCCCACCGCAAACTGACAGGTAGCAACTTTAAGTACGCCAGCAGTCATTTGACACCTGCCATAAAAACTCCATCGGTGCTGTAATAGTGTTATTAGCCATAGAGTCCTTGCCCATGAGCAACGAATAGAATCTTGCAATGAAATACCAGTATAAAATAAAGCATAGGCTATTGAAAGAAAAAAGGCTTGTAGAATCGGCTATGTGGATCTAAAATAAATCCACAAATAGTGCAGTTTCTATAGCTCGCTGAGGAACATATGATAAGAATGATGCTTTGCAGCCGTCTATATTAGTTGCAAAGTTCTCTTATCGGAGACAATAATGCCTGTTATATCAATATTCTATGGGATCGCTATTCTAATGTATTATGTCGATGACAAAAGACATAAAAGGCCCCATATTCACGTTAGGTACCAAGGCCAAGAAGCTGTTGTTGCTATACCTGATGGCAAAGTATTAGAAGGTTCGATCAAGGGAAGCAAAATGAAATTAGTGCAAGCATGGATAGAAATACATAAAGAAGATTTAATGACAGATTGGGATTTGGCTGTTAATGGACAACCGGTGTTTAACATAGAACCATTGAGGTAAGCACCATGAACCCGAGAGTTAAAAAAGTTGTCCCGAATGACAACTATACTCTACGTATAACCTTCGATAACGAAGAGCAGAAAGTCTTCGATATGAGACCATTGCTTGACTGTGGCGTATTTCAGGAGTTGAAAAATCCCGAATATTTCAAGGAGGTGAAAGTCCTTCATGGCTCAATAGCCTGGCCTCATGGCCAGGATATTTGCCCGGATACCTTATATGAAGATTCTGAATAGATACTTTTCGAGGTGGGGAGTCACCT
>Ga0315296_10002074_pt1 | contig 17246 bp, 12 predicted proteins | sample YL17G14_18_MG_FD_203921 | JGI IMG/M metagenome (GOLD analysis project Ga0315296, IMG submission 203921) | Sediment microbial communities from Yellowstone Lake, YNP, Wyoming, USA - YL17G14_18 | ecosystem: Environmental > Aquatic > Freshwater > Lake > Sediment | place: USA: Wyoming | collected... | reverse complement strand
TCTTTGCACAAATGCTTGTCTTCTTTCAACATCTTGTTGACTTTCTTTAGAGTACCCGCACACCCTGGGCACAGCGTAATTATGTCCAACCCTGCTCGTTCAGCCAAAGCCAAGTTTCTCGCGGCCAAAATGAGCATAGTTTCATGACTCACAGGGTCAAGTGGAAGGCCGCAGCAGTTGAATTCTGGCATTTCAGCCAGCTCCACGCCTAAGCTTTTGAGAACCTTACGTGCAGAAATCTCGTAAGCAGAGACTCTGTAGGGAACGGCGCAGCCGAGAAACATGAGGTACTTGTTCTTTGTCATGCTAGGTCTCCTTCTTTTCTAAGTGTTTCAGGAAGCTTACTCCGCGAAGGGATTTCTTTATGCTCTCAACATTGCCTTTCGGCAGCTGTGGCAACCCCAAAGTCTCTCTTTTCTTGATCCGCAAATCAGGAATTCTGTAAGCGTAGCCAGTCTCAAGAATGCTCGAAGCTTCTTCCTTGAAGACTTGTGGAATGCATCCTTTTTCAGCAGCCATGTTGCGCAACACTCGGATAACACTTGCCACTTCAACGTCCTGCGGGCACCTGTCTGTGCATGTGAAGCATGCTGCACATAGCCACAGGGTGTCACTGTTTAGAACTCTGTCTTTTAATCCGAGCTGGGCCATGCGGATAATCTGACGTGGCCGATAAGTGTCACTGAATCTCGCGATCGGACAGTCTGACGTACAGGTACCGCATTGGAAGCAGCGCATTAGCTTCGCACCGCCATGCATTTTTGAGACTTCATACTTGAAGCCAGGGTCAATTTCTGAAGATTTGATCGGTTTCTGCACGTTTTCTGTCATACTAATCAGTGACCGCTTCCAGTTTTATTGGGATTGGACCTAGTTTCCTGACCTGTTCGGTCATATCTCTGACAACAGCTGCAAATTTGTCTCCTTCGCTTGCACTAATCCATTCCAACCGCAATCGTTCAGGTTCGATCCCAAACTCTTTCAACACATCTTTGAGCAAGTTGATTCTGCGCAGAGCCTTGAAGTTTCCGCTGATATAATGGCAATCTGAGGGTAAGTGGCATCCGGCTACTAGGACACCATCTGCGCCGTCTTTGAAGGCTTCTAGGACGAAAGAAGGGTCGATTCTTCCGCTGCACATGACTCTGATAATTCTTATGTTCGGTGGGTACTGTATTCTGCTTACACCGGCCAAATCTGCGCCGGCATAGCTACACCAGTTGCAAAGGAAACCAATTATCCTCGGTTCAAATTGTTTGTCTTCACTCATGTCTTAGCTTCCTCCAAGCACGCTTTGACTTGAGCAAGCATTTCCTCCGTCGTGAAGTGCCCCATGGTAATGGCTTTGGTCGGGCATGCTGTTCCACAAGCACCGCAACCTTTGCATAAAGCTTCAATCACATGTGCCATTGGTTTGCCGTCTTTTTCTTTCATTTCTACGGCACCATACGGGCACAGATATTCACAAATTCTGCATCCACTACATAAATCTTCGGACACATTAGCGACGATTCCTTCCATCTCGATTGTCTTTTTGGACAGTATCGTTGTTGCTCTTGCAGCCGCCGCACAGGCCTGAGCTATACTTTCTTCAATGTACTTGGGTGAATGAGCCATGCCACAAAGGAAAACCCCTTCCGTGGCAAAGTCGACTGGTCTAAGCTTCATGTGCGCTTCAAGGAAGAAGCCGTCTTTGGTGAGAGGCACCTTCAACATTTCTGCGATACGTTTATTGTCGACGTTAGGAATCGTTGCCGCACTGAGTACGACCATGTCGGGTTCAACTTCGACTTCTTGCTTCAAAACAGGCTCCCAGAACGAAACGTGCAACTTGCCGCTGTCGTTGGTGACTTTTGGCTTCTTCTTATCTTCGTAGTTGACGAACAAAACTCCTTTCATTGATGCATCGCGGTAGCAGTCTTCTTTGAAGCCGAAGGTTCTCATGTCCTTGTACAGGACATAAACGTCAGCCGTTGGGTCGAGTTGCTTAATCTTCAAAGCATTTTTGACAGCCTGTCCGCAGCAGATTCTTGCGCAGTTGGGCCTCTCCTCGTTCCTTGCGCCCACACATTGAATCATGACAACGTTTTTTGCTTTGAAGTTGCCTTCCGCCAGTTTCTCTTCTAGTTCGCGCTGCGTACACACACGTGGATCTCTGCCGTAGAGATATTCTGTTGGCTTGTATTCGGTTGCTCCTGTTGCCACTATCACTGTACCGTGTTCGATTTCCTTTTCTTTGCCATCAGCGAGCCTTATCATGGACTTGAAGTTGCCGACGAAGCCGTAGACACTGGTAAGTTCAGCGCAGGTGTAAACGTGGATCTTCTTGTCATTCTTCACCGAGTCAATCATCTCGTTCAGTCGCTTCTTGGGGTCTTCCGTCTCTCCTAGTAGGTAGTGAATGTTTCGCAGATGACCGCCCAGCTCTTTTTCGCGTTCCACCAAGTGCACGTCAAAGCCTTGTTTTGCTAGCTCCAGAGCTGCAGTCATGCCTGAGACTCCACCGCCTATGATCAGACCAACCTGCGTGACGCTTATCTGAGGTTTCTCAAGGGGCTTCAACAGTTTCGCTTTTGCAACCACGGACCTTATTAGATCCTTTGCTTTTTCAGTCGCTTTTTTGGGCTCATGCATGTGCACCCAGCTGCACTGGTCTCGGATGTTGGTCATCTCAAACAGATATGGGTTCAATCCGGCCTCTTGAACGGTTTCTCTGAATAATGGTTCATGAGTGCGCGGAGTGCATGAAGCAACGACTACACGATTGAGGTTGTTCTGTTTAATTTTTTCAGCAATCAGTTTCTGAGTGTCCTGTGAGCAAGTGTAAAGGTTGGCTTCGGCGTAGACAACGTTGGGTAGGGTTTTTGCGTACTCCGTGACTTCGGGAACGTTAACGACTCCTCCAATGTTGATTCCGCAGTGGCACACAAAAACGCCTATGCGTGGTTCTTCTTGGCTCACATCTCTTTCATGCGGGTATTCTTTTTTGGTGACCATTGTCCCTCGGGCAGAAGCGATGACACCCATCGCTTTTGCAGCTGCACCGCTGGCTTGAGCAACGCTTTCAGGAATGTCCTTTGGAGCTGAGAACGCACCGCATACAAATACGCCTGGCTTTGAGGTGTCCATCGGCGAGAACGAGGCGGTTTCGCAGAAGTTGTACTTGTTGAGTTTTATGCCCAAGCTTTTGGCAAGTTCTTTGGCTTTCTTCGGAGGAGTCATACCGATCGAAAGAATAACCATGTCAAATTCTTGGGTTTTTGGTGTCTCTTCTTCGACGTAGTGCAGATGAAGGTTGTTGGTTAGGGGGTCTTCTGTTATTCCTGCCACACGAGACCGTACGAAGCGTATGCCATATTCCTCTTCGGCACGGTTGCGGTAGGCGTCAAATTCTTTTCCGTGACATCTCATATCCATGTAAAAGATCGAAGCATTCAGCTTAATGGGTGAGTGTTCCTTTGCAATCACTGCCTCTTTGATTCCGTACATGCAGCATGCGGCTGAACAATAGTTGTTCCCAAGCTGGTAGTCGCGTGAACCGACGCATTGTATGAAAGCTATTCTTTTTGGAATTTGACCGTCTGATCGTCTGAGTATTAGTCCTCCGTACGGGCCGCTGGCGCTCAATATGCGTTCAAATTCTATGCTTGTCACCACGTTCGGATATCGCCCGTAGCCATACTCGCTCTTCAATGTTGCATCGAAAGTTTCGAAACCAGGTGCCAGAATTATCGAACCTACTTTCAAGATCGTTTCGCTGTCTTTCTGTTCGAAGTCGATGGCTCTTGCCTTGCATATTTCGTAACATGTGCCGCATCCGATGCACTTTTCACGGTCGATCTTGTACTTTAATGGAACAGCTTGAGGGTATTCAACGTAGATTGCATCTCTTCGACCAAGACCTTCGTTGAACGAATCGGTCGCTTCGATCGGGCATTTCTGGGCGCAAATACCGCAGCCATTGCAGTTTTCTTCGATGATGAAGCGGCTTTGTTTTCGAACTTTCACTTCGAAGTTTCCTGGTTTGCCGCTTAGTCCCTCGACTTCCGCGTTGGATATGATCGTAATGTTCGGGTGTCTTCCTGTCGCCACGAGTTTTGGTGAGAGAATGCACATTGAACAGTCATTTGTCGGAAATGTTTTATCAAGTTGTGCCATCACTCCGCCTATGCTTGGACTTTTGTCGACGAGGTAGACTTTGAAACCTGAATCGGCAAGGTCTAGAGATGCTTGGACTCCGGCGACTCCGCCGCCTACTACAAGAACTGCTCCCACTTTTTTATCTGACATTCTTCTCAAATCTCCAGAGCTTTGTAGACAGGAGAAGCACCTTCGATGTGATCGACAGCCAGCATGTTCTTTCTTCTCATGTCAACGATGTGATTAAGAACCTCCGAAGGCTTCAAACCCGTGGCTTTGGCCAAATCACTAACTGACATCGGCACGTTTTTTGTCAAAAAATGAATTTTGTAACGAATGAATTCGTCCCCCACGATTTCGTCCAGCATCTCATCGTAACTTCCCTTGGACATCTTTTCACCGTAGGCGTTGGCACTCTCAGTGAGTTCTTTCTCCCTGCCGAGCAGGACACGCGTTCGGAACTGAGCCACCGCGTTTTTCGCGGCTATGAGATTCAACATGGATGCTTCTGCGTTTGAACTGCCTACAGGTGAAGAAGGCAGATTCGCGATTTCTTCTGAGAATGCTTTGACGTATCGAGCTAGATCCTGATCTTCAAAAGGTGGAACCCAGACCAGTTTCAGTCTTTCAGGTTCCAAACCAGAATACTTCAGAAGCCTTTTCAATATTCCGACTGCAAGCTCGGCTTGCGCGTTTCCCTCTTGGTAATGGCAGTCTGGCGGTTTGCACCCAGCCAACATAACGGCATCAACGCCTTTTTCAAAAACTTCAAGAACACTGACAGGATCAATTCTGCCGATACATTGGACTTTCGCCACTTTCGCGTTCTCCGGAAGAGGAGTTTGTTGTCCGCAGAAAGCAAAATTGCAGCTGAAACAGATTATTCTTGGTTCTCTGCCCGTCATTCACATCACTCCTTACAACTCGGCGTTGTCAAACTCCTAATTCGTTCATCTGTCATTTTCTCCATCGAAATGGCGCGCGTGGGGCACCTTGCAGCGCATATCCCGCAGCCTTTGCATAGGTCCCTGTCAACTTCTGCGATGTTGTCCTCATTTTTCTTGACCGCGTCAACGGGGCAGACTACTGCACACACATTGCAGCCTATGCACAAGTCTGCATCGACCACGGCTTTGTCGGCCTCACAGAGTTCGGTGTTCCCCAGACACTCGGCACATGGGCCGCAACCTAAGCACCGGCATGCCTCCCACCTAGCCTCTCTCTCCACTGTTTCCATTCGATCCAATGTCTCCTCGATGTTAGTTCGTGGTGTTTCCTCGCCGGCATTGTACCTTGCTACCTTCTTGATAACAGCTTGGTTCTTGGCCCAGCTAGTAGCAACCACTTTTTCCTCTCTGCCTTTTCTGAAATCTCTACCTGTCAAATAGAGGTCTATCGATTTGGCAACCTTTTTTCCCGCAGCCACAGCTTCTATGATGCTTGCTGGACCGCTGACTATGTCGCCTCCGGCGAAAACGCCAGGAAGATTCGTTTCTAATGTGACTGGGTCAGCTTGTATTAGTGGTGTCCTCGATTTTTTGTCCAACAATGGATCAGGGATGGATGAAGATTCAGCAATTTGACCCAAGGCGGAGATAACCATGTCTGTCTCGTAAATGTGTTCTGAACCCGTTATTGGTACTGGACGTCTTCTTCCACTTTCGTCAGGCTCGCCCAATTTCATGTGCACGCATTCGATGGCCATGACTTCGCCATTCCTGCCAAGAATCTGTTTTGGCGCCTCAAGCAAATTGATTTGCACACCATCTCTGTCTGCTTCCATGACTTCACTGGGCAATGCTGGCATTTCTTCCCTTGAACGCCTGTACAATATCATTACTTCCTTAGCGCCAACTCGTCTTGCTGTGCGAGCAGCATCTATAGCGCTATTGCCGCCCCCTACGACTGCAACCTTCTTTCCGATTCTCACAGGTTTCCTGAGTGCTACATCCTTTAGAAAGTCCACAGCACTAACTACCCCCTGCAGGTCTTCCCCCGGAACGCCGAGTCTCATTCCACCCTGAGTGCCAATTGCCAGAAATATAGCTAGGTATCCCTCTTTCCAGAGGCTTTCGATGGTGATATCTTTACCGAATTCAACTCCAGTTTTTATGTCAACTCCTAAGGCTTTGATGTAGTCTATTTCTCCTGCTACAACGGACTTTTCAAGCCTAAAGTCAGGTATGCAGTATCTCATCATTCCGCCAGGTTCCGACATTCGTTCAAAAACCGTTGCTGGATAGCCCAACTTCGCAAGTTCATAGGCAGCCATCAATCCTGCAGGACCGGCTCCTACTATTGCGACTTTCTCTTTGTGTGTCTTGGGGATTTGTTTGGGTCTAGATCCTTCTCCCTTGCGTTCTATGTCGGCGACGAATTTTTTCAGGGCCCGTATCGCAACGGCTTGATCGACATCCACACGGGAACACGCATCCTGACATGGACTGAAACACACTCTTCCGCAGATGGCTGGAAAAGCAAGATCTTGCCGTATTATCTCTAAGGCTTCTTTGTACTTGCGTCTTTGAATTAGAGAAACATAAGCTTGAACATTAACATGCGCTGGACATTCTGCCCTGCATGGAGGCATTTTCCTCACGCCTGTTGTAGCTTCAATAACCATTCTCGCATCAACCTTCTGGACTACTACACCATGTTGTGAGAAGTCAAACGGCGAATCTGAATATTTAGGGCTTTCCTCGGACTGGCCGAAAATGTAATGTTCGAAGACCCGCGATTTGTTTATGAGAAGAAAGGATGGATCAAGCGTTCTCGATTCTTGTTGAGAATGGAAACCGACTAGGTTGTGGCTAGGTCACCGTGCTCTTGTTGTTCTTCTTCCTGTGTGATTTGTCCTTCAATCTGTTGCGGAATCTGTGATGATGCCTCATCCTGCTTGGGAGTCTCGTCGCATTGCCTTTCTTCCGCTTTCAGGTCGAGTGTTGCTCTTGCCGTGTCGTCGGTTTGGTATTCGACCTTGAAGCCCATCTTCTTCATCAAGTCGATGGCACGATAGTTGTCTCGCAGGATTATGGCATAGATTGTTTCGAGCTTCATGTCCTTGCAGATTTCGAGTACGTAGTCAACCATCTTTGTGCCTAATCCTAGACCTTGCCATGGGTCGGCAACTATGAATGCTATCTCGCCTTTCTTTCCGTCTGGTTCAATGCTCACGCGCGTGACTCCGAGGATTTTTCTGCGTCCGTTCTCCGTGAGTTCGGGAACAATTGCGATTTCTCGGTCATAATCTATGTTGCAGTAACGTACTCTGGTCTCATGTGGCGTGTCTTTGAGTACTTGGAAGAAACGGTAGCGAATGGATTCCTCTGAGAAGTTCTGGAACATCTCCAACCACAATGGCTCATCCTCAGGCTTTATCGGCCTAAGCATGACGGTTCTCCCATCTCGGACCTTCCAGAAGGTCTCGTATTTTTTCGGATAGGGAGTAATCACCAAATGCTCGTGAGGTTCAAATTTCCTGAAAACGCGCTCTTTGTCGATCACTATGCGCGCGTCAAGGGCAATAGCTTCTTTATCATTGATGAATAGTGGATTGATATCGACTTCTTTGAGTTGTGGATAATCGACCAGCATCTGGCTGAAACGCACCAGTATTTCTTCGAGAAGCTGAACGTTTGCTGGTGGAACGTTTCTGTAACCCTTGAGAAGCTGATACACTTTGGTTTCTTCCATCAATCTGCGCACCAGAGTTTGATTCAATGGTGGAATGCCAATAGCAAAGTCCTTGAACAACTCGACACCCACGCCACCCATTCCGAAAAGTATTACTGGACCGAACAATGGGTCAGCCTTTGCGCCGATGATGACCTCGTATCCTTGTTTCTTGACCATCTGTTGAACGGTTACGCCGAGTATTTCGGCGTTTGGATCGTGTTCCTTGGCCGCCTTCACTATGCGATTGAATGCATAGCGCACTTCGGTTTCGTTGTTGAGGTCAAGTACGACGCCTCCTGCGTCGGTCTTGTGGATTATTTGGGGAGAAAGAATCTTAAGTACAACGGGATATCCGATTTGTGAAGTCAGGGAAGCCGCTTCGTCTTCGTTCTGAGCGACTTTCGTCTTGACGACTGGCAGATTGTAGTATTCTAAGAATGTTTTGGCTTCGGCCTCATTTAGTACGTCACGGTTTTCCGAAGCAACATTTCTCAGGATAACCATAAGGGGACGTTTTGGTGGAACGACATCAACCGGGAGTTCTGCTGGTGTTTCGTACAGCAACTCCAAGTTGCGCTTGTACTGGTACATGTAACGGTAAGTCTTGATTGCTTGTTCAGGAGTCGAGTATGTTGGTATATTGTTCTGGGTGAAGACTCGATTTGCCCCCTCTACAGCATCATGGCCCATGAATGAAGTCAAAATCGTCTTGTTTTGCGAACTCCTGTTTGTGCACAATTCTGCAATGCTTTTGGCAACTTTCACAGGGTCAGCCACTGCTTGTGGCGTATATATTATCAGTACGCCATCAACATTCTCATCGTCCAGGCAGGCTTGTAACACTGCCGCGTACCTGTCATTCTTAGCGTCTCCAAGAATGTCGATCGGATTTCCCTTGCTCCAATAAGGAGGCAAAGTTTCATCGAGTTTGTCCATTGTTTTTTTGCTCAACTTTGCCAATTTCAATTTCTGAGATATGAGAGAATCTGTTGCCATCACACCCGGTCCGCCAGCATTTGTTATTATGGCGAGGTTTGGACCTTGTGGGAGGGGTTGCATTCCTAGAACCTCAGCAGAGTTGAAAAGATCAGCGATTTCGTCGACACGCACCATACCTGCGCGTTTGAAGGCTGTGTCGTAGATCATATCCTCGCCTGTCAACGAACCAGTGTGAGAAGCGGCGGCCTTAGCGCTCTCACTGAACTTGCCAGCTTTGACGACAATTATCGGTTTGGTTCTGGCAAAGTGTCGTGCAGCACTCATGAAACCTCGAGCATCAGCTATCCCTTCTATGTACATCAGAATGCTCCTGGTCTTCGGGTCGGTACCGAAATAATCAATCAGGTCTCCGAAATTCACGTCGATCATTGATCCCACAGAAACAAAGTTGCTGAATCCTATGTTTTCATGCATCGCCCAATCAAGAATAGCTGAGCCTAAGGCGCCACTTTGAGAAATGAAAGCTATATTACCCGGTTTCGGGAGCTCATTCATGAATGTAGCATTGAGACCAACACTAGGCCGGATTACGCCTAGACAGTTGGGCCCAACGATCCGCATGCCGTACCTCTTACGTATTTCGACGATTTTCTCCTCAAGCGCCGCTCCTTCTGGCCCGATTTCTTTGAAACCAGCAGAAATTATGATTACCCCGCATATTCCGGCTTTCCCGCACTGCTCAAGAACATCTGGTACGGTTCGGCTTGGAGTTGCGATTATGGCAAGATCAATCGGCTCTGGAACCTGCGCTACATTCGCGTAGGTCTTCATTCCCAAGATTTCGGTCTTACGGACATTGACTGGGTAGATCTTTCCCTCAAAATTCAGATCAAGGAAATTCCTCATCAACGCGTAGCCAACGGAGCCCACTTCATCGCTTGCACCGATCACAGCGACGCTCTTTGGGCTAAAAATCTTCTCAAGATTCAACGTAACCAAGGGTTTGACCTTCTGAGTCTAGCTGTTGAAGAAGTGAGGGAAATTAAAAACTTTATGTACCGAAGATGCAGCTTTGATTCGCCGATTCTTCACTTTGGGAAGAGAACTTGCAAGAAGGCGAGTCTTCTGCGTTGCCGTCTGGATGTTTAGTCTTGAAGGATTAGCAACGAGTCGCCGTTCGACAGACTATTAACAGGTGAGACAGCGAGAAGGTGTTTCATAAAAGGCAAAGTTTAAAATGGTCTCAGCGGTAAAGTTGTTCAAACCATTCATTGAAACTGCGAGGCAAAATAATGAAAAATCGGTCTGAAAGAATCGAGCGACTAATGTCTCTGGCGCTGATATTATCACTGAGTTTGATAATGCTCTCATTTTCATCCAGAGCTTTCGGCGCGATGGAAATATCCAAAGTAGACCCCTCATCGGGCGGAGTTGGAACACAGGTCCAAATCACGGCGAACCAGACTACTGCTAATGGAGAGTACAATATTTTTTTTGATAATCAGCTAGTTGCTAATGGGACCGCGTTTGCGAATGACGTTGTTGCAAACTTTTCCGTCCCCCAAACTTATGCTGGAACCCACGCGCTCAGATTGATGGATCAGACTACTGGTGAAAATGCCACTGGAGTTTTCATCGTAACGACATCCTACTTCATCGGTGCTGTCGCCACGCAGATAGGCTTCCAAGAAGGTGATCCGGTGCCGATTTCGGTCAATGTAACCGGTGGAGAAGGAAGTGCCTCGTTTACTGCAAACGTCACCGTCCGTGCTCCCAACAGCGTCACATACACGAAAGTGCTCAATATTGCTACATCTTCTTTCGGAAACGCAACTGCAGTCGCAACGTTTCCAGCTGATTTTTCGCCAGATGGTAGCACGAATTTGGTTGGCAACTATGGACTGTCACTTAATGATACAGTTGCAAATGCCACCTTTGCCGTAGGGCTGACAAACTCCACCCAGTACCATCGAGGCGACACGGTAAACATCAAGGCTGCATATGCACAATCCGAGATTGTCACAGTCACAATATCTGGAAAAGACATCCCCAGCGATATTGCAAACGTCAGTGCCGACTTGGCAGGGATAGCCAGTTATAATTGGACCGTGCCGCCATACGCCTCCATAGGCTCCTACGCGGTGAGAGTCATCTCGGCGAACGGAACAACAATAAAGACTCCGTCGGATACTCAGAACTTCACCGTTCCTGGTTTCGCAGTAAACGCCACTGCAAAGAACCTTGCTGGAGATCCAGTTCCTTCGGTCAACGTAGAAGCTTACGAAGGTGCGACACTCGCAGACAATGAGACAACTGGCACCACAGGGTTAGCGTTCTTGAGGCTTGAGATTGGCAACTACACCTTCAGAGCATTCCGGAACGGCCAAGCAGTAAATGAGACTGCTGTCGTAGTAAGCAATGATACAGTATTCGATATCGTATGCAATCTCACAAATCTCAGAGTTGAAGTCGTGGCGATCTTGAACGGATCCGAAGTGAGCATACCTGAAGTAGGAATTCTCGTCATATCGTCCAACGAGAGATTCACGACCGACATAAACGGAGTAGCAGTCATACAATCGTTATTGCCCAATACAACTTACGTTCTAAATGCAACCCGTTACAATAATTCTTTCAACGTTACAACCATTCCCTCACTGCTGATAAACAACGCGCCAGTGGCCTGGTTCGATGCAAAGATCTTCTGTCCGAACTTCGTCCTGCAAGTGACTACAACAAAAGCAGATGGCCAGCCTCTCACCAATGCGGTTGTCAGCATAAAGGAAGCTTTGGGAGTCCCCAGCTACGAAGAGCGCACGGATGCCAACGGGATGGCTGTTTTCAACGCTCCTTTTGGCAGTTATGTTGTGCGGGTTTATGACAGCAACATGGTGAAACTCAACGAGACAACGGTGGTGCTGTTAGATAATCGGACCCTCAACATGTCCTGCAGCCTCTACGGTCTAACCGTTACAGTGAAAGTCGTTGACTACTTCGGCCAAGGCATCGCAAACATGGAAGTCACCTTGCAGAGATTAGGACAAATGCAGGCTACGACTAGCACAGGCCCCGACGGAACTGCCACGTTCTACAATGTGGTCGGTGGACTATTGAATATTCTCGTCATATCAAACGGAGCGTCAACACCAATTGCAGCACAGAGTGTGAACATTGAAAATCCGACAACCCTGATTTCAATCCACGTTGACGAGTACGTTGTCCTCGCAGGAATGCTCGTTCAAACGGGCCAGCTGACTGCAATAGTCTTGATCATACTGATCGTGGTTCTGATTCTCTCCCTGGAAGTGTACGGAAGAAGGCGACACAGAGTACAGAAAACCGAAACTAGTAGTGCAGATAAGGAGTCATAAGGAAAAAAGTTTATATTGAAACTCGACAGAGTTATCTATCAGAGAAAATAGATTATTGGCAATGAAGTTTTGTGACAACTGATCAAAGGTTGTGCATGTATTGACACAGGTCAAAACTTGTTATCAGACGTGCGAAGCCTTCAAATGCATAAAAAACGCGGCCGTATATCGTCAAGATGGGGTATGGTGCGGATGGACTGAAGACATGTGTAACGTAGGAAACTGCACGTATGCAATCTGCGCAAAACGACGACTATTGCCCAGAGGTATCTGCGGAGAATCCATAAAAAGAAAGACAATCGAAAAGCAACCTGACGAAGTCATAGGACCAACAGTGAAACTGAGAGGTAAGACTCTCCGTAAAATCGGGGAGAAAGAGATCTTCTAGCGGAAATCAATGTGCCTAGAACAACTCGGCTCAGTCTGAGCTCAAATACCACTTTCTCTTTTTTAATTTCTACTTAGCTGGGATACGTTTCACGACTGGTGGTTTCACTTTCTTCAAGACTCTGTACCCGCAGACGATGCATTTGATTTCTCCGCCGCGCATGTCCAACTCGTCGGAAGGGACCTTTGCACCACATCTAACGCACTCGTATGCGATACTTCCAGATGTTTTTTCCAAGCTTTTCCCTCTTCCTACAGAGGAAAGCCATTCTGCTTTTAAACATTTCCAGCCAAGAGCATTCTATCTAGCGGAATGACTAGAGCTTTGAAGAAACGATTGAGCAAGAGGCTCTCAGAAATCCTACCACAGAATTGGGTTCAAATCTGCAACTCTTATGACATCGTCGGCGACATAGCGATAATTCGCTTGATAGAAGAATCAAGGAAGTACAGCAACAAAATCGGAACGGCTATATTGACGGCAAACAAACACGTAAGAACCGTCCTGGCTCAAACGAGCGCCGTCAGCGGAGAATTCAGGCTTCGAAAACTGAGACACATCGCAGGTGAAAAAAGAACACAAACCACCCACAAGGAATCTAAATGCCTGTTCAACGTTGATGTAGCAAAGTGCTATTTCTCACCTAGACTGTCTCACGAGAGAAAGAGAATCGCAGACCAAGTTGCAGAAGGCGAGACTGTTGTCAACATGTTCGCTGGTGTTGGATGCTTTTCAATACTTATCGCCAAAAACGCCAAAGTTGAGAAGGTTTATTCCATTGACGTGAACCCCTTAGCGATCAAGTATATGCGAGAAAATGTTAGAATGAACGGAGTCTACGGGACGGTCATACCGATCCTGGGCGACGCTGGACAGATCATCGAAGAAAAGCTGCGCGGTCTGGCAGATAGGGTTCTGATGCCTTTGCCAGAAAAGGCTCTCGAATATCTTCCTTATGGACTGTTGTCCCTGAAAAAAACGGGAGGATGGATTCATTGTTATGATTTTGAGCATGCCGAAAAGGGCAAAGATGTTGTTGAAAAAGTGAAGACCAGGGTGCGCAAACGGCTCCAAAGCCTAGATGTAGCTTTTGAAATTCCTTTTGGACGAAAAGTAAGGGCAACCGGACCAAACTGGCATCAAGTAGTCCTTGACATCAAAGCAAAACCTACACGAAGTCAATGAATTTGAGAAAGAACACGCTGAAATTCGCAGTCGTAGCGTCATGGTGGAAAAGCTTTATAGTTTTGCATTAAAGATAGACTGGGGCGTGATACTATCAAAAAGAAGCTAATGGAAATCCTTGCTTGCCCGATTGACAAGCATCATCCGCTTGAGCTGCATATCTTCGACGAAAAAGAAGAGATCGCCGAAGGCCTCATCATCTGTCCTAAATGCTTGAGGTGGTATCCGATTCGCGACGAGATTCCTGAAATGTTACCTGACGAAATGCGCAAAGAAAATGAAGATCTACCGTTCCTGAAAAAGTGGAAGGAAAAAATCCCAGAGAAAATTCTTTCTGAAGGAAAACCGTTCAATCTGAAGAAAAAATAAATCTCAGGCGTACGTTACTTCAGTTTGACAATCTTCCCTGTAGCCGAGGATTTCAAAGCTGCTTCTGCTATCTTCAGCGCTCTCATCCCATCTAGTCCCGTAATCAGAGGCTTCTCTTCTTCAAGTACGCAGTTTGCAAAGTGACGAAGCTCTAGCTTCAACGGCTCCACAATCGCATATCTCGGTTGCATTGTCTCCTTCATATTTTCGATCGTGAGTTCCTGTGTAATATAGTCCAAACTCATTATCGCATCGCTACCTGTTGCTACGAGCGTTCTCGTCTTGTAAGGTGTCAACCAGTTAGCTTCGATGAATGCTGTCTTTCCGCGTTCAAATGTCAGTAGAATCTGTGAATAGTCCTCAAACCTCTTGTGCCGGAGGGCGCCTGTTTTTGCGTAAACGGCAATCGGATCTTCATTGAAGAGATATAACATCGCGTCAATGTCATGTATTGCCATGTCTTTGACTACCCCCACGTCACCTATTCTTTCGGGCCACTGAGAGACTCTTTTCGCCGTGGCGCAGACGAGTTGACCAATTGTCTTGTCGTTGACAGCTTTCTTTATTTGTTGAAGACCTGGGATGAATCGCATAAGGAAACCGACGGTCAGGTGAACTTTATTCTTTTTCGCTGCGTCGAGTAGTCGTTCAGCCTTTTTGACGTTTGCGGCCATCGGTTTTTCCACGAGAACATGTTTTCCAGCTTTAACAGCTTCAGTGGCTACCTTCGCCAAACTCGTTGACCACGTGCAAACACTTATTATTTCTATGTCTTTGTTTTTGAGCATCTTGCGAAGGTTCGAGTAAGGTTTTGCACCGTACTGTTCAGCCACTGCTTTGGCTCTTTCAGCGTCTATGTCGCAAACGGCCAAGAGATCCGTTTCTTCAATTTCAGTGTAGACTCTGGCGTGGTTTTTCCCCCAGAAACCTGTTCCTATGACTGCCGCGCCTAGCTTTTTCATTTGGTCCACACTCCCCTTCCAAGCCCACGATATATGAAGCCTTCCTTTTCAGCTTTGTCGGGCTCTATGATCCCTTCAAAATCAACTATGGCTGCTGGTTTCTTCATAGTCATCTTTAGTTTCCCGAGGCCAAGCCGCTTGAACTGGTCATGTCCCGTTAATATGACTATGCAGTCTGCGCCTTCGACAGCTTCTGTGAGATTCTTTTTGAAGTTGGGCAGGATGTCTGACATTTCGCTCTCCGAGAAGTAAGGATCATACACGCTGATTCTGGCACCTCTGGCTATTAATGATTGAGCTACGTCCTTCACGATTCTTTTCGGATGATTTTTCACGTTGGGCGTCTGTGAAACGCCGAGAAGCGCAATGCGAGCTCTCCTAACAGCCTTCCCGCAGCCTCTCAAAGCGTCTTTGACCAAGTTTGTCAAATGCTTAACCATTTGTTCGTTTGTCTCCCTTGCAATCGCAGGGATTCGCAGTTTCACGTTGAGGTTTTCAACATCTGCCAACAGCAGGTAAGGCTCTTCTCTTGCATTTCCTCCTGAAAACGCTCTTGAAGAGGATAAGTCATATTGACTACCTCTTAGCAAATCAAGTACTTCGAGATAATCCGTCCCCAGTTTCTCACACAAGATTGCCAACTCGCTTTCAAGGGCAAGGCTCACATCGGCCTTTTGAACACCAAACAGAACCGCCATTTCCGCGGCTTTTACGTTTCCCGTAGTGGCCAATCCACCCTTGGTCAAAGGTTCTAACACCGCGATAGAAAGGTTCAAGCTGTTCTTGTCGGTTGCGGCAACGATACGTCTCAAAACAGATGCGGAAGTGAAGGGACTGTAGCTCAAGCCGAAGTCAGCGCCGAGCTTAAGACCTGAGCTGTTCTCAAGCGCTTCCCTTATGATGCCTTCTGTGATACCTACTCCGGTGGGTTTCATTATCATTACCAAAGTGCCCAACCGAAGACTCGAACCGATTCGTTTACACATATTTTCGAGGTTCGAATAATCAACTTTCTTCTTAGTGTCAACCTTTGCCGGTATCGTTACTGCTATGATATCGCTCACTGAGACTGCATTCTTCAGATCATTCAGCGTGTTGACGCGACCTGTTTTGACGTGGTTCTTCAATCTGATTTCAATGTCGCTACCTGATGAGGAAGCCTTTCCCTTTGCGATGCGGTCGAGCACCGTTTGGTTAGAATCGTAGCCTATTACTTTGAACCCGGCGTCAGCGAACAGAACTGCATGAAGAATGCCATCGTGCCCGCATCCCACTACGCAAACGGTATACTTTCCGCGTTTTTCAGCACTATCGAGGTCTTCGGGCCTCAGACTTATCAAAGGCTGTGACATTTCAAGCTTCCTTGCAAAAATGTTGTGAGACTATCGGCTTAAGTCAACGATTATCCTTCGAAGTCTCTGCATGTATTCATCGATGAGATTCTTAGCTTTCTGTGCGCTTTTGGCCTCAGCATAAAGTCGGTAAATAGGCTCTGTTCCGCTCGGCCTAATGAGAATGGATCCCTTATCATCTAGCCAGATTTTGGCACCATCGATCGTGTTGATTTTTAACCCTTCAAGGTCTTTGATTAATGCCTTAAGGACCTTGTCTTTCAGTTCTTCTTTGCAGTCGATTTTTCCTTTCTCGATGAAGTATTCCGGCAGTTCTTCAATTAGTGCGGAGAGTTTCTTTCCAGTTTTTGTCATTATCTGCAGTATCAAGGCAGTGGACATTGCTCCGTCTCTTACGGGTTGGTGTGGCCCATAGAAGATCCCGCCGTTCTCTTCTCCGCCCAGTTTGGCTTTCAGTTTTTTCATGGTCTGTGCTACCGTGACGCTTCCAACCTTGGTCCAAACGACTCTCCCCTTGCACGAATCAGCTATTTCTTTGACCAATGTTGATGAGCTTACAGGCGTTACTATCTGTTCATTCGGGTGTTCTTTCAGAAAGTATTTTTCCACCAACGCAAAGGTCTTGTCGCCCATTTGGATCTGGCCTTTCTCATCGACAAAAATCGATCGATCCGCATCTCCATCGTAGGCTACACCCATATCTGCGTTGACAGCCTTCACGGTTAGTGCAAGGTCTCTGAGGTTTTCAGGTCGCGGTTCAGGGAGCCTTCCTGGGAAGGTTCCGTCTATGTTGGCATTTATCGTTGTGACTTTGCAGCCTATTTCTCGAAGCAATCGCGGGGCTGCCAGTGCGCCTACACTGTTT
>Ga0315296_10002073_pt1 | contig 17247 bp, 18 predicted proteins | sample YL17G14_18_MG_FD_203921 | JGI IMG/M metagenome (GOLD analysis project Ga0315296, IMG submission 203921) | Sediment microbial communities from Yellowstone Lake, YNP, Wyoming, USA - YL17G14_18 | ecosystem: Environmental > Aquatic > Freshwater > Lake > Sediment | place: USA: Wyoming | collected... | reverse complement strand
TCAACCTCACAAATTAAATCCAAAACCGAAACAGTAGGAGTAGGAACCCGAAGAGCAATCCCATCCAATTTTCCTTCCAATTCTGGAATTACTTTTCCAATGGCTTTGGCTGCTCCGGTGGTAGTCGGAATAATATTTAAGGCAGCTGCCCGGGCCCTTCTTAAATCTTTATGAGGTAAGTCTAAAATTCTCTGGTCATTGGTATAGGCATGAATAGTGCTCATAAAGCCTCGAATTATCTTGAAATTATCATTTAAAACTTTGGCAACCGGAGCCAGGCAATTAGTAGTGCAAGAACCCATATCAATAACATCGTCTTTTTTTGGATTGTATTTTCCCTCATTTACTCCCAAAATAAAAGAGGGTGTCCCCTCTCCCGGAGCTGAAATTATCACCTTTTTTGCCCCGGCTATTAAATGTTTTTTGGCTCCCTCATAATTGGCAAAATGTCCGGTGCATTCTAAAACAATATCTATCTCCAATTTTTTCCAAGGGAGCTGAGCCGGATCGGTTTTGGCAAAAACTTTCACTTTTTTCCCGGCAACAATGAGCCCGTCTTGGGTAAATTTCACTTCTTTTTCATATTTCCCATAAACTGAATCATACTTTAAAAGATGAGCCAAGGTCTCGGTGTCAGTCAAATCATTAATTGCTACCACTTCTAAATCAGGGTGATTATCAAGAATTCTCCGAAAAGTTGGCCGACCAATCCGACCAAAACCATTAATGGCAATTTTAATCATATATCAAGCTTTCATTTATGAAAGCGCATCGAAGAGATAAATCTCTTCTCTACCCTTCGCTGTGGCTCGGGCAGATGAAGAAGAGAACGCAGTTCTCTTCGCCTATTCCTTGATATTTAATAACTTACAAATTTTTTCTTTATCAAACCCAGCCACAATTTCCCCATCAATTTCAACAACCGGTACCCCCATTTGGCCTGATTTTTTTATCATTTCTTCCCTGGCTTCTTTATCTTTTGAAACATCAAGCTCCTCAAATTCAATCCCCTTCTCTTTTAAAAATTCTTTTAAAGTAAAACAATAGGGACAACTAGGAGTGGTAAGGACGCGAACCCTAGGCTGAGGGGCTTTTGGTTTATTCATGAATTTGGTTAATCAAGTCTTGAACTGAATTACAAACATTATCTGGTTTATTTCCGGTCAATTTACAAATTAAGGCTGTCAAAACTTTAGATTCTTCTTCCTCGCCCATTCCCTCCCCCGAGCCAACTCTATAATACTTACATCCAAATACCAGTGTTGGAATACCTCCGGTACTATATTTTGCAAAAACTTCGGCATCACTATCTGAATCCATATTATTGCGGAAAATGATATTTTCTTTAAATTTTGAAACAACATTTTCTACAACCGGATGCTCCCACTTGCAGTGCGGACAACCAGACGAGCCAAAGAAATAGATAATTGGTTTTTCATTCTCTTTACAGATTTCATCTTTGCTTACTGAGAAATCACCAACAGTAGAAATTTTCTCCTCTTGGGCAGTTGAGCTTTTTACCTCTAAATCAATAGCCTCGGTGAACAAAAACTTGCCATCCTTGGTTACATAAGAATCAAACTCGCTTTCCCCTATTTTAAGACGAAATTTATACACCCCATTTTCCTCTGCCACATTTATCAAGGAAGCAGTGGTTCCTCCGCTTAATATATTCTGATTGATAAAATTTATTGCTTTTTCAGCTGCCTCTTGACCAGTTAAAAGTCCTGTAATTTTTTCTTGATTTACGTAAAATAAAACTCCGGCTATCACTAGTCCAGCAACAACAATGGCTATTGGTATTAAGTTTTTCTTTAGGCTTTCGGTCATATAATATAACGATAACTCAGATTTTACTTTTTGTAAAGACTAAAGAACTTTTTTGTTTTTCAATTTTAATGATTTATCAAATTCATACTTTATCAAAGTTCCGACTGGTATTTCCATATTTATTATATCTTTGTCAGGTATCTTCTCAATGTGCTTAACTAAAGCCCGTAAACTATTATGACTTGCCACCACTAAAATAGTTTTTCCTCTCTTTAAATCTTTTTCAATATATTCTCGGTAAAAAGGAATTGTCCTCTTAGATACGTCCTTTAAACTTTCTCCGCTAGGTGGACCCTCCTCAAAACTCCTCCGCCACAAACGAACCTTTTCTGCCCCGTATTTCTTAATGGTATCAGCTTTGTTTAATCCCTGAAGTTTACCATAATATCTTTCATTTAATTTTTCTGAAACATAGACTGGTAAATAATTTCTATCTAAATCTTTAAATTTTCCCCAATCTCTCATTTCCCCCTTAAAATGGATGAAAAGAGGATATTTTTTATCAATTATTTCTAAAATTCTTAAAACCGTATCCTGATTTCTAACTAAAGGAGAAGTATAAATAACATCAATTTTGATTTTAGAGATTTTTTTGGCAATTTCTTTTGTTTTTTTTATTCCCTTTTTGCTCAAAGGAACATCAACCCAACCAGTAAACCTGTTTTCCAAATTCCATTGCGACTGAAGATGTCTTAATAAAATTAATTTAGGCATGATTTTTAAAGAGTGCTCTCAATTTCTAATAATCTATTATACTTTGCTACTCTTTCTCCCCGGGCTGGGGCTCCAGCTTTAATAAAATCTGCTGAAATTCCCACGGCCAAGTCGGCGATAAAATCATCGCAGGTTTCGCCAGAACGATGAGAGACTATAACTTTCCAGTTATAAGATTTAGCTAATTTTACTGCCTCAATTGTCTCGGTTATGGTGCCAATTTGATTTGGTTTAATAATTATTCCATTACAAGCTTTTCTCTTCTGGGCCAGTTTAATTCTATCTGGATTTGTGACAGTTAAATCATCCCCAATTATTAATATTTTTGATTTTAACATTTTCCACCCTTCCCAATCTTCCTCTGAAAAAGGGTCCTCTAAACCGATTATTGGGTATTTTTGAATTAAATCTAAATAATAATTGAGTAGACCTTCGGTAGTAAAAACCCCTGTCTTCATTTTATATTTCCCCCCTTGATAAAATTGGGAAGCGGCAACATCTAAAATAATTTTAATTTTGTTTTGATAACCTGCCTTTTCTACTGCTTCCATTATTAAATCTAAGGCCTCTTCTGGCGCTCGAACTGGCGGGGCAAATCCCCCTTCATCTCCAACATTTATAGCTTGCTTTCCAAATTTTTTTGCCAAAATTTCTTTCAATTGATGGTAGATTTCTGTTCCGATTCTCAAATTCTCAGAAAAAGAATTTAACCGAGGAACTACCATAAATTCCTGAAAATCCAATTCACTTCCCGCATGAATCCCGCCATTAATAACATTAAAACAAGGCTGAGGTATTGATGGAGATCCGATCTCGAACAATTGTTTAATGTGGTCCCAAAAAGAAAGGTTTTTGGCGGCAGCTCCGGCTCGACAGATTGCCATTGATACTCCTAAAATAGCATTTGCCCCTAATTTTGATTTATTTTTTGTTCCATCTAATTTTATTAATAAATCATCAATCTCTTTTTGTTGAGTCGGATCTTTCCCAATTAATTTTGGAGCAATAATTTCATTAACATTATTTACTGCTTTCAATACTCCCCTACCTCGGTATCTTCTCCTGCCATCTCTTAATTCTACTGCTTCATATTTTCCTTTGGAAGCCCCCGAAGGAACAGAAGCTCGAAAAACGCCAAGCTCGGTTGTTAAATCAACTTCAACAGTAGGATTTCCTCTTGAGTCCAAAATTTCCCTGGCTTGAATTTTTTTAATTTTAGATTTTTTGTAAATATTCATAGGCAGATAAGGCGGCTTTGGCTCCTTCGCCAGCTGCAACAATTATTTGTTTATCTTTAACGTCGGTCACATCGCCAGCTGCAAAAAGACCCGGGGTTTTGGTTTCACAGGTTTTTGGATTAATTTTAATTTCATCTTGTTCATTAAAATCGACCAAGTCTTTCAAAAATCCGGTAGCCGGGATCGAACCAATTTCAACAAAAACTCCCTCAACCGGGAGCTCTTTTTTTTCTTTTTTATGCAAATTTTCATAAATTAAAGAGGTGACTTTTTCTTTCCCTTTAATTTCTTTAACTTTGGCATTTAAAATAACTTCAATTTTCCCTGAGTTTTTAGCTCTTTCTTGATTGATTTCATCAGCTCCGACTTTCGAACTCACTTCTAAAATATAAATTTTGGGGCAATAGTTAGTTAATTCTAGGGCGGCCTCAAAGCCGGCATTTCCTCCACCGATAATGGCGACGGTTTTATCTTGAAATAAAGGAGCATCGCAGGTTGTACAATAAGATACTCCTCGACCTAAAAATTCTTTTTCTCTTGGAACCTCAAGAAGCCTGGGATCTCTTCCTGAAGCAATGATTATTGACTTTGCCAAATATCTATCTTTTTGAGTTGTTCTAATCTCAAAACCTTCTTTAACTTTTTTTATTTCTTTTGCTTCCTCTCCCTGATTAATATCAATTTCAAATTTTTCCAATTGCTTTCTAAACTTCTCCATTAACTCAATTCCTGAAATCCCTTCAAAACCCGGGTAATTTTCGATATGAAAAGCTTTACCCGTCTGGCCAATAAAATCTTTGGTAACTAAAAGAGTATTTAATTTTTTTCTGGCGGCATAAATACCGGCAGTAATGCCAGCTGGCCCTCCTCCAATAATGATTAAATCAAACATTGAAAAATTGTGTTCCCGAGCGATTATCCTGCCAGCCAGCCTCCGTCAACAACTAATACGGCGCCAGTGACATAATCGGCTTCTTCTGAGGCTAAATAAACTACCGCGGTTGCAATATCTTTTGGCTGACCAACCCTACCCTTGGGCACTCTTTTTAAAGTTGCCTCTCTGACAGCTGGGTCAGAAATTACTGATTCTGCCATTTTAGTTTCAATCACTCCCGGAGAAATAGCATTAACATTAATTCCCAAAGGAGCCAATTCCACTGCCAGGGCCTCAGTCATCCCGGCCACTCCGCCTTTTGAAGCAACATAATGGACAATGTTTGCCATTCCTATTCCCACCTGTCCCATAGCAACTGAAGCAATATTAATAATCCTCCCCCATTTTTGCTTTGCCATCTCTTTGGCAGCTGCCTGAGCGCAAAGAAAATAACCTTTTAAATTAATATCCAAAACTTTATCCCAATCTTCCTCAGTCAATTCTAAAAAGGGTTTAAAAGGACAGATGCCGGCATTATTGACCAAAATGTCCAATTTCCCAAATTTATCAACCGCTAATTTTACCGCCTCTTCGATTTCTTTTTTATTTGTCACGTCCAATTTTTTTGCCAAACCCTGGCTTCCCAATTTTTCAATTTCTTTAGCGACTGTCTGGCATTCTTTCTCATCAATATCAGTGACCACTACCTTTGCTCCAGCTTCAGCCAAAGCTAAAGCAATGCCTTTACCAATTCCTCTTCTTGCCCCAGTAACTAAAGCGACTTTATTTTTAAGAGAAAACATAAAAATTTAACAGCTAAAATTAGCAGTTTTTCGACCTTTTTAATTATTTGATTACTTCGGGAATAGCCTCAATTAAATCGGTAGCCATTACTGATTCTCCTAATTTTTTGCCAGATATCGCGCCAGCTAAACCATTAATATAGGCTGCTGCCTGGCCAGCGACAATCGGTGAGATTCCTCTTGCCATCAAGGCGCCGGCAATTCCAGCTAAGGTATCGCCCATACCACCTTTGGTCATTAAGGGATTTCCGGTTTTATTCAAAGCCACTTCTTTTCCATCAGAAATTATATCAACCGGCCCTTTAAGTAAAATTGTCGTCTTTAATCGAATCGCTTCCATTTTGACTAATTCAATTTTTTCTTTTTCTGGGAGTTGATGGATTTCTTTACCGGTCAAAACAAAAAATTCATAGGTATGAGGAGTAATTAAAAATGGTTTACCAGAAATTATCGCTGGTTTTTTCCCTAAGGCATGGATGGCATCAGCATCAATTACTACCGGAACTTGAACTTGAGACAAATATTCCAAAATTGCTTGCTGGGTTTCCTCTGAGCGACCCATTCCCCCGCCAATGACAACCGCTGTCTTTCCCCGGGTTACCACTTTAGCTGATTCAGTCATCGAAAGCAAAGTAGCTAAGTGTTCTTTGGTTAATAAATCACCCTTTAAGGGATAAGCAGCCAAATCAGGTTTAAATGAGCCAATAATATCAGCTGCCCTTTGGGGAGCAATGACTCTAACCATATCCACTCCCGAACGAAAAGCAGCCAAAGCCGCCAAAGCCGGCGAACCAGAATAAAATTGGGAGCCGCCAATGACAATTAATAATCCAAAATCATATTTTCTGGCATTAGCCAGCCTCTCTTTGTAAATGTTTTTTAAAATATTTTTGGTTACATTAATCATATTTTTATTTCCTTTAAGTATTTTTTTAATTTTTCCCCAAATTGAGGGTGTTTTAAAGAAAGGTAAAAATGAGATTTTAGCCAGCCAATTTTATCTCCACATTCTAACCATTCACCATCAATTTCATATCCATAAATTATTTTACCATCTTTTGTCATCTTATCCAAAGTTTCAGCCAATCCTATCTCTCCCCTTTGAGATGGTTTAGCTTTTTTCAGATAGTCAAAAACTTCCGGAGTTAAAATATATTTTCCAACAATGGCTAAATCAGAAGGGGCTAAATCTGGAGAAGGTTTTTCCACAATTTTTTTAATTTTGTAAAGACGACTGGCGATTTTCTCTCCCCTAACCACCCCGTAACAAGAAAGCCTCTCTTCTGGAACTCGATAGAGAGCAATAACTGGCTTTTGGCAGGTTTTAAAGATTTTAGTTAATTGTAAAAGACAAGGAACTTTTGAATCAATAACATCATCTGCCCAGAGAACAGCACAGGGTTCCTCGCCAACAATTTTAGCTGCCTGCAATATCGCATGACCGTCGCCCAAAGGTTTTCTTTGATAAACAAAAGAAAAAGAAATATCCCGGCAAATATCTTCTAAATTTTTAAGTTCAGAAAGAAGATGGTCTTTTTTCCTTTCTTTTAAAATTTTTTCTATTTGGGGAGATTTTTTAAAATACTTTAAAACGACTTTTTTCTCAGGTGAAATAACAAAAATTATCTGACGAATGTCTGAAGCTTTTACTTCTTCAATAATGTATTGGATAACCGGTTTGTCAACCAAAGGCCAGAGTTCTTTTGGCAAAACCTTAGAAAGGGGTAAAAACCTCGTCCCTAAACCAGCAATGGGGATGATGGCTTTTTTAATCTCAATCATTTTATCATTTTACCCCATTAAAAATATGATTTCTAACGGGGTTTATTTTGATTTTTTCGTAAAAAGGTGGGAGGTTCCCAAATTTCTTCTTGTTTCAATAGTTCTTTTTCTGCTTCTTCTACTTCTTTTTTAATTTGGAGGGCATTTTTCCTAATTTTTGCCTGCCCCGTAGGTCCCACTGTGTAAGCGGGATCCTTCGGGGTTTCAATCTCAGCCTGAATGGCCTCACTTTCTTCAGGCTCTTTTAAAACTTTAACTTTCACCCTTTTAGGTTTTGTTTTTATTTTTTTTCTGACTTTAATTTTTCGTTTTGGTAATCGAGATTTTTTCGGAGAAGGTAGAGTTCGGCGCCGGAGGGTTTTTGGAAGAATTTTTTTCCGTCGCCTTCGTTTTTTTGGTTTTCCCGGGAAAATTTTGGTTCCACAACCTGTGGCTAAAAGAGTGACTTTAATTTTATCTTGGTATTTTTTGTTTTGGGAAATGCCAAAAATAATTTTAGCTTCGGGGTTAGCCATCTCAAAAATACTCTTTGATATCTGGGAAACTTCGGCCAGAGATAACTCTTTTGCTCCAACAATGTTAAATAAAAGACCTTTGGCTCCTCGAATAGTATAAGAATACAAAGGACAAGTGAGAACTTTTTTAATGGCCTCATTTCCCCGATTAGTTCCCTGAACTTCGATTGTATTTAAAAAAGCCAATTTTCCTGAACCTGTTAAAATTGTCCTTAAATCAGCAAAGTCAATGTTAATTAAACCGGGTTGATAGATGGTCTCAATTAATCCTTCCAGGCTTTCAGCTAGCCTTTTATTTATGGCCGAAAGGGCACTTTTTAAAGGTGTATTTTTATCAATAGTTTGAAAAATTCTTTCATTAGGGATAACAGATAGAGCACCTAGTTTGGGTTTTAATTTTTCTAATGTGCTTCTGGCAATCTCCATTTTCTTTTCGCCCTCAAATTTAAAAGGCAGAGTAAAAATTCCATAAGTAATGTTTCCTAAATTCCTGGAAATTTTGGCAAAAACCGGAGTAGCTCCCGAACTCACCCCTCCTCCCAGGCAGGCTACGATAATACAGAGGTCATGCCCCTGGAAAAGTTTTTTAATTTTTTCTTTTTCACTCTGAGCAGCCATTTTCCCTAATTCCACATTCATTCCAGTTCCCAATCCCTGGGTAAAACTCTGGCCAAATTGAAATCGAATGGTTTTCCTGCTAACTCTCCTTAGAGCCTGAAGATCAGTATTGGCCACAACAAAAGTAGCCTTTTTCATTCTTGAGGCAATTTCAGAAACAATCGAACTTCCCCCTCCTCCAATCCCAATTACTCTGATTTTAGTCTTCTTAATCCCATTAGAAATTCTATTTTCAGCCAAAACCTGCTCAGTTTTCTTTGAGATTTTTAGAGCCAGAGGTTTTTTCACTGGTCTTTTTTGTTTTTTAACCATTAATTTAGTCTAAAAATTTAAAATCTACTTGTCAATTCTTTATTTTTTAGCGGAGAACTAAATTATAAATGCCATTCTTGTAAAACAAAGTATATTGGCGGTCCGTGTCGTCTTCAAATTGAGCAGAACCCCGCTGTCTCGCTTGATCAAAAAATACCCGGGCTTCTTGATAATCTAAATCGTCTCTCAGATACCTAATTCCAGCTGAGACGTTTTCTTCATAAACTACCGGAAATCCATGAACTATGGTTTTGAGTGGCATAGTTATTTAGCGAATTTCGTAAGTAATGCTGACTGTAACTGTTATTTTGTTCTCACCTGTCTCTATTTGGGGTGCTTCCCCGCCCAAGCCAACTGCTTTTTCCATAAAATAAGGACGGGGAACTGGCATCACACTGCTTTCGCTAAAATTAGTAATCCTGACTAATTTCACTCCCAGCTGCAAAGCTAATTCCTTGGCTTTATTTTTGGCTTTCTCAATTGCCTGCCATCTAGCCTGTTTTTTAAGTTCATCTTGCTTGTCAATGGTAAATTGCAAATCGCCAACTTCATTAGCCCCAGCATCAGTTGCTCCCTGGATAATCTCCCCAATTTTTGTCATATCTCTAATTTTTACCTCCAAAGATTGCCTGACCTCATATCCTACTAAAACTCTTTTTCCTTGGGGGCAAGGAGGAACACAGGCTTCTTTCTCATACCATTCATAGCGGGGATAAATATTAAAACTGATTGTCTTTAAATCTTTATCTTCAACTCCTTGTTTTTTTATAAAGTCAATAATATCGTTCATTTTTTTGGTATTCTCGCTCATTGCTTCTGCCACTTGCTTTGCCTCGGTTATGACCGAGAAATTAGCGACCGCTAAATCCGGTTTGGCATAAATTTCCCCAGTATCAGAAACGGTAATCGTATTTTTGGTTTCGATTTCCTGGCCAATATATCTTCCCTCTTTCAGTTTATTGGAAATCCCGACCCCAAACCAGACAACAAGAACAGCTAAAAATAAAATGCCAATAATTCCAAAAATAAATTTTAAATTTTTAAACTGAAATTCTTGAATCTCCATAAATTTAATTTTTTAAAGATTTTTCGACCTTTTGCTTTAGTTTCGGCTACCTAAATTTTGGTAAGTTTTTTGTCCCGAATAAAATTCTCAATTGAGCGATCATAGGTTCTTTCTGCCTCTGGCGAGAAATAACAAGCCGGCAATTCTCCTTTTTCCCTATGATGTCTCAAACATTCGCAACAAATCCCCTTTCGCGGACATCCAGGATAAGTACAAGGACAATCTTTTAAATTTTCAATTTTTTGGCACTCCATATTATATTTTATTCTACCAAAAAATCGCTATTTTGGCGATTTTTTAAACCGTGGAGCTTGTAGATGTCAGACATTTACAGACATTCTCCCCCCTGAGGTGATACTTCTAGACGGTTTCCAATGACGAAAATAAATCAATTTTACTATCTCGCTAACTATAAAATAGCTCACAATTAAAGAGAGGACAATCAGGAGGGAAGGAATAGGCGGAGAAACAAAGTGGAAAAATTCGTGACCAAAACTGCTAAAGGGCAAGGAAATAATAAACACAGCGTCGAGCAGGGCCAATATCATCAAAGGCAAACTTGGCCTTTTTGCCTTAAAGAATAAACGACGGGTCCTGATGGCGAAAATGAGTAAAATTTCTGTTAAAATGCTTTCAATAAACCAAAGCGTCTGGATTATCGCCGGCTGGGATTTATAGAAAATGCCAAAAAAGATAAAATCAAAAACTGTGCTGACAAAAGCCAGCAAAATAATCAATAAAAGAACTTTATTCAATTGGTATAGTCTTGGCCGTTTAAGCTCTTCAACATCAATAGAATCAGTAGCTACGGCAATTAATGGAAAATCCGATAAAAGGTTGCCCAATAAAATTTGGATGGGAAGCATCGGCAAAAAAGTGATGAATAAGGAAATTACGGCAATTGAATAAAAATTTCCGAAGTTGCTGGCTAGGGCGCATTTTATGTATTTATTAATATTAGAGAAAATATCTCTGCCGTTTTTTATTCCGTCAACAATTACCCTGAGGTCTTTTTCGAGCAAAATTACATCGGAAACCTCTTTGGCAATATCTGTTGCTCCTTCCACAGCAATAGCCACATCAGCCGTTTTTAATGCCGGCGCATCATTAAAACCTTCTCCAATAAAACCCACTCCATATTTTCTCTGGAGGGATTGGATAATTTTCAGTTTTGTTTCCGGCGAAACTCTCGCAAAAACGGAAAATTCTTCGCAGGCGTTTTCAAAATTTTCTTTTGATAATATATCGAGCTCGGCACCCAAAATTACCTTTTCTGGGTCATTAATCAGGCCTATTTCTTTAGCCACGGCGCCAGACACTTCCTTACTGTCGCCAGACAAGATTTTTATTTTTAAGCCCAATTTTCGGGATAAACTTATTGCTCTTTTCGCAGTTTTTTTGATGGGGTCGGTAAAAGAAAAATAGCCCAAAAAAGTTAAATCTTTCTCGTCATTTTGAGAATAATTTAATTTATTAAATTCTTTAAAGGCAACAGCTAAAGCTCTTTTTCCCTCCCTCCCCTCTTTTCTAATTTCTCCGATTATTTTCTCCTTTTTAAAATTACCTTCAAATTTAGAAGAAATTCGAAGAATAATTTCCGGTGCCCCCTTAACAATTAAAATCTTATTTCCCCCTCTATCTCCCATAAGAGTACTATTTCTTAATCTAAATGAATCAAAAGGAATTTCTGAAATTTCTTTGAAGTTTCTTAAAGATTGTCGGGTTCGATGAGAAGCATTTTTATAAAGAGCTAAATCAAAAGGATTCAAGGAAGATTCAATTTCTTCTTTAATATAAGGAGAGGATAAAAGGCCATATAATAAGCATTTTTCTTTGTCGGAGGAATTGATATTTTCAAGCGAAAGTTTATTTTCAGTCAAGGTTCCGGTTTTATCCGTGCATAAAACCTCGATATCGCCGAGACCTTCGACTGCTGACAATCTCTTGACAACGACTTTTTCCTTAGCCATTTTTAAGGCCCCCCGCGAAAGATTAAAAGTAACCACAACCGGTAGGGCTTCAGGCAGAATGCTTACTATTAGGGCAATGCAAAAGAATAAAAAAGTTAAAAAATTTGCTGTTCCCCGGCTCAATAAATTGATTAAAAATAAAACAATGATAGTGCTGACGACTATCTTCATAATAATTTTTGAAAAATCCAGCAGGTTTTTTTCATAAGAACTTTCTCTAGTTATTCCGGAGATTATTTTCGTGATTTCGCCAAAAATTGTTTCTTTTCCGGTTCCAATAACTACCCCTTCTCCCTTACCTGAAACTATGGAAGTACCGGCAAAAATAATATTTTTCGCTTCGAAAACTTCTGCAGTTTTCTTTAAAAGAGGCTGGGAAACTTTTGATACCGGCGCCGATTCACCAGTTAAAACAGATTCATCAATTAAAAAATTTTCAACTTTTATTAATCTTAAATCAGCAGGAATAATATTCCCTGCTTCAAGCAAAACTATATCGCCGGGAACCAGAAATCTTTTCTCAATTGTTTTCTCTTTTCCTCCCCTTAAAACTCTTGTTTTTAAAGGAATGTATTTTTTTAATAATGAAACTGCCTTTTCGGCCCTGAATTCCTGAAAAAAACCTAAAACGACATTAACTACAATAAAAAGTATAACCACGAAAGAATCGACCAGTTCCCCAATCAAAAGAGCAATTATTGCGGCTATAAAAAGCAAATAAAAAAACGGCGATTTAAATTGCCGCCAAAAAACATCAAATAAACTAACTTCTTTTGCTTTTATTTCATTAAAACCGTAAATTTTTAGACGATCTGCTGTTTCTTCCTCTGAGAGCCCCTTTTCAGAAGTTTTTAGTTCTCTAAAAACTTCCTTAATATTTTTTGCTGTACATTCAGAAAATTTCATGAAGAGATTATTTTATTCTATCAAAAAATCGCCTCAATAAAAAGGTGGTTTTTGCTCCACGGGCTGGAGTCTGTTTGGAACTCCTTATTAAGCAATTTTACTTAAATCTCCGTTAAGAATAATAGGTCTTACACATAAAATTTCTTCTTTATAACCTATTAGTTTTTTCTTACTTAAGAAAAGCCATATTTTTTATCATGCTACTTGCTATTTTGGTATTGGTAGACCAAAGTTGAAATATCTTTAATCGCGCTTTCGATGTCGGAAATACTGGAAGAACTTTTTGTCATAATGCAAAGAAGATAAGGATTATTAGGATGATAAATTATGCCGCAATCGTGAAGTCCGCGCTCTACAATATTTCCGCTGTAGCTCAGGCTCGTTAATCCGAATTTATGAGCAACCGTTGTTCCCTCAGGAACGCCCGCCACCAAGCCATTTTTATAATCGGTTTCAGTTAAAATTTCTAAGGCCTTTTCCGATAAATCATTTGTCAGATAAGTTGAATTATAAAGAACCCTGAAAAAATAAGAAATATCTTTGGTGGTTATAAAATCAAGACCCTCGGGCTTTTGAAGATTGACCTGAGCAGGGACTTGAAGGTCTTGGTATAATTCCTGTAATTTAGAAGGGTCAGTGATGGAAAGAAGTATATACATTGAATTATTATCCGAGTACTTTATCATTTTCTCAATTAACTGCTCGACGGTATATGTTTCTCCGATTTTAGCGTAATCGTTCGGCTTGATTTCCTGACCGGAGTTTTCATCCCTTCCGCTGCTATATTTAATTGGTTGCGAAAGAATGCTGTAATTTGATTCTGCCAATCTGTAAAAGGCAATCATAATTGACACCTTGCCCATGCTCGCTGAATCAAATTTTTCATCGCTATTTATATCTATCCGGCTGTCGGTTTTGAAATCTTGCAGATAGACCGAAACGGCGCTTAATTTGTTCGCTTTTTTTTCTTCCTCAATAAGATTATTTAATTTTGTTCGTAAAGATTGTAATCCAGGGTCCGGTTTATTCGGATTTGTGTCGCACACCAATAACGGCTTTACAAACTTAAAATTGGCAACCCGCAAAGGCGATGATTTACACGTATAATGAGTAAATCTTCCCTTGACATACCAGCCGCTCATAAACCCTAAAAACAATATAATCAAAGATCCTATAGTTAAAATGATTTTCTTTTTCATTATTTCATTCTATCAGAAAATCGCCTGCTTGGCGATTTTTGCTGGCTCCGCGGGCTGGAGTCCGTTCAAACCTGTTTGAGAAAATTATAGAAAGAATTAAATCTGAATTTTAGAGAAAAGATAACTACCTATAGAGAGCACTATTGCTGTAATTACGCCCAAGACGATAAAATCTATGCTCAATCCAAAGTGTGCTCCATTAACTAAAGTTCCTCGCAGGCCATCAACGCCATAGGAAAGCGGATTGATACTCGCAACCAAAACAAATATTTTAGGTAGCCCCTGAAGCGGAAATAAAGCACCTGAGAGAAAAAAGAGTGGCATTAACAAAAAATTCATAATCAGCTGGAAGCCTTGCATATCTTCTAATAATGAGGCAATAGCCGTTCCTAAGGCTGTAAAGAAAAGCGCAATCAAGGCCATAAAAACGAAAGATAGAAAGAGAAGATGAATATCTGTCGGTCTGAAACCAATAGCTAAAGAAATTATAAATATAATAAGTCCTTGAATTACAGCAACCGTTCCTCCTCCCAAAGTTCTTCCTATCATAATTTTTAAACGAGAAACGGGCGCAACGAGCGTCTCTTTTAAAAAACCAAACTGTCTGTCCCAGATTATTTCAATTCCTGAAAATATTGCTGTAAAAAGGATTCCCATTGAGATTATGCCCGGCGTTAGAAACTGAATATAATTACCACCCCCAGCCTTTTGGTATATCGGTCCAAACCCAAAACCCAAGGCAAGTAAAAGAAGCAGGGGCTGCCCAAGAGAACCAATTATCCTGGATTTAGACCTAAAATATCTTTTTAATTGACGCAACCAAAGAATATAAATTACTTGCATATTTTTTATTTAGTTAATGCCTGAAAACCCTTCTTCGTATTCTCATTCTTTCGACAGAACTAACTTCCTCTTCACGAATAATTTTTCCTGTAAGAGCTAAAAAAGCTTCTTCTAATGAATCAGTTTTCGTCCGTTCTTTTAATTCCTGGGGTGTTCCTTGAGAAATAATTTTACCATGGTCAATGATTGCAATTTTTTGGGCGACTTTGTCTGCTTCTTCCATATAATGAGTGGTAAAAAAAACCGTCATTCCTTCTTCTTTGTTTAAATTTTTAATGTAGTTCCAAATATGACTTCTTGTTTGAGGATCCAAACCTAAAGTTGGCTCATCTAAAAAAAGTATTTTAGGATGGTGAACCAATCCTCTGGCAACCTCAAGCCTTCTTTTCATCCCTCCCGAAAAATTCTTTACCAAATCGCTTTTTCTATCCCATAATTCCACAAATTTTAACAATTCCTCAATTCTTTTTCTCCTAATATCCTTTGGAACGTCGTATAGAACGCCGTGAAATTCCATATTTTCCTGGGCAGTCAGTTCGTCATCTAAGCTTGGGTCTTGAAAAACAATACCAAAAGAACGGCGAACATCATTTTGTTCTCTAACGGGATCACTACCGTCAATAAGAACTCGGCCACTCGTTGGTTTTAAAAGAGTTGTAAGCATTCTTATTGTAGTTGTTTTGCCCGCTCCGTTTGGGCCTAAAAAAGCAAAAATTTCTCCCTCTTTGACTTCTAAGAAAATATTATTAACCGCTTTTAGGCCATTGAATTCCTTTGTTAGGTTTTTCGTCTCAATAGCTAACATAAAATTTCTTTTAATTATATTCTATTTTATTAATTAACAAAGCGGGGAATCCAATATTTTTATTTCTCATACCAAGCACAACTTATAGTATTGGGACCGCTTATAGATCCCACGACGTTGTCAATGATATTTATAAAGATTACTTTTGCATTTTTGAATCGGTTCTCAATCATTTCTTTCAATCTCTGGGCACCTTCAGCATCGTCTCCGTGAGTGATAACTACTTTTATTTCTTTTTCTTTCTTTTTTGATTTTTGAACTTCTTTTTCAAATTGTTTAAAAATAGCAGCCGGGATATATTTAGAGCCCGTCTTTATGCCAACCGGAACTAATACTCCGTTTTTAAAAGATAGCAATGGACGAATTCCAATTTTAGCCATTCTTCTTAAGAGATTAGCTACAAGGGATGAAATTCGTCCGCTGGCTTCTATCCATTTCGGGTCTTCAAACATCACAAAAAAACGAATCCGAGGAATAAAGTTTTCCAAGTCCTCTACAATCTCCTCTACCCTCTTGCCTTCCTTTATTAAATCAATTGCCCGAAGAACTAAAAGATTCTCTCCGGCGCTAGCGTTTAAGGAGTCAATAATAAAAACTCTTCCCTGTTGTTTTGGTTGTAAAAAATTTTTTGCTTGAATCGCCGAGTTATAGGTTCCAGAAAGTTTAGAAGTGAGAACAATACAAAGAATTTTATCAAATCTTTCAAGTTGGTAATTATAATTATCCAAAAAATCTTTGGGTGATGGCTGGGAGGTTTTACCAAAACTCTTAATTTCTCTCCTTTCTAACTCTCTCATCTTCTGGAAAGTGTTTTCTCCAGACAAATCTTTTATTCCGGGCCAATCCAATTTTACGGGCACGATTGCTATTTGATTTTTTTCTATTATTTCTTGAGGCAAATCAGCAGCCTCGTCGGCAACAAGACCAATTTTTTCCATAATATTCATATTATAATTTTTTTTCTAAAAAATCAAAACCCGAGAGAAAAACTCTCGGGTAGTATCTTTTGCTAAGCGTTGTCTACCAAATACTATCTCTACCCCACCCTCAACTCACTATTTCTGGGGAGAAAGTTGAATTGTTTTTGCGGTATAACTTCCGTCGGAATTTTGTTCGCCGCTAACCATTATTTGTTTACCAGTTTCAATATCATCTATTGTTCCTTCGGCTGTTTTGGATATTTGGGTGGAGTCTGAAAAAAAGACAATTTTTGAGCCGCCATCTGGCATTTTCAGAGTTAAACTTTGCTTATCTTTAGCAATAACTTCACCTGTAAGAAAGTTTGCTCCAGCTCCTCTTCCAGTTCTTCCTTGAGAAATCTGCTGACGTTGGTCTTGAGATAAATTTTGGAAATTCTGGCGAGAAAGATTACTAAGAGGACTCTTACTCTGTCCATATTTCATACCGCCATAAAATGCTCCACCTCCTATAACTATAATAATTAAGATGACAATAATCGGAATTAATTTTTTTGCCATAATTTTATTCATAGAGTAAGGCCTCAATGGGATTAAGTTTGGCTGCCTTTTGAGCAGGCCAATAACCAAAGCCGATCCCAATAGCGGCAGATACGCTAAAAGCCAAAATAATTGAAAATAAAGAAATTTTAGTAGCCATACCGGTAAAAAACGTTATTCCATAAGCCAACCCGCTTCCTAGAATTATTCCGACAATTCCGCCAAGAAAAGTCAGCATTACTGCCTCGGCTAAAAATTGCAAACTAATATCCAATCTTTTGGCTCCGATGGCTTTGCGAAGACCAATTTCTCGAG
>Ga0315296_10002072_pt1 | contig 17250 bp, 17 predicted proteins | sample YL17G14_18_MG_FD_203921 | JGI IMG/M metagenome (GOLD analysis project Ga0315296, IMG submission 203921) | Sediment microbial communities from Yellowstone Lake, YNP, Wyoming, USA - YL17G14_18 | ecosystem: Environmental > Aquatic > Freshwater > Lake > Sediment | place: USA: Wyoming | collected... | reverse complement strand
CCAGGCTGGGGGCGACCATAATCAGCCACACAACTGAGCTGGCTGACTGCGCTCCGGCTATTTGGCACCATCACGAATGGCAGGACGGCAGCGGATACCCGGATGGTCTCAAGGGGGAGGATATTCCACTGGAAGCGCGCATAATTGCCATTGCTGATGCCTATGATACTATGACCACACCCCGCGCCTACCGCGAGACGTTATCCCTAAAAGAAGCTGTCGAGGAGCTGAGGCGCTGTGCCAATACCCAGTTTGACCCCCAACTGGTCGAGACCTTTGCCCAGCTCGCTGGTGAAGATCTGGGAGGCAAGTCGGAGGAGCATGTCCGTGCCCCAGATTCGCGAACTTGACCCGCTTCGGGGCGCATTCGGGCTCGGTCGAGGGCTTTCAAATGCCAGCCTGCCAAATGAGTTAGTTTGACTGTAAAGCCTGCCGAAACCTGGCTATGAGGGCCTCAGTCCCTCTGCCAGTGCGGAGGTGTCAAAGTGCGCCGTTCTCGGTGATACGAGCGTACGATCTGCTATACGGCCGTGGAGCTGAACTTTTGTCCAGTTTGTGTGGTCTTATAGACAAAAAGGGGGCCTGGGGATTTTCTCCCCAGGCCCCCTTCTCTTATTGTCTTGGTGAGCCTAGAAGTCAAACAACGCTGGCTGCGCCACTTTCATCCTGGCTGCCATCTCCTCCTTTTTCTGCCTCCTCTCTGCTCTCTCCCTGTCCTGCCTTGCCCTCGCACGCTGGCAGTAGAGCCACTCTTTGAGGCGGTTGAGGTCTGCCATCTGCTCCTCGCTGAGCGAGTCAACCTTAATGTCCTCCGGGATCTGCCCGCCTCTGTTAGCGCGGGCGTAGGTCTTGCCGGCAACATAAAGGTAAATCTTCGTCCAGTCATCACTCATAGGCGCAGTGAGGGACGCCGTATAGAGGTAGGCAGTCGCCTCGGCATCAGTCCCGGTGGGCTGCCCCCCGTGGGCTGCCCTCATATTCTCGGCCAGCCGCTCCAGGGTTATCTGGGTTTTGATCCATTCTGGGAGCGTATCTCCCCATCCGCCGGGGAAAACTATTATTGGGTCGCTGAAAGTTCCCACAAGGTCGCTGATCATGCTACTGGTTGTTTTGGCCATAGCTACCTATCACCCCCTTTCCAGACATACTTATCCCATCGAACTAGCCCCAATCGGGTTACTTCTTAAACCGCACTATGTCCAGGCTGACGTAGCCCCTTGGTCGGTAAGGGTCGATGGGATGCTCGCCAGGGCCGTTCCAGAAGTCCACCAGCCACAGGGTATACCCCTCATATTCCTGCTCCCGAACATTTACCACCTGGTCGGTGAATATCCTGACACTGGCTCCCCTGTTTCCACAGAGGACTATGACGGATGGCACATCATCGCCGCCTCGGAACCTCTCTACCTTCATCCGCTCCAGCTTCAGGTTGTTGAGCCAGAAGTGGCTATGGGCTCCGCCATAGGTGCTGATGTAAACATCCTTCCCCTCAAGCTGGTCAAGGACTTCCATCAGCCTTTTAAGAGCTTCCCTCCGCTTCCTGCGGAGAGGGATTTGGGCTATCCTGGTCCCTACCTGAACTCTGGTTCTCGGCTCCGGCTGTTTCACCTCGACCTTAGCCTCTTCAAATAGGCTGAACTGGGTTGTCATCGGTATTACCTCCTCTCCAGGGCATAGTTAACCCATCGCTCCTGCCCTTTTTCTTAGATGAGAGCAGGTTGCCCCGGCATATTGCGCTCGGCTTTCAATGCGTCCTGGGGGATATCCCTGCGGACGCTGGCTATGGCAGCCCTTACTGCCTCAATCCGGTCGATGTCCCAGATTAGGCGGTTGAGGCGGTCGTCCATGTAACCAGGCAGGCTGGATATGGTTTTGGCCTCCCTCGCCTTCTCTTTAGCGGCATCAAAGAACGGCTGAGCGGCATCTACCTGCCTCTCAATCTCGTCCATAGCCTGGCTTACCCGAAGGGCGCTCCACCTGATAGGCATACTTCCACCTCCTTTCCGCCAGATTTTGGGTATAGTAACCCCATCGGCGTAGGTGATTTAGACTTCCTTTCCGGCTCCGAGGATTAGCTGGCAGCCTCTCGGCAGCTCTGCCAGTGTCCCATCGTTACCTCCGATATTCGGTTTTTGGGGCGCAGCGGGAGGCCGGCACCTGGCCTCACTACTTCCCTTCTCTCCGACAAAGTCGGGATACCTGGTAGCTCCATCACTGCGCCCCCTTTCAGCCACAAAAAGGGGGTCGCACTCCCACACTGGGGAGCACGACCCCCTAAAAAGAACAAAAAGAGGGGTGGGAAGCCCCTCTTTTTGTGTGGCTCTCTTTTTGGCTAAAGCGTTCTAGGCTTCGGCGTAAACTGGCTCTCTGACCTCATCGGGAGGCAATTCTACCCCCTCATCCTCTTCGGCTTTGGCTACATCTTCGGCTTCTGCCTTCCCCCTCCGCTTCCGCTTCGGCTTGACTTCTGCCTCGGTAGTGGCTTGGGCTTTGGCTTTCCCCTCCGCCTCTTTGGTGGTCGCCTTGACGGTATCCTCGGTTGCCATAGGCATAACCACAAGGCGATAACCGTCAATGCAGAACATCATCGGGCTATTTGAGGGGCTTGCCTTTAGCTCCACCATACCCCCGCAGGCTTTCAAGGCTTGGGCAAGATACCTGGCGCTAACCGCCGTCTTGACCTCTCCGCTTGTGTCCGCCTCTATCTCTGCCTTGCCTCTATCCTCTTTTGCCTCAAGGATAACCTTCCCGTTGCCTATTGTGAGCGTGATTGGGCGGTATTCCCTTTTGAGGCTGTCATCATACCAGATAGCGGTAAGGCTCTGGCTTGCCTTCAACGCCTCTTTGGTGTCAAAGGTAGCAGTGGCTTGAAACTCCAAGGGGATAACCTTACTGTAGTCGGGATACTCCCCCTCCTGGCTTTGCCACTTATAGCGGATTAGCTCGGTGTCAAGGACTAGCGAGCAACTCGCCAGCTTCTCCCCTCCATTCTGGAAGCCAAGCCTTATCCTCTTGGCTTTTCGGAGAGCGGGGATTAAGCCCACAAGCTCCGAGGCGTTGATTAAGGCTTCCCCCTCCCCATCCTCAAAGTCAAGGCTAACCATAGCCAACCTGAAACCGTCGCTTGCGACTAAGGTCAGCTTCCCATCCTTTTGCGTAGCCTTGACGCATTGTAGGATAGGTCGGTTTTCCTCTTTTGAGGCAAAGGGGATAACCCTTGCTAGAGCCTCGGCAAGCTCAATACCGCTCATGTTGGGCATAACGGTATTATTTGGGCTAACCCTCACCTGGCAGAAGGAGAGTGGCGTTTTCTCGCCTATCCAGGCATCGCCAGGGATAAAGCTCTGATGGCTTCCGCATATTACCTTTAAGCCTTTATCGGTAGCCCGCAACCCGCTGGCACTACCGCTTGACGGTATCAGCTTTACGAAGTTACCTCCAAGAGCTTTCAGGTAGTTGAGCAAGCCCTTTCTCCCGATGGTTACATCACCATCAAGTAGAGCTACCCTAGCCGCCTGCGCCGCAGAGAGAGATTTTATGATTGCCTCTCTATGGGCGATAAAGCCTGAGCCTGAACGCTTGCCTTCGATATTAAGTTGTTCCGTAGTGCATCCCCCCTTTTGGGGTTTGAGGTAGTGGCAAGCTAACCTACCTCTCGCCCTTGATAAGCCCTCAATCAAGCTGCCACCCGCTAGCCTTGATTTAGGCTTCCACTAATATAATGACAAAAGGGGGTTAAAATGTGTCCTTTTACAGAAGCCTTTTTGGGGCTTTCCTCTGCCATTTGGAGAGGTAAAGCCTATCTGCGTTGTCTAGTGGCTTCCCGATAGCCCTCTTGTGGGCAATCTGGACTAGCCTTTTTGGGCATCCGAGTAGAAAGGTTCTAGCGTCAAGCCAAGCGTCAAGGTCTACCGCCTTATCATCGGCAAGCGTTTCCCAAAGCTCTACGGTATTGCCTTCCCCGTCCTCTATCTCACCGTTGAGGCTTAAGGTCGTCGGCTTGCGTTTGAGGTTATGCCAATACTCCATCGTTACATAGCTAGCAACCCTTACCATAGCTCCCTCGGTAAAGGGCTTGTGCCCGTTGTTTCTGGCAATCTCGGCAAGCCTTACGATTATGTCCTGCCTCAAATCCTCTCTATCCTCATGCCTCGCTTTGTGTTGAAAACGGTCAGCGACTTTGATATACTTTTCCCAGTCTAGCGTCATCTTGCCCCCTTTCGGGGTAAGGCTGGACTGCCCCAGCTAGCTTATCCCTGGCTGGGGCTTTTTATGCCTTACCCTGTGATACAAGAGGCAAGCGGTCAAGGCTTTGGCTTCCCTTATTCGATTGTTAAGGTGCTTTTGAATTTGCCAGCTTTAGGATTGCACAAAATGTGCTTTCGTTCATTAAAAGAATGAACCTATATTCTCATGAAAAGAGATAAGAGCGCTATTTCCAAATGGAAAGGCAAGATAGGGGGAATTTCAATAGATATTAGGCTTGGGACTCCCCTTTGGCCTAGCAAGGCCGCTAGACCACACCGTAGAGGGCGAAGAGGGGATTTGACCAGGCAGCATCGCTGGCAGCCCTGCCATCATCGGTGAGGCGATAATACCTTCTAGGGGGCCCTGGTGGGTAGTGATCCTGAAAGGCAGATGGCTCTTCCTTGCCCGTGAATTCAACCCATCCCAATCTCTGGAGGTTTGAGAAGTAGACCACAAAGGAGTGATAACGGCAACCCCTGGACTTATACGGGGAGCGGGCCAGGTATCTTTGAGCCAGCCTCTCGATCTCCTCGGGGCGAATGGCACGCTTCTCACGCTTGGCCTGGCGCTCTTCCTCCCTGGTAGCTCTGTCTAGGGCAATCGCCCGGAGAAGGGCTGTCTTATAGTGATAGAAGATGTCCGACTGGGGAGCGCCGAAATTGGGATTAATCTTGGGCGATCCCTCGGGGCCATTACCCATGAGGAATTCCCTGACAAACCAGCCGCAGCCGAAGGGTCTCAAAAAGCCGCCCCTCGTTGGCCTCAAGGGTTCAACCACTGGCCTCTCCTTTTTCCCAAAGCCTCTCGTACCACGCCCGATGCTCTTCCCCAGCAACCTTTCGGTACTTCGCCGTGGTATTGAAGCTGGCGTGGCCCAGGTGCTCTTGGAGGAGTCTGAGCCCATCGCCGGAGTCGTCCAGCTTGACAGCGTGGACGGCAAAGGCGTCCCTCAGGCGATGGGGGCTCACCCCATGCACCCTGCCACTGTCTGGGTTCACTAGGTCTGGCATGCCGGCTCTTTCAGCACAGTCTCTAATCACCTGCCATGCGCGGTGTCTGTTAATGCCGAAGATTAGCATGCTGCCTCCTCTGGAGACCGGCCCTCCGCGGCCGATATAATCCCTGAGCATCTCCAAGGTGTCGCCGTCAATAGGCAGGGTTCTAATCCGGCGGTGCTCATGCTCTCGTGTCACCACTTTCTCCACCCTTGTACTGCACTTTGGGCAGAAGGCGTGTGTCTTACCGAGCCGAGCACTACAGTTGGGGCAGAAAAGCCTTAAGCGCGTCTTCAGGTGCTCGATAGTCACCGTTCCCCGCTGGCAGTCTATGTCCTCGACCTTCAAGGCGACGGCCTCGCTGACCCGGCAGCCCAGGCGGAAAAGGAGGCGGATCAGTAGCCTGTCCCGGAGACAGGTGGCCTGTTCCTCTAATTGCTTCACCTCATAGGGTTCGAGATAAACCTTCACGATGCCTCCCCAAACTGGAAGAGGTCACGGGCAGGGCCAGGGTTCCTTTGAGCACCTTATCTTTCAACTCGTTCAGGATCGTAGTGAAGGTCTCAGGCATGAACAGGAGATAGCCACGGCCTTCGAGTCGCTCCGCGACCTCGGATTCCGCCCCACCCAATTCCCGAGCCTGCCGTGACAAAGCAACCACGTTCACATCATCAGGCACGCCGCCAAGACCCACTGCCACTCGCACCTCGCCGAAGGGAGCGGTCCGGGCGAAATCATCCCGGGCTAGTCGTGCGCCTGCGGTGAGTGGATGCTCGCGGTTATGGCTAGCCAGCGCCTTCAAACTCCCGATACCAAATTTCACCAGCCCGGTGATGAGCGCTGCCTGGTTAAACCCGTAAGATGCGGCTGTCTCTGCCCTCTGGATGTCGCTCACCTCCTGCGCTATCTTTCGCCCAAGAGCTTCGAGACTTCGGGCCTGGTCATGTCGGCGCAGACGCTCCGCCTCCTGGGCAAAGAACTCGTTGAGGGGTAGCAGGACATCAACCTGCGCTCTGGCTCGGCGATGCAGTGCCTCTACTCGCGACTGACAACCGACCATGTTTTCCATTGCTCCAACCCTTGGATGGCTGCATCTATCTGCGTCCTGAGCAGGTATAGTAGCGGTATGTCCTTCTGGTTCTGCTCCAGCCACCTCTGCACCCCGCGTAGCACCGGCAGCCCGATGGCCCGGACCTGGCTGGCACCAATACCGCCATCGCCTTTGACCAGGATCAACAGGCTCCGGAGCCACTCATTGGCTTCGATGGTGGCCTCGAAGTGACCCAACTCCTGTCCTAACTCAAGCGCCTGACCCCTAAGCTTGTGGACTTCGAGCAGGGCCTCCGCTACACCATTTCTCATGTCCTGCCTCAACTCGCCGCTTGCATCTCTGACAATCTTGGCAATGGCCCCTATCTCCTTGCGCACATGGGACTTTTCCTCGGCGATACTCTTACGCAGGCCCTCACGTTGCTGCCGAAGCTCCTGCAGCGCAGAGTCGAGCGCCTCGCGCTCCCGCTGAGCCTTTACAATCGCCTGCTCAACCTTGTCCAGTTCTTTTCGCTTCATCTCCAGGTGTGATTCCAACCCCAGGCCTGTCTCCAGCTCCTCGAGCTCCTGCAGAAGTCGTTCCAGTAGGCCCCGGGGTTGAATCGCATGCCGTTGGGCCACACCGGCCAGCCTCTGGACGAAGCCGGGAAGATCATCGAGGGAGAGCCCCAGCCCTGCCAGTACCTCCAGTTCCCTGCGTGCCGCAGCCAGTTGTTCATCGGCCGTTTGAGCTCTCTGCTCCAGTTCGTGTACCCGGTGGGACAGCTCAGATTCCCTCCCTTCCTTATGGGTAACGCTCCGGCTCAGCGTCTCGTGACGCTTCTCAAGCTGGCCTACCTCGGCGGCGAGGCTCTGCCGTCTTTTTTCCAGCTTCTCAAGCTCCCGCTGGTATCCTTTGAGCTCCCCGGCGCGTGGTTCCAAGCGAGCCACCTCTTCCTCCAGCCTGCGCATTTTTTCCTCCAGGGCTTCAGCACTGAGGCCGGTGCGTTCCCGAACTTCTTGCAGAGCCAGGGCTGCTCGCACCAAAGCCTGTACCTCGGTCTCCTCTGCAGCCAGCTCCCGGCACATCGTTGCCCAGCGCTCGATGTCGGCAGGCTCTACTCCCAGGGCCTGGAGGCGGGAGAGGGCAGCAAGCCCTACCACTGCCTGTCCTGGAGTTAGCTGATACCTGCGGAGGTCGATAGATAGCTCTCGCAGGAGCTCCATTTGTTCGACCGGCCCTTGAGCCTTGAGGATCTGGCCAGCTTTCAGGTCACCAACGACATTGGCGACCGTGCCCTTGCTCACTCCGGCCCGGGTGGCGATTTCGCTATACGAGAAGCCGTTCAAGTATGACTGCACGATGGCTAGTTGCTTACTCAAAGACAGTCTCTCCATCACCGTCCTCCTTATATGGAATACTGCACTTTCCGGCACTGTCCTTTTGAACACGCTGAACAGCGACTTAACCGGGCACTTGAACAGGCAATGAACGACTATCTGAACAAGGAATGAACGATTTTAGCCTTCTCATGGATGCCGTTCAGAAGTCCCTTAACCCCAAATTATCATCAGTCCTAGCCTAGCTGATGGCCAGAAGGCTCTTTATCGGAGTAGTCTGTGGTTGGTTTAAACTCACCTTTCCCCACCCTGCTCACTTAGTGGCATTTCTCCATTGGGCTCTCGCACAACTTCTCGTTTGGGTTCAATATCACGGATATATCTGCGGGCAATGATGCGTGCCAGCACCCGCAGGCCCTGCTCGTGCCGGTCTGCGGTGGTCGATGCTGGCTCACAGCGTTCTGGTTTCTGCAATTCCCCTTTGCCTCTTCGCCGGGTTCCCGATGAGCTTGTCACCAAATATGCCCTGTGCCTCTCCACATTATCATTTCCTTCAGGGTGTGTCAAAGCAACACATTAAGGAATATGAGCTTGACTTTTGCGCAAAAATACTTTATAATGGCATAATCAGCAGGAGTTTCTGCACTAAATCAATAACAGGGAGGTTTAGCAGATGCCTAAGAAGTTCCCCTTGGCTGAAACAAGGAAGTGGCTGGACCTTTACGAGAAAGGCAGGTCCGAAGTCTCCATAGCTAAACGGGCGCACTGCGATGTCAGAACCGTGAAGAAAGGCATCGAGCAGGCTCGTCGAGAGCGAGAGGCTGTGATCGCCAGGACAGAGTTATTGAAAGAAGCTCTGCGCAAGCACCAGGATGGCCTTCTCGCAACGCTTGAGGAAATCCTCTCCAACCTTAGCGTTCCTCCTGTGGATTCAGCAGTACCAGGCTGGGAGACATCTAGTTTCACAACAATCGAGGCTGCAAAGGCAGAGGTTGGGGGAGCTGAAGTTGTTTCGGATGACGTACCACTGGGTGCCGAGCGTAGGGCCGAGTGGGTTCTGTTACAAGAGCACTTGAAGCGTGACCCATTATGGAGGGTGCTTGACCAGCGGCAAAAAGCGCTGGCAGACCACTTCGATGCGAAGATAGCATTCCAGCGCAAAACAGTTGCCCTCCTGGAAGAGAAAACTACCTACAAGGTAGTTGACGACAGTGGTGCTGTTACCCCTCCGTTTGTTTATATCTATACTACTGGTCGTCTATTTTTCGAAGTAGCTATTCGCCGAGTCCTCGGAATCCCCGACAGGACAAATCCTGAAGAGAACATTGTCACAGATACTACCACAGGCGAGGTCAAACATGGCATAGGTACAATATTGGCAAAAGCCCCTGGCAAGGAAGAAAAGTGCAGGAGAGACTTGTTGGCGGCCTTGAAGGAGCTGCCGCAATCTGCTGAAGCTGTCCGAGTCGCAAATACATACAAAGTACTCGAGGAATCTACTGCCAAGGCAAGGAAAGCAGTGGAGGAAATACTCTTGCTGGGACTAGTTCCCGGTCAATGCAGAATCTGCCGCCGTTTGGGTGTATAAAACGTGAGAAGGAGGAAAGCAATGAGGGTAGCGTTATACGCCAGAGTATCATCTGAAAAGCAGGACACCGACCTTTCCCTCTCGGCACAGCTCAAGTCCCTGAGGGAATATGCTGCCAGAAACGGGCACGAGGTGGTGAGGGAGTTTGTGGATGAGGCGGAGAGCGGGCGGTCCATCGATAGGCCGGGCTTCAAACAGATGATTGCCACCGCCCGGCAGAAACCGGCTCCTTTTGAAGCGATCCTGGTGTGGAAGCTGTCTAGGTTTGCCCGGAACCGGGAGGACTCAATTATCTACAAGTCCCTGCTCAGGAAGCAGGGTATCCAGGTCATCTCCATCAATGAGCCCGTGGAGGACACCCCCTCGGGGAGGCTGCTGGAGGGCATTATTGAAGTGATCGATGAGTTCTACTCAGCAAACCTTGGCCAGGATGTTACCCGCGGCATGCGGGAGAACGCTTCTCGGGGCTTCTTCAACGGCAGCCGCGTGCCCTTCGGCTTTGTCGGTGCCAAGGTGAAGGACGGTCAGATGTTGAGAACGACGCTCACTCCGGATCTGGAAAAGGCGCCCATCATCCGCCGTATCTTCACCGAGTGTGCCGGGGGCAAGGGCATCAAGGAGATAGTGAAGGGCTTGAACCGGGACGGGGTGCCCGCCCCGAATGGGAGGAGGTGGGCCATCAGCAGCGTCCATCGGCTGCTTACCAGCGAGGCTTATATCGGGCGCTTGGTATGGGGGAAGCGAGGCAGGATCACCAGCGCCACACAAACTCCCGTGAGAGTCGATAACGCTTGGCCTGCCATTGTTGACCCCGATTTGTTCGATCAGGTGCAGCACCTTCTGAAAGAGCGCGCTCCCAAAATGATACCTCCTGCCACTGTCAGCAGCAGGTATTTGCTTTCGGGGCTTGTCCGCTGCGGTCGCTGCGGGGCCAGTGTCATCGGCCAGGCCGCCAAGTCAGGGCGGTTCCATTACTATGTTTGTGGTACAGCCTATCGGCAAGGAAAGGAGGGCTGCCCCGCTCAAATGGTGCCCAAGAACTATCTGGAACAGTTCGTGGTGGACAGAATCAAGAGTTACATCCTGACTGACGAGCACCTGAAGGAACTGGTTGAATTGGTCAACGGCGAACTCAGCGCCTCAGGGCGTTACTTCAGGGAAAGACTTAGCGGGCTGGAGGCCCAAATCAACCACTGGCAGGCGAGACTGGAAAGACTTTACGAGTCCCTGGAGTTGGGTGCATTCCATCCGGACGAGCTGGCACCGCGGATACGCGAGGTGCGCTCCAAGACCGAGATGCTCAGCAGGGCAAAGGCAGAGGTAGAGGAAGCCATGCATACTCACAGGGCTCAGGAACTTGACGCGGCAACGGTTCTTGAATACGTTAAAGATCTCCGACACCTCCTGGACGAGAGTCCGATAATGGAGCAGAAAACTTTCCTCAAGTCCTTTGTGCAGAGTATAGAATTAGATGGGGCAGAGGTGACGGTGAACTACACCGTGCCCCTGCCCCCTGATAAGGCTACCAGAGAGACTGTTCAAGTTCTTGATTTTATCCCACACGGGGAGCCAAACATAACTTTTTCACACTCAGTCGGCGATTCACACTCCCCCTCGGCTTGTATTTCGCTCGAATCTATTCTATTTTGTCTATCTGATTGCACCTGCTCGAGGTTCGGCTGGCAGGTCACCCGCATCGATTTCAAGTCCTCCGAGGGGTAAACCTTGATGCCCAGTTTAGCGATGATATCTAGCTTCTCCTCGAAGGTGGCTTCCTCCAAGTTCTGGTCACGGAGAGCTTGTAACTCCAGCCTCATAGCCTCAAGGTCGGTAGCACCGGGAGCCCTTGCTTTCATGGATGCGGGCTACGCCAAATTTGAGCCAGTCAATGAGTTCGACGTGCTGGTTTCTATGCTTTCACCAGTTTGGTCGCCGAAGTTACACTACCGCGTATGGAGACTTTGTCCCCCGCCATGCTTTGAGAAGAGGCGCCTCCCACGCCTTAGTTGGATCGACCTTCGGCATTGTCTTGCTCTTTTTCCCTCAGGTCGTGGTGTCAGTAGCCCTAGCTGTGTAAGCGCCATTTTCTTATCCTTTGAAGTGGTAAAACTGAATGTACCCTTCGTGAATCGACGGTTCCTAAGCTGCTTTACTTCTCTTCTACGCAGAGAGGAAGGGTCCAGACCCACAGGTAGCAGCTATTTCCTAATCGCCTGTCTGATCACCGTGCCGGCCTTTCCCAGGCATATCACCACCCCGGCTATCCTATTTGTGTCCTTAGGCGACCCCATTGCCGCGGTGGTTGGAGTGTGGAAGGGACATATCACACTTTGGGGTAAAAGTGTCGAAGGCCACATGGCATGGCTTGTTATCTGACACCTCACCGGCTGTCTCCTCGCCATTGCGTTGGACAACCTGTCACTCACGGTTGTGATTATAAAGGGAATTTCTGCCACGCTGCTTCAAGCGGTACCACTGCTGTTAAATGACAACTTTGCTATTCCCTTGGGCAGCGCCATAGCTATGATGCTGACAAGGCTTTTTGTTTAGGAATGCGTAAGCTAGTATGCAGGTGCTTAACGCTTTGGCTGATTGTTGCATATCGTGACGCAAATAATAGAAGAACAATTTCCAACAGATCGCCGTAATAGCTACACGGACACTCATTCGGGCCACCGCAGGCTTAACCCCGCTATTTCGCTTAGATTGACAAGCAGTAAATGTTGGGATAAGCTACTCCTGTCATTCCAAGCCGTTTCCTCATAAGGGACGTCACTAGTCGGGCAAAAAGCCTTACTCGATTAAGTACCAAGGTACTAGCTAGCCTGAGTGCTGACAGCCAAAGGAGGCAAGACATGGACTACAAGCCTTGGCAGCATCAGCAGAAAGCGCAAATGGAAAGTGAAGTGCAAAAGCGACAGCAAGCGGAATTGACTACGAACATAGCTAGTGGAGCCACACTCTCGCTGGTGTTCGGCATCATTGGGTTGATCCCCTTGGGAATAGGAATAATCTTTGGACCAATCGCAATAGTCCTCTCGCTAGGAGCCAAGAGCAGAATACAGGAGAACCCAGGGCTGGGGGGCCGTAGAAGGGCGACCGCCGGATTGGTGCTTGGGATAGTGGCTATAGTCTTTGCAATCTTGGGACTGCTTCTAAGAATTCTTGCATAATACTAATACACACAAGTTCAACTGCAAGTCTTAGAAACCCTATCCAGACTGTTCCCTCTCCAGAGGGACGGGATATCGTGGTCACAATAGATGGGGAAACTTACACGATCGCTACAGAAAAGTGAGAGCCTTGGACATCGTGCTGTCGGCTTGAGGTGTTTGTTAATGATAGCTTAGCAGGTAGATGTGGAGAAGGAAACGATGGACAACTTGAAAACAAAGGCGGAAGAAATAGCCGAAAGGCTTAGGCAGGAGCCATATCGGCTGCTGTCTAATGATTGTCTCATCAAGTCAGTTCGCTTTGCCAGAGAAAGCAGGAGACACGGGATCGATGCTAAGGTTGTCTTATGCTTTGGTTTGGCATCAGCAAAGATGCCTTTCTTAGCTCGAAGATTTACTGTTCCCGTGCTTCACGCGTGGGGCGAAGTAGGAGGGGAAAGGATAGAAGTATCTCGACCTCTAGGAGCCCAAGGGATGCTAAGCATCGTCCCCAGAGACATTAAATCAATAGTTGCGGTGAGGTTCTAAGCTTTGTATGCAGAACCTAAGCAGGCAGATTTGGAGCAATCTTAAAACCTAAGGCATTCAGAGGTAAGACTACCTGAATTTGCTTAATGACGGTTTGTTTATTCTGAATTGACTCAAGGGAAGCGCCGGTCTACAATAAAACAGAAGCGCCTTTAGCAGTACCGGGCAGCCGACCACTGAAAACACTTGAGAGCGGCGGAGTAATTTCTGTCTTGGTTGTTTCAGCTACTTGGGGAGGAACACCCAAGTAAACAACCTACATAGATTGCACTAAGAATAGAAATAAAGGCAGGTTGTCAATGACCACTAACGAAGAGTTTACCCGAGGTCGAGAAGATAGAAAAATCATAAACAATAAATTGCTGTAACAAGTATTGGGGTTAGGAGTCCTATATGGAGAAAAAAGGGCTAGAATACGACCCAATATTCAGGGTGCCGCAGGCACTGCAAGAAAAACACGAAATATGCATGCGGGAAATAACTGGGGACACCAGGCATGCTAATGATGTGCTGACCAAAGTAACAGCTAGAGGCACCAGCAATTACGAAACTCCTAAAGAGGAAATGGAAGACTTGCTTAGGCAGTATATGCCTTTTTTGGAGAAGGATCCCAGAAGCAAAAGGTTAGACATACTGGCTGGTGGAGCCATTATTGGCGGAGTAACTAACTCACCCAATGTGCAAAGAATGGAACCTTATAACTGGCCGCCGGCACCTCCTGGAGCAAAGCCTCAAGCGATGTTCTATCTGATAATAGATATTCCGGACAAACCGCCACATTTCTGGTATTGCCCAGAGACTAAAACCGCCTTGAGCATAAACTCCTCCTACTATGGAGAAAAGAAAAGCCGGGGGCTGGGGATAGGTATGGACATACTCCAGCCCATGGGTATCCACTCCATCCATGGTTCCTGTCTGGACATTGCCGGCAGGGGAGTGGTTATTGTTGCTCCTACAGGCACTGGGAAGTCAACACTCATCGCCATGCTCAAAGACGAGCCAGGAGCACGCATTCATTCTGACGACTGGGTATACGTGATGTTTAATTTTGATGAGGAAGGAAGACCAAGGCTGGCTATAGGTCGTTATTCCGAGTTGTGGTATTACATGAGAACAGATACAGCTCTGGCACAGCCGGCTTTAGGAGAAATCTTCCCCAGATGCCCATTAGAGAATGTCCCTGTAGATGATAAGGGGAATTATGTTTGGGACGCCTTTGAAAATTCCCGGGTGATGGTCAACCCTATGGATTTGGTCAGCGGCGGTACGGCTATTGAGAAACAGAATAAGCTGGCTAGATTTACCTCAATAGAAAAGATCATCTTCCTACGCAGAGAAGAGGGAATTGAGGAAGTAGAAACGTTAACCCCAGAGAAAGCAGTCCAAATACTTTACGAAGGAAAAATACGCTACCTGTCAGGCAGTGGTAAGAGAGGCACAGGCGTGGAGTGCTGGCTTAATCCTTACGTTCTGGTTAACAAAGAAAACCTCATCGACCAGAAAGGCGGGAGGGCCTTATTGAATATTGAATTCCAGAACTATAACTTCGCCAAGTTATTTGCCGTGACTGGAGGCGCTTACTATTTGAATACGGCCAACAGAACCCCGGCTCAAAGCCTTAAAACGCTTAAGGAAATAATAGCCGAGCCCTCTTGGCTAGCCCTGCATTTTGACCCGCACATCTATAGAACCAAGCGAATAGAAGAAGCCATAAGAAGATGCGAGACAGAGACGCCTGGGGAAGCTCTACTTACTTGTAAGAGATTCATGGGCGCTTTCTGAAGGTAAACGTCGCCTTGAAAGTCATATCCCGAGTTCTATCTATTGAATGGCTCGTGGATAATACCTTGTAGGCATAAGCAGCCCGGTTTATGACCTCATAGATAGCATTCGTGTCTTCAACAGAAAGCTGCCTCATCATCTGGTCAACAGCCTTGATAAGCGTACTTGGCAAATTCTCCGCTGAGGACAAGCTCAAATATCAAGAAGGGCTCATCGTAATAGAGTATATAGCCAGCTTGTAAAAAGGCACTGCGCACCCATGCTAGCTCAGGCAAGCGGGCGTCTATCTGGCGATACATAGTGTTAGCTACCCATCCCTTTAGAGCTGATGCCAGTGTGCCGAGCGCCTGGGGTTCGCCGTCCACATACCCTATCACTTTCCTCTGGTCGAGGGAGCGGCACAACCCGGAGAGGGGCTTCAAGGGAATAGGGGACAAGTCAAGAATGAGGAGTAGCCTTCCCATTTTGATGCCGAACAATCTATCGCGGACCACCGGGTAGCGCTGAATGGAACCCTTGCTCTTGCCCGTGGCCTCGAGGTCTTGCTGAGGAGGTCAGTAACGCTCATAGCCCCACCCGCCGCGCGGTGATTGAGGAAGCGGGGACTATGGAAAGTTCAAAGAAAATATCAGCCCCTTGTTTTGCAATAATTATACTTGGCAAGCCAAATTGTTTAACAGATAGAACTTCTCATTGGGACGTCTCACCCGTTTCTATCGGTATGGGAATAGTGTACGCGATAACCTCTTGCATGCTGGCTATTTGAAAAGGTAGCCCAATACATCGATGGGATCGTAGGGCAAATCAACAGCCATCCTCCACACCCCATTGATCTCCCGTGTAGTACACTAAGCCTTGCAGCACTCCTTCTCACATTTGAAACCTGTTCAATCAAGGCGCGGAAAGGCATGCGGAGATGGGCTGCTTGGAGAGTGGATGCAACATCAACTGGAGGGCGAAATGAAAAACGACCGCTCTGGATTCAGAAACCCAGAGCGGTAAAATTTCGATATGGTGGAGACGGGGGAGAGTCGAACTCCCCGTCCAGAGGAGGACAACCCAGAATATGCTACAAGCCTAGCCGGCTCTTTGTTCTCACCCAACCGTCCTCTGCCGACCGAGTTCAGTTGAGCCAGTCGATAGCTTCTTTGGCAATCCTTATCGACCTCCGGATTGCTGCACCTCGACTTGTCGTCATCTGCCCCCACCCATCGAGGGAAGCGAGAGAGATGTGTCCAGCTTAGCTAGCGTAGACGTAGTTGTCGTTTATTTTTCGCCACTTGTTTTACGAGGTAAGTGGCACCTCGGCCTGCAATCCTGGGGTTTTCTTCCCCTGTCGACACCGCTCGTCCCCACTTTTTCGCTCTTTGCCAAGGAAATTTACTGGCGTCATCGGGGATACCAAATGTCGAATTCCCTCCGTTTCTTTAACCCCTTTTCGCCAGCTTCATGGCACGCTCCAAATCCCGCTCCGCCTCGCGACGAGCTATGGATTCGCGCTTGTCATAAAGCTTCCTTCCCTTGGCCAGGCCCAGTTCCACCTTGGCAATTCCATTTTTAAGGTACAACTTTAACGGCACTAGGGTCAAGCCCTTTTGCATCACCTTCCCTGCAAGCTCATCGATCTGCCCTCTATGAAGGAGAAGCTTCCTCGGGCGAGTAGGTTCGTGATTAAAGCGGCTGCCTCCCTCATAGCGAGCGATGTGAGCGTTGAAAAGCCAAAGCTCTCCGCGCTGAGGATAAGCATAGGCATCGCGAAGATTTACCTTGCCGCCGCGAACGGACTTGATCTCAGTGCCGGTAAGAACGATACCCGCCTCAACACTCTCAAGAATATCATAGTCATGATAGGCTTTGCGATTGAGGCTGATTCTCTTTACCGCCATAACCTATTCTATCACAATTGAGGTGCAGATTCAAGCTCCGTCTGAATGTAAACGATGGCACGCTCCAGCTGGGGATCGATGCCCTGAGCTATATCTTCCTCCGTTATCGGCACCTCAAAATCTGGGGTCAGCCCCTGTCCCTCTATCAGGTGGCCATTGGGGGTGAGCCAGCGGGCTGTGGTCACATATAGAGCGGAGCCATCGCTAAGCTCACGGATGAGCTGGACGCTCCCCTTGCCGTAGGTTTGCGTGCCAATAAGTGGAGCGCGCCCATGATCCTGAAGCGCCCCGGCAAGCACCTCGCTACCGCTGGCACTGCTACCATCGACCAAGACAGCTAGCGGCAGATCCGTGGCGAGACCTCCGGAGCTGGCCTTCCATTCCGCTATTACATTCCCTTCGTCATCAGCTTGATAGAGAATGGTGCCACCATCAAGGAACTCGTCTGCCACATTGACCACGGTATCAAGTAGCCCACCGGGATTGCCCCTGAGGTCGACGATAATGGCCGTTGCGCCCCTGCTGAGTGCATCGCTGAGAACAGAGCTTACCTCTTGGTCAGTGCGCAGCGAGAAGTAACTTATCTCGATATGAGCGATGTCGCCGGGCAACATCTCAAGGTAAACGCTATCTAGATTGATCTCCGCCCTTATCAGCTCCACCTCTACCGGTTCAGTTTC
>Ga0315296_10002071_pt1 | contig 17257 bp, 11 predicted proteins | sample YL17G14_18_MG_FD_203921 | JGI IMG/M metagenome (GOLD analysis project Ga0315296, IMG submission 203921) | Sediment microbial communities from Yellowstone Lake, YNP, Wyoming, USA - YL17G14_18 | ecosystem: Environmental > Aquatic > Freshwater > Lake > Sediment | place: USA: Wyoming | collected... | reverse complement strand
CCGTCGTGAAGGCTGAGCTCAGGGAAATCCTTGACATCCTCCAAGTCATCAAGCCGGAGCATGAACTTGAGATCCTCCGCAAGCTGCAGAAGCTAATGCCGACCGCGCAAGCGTTGGTCGAGGAAACCCGCGACAAAGAACTCGGAGAAGTCCTCACAGCCGTAGCAGCCGAGGTGACATTGCAAGTCAGGCGGTGACTCCGAGGGCTTTCTTCTCGTGCAGAAAGAAGAATTCGATCATGAGTGTGACAGATTCGTCAGCGAAATAGGGGAAGAGATCAAGGACATTCTGCACTCGCAGGCAATGACTTCTTCTCCTGAGGTTCACATGCGCTAGCGATTACCTGCGGGCGCACAGGTGGCGCTGTACGTCAAGGTTCGCTCTGGACTGGCCTTCCCTTCCTTTAGTCACCAAAACATAGACCTCGCTTCCCGAACCCGTGATCAGTAGTGGACCATGGACGATCTCTAGGTGAAGATCCAACCACAATTATGGGAGGTGAACCGCGGATTGTAGACCATTCTCTGAACAAACGGTTGACCACGGATGCGAGTCCCTCCCGAGAGCCATGCTCACGATAACCCGTCCTACCGTCAGCCTTACAAATCCAGCAAGACAAATCAACAACCAAAGCCATTTCACACCAAACTAGAAGCCGGTCTCAAAGGTTTCACTCGCCAATGGGGGAAAAGTCGGATGGGAAGATCTCGGGTCATCACAACGCCACAAAGGTCGCGTTTGATGGCGAGTGTCAGGCAAACCGGCACCTCGGCAGAACTTGCTGTGAGGACACTGGTACAGAGCTTAGGCGTCAAATACGAGACACGCGCAAAAGACCTGCCAGGCAGTCCGGATCTCGTGAATCGTGAGCAAGGCTGGGCGATATTCGTTCATGGATGTTTTTGGCACGCACATCAGGGCTGCAAACGATGGAAAATACCGAGATCCAATCGCGCGTTCTGGAAGGCGAAGTTTGAACGAAATCGCCTTAGGGACCGATCCAGGATCGTCGATCTGAAGCGACTTGGATATTCAGTGCTTGTCGTGTGGGCGTGTGAGTTGGAACGGAGTGAGAATCTGAAGAAAAAGACACTTCGGTTCTTAAGAGAGAACAACAAACCATCGACCACCAGTGGAGTTCATGAGGAATATCGTTGGCGCAATAGATTCGTGCTGAGGACTGTCGTTCTACCTAATGGCAAGAAGCGTTCGATGTCTATCCGAGCCGAAAACTCGGACAGAGACGCACGATCTGCCTTTGACTATACTTATCTGAGGGATTCCACACGACCGACACAATCAAGCGATACCACTTTCCGCTTCGTTGATCAATTCTGCGGATGTGGCGGGTTGTCACTTGGTGCCGAGGAAGCCTGCAGGGCACTAGGAAAAAGCTTCCTTGCCGTGGCGGCTTTTGACAAAGACCCCCAGTGCATCGAGGTATACAGACGTAACTTCAAATGCGACCGAATGTTCGCTCGCGATATTGTCGAGCTCCTCGATGGGAGAATCGGATCAGAACCCACTACAATTGAGCAAACGCTCTTGGAACAGATCGGGCACGTGGACATGCTCCTGGCAGGTCCTCCTTGCCAGGGCAACTCAGATCTAAACAATCAGACCAGAAGAGATGATCCACGAAATGTTTTGTATGAGCGAGTAGCTCGGTTCGTCGAATTATTCAGCCCTACACATGTTCTCGTGGAAAACGTCCCCACGGCGATACACGGGAAGGAGGGAGCAGTCCAGAGGACAATCGAAAGAATTCGCGCGCTTGAGTACAATGTCGACAGTGGGATCGTTGATCTTTCTGCAATCGGAGTGCCACAGAGACGCAGGCGTCACATTGTGATGGCATCCAGATCGAAGAGACTCACTATCAGAGACATAATCCGGAAATACGGTGTCAGGCGTTTTCGGACTGTGCGGTGGGCGATAGGTGACTTGAAGAACGAGACTCCCAATAACATCTACACCAGATCGTCAAGATACTCGCCTGAGAATAAGCGAAGAATCCAGTATTTGCACAAGCGGTCGATATTCGATCTCCCAAACAAAATGCGCCCCCCTTGCCATAGCAAGGGAACTACCTACACGTCCATGTACGGTCGATTAAAAATGGACGAACCCGCTCAGACTATCACGAGCGGCTTCTGCTCTCCTGGTCAAGGAAGACACGTACATCCAACCCAAACGAGAACCCTCACTCCTCATGAGGCGGCTCGTCTGCAGTTCTTTCCCGACTTCTTCGACTTCTCAACCGTGAAGAAGAGAGGAGAACTTGCCTCTATGATAGGGAACGCAGCTCCAATGAAGTTGTCGTACGTTTTCTGCCTCGAAATGCTCTCGTAATTTCCAGCGCGACGGATGAATAGCCACATATCTTCGAGAGTCAGTAGATAGGGATGGAGTCGGAGCTTGCTGGAGCTGAAATTCACCGTCGATTCTGCTTTGCTTGCAGAGCTAGGTGAGCGGCTCGTAGGCAAACCCTTCATCGCGCTTGCAGAGTTGGTGAAGAACGGCTACGACGCAGATGCAAGAGTGGTGACCATCGTCCTAGATCCAAAGGCGGACAGAATTGAAGTATCCGACGGTGGCCACGGCATGGATCTCGACGAGTTCACGAGATTTTGGATGAGAATAGGTTCGACGCACAAACTGGCGGATAGGATTTCGAGGAATTTGCACCGCCCCATGACTGGATCCAAAGGTGTCGGAAGATTGGCTGTCCAGTTCCTAGCGGAAGAAATGACGCTTACGACCGTCTCCGAGAATAGCTTGAGTCGACAACTCACGGCGAGTGTGTCGTGGAGAGACGCGGTGCGAGCTGTTGACTTGACTGAAGCTACTGTGAAGTATAGTATCAAAGAGTCAAAGGAAGGCTTCAAACAAGGAACAACAATCACTCTTACTTCGCTGAACCAATCTTGGGATGCGGACCTTGTCAAAGGGCTTGCAAGAGAAATCTGGTGGCTACAACCATCTTTTCGTGGTGATGAGACAAAAGACTTTCGAGTCGAGTTCGAATCATCAGAGGAAGAGTACAAGAGAATCTTCAACGAACAAATGAACGCTTTTTTGAACATATGGCATGCAAGACTAGTTGGCAAGAACGAAGAAGGGCAAGTCACTGCCTCGTTGGAGTTCTCAGATCGACCAACTGAACCAATAGAATTCCGGTACTCGATTCCGGGAGCCGTTGCATGTAGACTCGCCAGAGAGAGGGGTTTTGAGCTCTCAGCGATCAAAGGATCCGGACCCGGTAACAAAATGGAAGAACATGACATCCTGGAAGCATTACATCTCAAACCTGATTCGGCCCGTTTGAGGTGCGAGTTGAAGAACGGTAATTTCGAGATAAGGATATACCATCTTGTCCGCAGGCAACCGCATGGAATCACGGTGGCCAAAGCAAGGGAATATCTCAATCGATATGGCGGAGTACATGTTTACGATGGTGGTTTTCACCTCCCCTACTATGGAGATCAAAGGAACGACTGGCTTGGTGTTGAACAGGACCATTCGCATCGGCTGTCGGCATCGATGCTTCTTCCCAAGGAGCTTCAAGTTTCTGGTGGCATGTCCTATCTCCCAACGCTCTCACGGATTCTTGGCGTCGTAAACGTCAATACTTCGCAAGAAGACGACTTGAAGATCTTGATTACTAGGGACAGACTGCAGGACACTCAAGGATTTGAAAATCTTCGTGACATGACGAGATATGCACTTGACTTCTACTCTCAACGTGAAGCAGAGAGGGTGTCAAGAGAGGATCTCCGAGAAAAGGAAGTCGAAAAACCCAAGGCGCAGAAGATCGAGGAGGTGCTTGCCAAGTATCGATCACAGATCCCTGAGACATCTTATGCATTTCTGCGTGAGGACTTGAAGAATGCAGCACAAGAGTTCGAAACCGAAGCCGAGAATACCGCCCGACGTATTGCACTAATGGGGTCGCTGGCCACCGCAGGAATTTCTACGATTGCCTACCAACATGAGCTTGGACAGCAATTCGAGATAATCAGAAGCGCCGTCCGAAAAATAGGACGGACCAGTTCGAAAGATCATAGGATCCGGGAAGAATTGAAAGAATTGAAAGATATTCTTTCGTTTTGGTTGGAGAGGGCAGAGATGATGAGCAGTCTATTTGCCCACCTCGGAGATCCGGAGAACCTAAAGCGCAGAAACAGATTCTCCGCCAGGCAGGTGGTCGAGGAGATAAGCGATCAAGTCAGATTACTGGCGAGAGGTATGCCAATACACACAGAACGAATACACAAGGATTGCTCTCTACCCAAAGCATCACTAGCCGAGTGGAGTTCGATATTCCAAAACGTGTTCGTAAACTCATTCAATGCATTACTGGACTCCAAGAAGAAACTGATAGATGTAAGTTCAAAGCAGGAAGGCAGGAAAAATCGGATACTGGTTCAAGATACCGGATCCGGTATAGATCTTGACGATGCGGAGAATTTGTTCGAGCCGTTTCAGAGAAGAATTGCAATATCTCCCGAGAGAAGAGCGTTGGGCTACGGGGGCATGGGGTTGGGGTTAACAATCGTGCGCTTAGTCGCACGAAACATAGGTTGTAAGGTATCATTCGTCAGGCCTGAGAAGGGGTTCAACACGGCGTTTTGCATTGAATGGCGGGAAAGTGAATGAACAGAGTGATTTGGGTATTTGACGACGTGGAACCTTTGAAGAAAGCGTACACAGAGAGACTTCAGAGTCTAAAGATTATTGGAAGACAGGGGTATGATGTAGTCTCTCTACGCGCTGATGAGTTTCAACGCGAAATGGGTCTCTTGAAAGAACGACAACAACGAATTCGAAAAGGTAAAACTTGGCCGGACGACTTTTTGAAACTGGATGAGGTGGCAATATTCATCATCGATTATGATCTTCTGAGATCTGAGGGATTCCTCACCGGTGAAACGGTTGCATACCTCACTCGATGCTTTTCACGATGCGGGCTCATCCTTGGGTTGAACCAATATGGAAAGAATAGCTACGACCTGACCCTGAGAGGGCATCTGGAGTCATACGCCGACTGGAACGTTGGAAGCGACCAATTTGACAACCAAGGTCTTTGGGGAGACAAGTTTTCTCAGGAAGCAAAGGCAGTAGAGAAGGATGGAATTTTCAGACCTTGGCACTGGCCTAATCTACCAGCATATTTCGAGTCGCTTCAAAAGAGAATAGATGATGTATTCAAGCATTCAGATCAACCTATCTGCAGTGTGTTGGGGATGGAGCAAATTGCAGCATTGCTACCCAAGAGAGTTGGACAGTTCATCACAGGCCGAACGCGATCCTCTCCTGCGAAAGTGACATTCACAAGATTCGTGACAGAATCCGGAAATGGTCTGAAAAGCAGATACAAGAGGGCAACGCCTGAGATGATCGCAAGGATCGGCGCAGCAAGAGTCTCGAAATGGTTGGAGCGCCTGGTCCTGCCCAGCCAAGAGATTTTGATTGATGCGCCGCACCTTGTAGTCAGATATCCAAGCTTGCTTAAAGGTCATCGGACTGTTCGCACTTGGAACCTAACAACGAACATGAAACCCCACGGCGAGTTGCCTCTGGATCATGAGAAAATCGAGAAATTCCGGTTCAAGAGAGACTACTGGCTTTCGAGACCAGTATGGTTCTGGGAAAAGGTCTCCAGCTCGCAGGGAATAAAGGAGGTGAGAGAGCCGTGGACAAGGGAGTCGAGTCCCTTTGTCTTTTGCGAAGATGGCTCAGTATTTCGAGATCGAAAGGAGTGTAAAGAGTTCCTCGCAGATGTAGATTCTGCCGACGTGCGAAGATACGTGCTGAAGAGCGACAGGCAAGTCAAATACGTCCCCGCGAACCGATTTCTCTCCAGTTAGCTTCCGGTGCAAGGACTCAATCAATCGGGCGAGCTTCAAATGAACGAAGATCCCGCGAATCAATTTGATCTGATCTTCAAGACACTTGAATGGTTGTGTCGAAAGACTATGGCGATGATGGAAGACCCGGGATATCTTGAGATCTACAGAGAGGTCTTCGGGATCAGGAAACCTGCTGTGCCGGAGAAATTGTTGGATCTTTATGAGAAATCGAAATCTAAACTCAGGGTGAAAGGGGACGGATGTAACGTGTACCTGCCGCCGCTCTGGAAAAAATCGAACATCGTTCCGCTTCTTTGGATCAGATGCAACTTTGCGAAGGAATCGCCTGAACTGAGGATATATGCAGAAGTCTATAGCCGGGCTTCAGGCGAGATTAGAGGTGTTGGTTTCCGTTTTGAGACACCTGAATCAAGCGCGGATGAGATGGCAGAGCCAAATTCCAACGAGTCGCCCTCGTCAGGAGCGAACAGCTCAAGGCATGACTACTGGCATGTTCAGCTCACCAACGATACCGTGCACAACGGGCCGCGTTGGGTCCCTGATCATGTTCCCTGCATGCCCGTAGCGGCACATTGTCCCGTCTCTTTGGTACTCTATTTCTTGAGGAGCTTCTATGAGAAAGAAACCATTGCGAAGATTGTCACTTACGCAAATATTCCAGGAATCTGCCTACAGTCCCTTCACACACTCGGGCTGATGTAAGCTGCTGAAGCTGTATTTTTTTGACAGAACTACATTGGCCGCTTGTTTTGTGAGTCACTTTCGTTTCCTGAACCGCTTCATTCCGTCCACGTCCGTGACGAAGTCGAAACCGTTCTCCACTAGTTCCTTAGCCTCATTCACGTTTCGAGCAATTTTGCAGACGAAATCATCGCTTCCATAATCAACGAGGTGCGTGTATACGAGCGTGTTCTTGATGTTCTTGTGGCCGAGTAGTTGCATGACGTGTAGGATATCTTTAGTTCGATGATATTCTGCTGTGGCTTTGAAGTGGCGGAGGGTTCGGAAACTGATCGTGTTGATGCGTTCATTCTTGAGTTTCTGCGCAACCGTCTTTCGTTGTTTCGAGACTGACTTCTGGAAGACGACCATTGCCTTTCGCGGGTCGATCTTCGGGTTGCGGAATACGCACTCATAGCGGTGAGGGAGACCGTTCAGCATGGCGGCAAGTCTAGAGGAGATCTTCAACCGTCGGGGGTTGCTGTTCTTCTCAGGTAGAACATTGACAGTCAAGCGCTCGGCGTCTATGTCGATCCATCGTAGATTCCAAGCTTCCCCAGGTCGCATACCCGTCTCCTTCAGTAGTTGTAGAAACGTGGCGGTCTTCCTGCCGCAACCAGCAATGAGTTGATCCACTTCGACTTCTAGCGGTATGAACGGTAACCGCCCTACTCGTCTATAGTTTGGTTTCTCGAACGGAATACGCTTCCATCCGTAAAACCGCGCCAGGTCTTCCGCTAGTTTCGCCTTCCTTGACTCACTGATTCTTGCTGAGGCGAGGTACGTTTTGGCGGATTCGGAGTCGAGTAGATTCGCTCTTCTGGCCACTGATTTCAGCGCTTGAATACAGTAATGGATCGTGGATTCGCGGTAGCCCTGCCTCCGCATCCATAACCCGAAGGATACGATATCCCCAACAGGCAAAACCCTCGGGGGTTCAGTGAAAAGCGCCGGGGGTGGGCACTGTACTGAAGGTTCAAGCGCCCTTTCCATGTAGAATCAGGCCGCTGTTTGACGCGATGGCAGAGACCATCCTTGAGTTCTCGCGAGAAGTTGGCACCAAGATCTCTCAATTGAGCGAGGAATTCAAGAAGCTGACGGATGAGGAGAAGGACCAACTCGCGGCTGATTGCGAGGTCGAGCTGAAAACTGGGTTGCAGATTCTGACGCAGGAAAAGAAAGCCTTACGAGAACTCATCAGCCTCGCCGCGGATCCACCAGCCGCGCATTGAAGCGATGCCGAGCAGACGAGAACACGAAAAACTCTGCAGAATACTACTCGGTAGACCATACTCACACGTTCATCAATTCATGGCCCTACCCAATACTAGGAAGAAAACACCGCAAGCTACTCCACAACCTGCTCATCGATCCCTGGATACTTGCAGCATTACTCAATGACCCGCAAGCCGCCGCCGCAAGCGCCATCCACATCCTCCAAGACAATGCAGCAGGATGGCTAACGAAACTCCTCAAACAAAACTAGACTCTCACAGGGATCTTGCTCGGCAGTTGTCCTCTGAAGCCTTTGTGCATCAGAGAATGGAAGAGTTCGGTGATTTCAGTAGCCGACTGGACTTGTCGACTCCTGAGAAGATCTACACGTTCCACGAGTCTAGCAAAATCCTTCTGGATAGCGATTGGTGGACAGAGAACTTCGACTGATTTCAATTGAGTCATGTTGATTGAGTTGATTCCCGTGGTAGCCTTGGCTAACACAAAGAATTGAGATTTGATGTAATCGCTGTTCAGATAATGCATTAAGTATTCAGGAACCAGGAGATCGGTGTTCACTCGCACCCGAAAAACGTGGTTCTGATGCACGCAATTCTTCAGCTCTCCTCGGAAGATAGCGGTTCTACCGACATCATCCCGATCTCCACCTTCCAAGACTAGCAGATCACCAGGTTTCAAAATCCATCGTTTAAGTTGTTCATCTGGCACCTCTATGTACCTGACATCAGAGAGATCAAGTCGACCGGCGTAAACGTTTCTTATCGTTAAGTAAGGCCGGGGAGAGGCTTTAGGTCGTCTTTCTTTTGAAAGCTGTATTCCTCCCCTGAGTTCTGCTAGCTCTAGCAGTCTACGACTCGGCCATCGCCTAGGATTAGCTGCTGGGTCTCCAAACATTTTCAGGAAGACTGACTGGATGATCTTGCTGGTGAACTGGTTTGCTTGTTCGCGTCGCAGAGCTAGAGTTTCCGCTTTTTGCAGAATGTCGCACAAATTGGATTGAGTCTGAACATCGGGAAACGGCAACTGTTTCTTCCTGACGTCCTTCGGATAGAGGTGAACACCTGTGGCACAGTCCTGAGTGAATCGATACCCAGCTTTTGACCTTAGAAAATAGTAAATGAATCTTGGATCTGCCCTACCAGGTTTGGCTCGGAAGATTGTAAGTTCGCCAACACAGAAGACTTGGTCTTCCTTAGCTAGCCCCTTGGCGAAGGCGCATTTTGATCCTACATAGGCTTTGTTGTGAGCTGAGTTTAGAAGCAGCGTATCCCCGTCTCTCAGCGCTCGATCTGAATTTCTCTTCGCGTAACTTGCATCAACGAAAGAGGTTTCTTCTTGTGAGATCGTTCCGTTACGCATCAAATCCTTTACTTTGATTATGCGAAAGCCCGAATCTCTATACTCGCCTCTTGACGGCGTCTTGCCGTTGAAGACTTCATAATGTTCGCCAATGAACGATAAGTTCCAGGCGTTTGGAAGATCATGTACGTACATTCAAATCATCGCTTTCAATTCCTGCAGTTCTTTCGCGATCTCTTCCTCTAACTGCGATGCGTTCTCAATTAGGACTTCAGGATCTTCATGCTCTACTTCTTCATGCTCGACTTTCTTGTATAGAGAAAAGGACAGATTGTAATCCTTCTTAATCTCGGCAAAGGGCACGAGAATGCTCTTGTCCGACTCTGTTCTGCCAGCCTTGAACTTCTGGATGATGTCGGGAATGTCCCCCTTTCCGTTGATGAAGTCGCGCTTCTGGTCTAAACTGTAGCCGTCTGCTTTCATGTCGTAGAACCAGACCTTCTCGGTTTTTCCGCCTTTGACGAAGATGAGGACTGCCGTGCCAACGTTTGAATAGGGCTCGAAGACGCCTGAGGGCATGGATATGACTGCTTGGAGGTCAGCATTTTCGAGAAGGAGCTGCCTCGCTTTGATGTGAGCGTTGGAGGAGCTGTGTAGTACTCCATTCGGAACAATTACGGCAGCCTTTCCGCCAACAGTCAATAGGTTGTGGAACAGTTCAACGAAGAGTAGCTCCGTCTTGGTTGTGTCCAACTTGAAGTTGTCACTGATGTCCGACTTGTCCACATAGCCAGCAAACGGAGGATTGGCAAGCACAACATCATAGATCGGTTTCTGCGGAAACCTCTTGGAGAGCGTGTCTATCTGTTCTATGTTCGGCTCCACTATGCCATGTAGAACCATGTTCATGAGAGCGATTCGAATCATTGTGATGTCGAAATCGTAGCCGTAGAACGTTTCTCTCCAGAGAAGGTTCCAGTGTTCTTTCTTGGAGATCTTGTCTCCGATCAGGCCGTGCGGCGTCCCGTCTTCATCAAACTTCACCATTTCTGGCGTTGTATGTTTCTTCAGGATGTGCTGATAGGCTGCGACAAGAAACCCACCTGTCCCACAGGCGGGATCGCATATTTTCTGCCCAATCTCGGGGTCAACGAGCTCCACCATCATGCGGATGATGTGCCTGGGTGTTCTGAACTGGCCGTTCTTGCCTGCGGTCTTCAGCTCTCCAAGCAGGTGCTCGTAGACATCGCCCTGAATGTCGGGCTTCTCGCCTGTGGTTTGAGTCATGTCCTCGATTATCGTAACAGCCTCTTGCAGGAGGGACGGCTTGGGAATCATGAACGTGGCGTCTTTCATGTACTTGGAATACAAAACATCCTGGCCATTGTGGAGCTCCTTGATGAATGGGAAAACGACTGTGCTGACATGTTTGAACATGGCTTCTGCACTCATGTGGCGCCACTTTGACCATCTGCAATCCTCACGGCCTTCGAAGACGGACGAGTATGGTTGTCCCTTGGCTTGTGCCTGGTTCTTGCGGAACGTGTCCAGATCATCGAGGCGTTTCATGAATATGAGATAGGACATTTGCTCGATTGCGGTTAGAGGATTGCTTAGCCCTCCTGACCAGAAGGCATCCCACAGCTTGTTGATCTTGGATTTCGTCTCTGCGTCAAGCATTTGTGAACGCCTCCGTCTCTAGGTCTACACACATCGCGAGAGCATCATCAACATCTTCTCTCGGAAGGAGTGGGACTGGAGCGTTTGGTCCGAAGTTCGTGAATGGTGGCTCAAACAGATCAGCGTATTCAATATGTTGCTTCTTTGTGAAGACTGTTTGGATCGTTCTCATGAAGTTCACTTGGTCTGCGTTGAGGTAGTTCTTCTCGATTACGAAGGTCTTGAAGGCTTCCGCTATCTTCTCCTCGGGATTGGGGAACTTGTAGAGGCCGAGTATCATCTTGATGAACTGCACAAACGTGCCCTTTGGCTGTCTGTAGAGCTTCTGAAGGACCTCCTCGGTCACATAGAGGTCTGGACTGTTGAGCGTCTTCTCCAACTCCTCCAGGTCGCTCTCGGTGATGACCCCGTTTCTTCGTATCTTCTGCAGGGTTGAGTGCCGGTCGGCTAAGTCCTTCATTTTCTTCTCAATCTTCTCCACGTATGCCTTCGCAAGCATAGATTTTGGAGCGGTCACGGGACCATAGTCGATGTATTTTCGCTCTTGGATGATGTCATCTATGTCTAGGACTATGGAGGGACGGGGCTCGCTTGTCTTGTATTTCATCAGCGGAGTCAATTCCCGTAGGAGCATCTGAGCATCTTCGTATGTGACTTGTTTCCAGAAAGCGGGGCTCTGGGCTCTTTTGATAAGCTCCTCTTTCTCCTTGACCTCTTTAATCGTGAAGGGAAGGCAGTCCATTATCTCCCCGATGCTCTGCTTCAGCCTCTCGAGTTCGGCCTTGTTCTTCTCTAGAAGCGCAAGGCTCAGCTGTTCGGTCTTCAATGCAAACGATGCTTGATTCGGATCGATCCCAGGCCTGTATCTCATCAGAGGCGTGATTCTCGTTCGTAGGAACTGAATTGGATCAATACCGACCCTCGTCCAGAAATCAGCAGACAGCGCCTGCTCGACATCACGAGTTGCATCTTTCACGGCAACCGAATCTTTCGGCAGTGCGTTGATGTCGTCGTGAATTCTCTTCTTGACTGACTCGGCTTTCGCTACGTCCTTGAGTTTCTGAAAGTGTTGGAATTGTCTGAGGCGCAGCAAGAAGATTCTGGCAGCCATTGCCTCCTCTGGATGTGCTTCTCGACCTTTCGGGTACATGCCGAAGTAATCGAAGACATCCCAGTAGTCGAAGATTAGAAATTCCTCTTTCTTCCTGTTCGGCAACCAATCCTTGTGAGAGCAGGTGGCATCTGCCCGTGTGCCCCTTCCTATCATCTGCCAGAACTTGATTCTTGAGAAGACAGGCTTCGCGAACGCAAGATTGCAGACCTCAGGAATATCCACTCCCGTGTCAAGCATGTCAACAGAAATCGCGACCCTTGGCATGGTATCCTGCTTGAACTTCCTGAGGAGCTCCTGAGCCCTCGGATCTTCCGAGACGATGATTCTGGCCAGCTCACCCTTGTGTTCTGGATAGAGTTTGTTGAAGGCTTCCCACAATCGTTTTGCGTGTTTCTTTGAGACCGCGAAGAAGATCGATTTGGCGGGCAGGTTCCCAACATAGTCTATGATGCAGTTATCCATGAACTCCTTTACCCAGGCCTCGTTTGTCCCTCTAACCGCGACCTTCCGCTCTATGTCTGTGCCTTCGAAGTTGATGTACTCGGGGTCGATTCCTTTCTCTACGAGCTCTTTCTTGACCGATTCGGGGATATCTTCAGGTTTGATACCTTTGATCTGGAAACGGGTCTTTGCTTTGTAGATGTCGAACGGTGCGAGCATCCTATTCTCGACGGCATCCTCGTAAGGGTAGAGTGCTGTTGGATTGCCTTCCTCGCATTCAAAGAATCGGTAGGTGTTCCTCTCCACAAACTCGGCTGGGGTAGCTGTCAATCCAATCTCCAAGGCGTCGAAGTAGGTGAAGACATCCCGCCACTTATTGTAGATCGATCGGTGTGCCTCGTCGGAGATTATGATGTCAAAGTCACCTGGCGAGAACTGCTGATAGCATTCTTGGAAGGTCTGTATTGTTGAAGCGAAGAGCCGCTTGTTCCTGTCGAGGCTGCCCGTGAATATTCGTTCCTTCAGCTCGTTTGGGAAGAAGACCTTGAAACCATCATTGTAGGCTTGATCTCGAAGCGCTTTCCTGTCGGCTAGAAAGAGGACCTTCTGCGCTCTGTTCGCTCTCAGAAGTACGTCGATGATCGCCATGGCTACACGGGTCTTGCCCGTTCCTGTGGCGTGGACGATGAGGAATTTTCTCTTGCCCCTGTCGATGCCTTCCAGAACTCGTTTCACAGCCTCGATCTGGTAGGTCCTGTCGATAATCTTCGGATCGATAGGCACCTCGTAGAATGGCTTCTTCGAGAAGTTCTGGAACTTTATCCGTTCGAGCGCCTCGCGACTATGGAAGCCCTTGACCATCCTAGGGGCTTCGTTTGGCCTATTCCAGAACCATATCTCATAGCCATTGGTAAGGAAGATGAAGACATCTTGACCGGTCTGGCTCTTGATGTCGTCAGCGTACATCTCTGCCTGTTGCTGGCCCAGCACGGGATCCTTCGAGGTCCGTTTAGCCTCAAGAATAGCAAGAGGGGATCCCCCACGGTCCAGGAGCAAATAGTCAACATAGGCGCTGTCAGCATCGTTTCGGAGGGTCTCATCGATGGTTCTGTAGTCTCTCCTCCTGAAATCAGACTGCTTAGTGTCCACTTCCTCTACTACTTTCGTCCGATCCTTAAGGTTCCAGCCCGCCTTCTCAAGAAGCGGGTTGATGAGATCCCTTCGTGTTAGCTCCTCGGTCTTGGCAGACATGCGTCAAGCCAATATTCCTGTATCCCAGGTCTGCGCTTCTCAATCTTTCGGAAATCCTTGACGGCGTCTCAGAAACTGCCTTCACGAGTGCTCTTTTCTCCGCCTTCATACGGTTTTGGTGGGGACTTCTCTCAGATTATGATGAACACAATGAACATGATGACCGTACTGAACATCGTGAATGCGGGGAGCGTGATGAGCTTGGGGATCGTGAGGAGCATGAGCATCGCCGCTGCGCGCGCGGACCCCCTTGTCCCGCGTTACCATGTTGCATTAGGTCGCCTCTGTGGAAACCAGGAAAGTATCAGACGACAAAGGTGTAATCTCGTACGGTAGTATTACCCCACCTATTTCGTTAGCCTGTCCCTTGGAGATTGGTCTCCAGAGAGGAAGCCGAGACAAGAGCACTAGGCGAGTTGCGGCTTAGTCTTCTAGGATGGCTTGATCAGCTCGACTTGACGGAGCTTTCTCCGTAGCAGATTCTGGACTTCCTGATCCTCCAAGAGGTTGCTCATGATCTCGTCAGCCTTCTTCCTGGTACCCTCCAGCTCTAATGCGGCTTTCAGGTCAAGTGGCATCCCGCATCTGCTACAGAATTTGAGTATGGTTGAGTTCTGCTGCTCGCATCGGACACATTTGACAATCGTCAGTTTGGGCTTCTCATCCTCAGGCTTCGGTCGTAGACCATGAGCTCGCAGCATGGCCTCGTCCACGTCTCGCCCGCTCAAATGCACGTATCTGCCTGCCATTCTGGAATCTTGGGTCCACCCGAAGATCTGCTTCATCTGGGCCTCTGTGAGTTTACCCGCCAGTTGTGTGGCTCTCGCATGTCGGAAAGCGTGAGGGTTAACAGCCTTCTTGATTCCCGCCTTCACCTTGAGACGCTGGAGAATCTTGCGCGCTGAATAGTAGTCAAGTGGCACGATTCCGTCTTCATGGCAACCTCGGCCGATGTGGACCCATACTGGAGCATCAGGTCTCTTGTCGGGATGATCACTCAGCCACTGCGAGAGGAAAGGCACACTTAGTATGAGACGGTCTCTTCGCTGTCCAGTCTTCCCCTCCATCAAAACAACAGCCCCAGACTCGTCGAAGCTAATATTCTTACGTTGAAGACTGAGGATCTCTCCGATTCTTCCGCCAGAGTCGTAGAGCATCGAGATGAAGGCCTTGTCTCTAGCGTTGGTTGCAGTGTCAATGAGCTTTTGGACATCGTCTGCACTGGGTAGATCGTCTGGAAGCTTGAAGTGGGTTCCACGGCAGCAGGCCTTGATCCATCTGACTTCAGGCGGGAATTCGTTCTCGCTATCCTTCAGCCATTTCCAGAATGTCTTGATCGCCACTAAATGATCGGCTGTTGTGCGTTCGGAGAGTGGTTCACCGTTCCTCTTCCTGAGTTCTCTGAGCGCCATCACGAGACGCTGGACATCTTCCTTGGTCATCTCGTCGAAGTTCTTGGTTGCGAGTCTGGCGATGTTCCAGAAGCGGTTAAGGTAGAAGACTACCCTCAGGGTTGACAGTCCTTGGAGTCTGCAGTGGTCGCAGAACTTCCAGATCAGCTCCCTATTGTGTGGCGTGATCCTTTGGCTTGACTCGATTCTCTTGTTGACGTTCTCAAGCCTGTTCTGAACGTTGTAGATGTCACCTGTCACGCTACCGGTTTGAACTTCTGTCTTTAAGTCAATTTCCGTGCTCTGACGCTCGTTTTCCAAACCATATTTTGCAGACACGATTTAGTCTCTGAAGAAGTGGTGCGGCCGCCGGGATTTGGACCTCGGTCGTAGAGTTTCATTTCATGACAATATTCAGTTCAGCTTCTCATCGCCGACACAACCCCGATTAGTCTCCTCCACATCAAATGGCCATGTGACCCACCATGAGTGAAGGAAGAGAAAAGGTACTGCCACTCGTGGAAGGTGGCGGGCCCGCAGGGACCCAGACCCGCAAATCTAATCGCCCGCTCACCGATGGAACTGTTGAATTTAACCTGATTGTCGACGGGCTTCTTTCACCGGAGACTCAGACGGCTAATCGGTCATCTCTTCCGCTCTTATCGAGCGATCGATCTCGCGTTTGCTTATGATGCGAAGAACGAGACGACTAAGAGATTATCCACAACTCCCTTGGGTTGACCCAAAAATATGCCCACACCCAGCTCCGGTTGCTCTATTGAAATTCGATGACCTCGACGAGACTGTCTTCAGTTGTGGCGCGTGTGGAAAAATCATGACACTAGCCGAACTTGGCTCAACGACGCAAAAGCCATGATTTGGAATTCCCTCGGCGGGCCCGGGTCTGAACGGTCAGAGGGAGGGGGGCCTCTCTTCGTGCCCAGTATGAGTCACATACTAAAGATCAAAAAGGGACTCCTCTAGGCTCTAGGTGCGCAAATACGACAGCATCGCAGTGAATGCTCTTGGACCCAAACATCGTTGGTGAGACTGCTGCAGTAGCTACTTCATGTCTTTGGACGTTGACCTCTCTGTTCTTCGCTTCAGCTGGAAAGAGGATCGGGTCATTCAGCGTCAACGCTTACCGCATAATCATGGCAGTGGGGCTCCTTGTGCTTGCACATGCAATCCTGCTAGGGACCATATTGCCCGTGGCGACTAGTGGGCAATGGTTCTGGATGGGATTGAGTGGAGTCGTTGGCTTAGGCATTGGTGATTTCGGATACTTCGCGGCGCTTGTCGCGATCGGGCCTAGGCGTTCGGTTCTGGTCATGGCTTTGTCTCCGATATTCGCGTCCATAGGCGCCTACCTAATGTTGGGAGAGACAATTCCAACATTCGCCGCTCTTGGGATAGCCATAACGTTGGCCGGCGTCATCGTAGTCATATTGGAATCGGAGGAGCATTCAGGAGAAGAACCTGTTTCAAAGAGGCTGAGAAGCTACGGCATCTCCTTTGCGTTGACCGGAGCAATCGGTCAGGGAGTCGGCTTAGTCCTTTCGAAGAAGGGAATCTATCTAGACCCGGGAGTGATGTTGAATCCACTATCTGCAACGTTGATACGCATGATCTTGGGAGCATCATTTGTGTGGATAGTTGCAGTTGTTGTAGGGAAATTGCCTGAACTTCGCAGAGCCATGAAGAGCAAAGAAGGAATGAGTAACACTGCTGCTGGAGCGTTCATCGGTCCTTTCATGGGTGTGACGCTCTCCATGGTTGCAGTAACCTATGCTAGTGCTGGTGTTGCCCAGACTCTGATGTCATTGATGCCAGTCCTCATAATCCCGATAGTATGGATTCTGTACAAGCAGAGAACTAGCTTGCGAGGAATACTAGGCGCAGTAATCGCAGTAATTGGCGTCGCAATCCTGTTCCTAACCTAACGCATTCTCGAATTGCGTGCACGCAGGAAATCCCAAAAGGAAACCTAGGCGATTCAACCTTCGAGGAGAAAAGGACCAAGACAAAAAAGGGGAAATGCCGGCGCGAAATCGGTCGCTCACTTGACGTATGTGGGCACGGTGATCTTGGCAGGTTCGAACTCCTTGAGTTTTCCGGCTAGGAAGTTTTCGTAGGCTGACAAGTCTAGGAGGCCGTGGCCGCTCGCGTTGAAGGCGATTACCTTGGCCTCGCCCGTTTTCTTGCAGGCAAGCGCTTCGTCAATTGCGCATTTTATGGCGTGCGATGTCTCG